>Ga0213833_1001899_pt1 | contig 14165 bp, 19 predicted proteins | sample SWATP21_FD_160575 | JGI IMG/M metagenome (GOLD analysis project Ga0213833, IMG submission 160575) | Coastal seawater microbial communities from Marineland, Florida, United States - SWA TP2 #1 | ecosystem: Environmental > Aquatic > Marine > Coastal | place: USA: Florida | collected 2016-08-14
TGTGTGTGTGTGTGTGTGTGTGTGTGTGTGTGTGTGTGTGTGTGCGTGCGTGTGTTGAGACCCTTCGCAATGGGTGATGTGAGAGTGAACAAACGCCTGACCCCTCGTCGTGTGTGTTTGTGTATGCGTGCATGGTGTGTCTATCCATGCCTTCTTGCCCCACAGTGGCTGGATGTGCACCGAGGCCACGCCACCCGCACGGCGCCTGAGGGTCGTGATGTTGTCGCCCACCCCGCGAAGGCCGTGCCCAGTCGTGCCGGCGGTGTCCTACTGCCGACCCACACCGGGGCTGGCTCGCCACAAGCGGCGCCGATTGCTGCCACGCCTCTCCAACCATGTGGCAGTGGCGCCATGGCCAAGGCTGAGGTCGTCGGCAGCGCGTCCATCGCCGCCGGCGCCGCCCCGTCATCACCGCAGCCGCCCATCTCTCGCCTTCCCAGCAGCGCCCCATCCACGTCCGCTACCCACACCCACACCCACACCCACACCCACTCCCACTCCCACATGCCCGCCGCCGCCACCGCCGCCGCCGCCGCCGCCGCGGTTGCACCCCCCGCGTTGGCCATGCAACGATGGCAGTTGCAGCAAATGGCCGCAGCGCAGTGCATGGCCGCGCAGCAGTTGGCGGCGCAACACATGGCGGCGCAGCAGCTGGCGGCGCAGCAGGTGTCCGCGGCGCGGTGCATGATGATGACGGGCGGCTACGGTGCCGGCCCCGCGCCACCGCCGACCGCCTGGAACCCCGCGTTCGGCGCGCCGTACAACATGCTTGTTGCCATGACGAACATGGGGGGCACGGTGCAGGTGCACCCCGCCGCCGCCGCCGCCATGCACCCGATGTACGCCACCAGAGCGCCGGCCGGTGGCATGATGCGTCAGCCCCCCTCCTCCACACCCTCTTCCTCTTCCTCTTCCTCTTCCTCTTCCTCTTCCTCTTCCTCTGTCTCTGCCATGAAGCGACCGCGTGGATCTGCCTCGGCCGCAGTGGCCGCCGCTGATGTATCCAGCGCGCGTGTGAAACGCCAACGTACCACTGAGCGCCGCCTATCCTGGGGATGCGGGCGATGAGCGTGTGTGACGTGGCGTGGCGTGACGAGGAGTGTGACGTGCTGTCACGATCATGATGCCAGCGAGTCGCTGCCAACCCAACACACAGGAGTTGAGGTTGGTGGCTCGTTGGGGCGCCTGGTCGATCGCGCGATTTGAGTTTTGTTGTCCTGTCGTATGTTCTTTGTTCGTTGCTGTCGGATTAAAGTGATGTGCAAAGGCACGTTGACTCCCCACGTCCCGCCATTTCAGAGAGAAGTGGTGACCTGGGGACCGTGCCGTGCAACCCGGTGTTGAAACTCTTGTGGTCAAGCACATAGTTTCAGTTCTTTTTGGTTCTCATGTGTTGCGGTGTTGTGTGTCGCAATGCATTGTTGGTGTTTACCTTCCTTCCATTCCCAGTTTCTCGCTTTCGAGCGATTTGTTGTTCTACTAAAACACTGCGCCCTGATGTCGCGCTTGTTGTCGTACTTGTCCTGTCTTCATACATGCATTCATGCACTCATGTGCCCCACCCGCGTCCCTTTCCAGTTCGCTGCATGCTCCGCGATGGGTCTGGAATAGAAAGCACGGGCGGCACGCATCGGCCCTTGCAGCACAATGCGCACCACTAGCAACAGCAACATCAACATCAACAGCAACAGCAACAGCAACAGCAACAGCCACACCCCAGCCAGCCAGCCAGCCAACCAGCCAGCCAGCCAGCTAGCCAACCAGCCAGCCAACCAGCCAGCCAACCAGCCAGCCAGGTCAGTCCAGGGCCGCGCACAAGTCCTCTGGGGCTGCTTCCAGGACTGGCTCCGCGGTCGAAGGCACATCGCCGCGGTGGGAAGGAGAGCGGCGAGACGGAGACACGTCTGGCGCTGGCGACGACGGTGCCGCGCTGCCGGGTCGGTGGCTCGCGTGGCCACCCACGACACGCGACTCACCGAGCGCTTTGAGGGGGCGGTCGCCAAACGTGAATGTGGTGGAGGAGGTACTGCTGGCGTGCGACACGGAGGACGACCGGCTTGATTCGTCCCTCGACAGGGTGGAAATGGAACCGCCAGACTGTGGAGGGGTGTGCAGCGGAGACACACTCGATGGGGCTGACGTTGGAGTCGCCGCGTGCGCGGGGTGTTGCTGCTGTCGTTGGTGGTGGTGGTGGTGGTGCGGGTGCGGTTGCGGTTGCGGTTGTTGTTGTTGTTGTTGCTGCTGCTGCTTTGCTGTGGAGATGGCGACGGCCTGCACACCACACCCACACCCACACCACACCACACCACACCACACCACACCAAACACAAGACCACGCGTACAGAAGCAGTGAGTAAGTGAACCCCCAACGCCTCTATGAAGTGCGTGTGACGTGACACACCTCAGCATACTCCGCTTGGCGACGCAGGGTGTTGGAGTACGTTTGGAAGTGGTGCAGATCCATGTGAGGAAACTGGAGTCGCACCAAACACGGCAACAAGCAGGCTTCGCGTTAGTACGAGCGAGGGTGGGGCACAGTAACACTAACCAACCAACCAACCAACCAACCAACCAACCAACCAACCAACCAACCAACCAACCAACCAACCAACCAACCCAACGATACCTTGGCACGAAGGCGCCTGATATCAGGATGGGGGATGGCAAATGGCGTGTGAAGCGCGACGATTCTCACCCATGGCTCGGCTTCGTGAAGCTCTTCCAGCACGCCGTCCTGCAACCGCGTGCGAGGTGCTGTGGGGGCACGGTCGTGCGGTGGAGGTTCACACACCGCAAACTCGCGAACCACATCCATGACCGGTTGTTCTGAACGCCACCACACACACACGCACACACGCACACACGCACGCACACACGCACACACACACATGGCCACACACATGTCGTGGCCACGCAGTAACCCGCGACACGCGGATCGATGGATACGTCAATGCACTTCACACACACACACACAACTACAACTACAACTCCACGGCTGCGCCGACCGGACAAGCACGGGGGACTCACCCATGCCGACGGGGCAACATGCTTGCAGCGCTGCGGCAGCAAGGACGCGTGGTCGAAACCTGGCACCCACACAGCACCACACAAACACCAAACCAGACCCACACGCACACGCACACGCACACGCACACCCACACAGCACAGGTACCGAGGCACACGAGACGAAACATCAGCACCACCACACAGGGCCACCAGGCACACAGACCCACCCACTTCCGCGTGATGCCACGCACGTCATAAAATTCGGCATCAACACACACACGTCCAGTGTCGTCAGGCAATCCAGAAGAAAGTCGCGGTGGAAGCCAGAAAAGCACAGGGTCGCGCTGGTGTCGTTGGCCGCTTTCATGTTGCTCATGTAGTCCGACACAGATCCGTCGCCCAAGTGAAAGGGCAAAGGTGCGCACGGCGTGGCATGGCCTTCGTGGGGTTGTGTCAGCGACACCTGTTGCACCAGGGCAAGTGTCCACGACACGACCGTGTCGGGACTCAGCTTCCAACCGAGGGCCTGTGGTCGGGCATAACACATGAGGGATGCCACGTGCTGAGCGAGCAACACACCGCATACAACTGCACGCAGTGGAATTTCGTCTGCCCATGCCATACCTTGATCATCGTGGCTTCCATGTTCTTGATGTCCGCCACACTGTACGCGCCGGCACTCGCGGTGGCAAACTCCTTGACAGGCGGCGGGTATATTTCCTGCAGGCACACACACACAACACACGCGCACACACACACCTCAGCACGACATCTTGAACAACCACCCATTGCGGGTGGCACGCTCCAGGAAGTGGTTCGGCAAACGGGGACACAACACAAAGCGCAAGCACGCACACACGCACACACGCACCTCGATTTTGGACGCGGTGAACAGTGCGGCAAGCCCAACAAGCTGCAGTTGTCCGCAGGCAATGCAAGCCTTGCTCTTGGCAATGAATCGATCGATAAAGTTGACCGCCAGGTAGAACGTCTCGCGCTTCATGGTGTACTCTTGGCACACCTCCATGATCCAGTCCAGCAGAGTCCGGCGCATGTACAGCCGAAGCTCAGGATGGCGACCGTAGTTCTCTCGAGGCACCAGGTAGTCCTTCTCGTGCCGCACGAGGTTTCGAAAGTGCCCCAGGAGCACAGGCTCGATGTCCGCGTGTTGGACAAAGTGAACGCCGGCAAGGTGCGACTGCTTGACCTGCATGCGCTGGTCACTCGCTTGGGCGCGCCGCAGCGACCCGTACAGAGACTTGTGGGCCACCACCGAGCCACCCGACCTGCCGAGTACGCCAACATTGGATGTGATGGCACCACTGCGGCGTCGGCGCATGCGTCGAAGCACACCGCCAGAGCCGGTGGTGTGCTGCTGTCGCGACGAAGCGGCTGCGGCGGCAGAAGGGGAGGCCACCCCAGGAACAGCTTCAGCTGCGGCCGCCAGGCGACGAGATCGCTTCGCGGCGTACGTGGTGGAGGAAGCGAGCTTGGATGATGCAATGGCAGCGGTGGCTATGCTGGCGTCGCCGCCGGCTGCTGTGGCGCCGCTGCGTGCTGCTGATGGGTGGTGGTGAGCAGGGTGCGGCGGCGCGCCGACGGTGTTCGCCATGCGACGCGCTCGCTTGGTGCCTCGAGGCCGCGTGGCCATGGTGATGCGAGGGTCAACGACGAAAGAACGAAAGGGAACTGGGGGAGGGTCAAAGTGCGGCGGCTAGGAACTCGTCAAGCGACGACGTGCCATTGGGCATGGCAGAAGCGTGGCCAGTGATGAGAGAGGCTGCGCCGATCAGCGACACAACACGCGCCCGCTGTCCGTCCGTCGTGCAACAACACAGAGCAACAACACGTGTGGCTACACGATGAAACTGAGGCCAACAAGCAAGGGGAAGGGGGGGCGGGGGGTGGGGCGAGCGTGTGCCCGTCGGCCTTGGTTGTGGGTGTTGCCTGCGTCTGGATTCAGTAGCCAGCACCTCGGCGCCACGCTTGCTTCGCGCCCAAACCCATGTTGGTATTTTTGTATTGGAATCAAGGGAAAAATACATCGTGGGGGAAAGGGACGTCGTATCTTTTGTATGGGACCCGGCGGACAAGTTATCTATTTTACATGAGGCACCTTTTTTGTGTGTCTCTATTTTGTGTGTCCCCGCTTGCGTTCGTCCCCCACATCCAGGTCACATCACCGCACACACCTCGCTCCGCACCACCCCCATCCCTTTGACGTCAGACGAAAGCGAGGGGGTCCGTGGCGTGCCCAGCACGTCACGTTCAGCCCTCGGCCTTGGACTAAGGCTGAGGCTGAGGGGGGTTCGGGCCGTGGTGTCAGTCACAACATTCACTTCGAACCCAGCTACGACAGGTTTGTGGTCAGAGGACATCATGTCCATCACCGCATCGTAGTACAACGGCCACAACCCTGTGGAGAATAAAATACGATCCGTCCAGGACGGAACGCGCCGCTTGACGGATGTGTCAAACGCGTTCGTCCCGACGTCGTTTTTGTAGGACGGCGGAAAGGCTGGTGGAGCTTCACTCACAACGCCGAAAGCAGAGAGATTTCCGCTCAGAGCTTGTATCATGAGTTGATCAGCAACGTACAGGTCCTGAGGGTACGTTGTTCGTAAGGCACAAAAAGGCAAGGCATGGTGGGGATGGGGATGCATGCAGCAGCGTCATACCTCCAGATTGCCAGCAGAAAGGAGCTGCTCCACTTGTTCGCGCGGCAACTCGATTCTGTAGTTCATGTCCTGGTGGGGTGGTCACGCACCAAACAGAGGCTTGGTCAGTTCAATTCAGCGGCACCAATAATGACGCGAGGCATGGCGCTGAATGGAAGGTTCAACTTGAACACCCCGCATCCGGCAAACGTACGCCGAACCAAAACACGCGGTCGAACCGGTGGGTGGTGAGAGCTGGCAGCGTGTCGACATCTACGTGCTGGTGAGGCACAAGGGACAGGCCCTTGTTGATGCGAGAGAAATCAGCATTCCTTCTCTCCACGTTTGTCATCCGTGCTGCATGCATGCAACAGCAGCGAAAGAGGGGTCAAGGACGTACAACCCCAGCTGCGAAGGCAACCCAACTGTACCAGCAAGGTGGCATGACACAAACAACATGGAAGTCTTGCCGAGGCGAAAACAAACACCAATGCCACCTGAACGGAGCGGGGGAAACTTGTGATTGCACAAGCACACTACAGGAAGCTGACAGCATGAGGGCACCTTTGTTGCCAACCGTGTTGCGGATCCCCGTTGCCACGGCTTTGGAGTCCAAATCTGAGACATCACGCCGGCATGAGTGACACAGGACAGCCAAATCAAGAACCAACAACACAGATGCATGGTTGCCCACGCACACACACGCACTGCGAATCAACGGCACCAGCTGCTTCAGAACAAAAACGGCAATGTGGGTGGGACCAAGGGCATGACTGCGCAAGAGAACGTAGCTGGGACCAACTGCAGTGACGAGCAAGTCCTGTACACCACCACCCCGATACAGTGTCACGTCACACACGGCTCCCACATTTCTGGCAACACGACATCATGCACACGGGCGAGACAGTCGTACCAGCCACTTGGCTTTGCTTGCGTTCACAGTTGACGCCGCGATGCTCCGTTCACATTCTTGGCAACCCACAGCATAAATGTGGTAGCCCGGAGGCACCAACGGCTTCAGACTTTCCGCTGGCGGCTGAGAAGGCGAGCGAGTGAGCGAGAGAGATAAAGCACACGTCAAGCACGGTACTCGTCAGATGAAAAGTGTGGGGCGAACCGGCTGGCTACGGGACATACCCGTCCGTTCTGGTTCCAGGTTGCGACGTGCACGCGGACGATTCCGGTTTGACGGACCGTGCGAAACACGCTACGGTCATCCGCAGCTGGTGCAAGTAGGGCACACACAAAGGTGTGAGACGAGACAAGACGCCTCCATTCTTTTGGCTTGGCGGTCACAGTCACCAATAAATGTCGGCACACACACGCACACAACCCACACACACACGTACGAATGGGATCAAAGACGGGTGCCACACGATTCGTTCGTGCAAATAATCGAAGGCTGTCACCGCTTGCACGCGGCGAGCCATCCCGATCCCGACGATCCCGACGATCACGACGATCCCGACGATCCCGATCACGGCGGCCGCCATCTCCGCGCTCCGACGCAACGCTCCGACGCACTTCCACCACTGGCTTTTGTGTCGTTGGTGTGACAGCGGTGCGTGACCTGCTGCCAACAGCAGCGCCATGGCTCGTTGAGGACGCCACCAAGGCGGCGGGTGTCGTGGCGTCACGATGCGCACGCGTAACAGCAACAGGGCCAACGACAGTGCCCTTGCTGTGGTGGTGGGCACAGCGCGACGCAATCACTGGGGCAAGCACCCGGCGCACACGGAAGCCCCGGTACGCGGCTTGGATGGCCTCGGCAGCTTCGCTCAGCGCTTGGAACTCCTGCTCCTCCAAGGCAAGAGCAAGCGAGAGGTGTGTGCGGACGTGGAAGCCACGGAACAGGGCCTGGATGCGAGTGGCGGCGCGCTGTGAGGGGGGAAGAGAATGTGTTGAGTCGCCGGGGATCCGTGGGCGGGAAGGTGGGATGGGCGTGAGTGTGATAGTACAGCAGTGGTAGGCACCAAAGCAAACAAACAAACAAACAAACAACAACAGCAACAACACCAGAAACATGACGTACGCGTCGCCGGCGTGCTTCTTGGGCTCTTCTTCTCCTCTTCTGCCGTCGCATGACTTGCAGCCTTTTTTCACGAGCAGCCTGTCGGTCGAGGCGGGCTTGCTGTGTACCATGGAGTGCACACGTGCGTCGGCACGGAGCGACGTAACAAGGAGGAAGGGCAAAAGCAGCCAGCTGGGTCAGCACAGGCAACACGAACAGCGGACGCTGGGCTCTCTACGCTTGGCGCGACACCGCCAAACGCACTCTCTCTGTGAGCAAAAAAACTGCCAGCATCTGCCTTTGGCGTTCCTGCTTGGCACCCACACAAAAGACGCACCACCGGTGCAACATGTGCACTCTGTGAATGAAGACGGGCAGCCACACAGCCAACGCCATCGTTCCGCCCGCGTCCTTGCACACATGTACCTGAACGAAGCGACGATAGTCGTCAAGAATCTCCCCACGGCTTTGGGCAGTCACTGTGGACACGTGTGGGGACGGCTGTGGTTGGTGACAACCCTCCTGTCGGCGGGGTGCAGCATTGTTGTGCATGGTGTCACTTGGCACAGCTGGGCGTCAACCTCCCGCTCCCTCTCCTGTGTCTGCCAGGTGCCGTCCCAGCCTCACCTACCACCCCCTCTACTCCCTCATACAAGTGCACCTCCAATGCAAGCCACCCCCTGCTTCCACGTCCCAGGCTCAACTCGGTGGTGGTGCCTGCCAGCACGAGCACTGACCAGGACCTGGTCACCACGACACTGGCAAGTTGAACAACATGCCATAAAACAGAACATAAAACCTGGCGCGAAGGTGTTGTCGCAAGTTCCTGTTGCACTGCCAGCTGCTGCTGCTGCTGCTGCTGCTTGTCCCCACGCAGGCTGCCGCAGCGTGTCACGAATGCCTTCCACTCGCCAACGAGCGTCTACGAAGAGGGGGCGGAGGGCGAGGTCGGTGCGTGCAGCCGGCGGCAAGCCAAAGCCCACGCCAGGATCGGACTCGGACGGAGATGCGAGCGCGCGAAAAGTGCCCGAGTCTGCCTCCGACTCTGAAGCCACCCCGCCACCCCCAGCAGGACGCGCGAACAGCAAGAGCAAGAGCAAGAGCAAGAGCAAGAGCCAAGGCAAGGGCAAGGGTAAGGGTAATGGTAATGGTAGGGGTAAGAGCCAGCGTGCGCCTGCGAGAGAGCAGCCGCAGCCACGACGGCCGGTGAAGCGCCGTCGTGGTGGTGGTGGTTTTGGTGGTGGTGGTGGTGGTGGTGGCGCACCGGCAGCGGGTCCGACACCCACACCCGAAGAGGTGCTTGAGGCTGTGCGCACGGCGTTGGCGACGCCCGCTGAGCTTGCTGCCACAGCACCCACTCTCGAGTCCCTCGGGATTTCGGGTGTGGTGGAGGTGAGGGAGCGGCAGGGGCATGACGTAGTGGACAGCATCGAATACATCATCGCCAACGCGGCGCTGCAAATCCTCGCGGGAAAGGGGTTCACGTTTTCTGTCCCCAACCGTGGCGCCTCGAACCAGCTGTACGTGCCCGAGCTTGACAGGATCGTCCTGCGCGACCGGCGCTCGGTCCGGCCGTTTGTCTCCACGTCAACGGTGCGCAAGACGACCATCATGACGCGCGTGATGCAGCTCATCCATCAAATCCTTCTGCGCCGCATCCACGTCACCAAGCGAGACCTGTTCTACACCGACGTGAAGCTGTTCAAGGACCAGCGTGAAAGTGATGGCGTGTTGGATGACATCTCCTGCATGGTCGGGTGCACGCGCACGTCTCTCAACGTCGTGGCAAGTGAGAAGGGCATCGTGATTGGCCGCGTCACATTCCGAGACGACGGAGATCTGATCGACTGCGCTCGCATGGGTGTCGGTGGTAAAGCCATCCCGCCGTTCGTGGACCGCATCACGGACATCCAGAGCGATGCGGAGTTCATTCTGCTGGTGGAAAAAGACGCCGCCTTCATGCGGCTGGCTGAGGACCGATTCTACAACAAGTACCGGTGCATCATCATCACGGCCAAGGGGCAGCCGGATGTGGCAACGCGTCTCTTTCTCAAGCGTCTGAAAGCACAACTCAACATCCCAGTGTTTGGGCTTGTGGACAGTGATCCATATGGTGCGTGTGGTCGCCGGTCCGCAGCTCAAGTGCGGTTTGCTTTATTTTGCGCTGGTGGCGTGGCCACCACCACCAGTCGTAGTGGTGGTGGTGTGGCAGTGGTTGTGGTTGTGGTTGTGGTGGTCAGCGCGTACACACTCACGCACGTTCCACGTCGCAACGCATCGCGGAACAGGGTTGAAGATTTTGTCGGTGTACATGAACGGCTCAAAGGCCATGTCGTATGACTCTGCGAGCCTGACGACACCAGACATCAAGTGGCTAGGTGTGCGCCCGAGTGATCTCGACAGGTACAGCTGTGCTCGTGTGCTCATGTGCGATCTGGCATTGTGTCGTATCGTGTGTTGTGCCGCTGTGGTAGTGTTGTGGCTTGTGTGTGGCTCCACTGATCGGCGGGTGTTTCGTTTCCAGATACAATATTCCCCAGCAGTGCCGCCTCCCCATGACAGCAAGCGATCTGAAGACAGGACGCGAGCTGCTGAAAGAGGAGTTTGTACAGAGCAACAAGCAGTGGTCAGCGGTGCGTTGCTTGTGTCGCCCAACTTCCCCCCCGATTTTCCACCCATTACCGCGTCATCAACATGCTTTGCCGTTGACACAAACTTCATCGGTGTGGTTGGTTGCACAGGAGCTAGAACTCATGATTGAAACCCAAGAAAAGGCTGAAATACGTGCGTGTGGGTGCCAGTGGTTGTGCGACGATTTGACCACATGTGTGTGGTGTTGGCTTTTTGTGATGTACTTGTGCCGGACTGACCATGTGCGTGTGCTTCCCCATTTGTCATGCCCCCGTTTCCGCAGAGGCGCTGAGTTCGTTTGGCTTTCAATTCTTGACAGAGGTGTACCTCCCACAGAAGCTCGCGAACAAGGATTGGATCTGACGTGGATGCCACCGATTTGTATGTCGTGTGGCGTGCACGCACAGGTTTTCCAGGGTTTTCGTGTATGTGCTGTGAGGGAGGCTGCTCCACCGGAGCAGACAGGCATGCATGTGTGTTTTGAGTTTTGTTTCGTACAGTCGTGCATCGAACTTCTTCCATTACGTTCAACCTGTTCATTATTATTGTCGTGGGGTGGCTTTGAACATGTGCGTGTCGCAACGCACACGTCGCACCACGATTCACAATGCACCCTCGCAGCCAGATCCTTCCTCCCCGCCTTCACTTCCGCTGCAGCGCCCTCAATCGATGCAGCTTGGCCAACCGTGCAGAAGTACCAGCTGCCAAGGGTGCAGCAGTGACACCACCACGCGCACCTGCCACCGCGTGCCCCCTGCCTTGATGAGCTCGCGCCGGAAGACTCGCACGACGTGCCGCAGAGGCAGTTGTTCTACTCGACGGCATGGGTGGGTGTCTGTTGCTGCTTCTACTGCTGCTGCTGGCGGCAACCATGCGCTTGGCATGGAGTGGTGGGACACTTGGTGGGGGCCGCGGACCGGACATGGAGTAGCGTCGACGAGCTGCAGCAGTGGGTGGTGTGGGTGGTGGGCGAGGGCCAGCACTCGAGGAACCATCGCCAGTCACAGCCGTAGAAGCATCAGCAGCACTTCTACTCCGACGTCGACTGTCAGCACCAGCACCAGCACCAGCACCAGCACCAGCACCAGTAGTCGATGCACTACCTTGGTCACGGTCGAGTGGTTTGCGCCGTGGAGGCGACGTGCGCTCTTCGAAACTGCTGGAATCGTCGTCGGAGTCGCCACTGCCACTGGCGTTGTCACCGTGCACCACCACGTCGCTGCCAGAGATGAGCGCATCCAGGTCTGCCAAGTCATCAAGGTCGGCATCGATGCCACCTCCTGCGTGGCGGGAGGAACGACTGGGAGCTGCACCGTCGCCACCCTTCAGGCTGTGAGACGAAGAGGCCGTGTGCAGGTGGACGTTGGAGGGCGATGCGCGAGGTGCTGTGTCAGTGGGCAGCACTCGGGCCCGAGATGTGGTACTTCCCGCGGACACTGTCTGCACCTGTGACGGCACTCCTCGGTTGGGTGACACCGCGGCGCGTTGCATGGAAGCCTTGGCGACAGGCGGGATGCGGGTGACGGAGAACACACGTCGGCGAGAAGGAGCCTCGGTGTCAGCATGGGCACGCACGGTGGACGGCGGTGGTGGTGTCAAGGCGGACGTTGGTCGCGGCCTCGGCACCACACCAGCGTTCTCCAAGGTCGCCGTCGATGGCATCACCACGGCCACTGACGAAGGCACCGGACTGGTGGTGCGCGCACGCGGTGGTTCGTGTTGCGGCTGGCGCGGCTGGTGCTGCAGCTGGCGAGGATGGTGGTGTGGCGAGGGTGGTGGGGGTGTGGAGGTGGGGGGAGGTGGGGGTGGGGGAGCGACGGCAATCGTGTGACGTCGAACCCTCGTCCCCACGCCACCCCCGCCCACCGCCTGTACCCTCGCCTCAGCAATGGGTTCTCCACCACCGGCCGAGCTCAGTGCCGCGGCCAACTTGTCAAGACTGCGTCTCCGTTGCCGACTGCGCCGCCGCACAGACACACCCGCGCTCGCCGAATGGCGGCGCGGCTTCGCTTTCGCTTTCGCTTTCGCGTTCGCGTTCGCGTTCGCTTGCGCCGCAGCCGGCGGCGCCTGGGTGGCATCGTCGTGGCGTGCACTGCTGCGGTTGTGTGTCCGAGCACCTGCGCTGGCTCGTCGGCTGCGTGGCTGGGGGTGTGTTGACGCCGACAACGACGCACTCGCACCGGCACTGGCACTGGCACTGGCACTGGCACTGGCACTGGTACTGGCGGCGACGCTTGCAGCAGTGGCAGGTGCCGCCTTGGGCGTGCCACCACGGGTCTTGTTGGGAGCTGGAGGTGCGGTGGCGGGCGTGACACGAACCGCGTGGGGAGGCGGAGGCATGGGAGGTGGTTGAGGCGGCGGAACACGCCCTGTCTGCTTGTTGGACGTGGACGGGGGTGTGGGTTGGGGTGTCGGGCGGAACCCCCTTGGCTTGGGCTTGGGCTTGGGCTTGGGCTTGGGTGGGAGCTTGGACGGAGCTGCCTTGCCCGGTCGCGCTGCGTTCTTGGGTGCGGGTACAGACGTAGACGTCCGGCGCTGCGCCTGCGCAGACTTGTGTGGATGATGGCGCGGCTTGGCATTCCCCGTTGGCGGTGGCGGTGCCGGTGGTGCCGGTGCCGGTATGGGTGCGGTTGCCGATGCCGCGGCTGTTGCATTCTCCTTCTCCTTCTCCTTTCCCGTTCCCTTGCCCTTCGTTTGTCGACTGGCACTGGTTGGGGGCGGTCGAGGCGGTGGAGGTGGCGGGGCCGCCGCGCCAGGCGAAGCACTGGCAGAGCCAGAAGCAGCGGTAGCAGAGGCAGCGGCACCACCTGACTTGTTGCCACGACCTGCTTGCTGCAGGTGCTCCAGCTGTGCTGACAGCTTCGTCATGAGACCTTCACAGCGCGTTTGCTCCCGCTTGGCTTGCGCCGCGTCAGCGCGAGCCGTCTCAAGCTCCGCACGCAACGAAACCAACTGGTCTTCCAACACCACGACGTTGCCTTCGAGTTGGCGCACCTCGTCTCGCAGCTCGTCGCGCTGCAACTTCACGCGCCGCAACTCCTCCTGTGCTTGGTCGAACTGCCGCTGCACAAGCTGCTGCGCCTCAATGGCTTGCTTGGATGTCGCTTCCGCTGCGGTGTGCGCCGATCGAGCCTGTGCTGCGCCTTGTTGAGCCTGCTCCAACGCCGCACGCAAGCTGGCAAGTTGGCGCGACCCACTCGTCGCTGTCGCCTGTTTCTCTTCCGCAGCGGCTGCCACACGGCGCTTCAGCTCGTCAAGTTCGACCGCAGCGCGTGCCGCGCGATGGGTTGCATCCTGTTCAGCAGCTGTGGCTCTTGACAGCTTTGCTTCAAGCGCGGTGCGTGCTTCTTGGTGCGTGGTCGCGGCGCGGGCTGCGTTGACTTGTGTTTCGGCGAGAGCATGCTGTGCGGCACCCAGTTCTAGTGTTGCCTTCTCTGCTGTACTGCGTGCCTGGTTTAGGCCTAGCTTGGCACCGTCCAGTTCTTGTGTGAGTGCCTGTGTGTTCCACACACACACAACACCCACCCACACCCGCCCATCCACACACACGCACATGCACGCACACATGAACACCCGTACCCCCACAACACACAGTGTCATGAACAACTATCGGTGCAACCTTGTGTCGGCACGTGCATGGTGAGTGCATGGTGGTGTGGAGTGAATGCACACCTTGATGCGACCCTGCAGCTCCTGACGCTGTTGCTGCGCTGCAGACGCCACCGCTTCCACTTGAGCTCCAATGCGGCGCAGGTTTGCCTCGTATGTCTCCGTAGCCCGAGCCAATTCCGTCTCTTTGTCGTGGAGGCTGCACGCTCGCAGAAAAGGGTACGCCGGGTTTGTTGGTTAGCTTCGCACCC
>Ga0213833_1001900_pt1 | contig 14155 bp, 10 predicted proteins | sample SWATP21_FD_160575 | JGI IMG/M metagenome (GOLD analysis project Ga0213833, IMG submission 160575) | Coastal seawater microbial communities from Marineland, Florida, United States - SWA TP2 #1 | ecosystem: Environmental > Aquatic > Marine > Coastal | place: USA: Florida | collected 2016-08-14
GGGCACACCAGTGGTCCCAGAGGTGTAAATCAAGGTTGCCAACTGTTCTTTTTTGATAGCAGCCAACCGATGTCTGATCTCATCTCTCTCAATCCCCTCACCTCTGGCAAGCACAGCTTGAAAGGACCAAAAAACGTCTTCGGATTCCTGATTTGGAATACCCGAAAACATGATCACTCGCTTCAACGAAGGGACACGACCTTCTTCAAAGAGAGCGACGATTTTTTGCAGCTGTTCGGGATTGGACACAAAGATGGTCCCAGCCTGACAATCTTCTACAATGGATGCGATATCATCTAAAGGACAGGAGGGAAAGATGGGTACGGAGACTGCCCCAAGACACAGGATCGCCATATCCGTCATCACCCATTCAGGGCGATTTTCGCTCAGGATACAAACACGCTCCCCCTCCCCTACCCAATCCGATATACCAGAGGCAATGGCAAAGACATTGTCTTCGTAGATCTGCCAGGTCACCGTATACCACTGACCACCTTTTTTGGCTTTAAGTGCTTCTTTTTGGGGCGTTTGTTTTACCCTTCGGAAGAATAGGTCAGGCAAAGAACGAGGGATATTTGTTTTATTGAGGACACTACCCATTGGACAACCGCAGGTAAGTGTCACAAAGGATTTTTCCAGCAGAATTCACTTCTTCAGACGTGGTCATACGTCCCAAAGACAAGCGAACAGCACCCTTTGCATAGTGCTCAGGAATGGCCATGGCTCTGAGAACATGGGAAATGGACACCTGATCTGCATGACAAGCTGCTCCGGCAGAAGCAGCCAGTGAATCTTTCACCGAGGACAACAAATCCGATGCATTCACACCAGCAAAACCCACATGAAGCGTATTGGGTAAACGATACTCTGGATGACCGTTGATACGAATATTCTCACCGAGTTGCTCCTTCAAATTTGCTTGAAGGGTATCACGGAGTTTTTTGATACGTGAACCCTCTTCATCAAGGGAACTTGAGCAGAGTTCAGCAGCTTCTCCAAGACCCACAATTTGAAGGATATTTTCGGTTCCGGGTCTTCGACCAGACTCTTGTGGAGCGCCTTGCATCATCACGGGTAACTCCAGGCCTTCTCGAATATAGAGAGCCCCTATCCCCTTGGATGCATAAAGTTTATGACCAGCAATGGTCAAGAGATCCACTTGAAGTTCTTGAACTTTAACGGGAACCTTTCCGATGGATTGCGCAGCATCACAGTGAACGATGATATCGTGCTCATGCGCGAGTTCAGCGATCTCAGCAATGGGTTGAATGGTTCCGACTTCATTGTTGGCGTGCATGACCGAGATCAAAATGGTCTCGGGTGTGATCGCTTCCTGAATGGCAGAGACATTCACACGGCCTGTTGCATCCACTCCCACTTTTGTAATCGTGTAACCTTCTTTTTCAAGAAAAGCGCAAGGTTCCAGTACAGCAGGATGCTCAATGGAAGAAGTGATAATATGCTTGCCCTTATCTCGAAAACGCCGAGCCACCCCGTGGATAGAGATGTTATTGGATTCTGTTCCGCCACTGGTAAAAATCACTTCACTGGGTTTACAACCCAACAAAGAAGCGACCTGTCCACGGGCTTTTTGAAGCGCATTTTTAGAAGCAAGGCCATAAAAATGGGAACTTGAAGGGTTTCCAAAGTGCTCATAGAGAAAGGGCTGCATGGCATCAGCCACTCTAGAATCGATGGGAGTTGTTCCGTTGTAATCCAAATAAATCGGATTAGAAGAAGAGGACATTATGGCTCCCGGTAGTAATCACATTCCTCACTGGGACAGTGAATACCTGCGGGAAGGTTTTTCCGACGTTTTTCAACGACGGTCAAGAAAGGATGCTTACAGTTCGGGCACTCTTCTTTGATGGGTCGATTCCAAAGCGCGTAGTCACAATCGGGATAATTGGAGCAACTGTAGAAGACTTTACCCTTTCGAGAACGCTTCTCCACAAGATCGCCACCGCACTCATCACGAGGACAAGCAACACCAACACTAAAGGCCTTGGTGTATTTACAATCCGGGTAAGTAGAACATGCCAGAAAACGACCAAAGCGTCCCTTTTTCACGATCATTGGGGATTCGCATTCAGCACAAGTTTCATCTGTACATTCTTCAGCAGGATCGAATACTTTAATAACGATATCACCATTTTCAGCTCTGGTGAAATCCTTGGTATTCTTACACTCTGGATAAGTGGAACAAGCTAAGAACTGACCATTCCTTCCCCACTTGATCACCATGAGATTATTGCACGCATCACAGACGATATCGGTCTCTTGACCTTCCTTCTTGATGTTGCGCATCTCCACTTTTGCACGGGAGAGGGTCTCTTCAAAGGGCGAGTAAAAGTCTTTGAGCAACTGTACCCAATCTCTTTCACCTTCTTCGATAAGGTCGAGATCACTTTCCATGCGAGCTGTAAACTCAACATCCAAAATCGATGGGAAGTGTTGGACCAACAATCCTGTGATCAATTCTCCCAGCTCAGTTGGGTAAAAACGACCTTCGCGCTTTTCGACATACCCTTTGTCCTGAATAACAGAGAGGATGGTCGCATACGTAGATGGACGCCCAATACCTTTCTCTTCCAGCTCTTTAACAAGAGAACTCTCGCGGAATCGTGGTGGCGGTTGTGTGAAGTGCTGTTGCGGTGTGATTTGAAGCAGCTTCAGCTCTTCCCCTTCGCTTACGGAAGGAAGGCGAGCATCTTTTCTTTCATCATCTTCCTGATTGGAATCACCTTTCTGGTTTTGCTCTTCATCACGACCTTCTGTGTATACCCGAGAAAAACCATCGAATCGCATGATCTGACCGGTAGCACGGAAAGAAGCGTCGCCATGGGACATATCAATGACTGTTTGATCATAGATGGCAGGCTTCATCTGGCAAGCAACAAAACGTTTCCAAACCAGTGAGTACAGAAGATATTGCTCGCGGCTCAGGTGCTCCTTCACCTCCTCAGGGTGCATATCCAATGAGGTAGGACGGATAGCCTCGTGAGCGTCTTGAGCACCTTTTTTCTTCGCGTACTCTTTGGGTTTTTCAGGCAGATACTCCTGGCCATAGTGATCCAAGATGTATGCTCTCAACCCTTCAACAGCATCCTTGCTCAAACGGGTAGAGTCAGTACGCATATAGGTGATCAAACCTACTGGTCCATCCGAACCCACTTCGATCCCTTCGTAAAGTTGCTGAGCAACACGCATCGTACGTCGAGCAGTAAAGTTCAACTTTCGAGCCGCTTCCTGTTGCAACTTACTGGTGATGAAAGGTGCGGTTGGATTCCGCTTACGCTCTTTCTTTTGTACCTGATCTACAAGGAAGGGTTTGCCTTCGATGCTCTTCAGGATGGCCATTGTATCTTCTTCCGAATTCGGGCGAAATTTCTCGCCTTTATAACGGTTCAGTTTGGCCATAAAAGGTGGCGGATTGGCGCCTTCGAGTTGAGCGCTTACAGACCAAAATTCCTCTTTTTGGAATTTACGGATCTCTTGCTCACGATCCACAACCAGTCGAACTGCAACGGATTGCACACGACCAGCGGAAAGACCTCGCTTCACCTTATCCCAAAGAATCGGAGAGATCTGATATCCCACCAAACGATCCAAAATTCGGCGCGTTTGTTGGGCATCAAAGCGATTCTCATTGAGTTCTCTTGGATGCTTTAAGCTCTCTTCGATGGCTCGCTTGGTGATCTCATGGAACAAAATCCGGTGGATCTGCCCTTTGAATTTTCGGCTTCGCTTCAATTCTTGAGCGATGTGCCAGGCGATGGCCTCTCCTTCCCTATCAGGGTCAAGAGCAAGGTAGACATCGCTCTTGCCACTGGCAGCCTTTTTTAGGTTTTGGATGACCTTTTTTTTCTCAGAGATCACCTGATATTCAGGGGCAAAATCACTCTCGATATCCACTCCAAGACGATTCGGAGGAAGATCTCGGATGTGTCCAACAGATGACTCAATACTAAAGTTGTCACCCAGATATCGCTTTATCGTTCTGACTTTAGCAGGGGACTCAACGATCACCAAAGCCTTTTCCATGCTTCACTCACTCCATAAAAGAGCCAGACCTTTGCCGGCTATACAGCATTCCAGGATGAGCAGTCACCCATCCCTCAAGCTCAAGCTCCAAAAGGGTCGCCGTAACCTGAGCAGTCGCGAGACTACTCTTTTGAACAATTTCATCAATATGTTGAGGTTGCTTTGAAAGCAACTCTAAAATTCTTTTCGCACTGGATCCCATCTGTGCACCAACGAACCTATCACCTTCTCCACTCTCGTGAATTTCGGGTATAGACTCTCGATTCTCTTGTGTAGGTGAACCCCACAAAGACAGTTGGGTTTGTTGTGATCCAGGTTTTTCTACAGAGCTTTCCTGGACTTCTACACCAGAAAGGCCCTGTAAATATTCGATAATTTCCTCACCAGACTCCACCAATCTCGCACCATCTCGGATCAATTGATGAGGTCCTTCTGAAAGTGGATCTCCAGGTCTTCCAGGGAAGGCCATCACAGGAACATCCAAACGTTGAGCGTGTTCAGCAGTGTTCAAAGCACCGCTACCACGACGTCCTTGAACAACAAGGACTCCCGAACAAAGAGCTGCAATCAAGCGATTTCTCCGGGGGAAAAAGCCTCTCTCTGGGAGTGTTCCAGGGGGAAACTCCGAAAGTAAAGCGCCCCCTTGGGCACAAATCCGCTCAAACAATTCTCGGTGCTGGCTCGGATAAACTTGATCGACGCCACATCCCAAAACCGCTATGGTCACACCGCCTTGGTGTAAAGTGGCGTAATGAGCACTGGCATCAATACCCAAAGCACCCCCAGAGACAACGGTCCATCCTTTTTGGCAAAAAGTGCGGACAGTTTCAGCGGTTAAGTGAGTGCCTGCTCGATCGGGGTTTCGAGTACCAACGATCCCTATCATTCGATGGGGAGACCAATCTTCTGGAAGATTTCCCTTGAGATACATCAGTAAAGGAGGAGACGCCAAGCGGAGAAGCCCTTGGGGATAATCTCTTCGTTTATAATATAAGATCCTGATCTGATGCTTCTCGATCCTATCTAGAGTATCTTCAACGGTACGCTGCTCAGGTCCTCGGAGCAACCGTTGGGCCATGGATTCTCCCACACCAGAGACTTCCAGTAATCTCTCTTTGGGCGCTTCGAAGATAGCCTGAGCGCTGTCAAAAGCTCCAAGTAATCGCCTGCCGATACCGGGACCTATCCCAGGTATAGACATCAAGCCGATCAAGGCTTTTTTCTCGGCTCCACTCAGGCATTCTTGGTACAACAACGGTAACCTCTTCGAACTACAATCCACAATCCAATTGAAATCTACAATAGATGCGCCAAACAAAATTTCACGGCGCTGTCAATTCTTGTAATCAGCAAACATAAACGCCTTGCAAACAAATGCAAGGGAAAAAAGCTTGTCGGACAAGTACAAAAAACTTTTTCCACGTAAAAAACAAGGAAAAATTAAATTTGCCATGGACCAAAAAAGACCTTCCTGTTCAGGATTGACCCCCTGTGTTTGGATCAAGTCCCAACTGTTTGATTCGAACTGCTGCTTCGAAAAGATAATCGTAGCACTCCGATTGGGTCTTGGCCTTTACCCAATTGTCTCCCCAAACGTACACTCCATGCCCTTTTACCAATACGGCAGAACTCTGAGGAAAAGCACGGATGGCTTCCTCTAAAGAATCTGTAAGCTCTTCTTCATAAGCTGTATTGGAAATGATGGGAACCTCATGGTTATCAAAAGCACCAATCCCTTTGATTCCTTTTAGCATTTCCATATTGGAGATACGAAAAACATCATCGTAAATCAAGGTTGCGAGCATCGCATTCATGGAGTGACTGTGGATCACAGCACCTGCATCTCGCAGCTTATAAGCATGCATAAACAAAGGACGACATGCGGAAACCTTCAGAGAAGGATCCTCTGGCCCTTGAAGAACCTCACCATCAGCATCCAATACGAAGATATCCTCTGGACGGATTCTTTCTTTTTGTACTCCGCTGGGTGCCATAAAGATCTTGTCTCCACGACGAACCGAGATCCCACCACCCGTACCGCTCACCCACTGCCAAGTGTAAAAGTGCGCGCAAAGATGACAGATCAATTCTCGCACTTGCCACTCGCTCAGGCGTGTGGTGTCTTTTTCCGTGAGCTTTTCAATGGGAATGCTCACAGAAAGATCGGATTCACCAGAGAATTTAGCATTCATTTCGATACCTTAATCGCTAATCGTTCACTTATTCAGAATGATCAAACTTAGCCTATCTGAACTTGGTATACTGTAAATAGTATCAGAGTTTTACGTCACTTCATGTCGCAAGAGAGCAACATTTCTCTGAGGCAGGTCAAGAACCACAACCCATGTATTAACTAGAGGCAAGACTGTTGAAAAAGGATTCTAATTCGAGCATAAAGTCTTCTTCTCCTTGCTCCAAAAAAGAATCTCTTAATCGCTGTTTTGTCACGTGATATGCAGGGTTAGGTAAAACCGAAAGTGTCTCAGCCATGTCTTCAGCGCGCTTATCCACATCTTCTTTGGTACATATTTCATGCAGGTAACCGATCTGGACAGCTTCTTGAGGGCCCACAATTCTGCCATGTAAAACAGACGTAAACAGGCGGCTTGTGTCGAGGCGTCCTCTGGCCAACTCGAGCAAAAACGTGGGCATAGAGATACTAATGGCCACTTCATTGAGCCCCACTTTGATACCATCATTTGCACCCACACAATAATCGCAACCCAGTAAGATCACTGCACCACCCGCCACTGCATGACCTGTAACAGCAGCCACCACTGGTCGCTCAAAAATCGTCAAACGTCTTACAAAAACATAAAGCGTTCGCAAAGTTTCACGAAGATCCTCTCTTGAGAGGGTCGGCAGAGTTTTGAGATCCAGTCCAGCACTAAAGCACTTGCCTACGCCTTTCAGAACAACGGCAAGCGCTTCTTCTTCCATTGCTCGATTCAGTCCATCGAGAAGCCCTTGAAGGCTCGTTTGGTTCAGTGCATTCGCCTTACCATCTTCCATATAAATCCAGGCAATATCACCTTTCTTCTCATAACGGATCGGTCCTTCAGACATACTGGCTCCTATCAGTGGATTGCGGTGTGGGTGTGTGAGAAGACGATTCTTAAGGGAATATGTTACAGGTACTTTCGCGGTATGCAGTACCCGCATAGCACATCAAGCGTTGTGCAGGTGTTCTCAGCTGGGTCAGCTCAGAAGTGGTCAAGGTTCCACCACCAGCGAGCTTATTGCGGATTGCAGTGAGTCTTGCCAGGTCACTCTTCAATTTCGCAACACTTTGCTGGTTGAGATTCAAGGCTTTAGCAATCCCTGTATTGGGATCATTTGCCTTTTGCATCACCTTCAACATGTTCTCAGCATCACGAAGATAATTCTTGCCAGAAGGATTGAAGGTGGGTGTCTTATCCGCATTTCCAAGATTCTTGATCAAGTCCATCAAGTACTTGGCTTGTATTGCCATTCCTGGAAGATTTAACATGCCCGTGATATCTTGAGGTGTGTGGTACTGCTTGTTCTGGCCATTGCTCAAGAAAAGAACAGGTACGTTTTTCTGTCGAAATCCGTGGTAGTCACTCCAGGGTTGCATGCCAAGAGGTGTTTGTTCAACCAGGTGTAAACCTGCGTGATAAGCATTCAATCCATTGGGAACCTTGGTGTTTTTCAAAACAGCGGACACTTCAGGACTCAACTCAGATCCAAGTAAAAAGTGACCAGAGAATCCTTTCCAGAGATCCGCTCCAACCAGATCCAAAACAACTGAAACATCTGTTTTTTCAAGAGGGATAATGGGATTGTTGACGTAGTGCAAGGAACCCATGCTGCTTTTCAAGAAGTGAGGTGGCTCTTCAGCATCCCAAGACGCAAAGATCACACTTCTTTTTAAAGGCGTATGAGCAACATGACAGATAACAGCCAGGATGATCGCTACAGCAGCAGCATTGTCATTGGCTCCATTGTAAATCCGACCGTTACGTTCTCCCAGATGATCGTAGTGTGCACTGAGCAGGATATAGCGATCTTTCAGTTTTGGATCGGTTCCAAAAACGCTTCCCATGATATTCACACCACTTGTGTTACCGATTTTTTGTTCAAAACCAACTGTTCCAGCAGAACGAACACCACATTCCTTCAATCTATCGATGATCATCTTACGGGCTTTTTCTGCACCTGGTGTTCCAGGTGCCCTTCCCTTCAGATCATCAGAAGCCAATGCTGTCACCCATTTTTTCAACTCTGCTTCTGAGAGCGGATCGGGATTCAGTGGGGGCTTGGGTTTGGTTTTGTCTGGCTGAGGTTGTTGTCTCTCAGGTGGGGGTGTACTTGCATCTGGGTTCGTGGTGGTTTTCTCTGTTGTGGCAACAGGCTCCGAACCAGTGGGTTGCTCAGTGGTTGTAGGGTTATCCGAACAACTCCCAGCAAACAATAAGGCACCTAAAACAACTAACCAAAAAATGTGATGAATGGATCTCTTATGCATCTACAATCCTCTACAATTCATTCAAGTGTTCAAATAAAAGTCGCTATTTTCTCTAAAGGAAACTTCTGGATGTCAGGCACTTTTGCATCTTCAGCGGGATAACCCACGACGAGAAGTAAAAAGGGCTTCTCATTGGAGGGACGCTCTAGAACTTCATTCAAAAAGCCCATAGGACTGGGCGTATGCGTGAGAGTTGCTAACCCTGCGTGGTGAAGTGCAGTGATCAACATTCCAGTAGCAATACCTACAGATTCTTGCACATAGTAATTCTTTACCCGATTTCCCTCAGGTGTCAAACCATACTTTTGCGCAAAAATCGCGATCAAGCAAGGTGCTGTTTCTAAAAAAGGCTTCTGCCAATCGGTTCCAAGGTGTGCCAAAGCATCCAACCACTCCTGTGGTGCTCGGTCTTTGTAAAATGCTTTCTCTTCTTCCTCAGCTTCGATCCGGATCTTCTTTTTTATCTCAGGATCGCGCACCACCACAAAACGCCAGGGTTGTAAATTGGCACCACTGGGTGCAGAGCCTGCAGCCAACAAACAATGTTCGATCACTTCATTTGGAATAGGACGATCAGAGTAATCACGAACAGTTCTCCGCCGACGAATCTCCGCACTGAAAGCTTCAGCTCGCTGTGCCATCTCTTCATCTGGGTAGGTTTGGAAATTCTCTAAAGCGATGAATTTTGCATCGGTCATACTTGCTGTCTCCTGTTCAATTGCTTTCAAAAAATGTCTATTTCCGACCAAAGTCTGCTGGGATCTCTCCCCAGACCTCTGTATTCCATTTGATGATCTTAGTGGAGTACTCGTTGTTCTGTAACCAATCCAGGGCATCCTCTACCAGATCGAACAACTCCTCATTTTCAGGAATTCGCTCGAGTGTGGTATTCACTTTTCGGTTTCGCACCCAAGCCATAGCTGTGCGTGAATCTGTATAGATAGGCAAACGGCTTCCTTTGTCTTGCAACATTCTTAGTCCATCCACTAAACCCAAGAATTCACCAATGTTATTGGTACCGTGATAAAAGGGCCCACAGTGAAAAAGCTGTTCTTTGCTTTCTGTGTCTACTCCCTGATACTCCATGATCCCAGGATTGCCACTACAAGCTGCGTCTACTGAGATACTCGGCACAACAGGTGTACCTGCCATGGCCAATTCTGCCTGTGTTAGCTTTGGCTTTTTGTCCTTTCCACCAACAAAATCTGCATATTGACCATCATAAGCTTCTTTCGCAGCGTCCCAAGTTTTGAAGGATTTGTACTTCGCACCAGGAAATCCCTTGATCTGTGCTTCGCACTCTTTCCAATTTGTAAAGATCCCTCTTCGACGTCCTGACCAAACTACATAATATTTCTTTTTTGCCATTGCTTTCCCATCTGTTCCAGGCTATTTGAAACGCAGTAACTTACTACAAAAGGCGAAGCCAAAACAAGGCAAATGATTGGCTTCATCTTATTTATTCCGTTTTGTTTGAACAATTCGCTTAGGTGCACGGCTTATCCGCTAAGACAACAACAGCGATCTTCATCAATGACAGGAGAGCACATGACTCGAACATTCACCAACGAGTCACTCTTTGACATCGTCCAGTATCTCCAAGAAGCACTTCCATCCCACAGAGAATCCTCCAAGACACTCTCTTTTAAAGTGGTCGATCCAGATCTTTCACACGAACTTTTTCCAGGAGAACACATTCAGGTCGATGGACAAACTTACACATACCGTTCGTACCAACAGTGGATGGAGCTGGCAGAGCAATTGGATTGTCGCTTTCTCACTCCCAGGCTAGAGGCTCCCCACTTTGTTCAAATTCGCTTTCGGCCTCTGCAAATCCAGGATTCCTGGCACAAAACGGCTCTCCCATCAGGTCACCATGAAAAATACGGGGTAGACTCTGATTTCTTCCGCATCCACAAACTCGAAGAGCCTTCCTTTCTAATAGAGTATCTGGAAAGTCTCAAAATGGTTGCTCTTCCGCCTGGAGCGCGCATTTTAAACATTGGTGTCAACAAAGGCGATGAGTTTGAGCTTTTTCGCAAATGGCTTCCCTCTGAGACCCTTGAATCCATGCATTTTGTTGGCATAGATCACAGTGCCACTGCCATGAAGTATGCCAGGACACAATTTCCTGAACCTACCTTTTCATTTATCACGGCAGATCTAAACGAATTCGAACAACTCCAGCTAGGACAATTCGATCTCATCATCAGCATCGGAACTCTTCACAGTCCAAAGCTCAAAGGACATGACTTGTTCCGTATCTTGGTCAAACAGCACCTCACAGAAACGGGCTGTGTCATCCTGGGCTTCCCCAACTGTCGATATCTGGATTATAGCTTGCGCTTTGGTGCCAAAGTCAAAAACTACAGACGTCCAGAACTTTCGCTTCTTTTCAAAGAAATCACATACTTCAAGCGCTATCTTCAACAACAGAGATTCCGAGTCACACTTGCAGGAAAGCACACCTTATTCCTTACAGCCAATCGGCTCCCAAAAAAATAGCACAATCATAAATGAGTCTAAAAAGTGGACTATAGGTCATTTTTGTCCCTTTTTTGCGGTTGGGAGAGGGACATTGTACGGAAGTGTGAATCGTGTAGGGTGAGGACCTAAAAGGGAGGGATTATTTGCAGCAGAGAACGCCGACGGCTCTATCAACAGTGTTCAGACAACCAGGCTGATCATCGACCTTTCCGTAGATATTCTTGCCTCGGCCAACATTGCCATCATCTTTCATCTTTTGCCATGAACTCCAGCCGGAACAATCATCATAAACAGTGGGTCCAACCATAAGAGCGTAATATCGATTGTTTTTGCCGCCACCGAAAATACATGTCGATTCAAGTTGACAGATATCACCATTATCAACAGAGATGCCTGGTATAGGAGCCTTTGTAGAACAAGAGCTTACATTTGGCTTACATATCAATTTTGCGCCAGCAATCCAGCGATATGCGGTAGAGGTGGTTTTACTGAATCGAAAACGCCATTGAGACCAATTACACGGTTTCCAACCAGCAGTCGCGTCACATAATGCTTTGCTCTTTGAAGGCGAAACGAGTGCCCCACTGGAACAAGTCGCTCCAGAACAATCGCAGCCAACCATACTTGAACTCCAGGTTTGTCCCAATTTTGCACCGGTAGCACAACCATTCGAGGCAAGATTATCTACCGTTCCATCACAATCATCATCGATGCTGTTCTTGGTTTCTGTCTTTGGCGTAACAGCACCTGTACAAGCGCCCCACTTACCAGAAGCGCAAGTTTGGGTTCCAGCTTTACATGCACCTACACAAGTGTATTTTCCACTGCTTCCAGTACAACCTTTTGTGCTGGTTGGATAACAAGATTGGCTAATGGCTGTTGAGCTTCCTTTGACGTTATCGACTTGACCATCACAGTCATTGTCTTTTCCATCGCACACTTCAGCAGCTCCACCTGAGGCGGCACAAGCGGACCACTTTCCTGCAGTACAGGTTTGGGAGCCAGTGCAAACACCCAGTGTGCAAGTCCGTGTGACACCATTATCAATTTTGCCATCGCAATCATTGTCTTTGTTGTCACAGATCTCTTTGGTGGATGAACTTGCTTTACATGACCCCCATGTACCACTGCTGCAAACCTGGGTTCCGGAACAAGAGGCCGAAATGGTACAAGTTCTAGAAACATTATCGTCAGTTTTACCGTTACAGTCGTTGTCCTTGTTATCGCAAATCTCTTTGGTGGGTTGAACAGATTGCTCACAGACGATCTTAACGTTTTTGCAAACCAAGAGTCCCCGTTGGCATTCACCAGATTTATTTGCGACAAAACAGGGTTGTCCCGTACCAGCGACTTTCTCATCTATGATACCATTACAATCGTTGTCCTTTCCATCACAGAACTCGGTGGAACCAGGGGTAACAGCTCCCAGGCAATTCCCCCAAGTTTGGTTGGGTGAACACACTTGCGTTCCAGCCTTACACTGACCGGTACAGGTGAATTTAGGAGGATTGTTTCCATCGGATTTACAACCGATTGGTTTATCGTAACAAGGACGGGTCAGACCAGGTTTACAGGTGCAAGGTGGAGACTCATCGACTTTACCATCGCAATTGTCATCGATACCATTTCCGCAAATTTCTTTGGCCTTGGGTTTGACGATTTGTTGGCAGATAACTTTCCCTGACTTGCAGGTATTGATGCCTTTTGCGCAAGGTCCTTGCTTACCTGAAACGACACAAGGTGTACCACCGCCGGGATTGTTTTCATCGACTTTGCCATCACAATTGTTGTCAGCACCGTCGCATACCTCTTTGGAAGGCTCTTTCATGCCTTCACAGGGTCCCCACTCTTGTTGGGCACTGCAAGTTTGCTTACCTGCTTTGCAAATCCCACTACAGGTGAACTTTGGAGGGTTCTTACCATCAGACTTACAACCGATTGGCTTGGTATAACAAGGACGTGAACTCCCGCTTTTGCACTTGCAAGGAGGTGTTTCATCAGTGGAACCGTTGCAATTGTCATCGATTCCATTTCCGCAAACTTCATCCTTTTTGGGCTGGACTTGCTGTTTACAAACGACCTTTCCGCCGGTACACGCGCTGACACCTTTTGCACAAGGTCCCTGTTGATTGGGAACGACACAAGGACTTCCACCACCGGGATTGTTATCATCAACCTTGCCGTTACAGTCGTTGTCTTGTCCATCGCAAATTTCTTTGGCTGGTGGAATTTCACCGACACAAGGACCCCACTTTTGGTTGGGCTGGCAAGTCTGCTTACCGTCTTTACATACACCTTTATTGCGCAAGGCTGCAGGTTTGGTCCAACAGGCTTGGGTGGCACCAGGTTTTGGACAAGCACACTCAGAACCTTTGTCAATGGTTCCATCGCAATCGTCATCTCGTCCATTCCCACAAATCTCTTTGACAGGCTTGGACAATTGACGACAAGAGACCTTCCCTGCTTTGCATTCGGTCTTTCCGTCTCGGCAAATTCCCTTTTGGCCAGAGACAACGCAGTCTTTGTCACCACCAGGGTTGTCTTCGTCGATCTTGCCATCGCAATCGTCGTCCTTGCCATTGCAAGTCTCCGGTGCAGGCTGACAAGCTTTTTTCTTTTGGCAAATATTTAACAAGCACGTGTAATCCTTTGGACAATCTCCATCCTTATTGCAAAACTCTAGCCCGCCTTCTACAGCGACAGGCGTATTGCTACACGCAGACATCGACATCAAACCGTAAAATAGACAGATCACACAGAACAAAACTGTGTATCGAGCCACAGGTCCTGCCTTCCATACATACATGCAAAAACTCCAATACGGTTATACAACTATATTATTCTGGTGCTTGTTGGAGCACACTTACATAGCTCAACAAACACACCCAAGAGCACCTCTACTCTGGGTTTCGCTGATGACATAGAATAACAGGAGCTATTTTTTCATACAAGGAGGGAGCGTAAACCACGACAAAGCAAATGGTCTTTTCTTCCGAGTATTCGGTTTGCTTAGAACAAATTATCTCTGTAAGAGCGAAACCCAAAAAGATCATCTGAAAGGAAAAAGTCTAACTTTCCCAAACTCCTCAAGCATTCTTGTTTCTCACATCCAAAGCTAAACTGTTGAACCACTCA
>Ga0213833_1001907_pt1 | contig 14135 bp, 23 predicted proteins | sample SWATP21_FD_160575 | JGI IMG/M metagenome (GOLD analysis project Ga0213833, IMG submission 160575) | Coastal seawater microbial communities from Marineland, Florida, United States - SWA TP2 #1 | ecosystem: Environmental > Aquatic > Marine > Coastal | place: USA: Florida | collected 2016-08-14
AGCGTTTGGCCTCGCTGTGTCCCAGGGTTCACGCCTGCAGCCAACAAGCTGCCTAGTTTGCTCAAGCAAGAGACCAGCAGCAAACAGACGCTGCTGCGCCTGCTATTCGGGCTGTATGGGGGCCGTGGGCGCAACGAGTATGACGGCCCACGACTTGCAAAGGAGTTGCTAGAGCGGTACGCAGCCTGCTTGTGTGTGTGGGGGGGGGGGGGGGGGGGTGGGGGGTGGGGGGGGTGGGTGGGTGGGGGGGGGGGGGGGGGGGGGGGGGGGTGGACGTGGTGGTGGATTGCTGCCACGGTGCCGATGCTGACACGGTGTGTTGTGCGCTCGTGCTTGCTTGCGTGGGTGTGTGGCCGGTCGTGGATGTGGGGGTGCTCTTGGAACCTTACCCAACCCAGGATGTGCCAAAGTGTGCTGGAGCATTTCCTACAAGCCGACCTGGCCTACGTGGCGGCAGGAGGAGCGACTGGCTCCGCGGATGTGGAACTGGCACGGGAAGTCACATCATACACGCCAGTGGTCATCACAGTGTTAGAGGGACTTGCGGCCATGCCGCCCAGCCAGGAAGCGCAGCACCTCCGAGACATGTACCCCTTGCTGGTGGACCTCATCACATGTTCTGTGGATGATGTGCGGCGGTCGTTGCAGCACCTGTTTGCAGGGCCCATGCAGCGGGTTCTGCTTGGTGGAACGGAGAGTGCGTCGTCCGCATCGGATTCATCTTTTGTCCATGTGTCCAACCCGCCTTGTTAAGTCGGTTTTGTAGTGTGGTATGGTAGTAGAGAGCGCTGCAATCGAATACCCCATTCGCCTGACCACCCCCTCCATGATGCTCTCCCTGTGGAGTGTGCTTGACGTCCGCACACGACGGTTTTTTTTTTTGTTTTGCTGAGAGAAAAGAAAAGAAAATCCATGATCAAAGGTCTAAAACAACACGAACTAGAAACGTAGACGCACGAACACGCTAGCGCCGCTGTCAAATGGATTGGCGGGCAGACGTGTGCAAAGAAAGAAGAGCCGCTCACGACTCTGCTGGCTCGTCGTCCCAGGACTTGGGTGGGCAAGGACACGTGTTTCCCGTGGTGTACTTGCCTTGGTACTTGCCCATGCAGAGCCAACAGAACTGGTACGAGCAACTCCGACACGTCCTGTTTCCAAACCAAGTCGAAGTGAGTACGACCGTTTCCCCTTTCCCCTGGCAGTAGCACCACCAGCACCAACACTGCACCCGCGACCCCGGCTCGTACATGTGGGAGCATCCGCCCTTCTTCTCGATCCAGGTGCAACACTTCGGGCACCGACGGGCGTGTCCAGACTTCCACTCTTCGCACTTGCTCTCTTCAGTTCCTTGGAAGTCCTCACTGGTGAGCGGCCCTTGGCATCGTGAGTCGGGCGCAACACACAAGCACAACGCAACACACAAGCACAACAGCAGCAGGGCTCTCAACGCACCATGACATGCCAACGTGGCTACTGCGCAGGCACTTTGTACAAAAGGAATGGCCGCTGGGACACTCCGCATCGGTGCACGCCTCGGACGAAACAAACCCGCCTTTGGTGCATGTGGGACACGCTGTGAAGGACCACACAAACAGGGGTCATGGATTGCTCCAGTCGGACTGAACAGCAACAGTGGCGCACACACTTGACGCGCTGCGCACGTACGTTTGTAATCGTCCATGGAGCTGAGACAAGCACGCAAGCTGTTCTCCTCCAGCTTTTCACGAACCGGCGCTGTGGAGTAGGCAAACTACACACGTCGCAGCCAACGGTAAGAACTCGGCTTTGCAGCGGACACATCAGAAGTCAGACGACATCCTACCAGATCTGTGGCGGTAAGCTTGTTGGAGCAAGAGTCTTCCGGACACTCCAGTGTGAGGTGGGTGGCAGCCGATGTCACAACGCTCAGCTGAATGTACGTCTTCACGCACGAGCGACAGAACTTGTGTCCACAGCCGGAAATGGTGGCGTCGCACACATTTTCACAACAAACAGCGCACTCCTCCGGTTCTGTGGGAGCAGCTTCATCCGCCTCCGCCTCCCCGCCGCTGGGAGCAGCGGTCTCGGTCTCGGTCTCGGTCTCGGTTGTGGCAGGCACTGGCTCAGGTGCCACGACTGCAGCTACTGTCGCTGTTGGTTCTGCAACGGGCGGCGCTGTCGTTGGTGCCGCCGCCGCCGCCGCGGCCGGTTCCATTGTCGGTGGCACAGGAGGGGCGGCAGCGGCCAGTAGAGTGGAAGCAGCGGTGCGAAGTGCTGCGGCGCGCGTTGGAGCACCCTCTGCAGTGGTGGGGCGCTGTTGGGGAGCAAAATGCGGGAGAATACCACAGGACACATACGTGGGCTGTGGCGGCGGAGGGGCTGCTGCTGGTGTCAGTGTGGAGGGGGGCAGGGTGTACCCACGGGTCTCAGGTGTGGCTGTGGCTTGCTCGGGGGCAAGATGCGGAAGGATGCCACAGGAATGCCTGGGTTGTGGCGCCGGTGGCGCGGGGGGAGCGGTGGGCGCAGTGCGCGGTCGGCGGTAGCTTGAGGGTCGCAGCGGCGGTGGCGGCGCCCGCCCTGCGATGACGGAGGGGGGCAAACGGGCGGGAAAGGATGGAGGGAACCGCGTGAACCCAGAGACAGCAGCGGGGGGCCTCGAGCCAGGACGGGGGAAGGTCGTGGGTGGGCGGGGTGCAGCGGTTGATCGCCTTGGACGGCCGGTTGGGGGCGGCGCGTGTCGGGGCCGCTGTGTCTGGCACTGCGGCACGGCGTGGTCCGTGTTCGAGTGTGGGTCCAATGCAAGCCTCTCCATGAGGTCGGTTGCCCGGCGAAGCTTGGTGGAGGTGTGGGTCGTACGGACGCCGGCGTCACCATCCGTACTGAGCCGTGGGACGTCCGACGAGGAGGGCGACTGCGAGGCTGCGGATCGGGCTGCGGATCGGGCTGCGCGGATCGCAACCTCGAGGCGGTGGGTCAGGCGGCTGCGTTCAGCTTGCAAGGCTGAAAGTGTTCGGACGGCTTCTTGGGTGCGCTCAATGGACGCTGCCAGTGAGCGTGTCGGTGCAGCTGTGCTTGTTGAAGTGGGGTACTGCGTTTGCGCACCCGCTTCTGGGACGGCTCGCTCGTGGATCATGTGCCCGGATGTCAAAGATAAAGGGTGCAAAAGATGAAGGTGTTCACAGCGCTTTGCAATACGTTGAGCAAAGAGAGTGAGGGCGTGCGCTTGGGGGAGGGTTGGAAGGGTTTGACGAGGTGAGGTGGTTGAAGACAGATCAGATCCTTTGGAAAGAAGCAGCAAGGAATGATCCCGGGAAGCAAGTGACAGAAATAAGAAGTGACCGTGGTTGTCACATCATATTCGCACACATCCGTGCTGCAGCGCACTGGTCGAAACCGAGCATCCATCGGGGGGAGGTTCGCGTGAGGCCTGGACTGTGTGTGTGTCGGTGGAGAGACGCGCGGAAGTTCAAAATGTTCCTACTGCAATCTTGATCGGGTTCCTCGCATTGTTCCTGTCACCAACCCGCGACAGCGTGTCAGTCCAGCATGTTTGCGACAGCGGGTGACACGAATGTGCTGCGATTGGGAGAAGACGCGGGTAGCACGGGCCCGCGCCTTACCCACGCATTGGGCCAGCTACCATCCTTTCGCACCCCAGCAGATGCGGGACTGGGCGCTGCCCTTCGCTTCGCAAAACCCCCGGCGCAGGTCCACGATCCGCCGAAACGTCGCCGGCAGAAGCAACGGCGAACGCTGCGCCTTCGAGCGCCAGGCGTGCAAGCGCACGGACACCATGCATCGAGCATGGACGCACGAGACACATTTTGGGGCAATGGCAGTGGTGGTGGTGGTGGCGGTGGTGGCGGTGGTGATAGTGGTGGTGCTGCAGGTGGTGATCTTGGGGACGGACGAGAGCAAATTGTGGTCCGACGCCCTCACCGCCCACCCCAACCGCTGGTGGTTTCAACCCACACAGGCGCACAAGAACCTCTTCCACGCAACGATACCGCCGTTGCCGATGCAGCACAGCAATTCCTGACACCACAACCAGGCCATTTGACAGTGGGTGCAACGGCTGTGCCGCGAGTGGCAGCAGCTGCACGAAAAAAGCGGCGCACCCTTGCACAAAAGCGAGCAGCGTACAAGGAGCGGAGGCTCCAGGTCAGTGCTGCCCTGCGCTCTTCCGCTGGTGACTTTTTGCGGGCTTCGAGAGAGACGGTGCCCGACGCGGACCAAGAGGAACAAGGTGCTGCACTCCCAGCGTCCCTCGCTGCCGGTGCCAAAGGTCCGGGGGAGCTACGGATGAGCATTGTTGCCGAGTACGTGGAGCAAAGTCTGGCCAAGCCCAACGTAGCCAGCAACTCATTGTGGCGCTTCAAGGTAGGTACACCACGCTTTGTCTTGTCCGAACAACGTTGCCTTGCCGCGCTGCATCCAGGCGTTGTTGCGGTGCTGGCGTGTGCGACGGCTGTGACACGCCCCTGCATGCAGGTACACGACCAGGCGCTTCAACTCATCATGCGAGAAATGCACGCATGCTCTGATGTACTCGCCGCCATCCGCCATGAGTACATCCGGTGGATGCGCAACCTGCGGCGCAAAATGCCGAGGAAACACTCACGCAGGGTACGCATTCTCGGGCGTGTAGCGCGCTCTGCCCGAAGGGCGCGACGCGAACGGCGAAAAGCACGGGACGTGGCCGATAGGGAAGCCGCACAGCATGCTGCCGAACGCGGTGACGCGCCGGATGCCATGCGTCCACCGCCGCCACAGACCTCACAGTGGGACTACGCACAAGCCCTGAACGCCTCGCCTCGTGCCATGGCGTGGCTGCAGTATCAACAGGAACTGGAAGCGCAGGGGCTTGCAACAGGGAACGGTGATGAGGCCTCGTCTGAGGATGGTGGCCAGTCTTCCAACAGCGACGCTGATTCTGTGGCGTGGGACAATGCTCACAGCGCAGCTCGTCGCAATGGCGATGATGGCAACAACGCAAACTTTGCAGAGCTGCTCCCACATGATGTGAAGGGCGAAGTTCCCTTGGTTGATGCCGAGCACCTTCCACGATGGGTGGATGCGTTGGTATCACGTGCGCTGTCCCACCTACAGTTTCAGTCGCCAGGACACGGTCGCTTTGCCAGTGTCCGCTCCCGCCAACGCTCCACTCCACCAACGGCGAGGCAGCAGCCCGTGGTGCATGTCCCACATGTTGGTGGCCGCATGAACATCTCGCCCTCCATCGACTCGGCACTCTCGCAGCCACACACCGCACGCAGTGGTGCCGAATCATCCAGTGATGCTGCAGACACGCCACCTCCCACAGCGGCGTGGCACACACACCGAGAGGAGAATGCTCCAGGATGGGTGGCAAACTCTGGTGGCGGTGGCGGCGTGCAGTCTGTTCCACGCCCCGGCGACCAAGCCGTGAAGCACGCACAACAAGCCTACGAACGCAGTTCGCGCCCCGCTTCGGCCAGCAGTTGCACTGCGCAGCGATCCACCTCAGAGCACCCTGGTCTAACCTTTGCAAAGCTACAGAGCCTTCCCGACACTCCCCCCAGCCAGAGCCGTCTCCCGGGACCAACCACTGCTGGCGCGCACAGGTGAGCACGCTTGGCCTGTTGAGGTTGTGATGAAACCACGAAACACCTTGCCATAATGTGTATCCGTGCATGCTTGGTTACTTGTCGGGCAGCAGATCTGCGGGACAACACATGGTGATCGATCAGACTGTGCCAGGGAGTCAGTGCTTTGCCACTCTGGCCCCTGCCCTCCAGCATGCATGGAGAGTAGCCATGACCACCATTAAGCACAGTGGTGCAGCATCAGCTGTTGTGCCGGTATTACAGCGCGCATGGAAAGGTATGAGCGCTGTGTTGTTCTTGTGACCAGGAAACTGCAAGGGGAGTCGCGTTGTCACCCCCTGTGCCTTGGCTGTTGTTGGTTCAGGTCTGCTGAGTGGAGCATACGCGTTGGAAACACGCCGCCAACAGCAAGAAGAAGAGCAGGACGCACGGTCGCTACCTGTGTACGAGCAGGTGCTGCGTTTGCAGACCCGGCTTGCGCGAGTCACCAACGTGCCTGCAGCAGCGTTGTTCCCTGACGTCACTCAAATCTGGGCGCACCAAAGCTCGACGGGCCTCACTAGTAAGCAGGGCGACTCGCAAGCCCCGGTTCCCGGCACAGCACGCACGCATCGCGTCGGGGATCAGGTTCCACTGTCGCATGTAAACCTGCATGTGGACGACGTGCAGCCTGCAGCACAGGATGCAAGGCGCTTGGCCACAGCACACACCGGGCAACATAAGAGCAAGGATCGTCAGCAGCACAACAGTCAGGTGGATGAAGCGGCTCAACGCAGCGCGACGGCAGCGATGGAGCGAGAGGAAGCGCGGTTTGGGGCCATCCATCGCGAGATCACGGAGCAAGTTCGAACGGGCCGCGAGCTGGCCACGGAAGTGTCCCACCTCGAGCGGAGCGTCATGAACTTGAGGCAGGTTGCCGTGAGTCTGGGCTTGCATTTGGCCCCGCGGCCGCCGTGGAGAATGCCGCAGCTTGACGACTTGTTGGCAACGGTGGACCGTGACGCACGGCTCTCACCGACGTTCGCGTCCGAGTACGGGGACGATGGTGCAGGTGATTCGGACGCTTCTGCTGCCGCAGGTCCAGCTCTTGTGGCGGGCACTGGCAGGGGTGGTGTGGCAAGCCTCCAGTCCCCACCCAACCGGCGAGAGTTGCACAGCGGACTTGGCTTGTACACCAACGGTCATGGCGCCGTGCCTGGCCAGCGCCGTTTCACAGCAGCCATGGCACGGGCTTTGGATGCCGAGGTTGCTGCCGCGGGGACGGGCGCCGCTCCGTCAGCGTTGCTGATGGGGGCACCAGCGGTGGTGGGCGCGTCGTCGGGACGAGTGATGAACGCGGAGGGTGAACCATCGGTTGCACCGCCGCGTGGCAACGGCGTGGGGGAACAAGACACGTCGCCCTGGGAAACACGGCAGCCCCACAGCCACCCGGCGCTGCATCCGCAGGACGAGGTCCAGACAGGAGGCGACGCTTCAAACGTTGACGAGGACGTTGGAGATGCCAGTGCGCACGCCAACCCGAGCTCGCACGTCGGCACAGCCTCGGGTCGCCCGCAACGACGTGGGGCATCATCCCAAGACGTGCAAGGAAGCAACTTGCACCGCCGTGGCGGCGGTGGTCGCGGACCACGTTTGCGCAAGCAGGCGGTCAAACTCCGAGTCGCCGACGCAGGGGTGGTACCAGAAGTGGGGGCCACAGAGAGCGCCAGAGCAAGCGACGCGCATGAAGCCACACGCACGGCACCCCTGCACACCGCGACGAAAGCCGCGCATGAAGCACGCCACACGCCCGTGGCTGGGGCTGGGGGTGTTCCAGGCATCGTGTTCCTGGGAGACAAAGAGCCAACCGCATCAAGCGTGCCACCCGCGCCTCGTGGGCCGTCCCACACGGCGCGTGCGCACGTGACGGTGCCGACCAACACAGCGGCGGTGGGACACTCTGCGGCGACGCACGGGGACAGCGCCCCATCCTCCCTGCCGTCCATCCTGCCAAGCACGGCAGGTGAAGCACGGAGCGGCGATCCACAGCCGCCTGGAAGCGGGCGTGGTGCCTCCCTGCTTCGTCGTGTGGACGTCCACGCCCCGCAGTCCTTCAAAGCCCCCTCAAGAAGCCTGCGCAAACCGTCCTCCTCCAGCACGACCTCGCGCCAGCGGCGCGCTGCAACCTCCCCCTTGCGGCGCCCGGCAAGTCTAGGTCCCAAGGGGGCACCAGACCCGGCGCTTGAACGCCATCGTCCTGGAGGAAGCAACGTGGTCGGGGGAAGGGGACGGGGAAGGTCGCCACGTGCGGCGGACGGGGCCTTTACATCCACACCCCAGCCCCTTCCCTCTGCCGCCCGCAGCATGACCATGTTGGTGGGCGGCACCGCGCCGGCGGTAACCACGCGGGAAGACCTTCGTCGCCTGCAGGCGGAGGTGCGCCAGCGCCGTGAGCACATGAGAAGGCTGCAACAGGGTGCCCTGCATCGGGCAGCTAGTGCGCGAAGCAACCAGCGGCAGCGGTCTGCAGCCACAGCAGCAACAGATGCCAGCGTTGTCACGCCCCCTGCATCCCCGACACCTGCGTCATGGGAGCCTGGGTCGGGTGGTCGGCGCAGTGTCGGTGGATCACGCCTGCCCATCGGGGGTGACGTGTCACCAGGCTTCACGTCGTACTCACGAGCCGCAGTGCTTCAGAGCGATCGAACACATGCCCCCGAAGCGGAAGTCGCAGCGACGCCAGCTTCGAGCGACACGCACAACAACGCCAACACGGTCTTGGTTGGGCGGGCGGCTGATTCTGCCGTGCATTCCTCTCACCCTGCCACCCTGCAACACCCTCAACCCCCAGCACTGCGAAGCGACTCGAGGCGTGTAGTGCCACCCAGGTCGACTCGGCGTGGTCGACAGCTTCGTCCACGCCAACGGGCCGCGTCCGGGCACACTCCGCGTCTGCGTGTCTCCTCTCTGGGGTCCCCGCGCCAGGGCAGGGACCAAAGAAAGCCCTCTGAAGCAGCAAAGGCGGCCGCTGGTAGACCTTCAGGACGAGTTGTTCCTGGTCGGCCGGGGCATGGTCACAGCGCACGCCCCGATGACCTTCACTTTGCCACGAACATCGTGCGCGCCGCCGCGTTTGTCCCGGGTCGACTCGTCGGTGTGGACCAGCCTCGTCAAGCGGCACCAAAGAAGTCTTGGGTGCATTGGATCCCAACAGCAACCACGACAGCATGAGTGGCTTGGATGGTTGTGCGTGTAGGCCCTACAAGGCGGCGGTACAGCGTAGCGAAAGCAGCGAAGTGCGACACATATTTGCAAAAATACTCTTCATGCGTTGGCTCTTCTTGGCCGTGTGCACACGCCGTGCCTGGTGACGTTGTCGGAACGATCTCTACTTCCTTGTGCTGTCTGTCACAATGCGTCCTGCCTTGTCTACCATCCGCGCGGGCGTGCGAGCCATGCGTCCAGTGGCCGCGTCGTTTGGTTCGGTGCGTGCGCAGAGCACGGCCTGTGCCACGTTGAGCGAGGCCATCAACACGCAGCTGGATGACATGCGGGCGTCTGGCAAGTACAAGGCAGAGCGCATCATCACGTCTCCACAGCAGGCTGAGATCACCGTGGAAGGAACTGACAAGCCAGTGCTGAACTTTTGCGCCAACAACTACTTGGGTCTCTCCAACAACGAGGACGTCAAGGCTGCTGCCGTCGAGGCAATCGGGAGCCATGGCTTCGGCCTTTCATCCGTGCGCTTCATCTGTGGAACGCAGGACATCCATCGCGACCTGGAGCAAAAGGTTGCCGAGTTCCATGGCATGGAGTCCGCCATTTTGTACCCGTCGTGCTTTGATGCCAACGCAGGGCTTTTCGAGGCGTTGCTGGGCCCCGAGGATGCTGTGATCAGCGACGAGTTGAACCACGCGTCGATCATCGATGGCATTCGGCTTTGCAAGGCGCAGCGCCATCGTTTCAAGCACATGGATCTGGAAGATTTGGAGGCAAAGCTCATCGAAGTCCAGGACACCGCGAAGGTGAAGCTGATTGCGACAGACGGCGTGTTCTCCATGGACGGTGATGTTGCCCCTTTGAAGGGCATTTGTGATCTGGCCGACAAGTACGAGTTGTGTGTGACACGAGGGCCACTACAGCGGCGTTCAGGACCGTGCTCGGCCCTGTTGTGATGGTGGACGACTCATCAGTTTGGCATCTGTTCGTTACTTTTTTTGTGCGTCGTGTCACGCAGGTACGGCGCCCTCGTGTTCATTGACGAGTGCCATGCCACCGGCTTCTTTGGCCCCACTGGACGCGGCACTGACGAGTACTGCGATGTCCGTGGACGCGTGCATGTACGTACACTTCGGCCAGGGCTCGACCTTCAGCGCCATTGCGTGGATGAATCGGCGTTGAACTCGGGTGGTGTGTGCATGGGTTGTGGCGGTGGTGGTGGGTCAGATCATCAACTCCACAATGGGCAAGGCGATGGGCGGTGCAACCGGCGGCTACACGGCTTCTTGCAAGGCAATCGTGGAGTTGCTGAAGAACAAGGCTCGCCCATACCTGTTTTCCAACACCCTGGCGCCATCTGTGGTGCGTTGGTGCAGCCATCATCGGGTGCATGGCACCAAGAGCGCGCGGGGGGATTGAGCTCGCTGCTGTGTTGGGTTGCGGGTGTGCAGGTCGGGGCTTCGTTGAAGGCGTATGACCTCATCATGAACGATGCGAGCTTCGTGGACACCGTCCGAGCCAACACACAGCGCTTCCGCAGGTACACAGCACCACACAACGTTTCTTGGCGGCTCCCCCCTTCCCTGTTTTTGTTTTCGTCTTGTTCTTTGTTTGTTCTGACTCGGGGCTCGTGCCGTGTCGGTGTTGGTGGCGTGTTGCACACAGTCGCATGACGGAAGCGGGCTTCGAGCTGAAGGGAGCGGCGTGCGTCGTGGTTGGGGCCTTCCTGTTCCTGCGCTGTGTGCGGGGCACTCACGTTTGACACACTACTACTTTCTGCAGTGACCATCCCATCGCGCCCGTGATGTTGTACGATGCTAACGTAGCAACCAAGTTCGCAGACGAGATGTTGAAGAAGGGCATCTACGTGATCGGTTTCAGCTTCCCAGTGCGTATCGACCTGGGCTTTGTTTGGTGCCGGGACCACCGTCCGTCCTGACTTGCCGTGGTGCGTGTCCAGGTTGTGCCGGAAGGCCAAGCTCGCATCCGTGTTCAGCTTTCTGCTGCACACTCGCTGGAGCAAGTGGACGCTGCTGTGGACGCGTTCATCGAGGTTGGGAAGAGCATGGGTGTGATCGAGTAGAGAATCCACTGGCGGCGCTCTACACCATGTGTCAATCACACAGAAGCATACATCTTTTTCACAACTCAAACGCTTGCACTCTAGTTTGCCTGCAAGAATGTCCGTATTCTTTGCAGAATTTCAGCCTTCGTCTCGTCGGGCACAGTGGCTGTAGCGCAGCAATTCAGTCAAAACTCAAGAGTGCATGCGAACGCGCAAGCGATGCCAGTGAACACGTACCACGACCATGCGGTGTGATTTCCTTGACAAGCTGGTCTACACTAATTTTCTCCAAGCCTTTGCTCTTGATAACCTCTGTACATGCCACACCACCCTTTGTGAGAGGCGATCGAGCAACAACAACAGCACGAACAAAACGCGCTTTGCGTTGGCCACAGCGCCACAGTCCCACCTTTGCAGTGGTTCTTCAAGTCGTCAAACCAGCCACTTTGCACCAGTTTGGTTCGAAGAAGTTCCTTCAATCTGTAGGACCAAGGCTCAACCCCAAGTCACACCGTGCGTTCCGAGAAAAAACAGGACAACACACCGAACACCAGACAAAACAAACGCGCCTTTCTTTCTCGCCGGTGTCCACAAGCTTCTGGTTGATTGTGGCGCGCACCTGCTCATCTCGACGCCGCCGCTCGGCAAGTGTTTCCGCCATACTGTGTCGGGGCAACACAACAAATCCAGAAGGGGTGGCGTTAGGAAGCCGGGGCTGTCTGCGCGGGTGTGCGCGCGAGCGTGTAACGCTTTGACTTGCACCTGGGTTCATATGTAGAAGTTGGCGTGACATTGCAGCGCCGCAGATTGCGGTCGGCTGTCCTTTGCATCCATCCAGTTGCCATCCATCCCCATGGCCGCGTCAGTTGCGAGAACGCTCGCCGGAAAGGTTGCACTGGTAACTGGTTCCACCAGTGGCATCGGTTTGGGTGTTGCCCGTGTGTTGGCGGAACAGGGCGCGAACGTAGTGCTGAATGGCTTTGGCGATCAAGCTGAGATCAATGATATGGTTTCCACCATGTCCGAAGAGTTTGGCGTCGAAGTTGGTTTCCACGGTGCCGACCTGACACACGGTGATCAGATTGAGGACATGATGGCCACAGCGGCGCAGATGGGGGGCGGCGGGGTGGACATTCTTGTCAACAACGCTGGCATCCAGCATGTATGTCCGACGCAAGAGTTCCCTGTCGACATGTGGGACAAGGTGGGGAGGAGCGCTTGGCCAGGGTGGCAAGGCCACTCCAGATCTGAGGTGCAGTCATTCTCACATTATGTTGTTGACCACGTGGTGGTTGTTGTTGTGGTGCCCCCCCCCCCCCCCCCCCCCCCCCCCACACACACACACAAACACACACACACACACAAACACACAGATCATGGCCATCAACCTGAGCGCTGTGTTTCACACCACACGACTGGCGCTGCCGTACATGCAAAGTGCCGGCTGGGGACGGATCGTGAACGTAGCGTCTGTACATGGTCTTGTCGGAAGCGCCAACAAGGGGCCGTATGTGGCGTCAAAGCACGGCGTGGTCGGCTTCACGAAGGTGGTTGCCCTCGAAAATGCGGCTGCGGGTACCGGTGTCACATGCAACGCAGTGTGCCCAGGGTGGGTACTTACGCCACTGGTGTACAAGCAAGTGGTTGCCCGCGCAGAGGAGCGTGGTATCTCCATCGAGGCTGCAAAGGTGAGGGACGGTGGCGGTGGGATGGGTCCGACCCAGCCCTGCTGTTGCTGACGCGTGGCGCCACAATGCTTGTCTTGTGCAGGAGGATCTATTGGCGGAGAAGCAACCTTCCATGCAGTTTGCGTCGCCGGAGGACATTGGCGGTGCGGTGAATTACTTCTGTAGCCAGGCGGCGCAACAAGTGACAGGCACGACGCTCACTGTCGATGGTGGGTGGACTGCCCAATAAGTTACCTGGTTCCCACTTGCAGTGTCTGGCGTGCGTGTGTGTGTGCGTGGAGGGTGGCGTCTGTGTTTGTCGCGCCTGGATCCAAAAGGCTGTAAATACTACTTTCGAGGGCCAAGTGGTCCATGTTCTGGCTTGTTGACATGGTGCGGTCAGCATTCAATGTTATTGCATCTTGTGTGCTTGCCAACCTTGGGGAGAAACCGACCACTACGTGCAGCTTGCATGATGCAGCACGGCCATCACCACACCGGATCAAACAAGTGATCCTACCGCCGGCCGTACGCGAAGGACATGGGAGGGGGCGTGCGCAGACGCATTGCTGGTGGGAGGAACACGTACCATTCACGCGTCAGTTCAACACCATGGCACACCGGATCGACACTCTTTCAAACCGACCAACCCACAGCACGGCCCAAACAAAACCAAACACAGCCACCAAGCACAGCAGCCACCCCCACGTCCACATCCACATCCACGTCCACGGTACGCACCATTCATCTGGAACGATCCCACAGAGGAGGCAGTCGACATGGGCGTGCGAACAGGCGTCACTCCACCACCACCACCACCACCACCAACCGAAGCCCTGCCCCCGGTTCCTGGCTGGCGCCCGAAACTTGCGCCACTCAGCCGACCAGGTGTGACACCGCGCCGCTTGGGGGTGAACGCCACCCCAAGGGCTGCAGCGCCGCCACCACGCGACCCACGCACGGCACCAGGCGTTCTTGGTGGAAGCAGCGCGCCACCAGGTCGTCGTGCGGCGGACAGCGGGGCACCGGTTGTGCCACGGCGGGGGGCAGACAACGGAGGGGCCGGGGTGTGTTGTGGACGCGGCTGTCGTTGGGGCAGTGAAGGGGCGGAGGGGGAAGGAGCAGGCGCACCACCCACGGCACCACCACCCATGGCACCACCACCCACAGCAGCAGCACCACCACCGCCACTACCGCCGCCACCACCACGCGACGCCACGCCCAGCACGGGGATGGCAGCGCCGGGTGTCATGAGGGTCATGATGCCGGGGGGTGTGGCCAGTGGACCCAACGCAAGGCCGTCGGAGGCAAAGGTGGACGACGACAGGGTGGAGGAGTTCAACGCGGCGGCTTGGCGAGCCGCAGCCACGGGTGCGGCGTACGGGGATGGCGAGGCTTGGCGAGTGTGGCTTCCCCGAGTGCCTGATGACGCGAAGGACATGGCAAGGGGCTGGATGTGGCTTGAGTGTGGCTCCATGGGAGACGCAGAAGGTGTGACGAGGTGTGGCGAGGGCCTGGCAGGGGTGTGGGTGTAGGTAGGTGACACAACCTGCGGGGGCAGCGACGCTGCTGACACAGAGAACTGACCGGGCGAGTACGGAACACCTGAGTGGAACGACGCACACACACGCGCACACACAC
>Ga0213833_1001908_pt1 | contig 14135 bp, 9 predicted proteins | sample SWATP21_FD_160575 | JGI IMG/M metagenome (GOLD analysis project Ga0213833, IMG submission 160575) | Coastal seawater microbial communities from Marineland, Florida, United States - SWA TP2 #1 | ecosystem: Environmental > Aquatic > Marine > Coastal | place: USA: Florida | collected 2016-08-14
AAGATTTGAAAGCGCTGGCATCTTCTTTAGCGAGGCAAGCTCATCAAATACGAACCATATTCTTCTCTCTTCATCTATCCCTATGTCCAAAAGACGAGTAAACGCTAAGTCAGTAAGGCATGCTATTATTGGAAGTGTTAAATCCCTTGCGCTAGGTCTAGTGGCTAAAAAAAGCCAAGCTTCTTTTCCTTCTTTAACTCCAGTAAAATATTCCTTCATTGAGAATGATTTTTTAGGAGATTTAGTTTTAGAAGATTTAGAAATATCAATATCATCTTCTACATTACTTTTATCTTTAGGAATATCTCTCAAATATTTCATTGGCTTTGATAATGTAGCGAGGACAGATAGAATTGAACTTGCTGTAGTCCTATTATCTTCTCCTAAATATATCGCCCCCTCTTTTCCCGCTATTCTTGTCCTTAGAGATGATCTTGTGCTAGTAGTAACTAATCTAACTAACTCCTCAACAGAAAAATTTCTCTCATCTTGTAGCTGCATAGCACATGAATTAAATATAACTTCAGCAGATCTCTCCCAGAATGGATCGTTATTCATACCCGTAGATCTTCTGTTAAATCCAAACAAGAGGCTTGAGAAAGTCTCTAAATCCTCTTTTGTTTCACAATCTGTCCAGAAATCCCACATTGCACCTCTCTTATCAAAAGGATTGAATATTATATCCCCACGCTCTGGGTTATAGTATTTAGCTATCATCTCTCCAGTTTGATCTATAACAATTGCTGAATGTTGTTTTTGCTCCACTTGAGGAAGTATATTATGAAACAAATTCGTCTTACCAGATCCTGTACTACCAGAAATCATAAAATGCCTAGTTTCACTATTCTTTACTATCGGCATATCACCTATCGTAATATCCCCAGCCATTTGCAGTTTGCGTAACTTTCTTTTTATCTCCCTAGCACTTAGTACTTGATCACTACCTTCCTTCTTTAGCTCTGACTTTAATCCAGCGCCAAATTTGCTCCACCATATATAAATAGATATAAATACGAAGGCAAAGATCTTCGTAGTTAACATCAAGATTGACGCGAATAAATCTAAAGCTTTTTTATCGGCTTTTTTAAAAAGCCTCATCTTTAGAAGCCTTGATGCTTCTATTTCTCCGAAATTGCGGGTGGAGCTCTTAGCTATTATATATTCTTTATGCTCACCTTTATTCCCCAAAACTTCCCTTAGGCTACCTATACTATCTTCAAACCCAACTGCAAAAAATGCTTTCCTGTAAGAAATAAAGCCATCCCAATCTAGTCTTGCTAAATTCCCCCAATTAAATAGTAGTGCTAAAGCTATTCCTACTATTATAGAGACATTTAAATTCCTAAAAAACACCTGACCAAACATTCTCACCTTATGTAAGAATATCTGACCACCACCTATAAAATTATTAAGCATCTTTCTCTCCCTTTATTTACTTCCGCCCTAAAGCTGGACCATTTAGCCAAGCAAGAGTAACTTTCCTTGAATAGCTACTACTATGTTTTAAATTACTCGAATGATAATGTCTGATTGCTGTTTGCCAATCACCAAAGCGCTCTTTTAGGTTTTTAAGCAACCTAGCTGCATATGCAATATTCTGTGATGGATCTAGCATTTCTTTTAAATCCCTAAAAGCATCTCTATGCCATCTATAATTAATCTGCATTATGCCAATATCTATATTTGAAACCCCTGACTTTATCTTTAGCTCCAAGCTTTTAAGCGCCTCATTGAATGAGCTAAATCTTGAGGCTTTCCCCTTCTCATCCAAAACATAGGGATCCATATTAGATTCTGCAAAAGCAATTGATCTTAAAAGCCCTTTTGGAATATCATTTCTTTGCTCTTCCAATGCTATTATTTTTTCAATTGATACACTCAAATCATTTGTTTCTAGTCTACATTCATTAGCAACAGCTATTTTAGGCATTAAAAAGCCTAAAATAATGAGGGCTTTGAGTATTATTTGTTTGGAATTAGGTTTGATCTCTGATATTATAAAGTGGTTGGTTTTTAAACCGTAATTACAAACAAATTTTATGCAAAATACTACACTAGAAAACAAACTAAATAATGGAAACAACAATGCAGAAACCATTGCTAAGAAAAGTTGGTTTACCCATACTCGCAAATGGAATTTGATCTTTGCATCAATTATGTCTCTAGGTATTGGATCCTCTTTTGCATTGGATACATTAGAGCTTGGGGAGCCATTTGGTATAATCTCATCTCTTTTATTTTGGATAACCTTGTTTCTAGGCCCTATTCTGCTTAAAATGTTCGATGATGTGAAATATTTTAAAGGAAAGACCTTTAATACCTCAGATAATAGAAAAATCCACTCAAATAAAGATGCTCCTGAATTTAAGTTGGTTGTTTTTGTTTCAATAGGCTTGGTGCTATTAGTAGGCTCTTTCATAAAAGCATCAGATACCCTAGAAATGCAAGCTATTGATAACTTTGCCATTACCTCTTGCATTATTTTTTTATTTTCTAGTTTTTTCATATATAAAAATTGTCCTATTTCTATCATTCTTCACATCAAATATTGGCAATCTCAGCCTGTCTCTGCTTACAAAGGACCACAAGTTGATACATTCGCAGGAAGTAGGGAAGCATCAAACAGGCGCTTGAGCCCAGCTTACAGCTACCTTCCAAATAATATTCACCATAGTTCTTCCAGCAGACATCACTAATTGTTAGTGTTGTTGCCATTTTCATAAACATCATCCTCAATACTTCTTACAAGTTTGCCAGTTCCAACATGTCGCATCTTTAGTGGAGCAAAAACTACTTCATCTTTTTTTCCAACACCTAAATATTTACCTATCCCAGTTTTTCTAAAATCATCGGCTGAATTTTTAGCAAAGCTCTGATTTAGCCTTCCCTCTAAATCTTTTGCTGTCTCAAATCCTTGCTTATAATCCATATTTATGTCCTTAAGGCTAGATGCATGTTCATTTTCTAATGTAGTACGATCTTTAGTAATCATAGATTTTGCCTCATCATAAGTTGGTAAATTTCCACCTCTCCCAGACTCTTGGATGTAAGCGCCTGGATCTTTAGCAATATTACCCTCATATTGCTTAGCAAAATCACCAATTTTGTTTGGATTATTTATAGCTTCTCTACCTTTACTTATTTGATCTAAAGCACCTGATAATCTTTGAGAGCTTAGATCATGGAAAATATCTAATGCTTCCTTAGATCCAGATGACACAGCTTTACTTGCTTGGTTAAAGTCACCGCCATACTTATTGTGATATGCTTCAATTACATCTTGTGTCATATCACGACTAAATTCATTACCATGAGTTTTTGTATAATCTATATTTTGGTTATAAGCATCAATTCTATCCTGATGTGCTGACATTGTTTCCTCAAGTCTTTTGGTCTCACCATAAGTTGCTCTTAACGCTTTTTGAGAATTTTCATCTATACCCAATGAATCAAGTACACTAGATGATTTGGATGTTCTGTCAGAGATAGAGCCTTTTTCATTTATATGACCTTCATTACCCAATTCTTGAGAACTAACCTGAAGCTGGCTTGCCCCCTGTTCAGCAGAAACACTACCTGAAATACTTAATCCTAAATATTTGGATAGCTTATCAGCTAAACCGGCATTTGCAGTAAGTTCTGTTTTAGCATTTTGTCTCCATGCCTGCTCATCTGTCCCACTCATCTTATCAACAGTGTTAATTGCCTGCATAATCTCTCTTCCCTCATCAGTTGATTGATCTATTGAGAAGTTTTTATCCTTTTTCATTGCTTGAGAAATAGAATGCATTATAGATGCTTCTTCCTGTATCATTTGGTCTTGTGCATTTGAATATGATGCAGCTGTAGAAGACATTTCATTTTCTTCTCTTCTTAAGCTAGTTTGTAAAGCTGAAAGCCTTCCTTCGCTCTCTAAGTATCTAGATTCGCCAACTGATGCATCATAGCCTGCACCTCTCATGCTGATTTGCTGACCGTTAGGGTTTGTAATGCTCATAGAGCCATCATCCTGTTGAATCGAATTCCTACCGGTTGCATATTGCATATTATCGTCATATTTATTTCCTGAGACGTTGTTATGACTTCTATTGCCAATACTTACATTATCGTATGACACATTTCCTGTAGATTTTTCAATTGCAGAAGATGAAATAGCACTATTGGCGCTAGACATAATAGTACCAGCCATATGCATCAATCCCCCCTCGCCCATTCTTGTTATCCAAATGGCTAAAAATGGAATAAGAGCTGAGAGCATACCTGCAACAGATGCCATACCATCTAACGTTTTTATCTCTGTAGACCAAGCAGAATAGCTGATCACTTTTACTGGATCATAGGAATAATCAATCATCATATTTATCATTGCAAAAAGCGCAGGCCAAAGCTGCAGGGAGAATGCTACTGTCATCCAGTTTCTGTATTTTGTCATGCCACCAGACATAAGTATTAATGGCACTAGAAATATAAAAGCTCCATATACGATATTTTTAAATACTACTAAAGACTTTGTAAGAAGCCATTCTGCAAAATCAGCAGATAATAATCCACTAGCTTCATACTGCATCTGAGCTTTAACATTAGGCATATATCCAGCCCTATATTCAGTGATAGCATTCATCATGAAATTATGTTTTAGAAGCCTATCTACTGACATTCCAGACCCAGCATATAATGCTTTTACCTGCTCATTAAGCATTGCTGCACTTGTAGTTTTATTAGATCTGTTCGAATCTTTTACAAATCTATATCGATCACTATTACCCCCAGATCTGTATTTACTAGCAAGTAGGGAAATTATCTCTAACCCCTCATCTGTCATTGCATGTTCAAAATAAGCAACTCCTTGCTTGCAATTTGGAAGTGTATGTTTTCCCCTAGCTTTTAAATCAAATCTTGTGACTATTCCTGGATTTGCACTCACCAATCCCCAAATATCTTCACTTGCAAATAACTCAGATAATGTAAATGGAATACCAATTTTTGCTCTATTAATTACGCATCTATCAATAAAGCTATTTAGAGAATAAACAAATTCAGGATTAGTGACCTTGGCTCTCATTAGATCTTTAGTAAGGCGAGCTCCAAATATCGTACCATAATTGTAATAATCAAAACTACTCCTACCACCAACAACATTAAAGGCCTGCTCAAATCCTATAGTAAATAAATGCCCTATTTGCTCTACTAGTCCAACAGGCAGCGCAAATGCTAGAGGAATATTATCTACTTTCCAAAATTGCTTTTCTACATGGTCTTTGACATTCATAGAGGTTTTTGGATATAAAAGAGCTCCAATTAAAAAGGCCATGCCTAGAACCTTTCTTAAATACATTTTCATTTGCATGTCTGAATTGCTGGCAGCAATCATATAGGCATACATAGAGCCAACACCTAATGTTACAACTTTAATCATTGCCTCGTATAGATTACTGTTCCTTATCATAGCCAAAGCATTGAGGCTATTAACCAAAGTCTCTCCATAACCATAAGAATGAATCACCATATCCATAATTTTACCTTCTTTTCTATTTTTTTCTTTTTCTCTGTTCTATTTCTATAAACAAAAGCCATCAGTTATTTGCAACATGCTTTTCAACCATCTGGGTTTGTACTTTCTGCTCATGCCTTAATTTGTCCTTTGAATCTCTTATTTGTTCAAATTTCTTCCTAGCTTCACTTCTAGCATTTTCAAGCATTCTCATAACTTCCCTTGTTTCCATTGCGAAATCCCTGAATTTCTCAGCATCTGATATCTGAGAATGTGATAACTCTCCAACAGCTTCTTGTGCGCTAACTAAAAGCTCTTGCAGATAATTTGTAACAACATCAAATGCTAGAGCTTCTATAAAAATTCTTTGATTATTTATTATTGATTGCGGTTTAGAATAAAGAGCTAGATCATGCTCAATTCTTGGAATTATCTGATCTGATGATAAAGCGATAAATGTTTCTTCTTCCTTAGTGAATGCTTCATTATCATTTTGTATCTTTGTGATAATGCCAGTCATGATATCCTTTACTCTTGTAAAGAAAAAAGCACCCTGAGAAATATCTTGAGGTTTTGGCTTTGGATCCAGGCACTTAGTCGTCTCATCACAGCTTAAAAGCTTTACCTTATCTTCTGAGATGCCATCAAATCCTATAAATTCCCTTATCATATCCTTATTTATCAAGGATTTGACATGTCTAAGGCTAAATTTCCCTTCAGCATCAGTAGTACCAATGATAGTTCCTGAAATACTCATAAGTAATTCTTTGAATTCCTTATCAGAACCTGTTCCTTGAAGTTTTTTCTCTAAAGCTTTCCAAACGATATTATAATTTTCTCCAAGCTGTGACTCTAACTCCTGGTGAAGTTGCCCAAGATCACCTTTTTTAGATTCTTTTTGGATAGAACCCTGATCTTGTCCTTCTCCTTTCAAGAGCATATCTGATTGTTTTAGAGCAACTTTTTTAGCATGTTCTTTTGGAAACAATGGATCTATCAAAGCTTGATTCATTTTACAATGATCAAATGAGATACTATTTAACTCATCTGCTTTTGCATCCAAATATTCCAAAAGATCCTGACATTGAGGACAAAGTGTTTTGATAGCCATCATACCGCCATAAGTTGCAGCATTAGCAGGCAAGTCCTTTAAATAATTTATGAGCTCTTGGCCTTTGATTAAGCTTAATGCACCGCCCATAATCTCAAATTGAGCCCCACAAGGCATACCACCTAATTTACATGAGGGAGCCCTAGCACGAATTGGCCTCAGAGGTGGATTTGCAGGAGCCTTAATAACAGCTGACCCACCTATATAATGACCAGCTGATTGCTCCTTTACAATTGCACTAGATGTTGAGTTACTCATCGTGCCTTTTGGAAATACGTCTTTAACAAGCCTGTTAAAACCACCACCCGCTAATGCTTTTTCTATTGGAAAAACTATAAGTAATATCAAAAACAAGACTATTAATGACACAAAAGTCTTTTTGAGGCTTTTCTTTACCCAAATTATGGATTCTAATGCCCTATCATCTATTAAATCACTATCTTTTATCATCATTACTATCCTCTTCCTTAGGATTTGCTATTATTTTTTCACGGATTGCCTGCTCAAGAAGTAAAGCCTTTTCTTCTAAATCAGCAATAGATACAGCCCCTCTTGCCAATTCATATCTATCTCTAGTATCTTTTACGATCGCTATCACAGTTGGCATTACTTCAAGCCCTAGAACTTCTATCATTTCAGGAGAATGATTCGTCTCAAAATAACTACTTTTACTATTATCAGGACTTACTGCTTCTACGCTAAAGCCATATCTTGAAGCAAAGGTTGATAAATGCTTTTCTAAAGTAGCACAATATGGACAAGTTCCCTTTCTAAAGACAAATAATTCCACTTCCTTAGCAACCTTCTGCAGCCTTACTCTTTCTTTCCTTTTATCTTCATCTCTTTTGATATCTCTTCCGTAAATATTTGTAGGCCCCTCTAATTCATCTACAATCTCCGGATTGATAAAATTAGCCATTAGCCAGTTTGAAGCAAGTTTGCCCGATCTCTCATACATTTCTTTTTCTTTCTTCTTATACATCAGAACGTAATCTAACTTTTCTGGATGCCTTATCATCATCTGCTTTAAAAGCTCAAGTTCCCTTGAAAATTGCTTGTTTTCTATTTCCGCTTGTTCCATTTCCTCTATCGTTGGCATTGCAGGAAGCTTTTTGCTTTCTTCTAATTCAGCCTCTCTTTCCCTTTCATCAAACCAAAGCCACCCCCTATATCTCTGCTGAAAAAAGTCTTTTTTCTTTCCAGTAAATTGGCTATCTGAAGATAAATTAGATTGCGGAATATTTGCAAAAGACTTTGAGCAAAAGCTAATTCCTATGAACAGTAAACTAAGAATTTTAAAAATCTGCTTTAACATAATTTACTCTACCTTTACTGCATCACTATCAATTTTATGAGATTCATGCCAGCCACTGAAATTATTCTCTGGATTTGAAGTATTATCATCTCCATCTCTTATTTGTGTCATCTGGCCTTCAATCCTATCCTTAACATCACCTATGCTTTCTTGTTTGAAACTTCCTGCAAATTTTGCCTTAAAATCTTCAATGAATTCTGTGAAATCTAATTTATTAAAATCAATAGCTTGAATTTCTTCTAAAGTTAGTCCTCTACAATCAGGGCTACTACCTGAACCAAAGCTTTTGCCAAGTTGAGCCCTTCCCTGTACCTGCACTACCTTATCAAGCATATTTCCAAAACAGCAGAAATGGTGTTTGTTAACGTGGGCTGGTCTTGTCCCAGTAGTTACCTTACCAACATAAACACATAGATTTTTTCTTCTATTTTCTAAAAGTGTATGCTCATCTTTCTTGCACCCAGCACCTAATTTGCCACCCCACCCTTTTTCTCCTATACCGCAGCAATTTTTATAATCTAGAGGCTTCTTAGAACAATGCAGGTTGGAGCCTTGAAATAAATTAAAATTACCATCCTTATCAGGCTGGCACATTTTAGCTGAATAAAGCCTTGATATAGAATCCATCATTTCACCATTAGTTTCATAGCTTTTATTAACGCAATTGCCATCTATACAAGGCATACCTTTACAAACCAAACCTTCAGGGCCATCTTTTGCTTCTAAACCCATCCTCACTGTTTGATTTTCTCTGCTGACTATCTCCCAAGATTCACATGAGAATTCTCTCTTGATATTAACGCAATTCCCCGCTGAATCTCTAATCAAGCAATCTTTATCTCCAACTGGATAACAATGATCATAAATTACGCAATCATTCTTACTTGGATAATCACATTTCTTCTGATATGCGTATTTCCAGCATGATTTATGAACTCTTATGCCGTCGATCACCTTATATCCACTATCTATGCATTTCTTTCCAATATCTCTACAACTAGCTGTGCCGCTATTTGAACCCGATCCTTCTTTCCAATCACTTCTAAATCTCACTCCATTTGCAAAACACACTTGTGAGAAACAACTCAAAACTACCAGTAAAATCGATATTATCTTTACTACCTTAAACCACATGATTCATCCCACCTTTCTTCTGACCATTTTTCACAAGTTTCATGTCCATCCCTATATCGATAAAAAACTGAATACGTATCCCATGCAAAAAATTGAGGCCATATCTCATGATAAGGCTCTCCATTACCTCTAGCATTTATTCTTATATTTGGATGAATATGCTCTATCTCAACGCCTAGCCGTTTTGCTATCTCAGCCCTCACTTCTGGTTCAATAGGAGAGCGTGTAGGTTTGCCACCCCTGCGGTGCTTAACTCCAAAATGAATTCCATGTCTTTTTCTTTTCCAATGTACGGAATATGACCACCCTCTACCTGTTACATCCGAATGATTGAATTTTATCTCTCTTTCCTCTGACTCCCATGGATGAGACCAACCTTTCTCCAGACAATGAAGACTCATATTATCTGTACAATTATAATGACCTCTAAGCTCCTCACATATGGTTTGGTTATATACAGAATCTTTATGCTCCTTAGTTTTAATTTGCATATAGAATTCAGGCTCTACCACTTTAGGACCTTTAACCGTCTTACAATCTACGCCTAGTTCCTTTAGTTTACCTATTAAATCACCCAAAAGCTCGTCTTGCCCATCCGCAAGAGATGCGGCATCTTCTAGTAATCTCTTGTTGAGCGGCCTTGTATAATCTACATATAGATCTGAATCTTCCGGGAATTCCCTTCTGAATTCATCAAACTTAGCTCTTCCTCTTGAATCTAAATCACTAGCTCTGATTGAGCTTAAAGAATCTTTTTCTGCATTAGCCCTTGCCATTCCGCCTTCTTCTACAAAATCAAGAGCAATTTCAGACCCAGATGTTGGTGCAAACTGTCCTGGATCCATCCCTTCTTGAAACTGATCCCAATTTGTAATTGATTTATCAAATAAGTCTGTCTGTTCATTTACTTGCGTCCTTGCAGTAGGTTCTTTATATCTGTATCTATCATCACCTTGATCTCTTATATATTCTCTCTCAGTAGGGTTTTTGCGGACCTTATATTCTCTAGAATAATGGGCAAATGCATTATTTGATGCTAGAAGGAGCATTATAGTGCTTATGGAGATTAGATCTTTACACATCTCTTCCTCTCCCCGCTTGCTCAAGCATCTCTTCTGATTCTTCGGATAATTCGCCTTTTTTAGCAAACATCTCTAATGCTCTTCTAATGCCAATATTTCCTGATACTTTATCAAAGCTTTTTGCTGTTGATTGGCTAAAACCAGAATTGGTATTTCCATCAAAATCAGAATCCCATATGCTTTGTTCTTTTACCAATACAAAGGATGGAACCGCTTTAATTTTATATTCCTCAAAGGCTGTATCATCTATTTGCATTGCAAAGCTTTCTGTCTCATCTTCAGTAATATCAAATACTAAGTTAGACAGGCTTCTAAATGATCCTTCTGGCAATCCATTAAATATCAAAACTGCTCCATATTTCTTGGCACTCCTTGCATAGGCTTTGAGAAGGGATTTATTCATAGAGCTACTTACAAAAACCTTCAATATGCATGGATTCTGTCTTTCTATATCTTTACTTACATACTCATTCAATCTATCTATCTGGGTGTTATGAACTATCTGACTGTCCATATCTGCTTGGGGAATATTTTCCTTATGAAACTGGCTTTTCATTTTCTTGAATTCACGATATTTTTTTCTTATAGCCTCAAGACCTTGCATTTTGCCGCTACTTGCAATATTTTTAGCAACATCTAAGTCTGCTTCTTTAAATAGGCTTTCTTCTCCGTAAGATACAAAAGAGGCTAATAAAGCTGATTTAATCAGTAATATTCTTACAAAAAACAGCATGATTTTTTTCTCCATATTAAATAGCCCCAATCCTGCCCATCATAAGGATATTCTTTAAATGAACTATATGTCATATCTGAAAATCCAAGAGGCCAACATCCTATTCCATCTGATGTAGATTTTGGATTTACCATCTGTAATTTGTATTGGCTCTTTTTGATTTTCATTGCTAAATGTTTTCTGCATAATGGACCATTTATCTTCCCATTAGATGTAGAAGTTTCTTGAGCAAGGCCAATTCTATGCATTTTGGCTATTATTCTAGTTGTAAGCAAACTTGAATTCTGTACGCCGCCAACATGATCTGCATTCGCACCACTAAACGGGTAAATATTGCCCCAACAACCAGCACACCAAAACATCGAATCCAAAGGCGTTGAGATTGTTGCAGTTGAGCAATCAATTCCACAAGCCATTTGGGCTAAAGGATTTCCAAATAATATTGCTTCTGGATTTAAAAAAGACTGCAGCTTCTCATCGTTCCATGTAACATCAAATTCACTCATATATGCTACATCAAAGCTAGAAGCTTCTAAGCATATGAAATCTGTAATTAGTTCTAGCCAATAAATAAGGGGATATACATAATAATGTACATGGTAAAAGCTACTATGCTGCGCTCTTTTATTATATTTCCTTGAATATGAGCTTATCTTTTTAGGATCGCTTTTAAGTTCTATTCCACCTAAATTAACCATACAATAAGGAGTTCTAGTAATATCCACTAGTCTTACTGGCTCCCAAAAACCTAAGGTAAGACCTGGGATTGGAACATCTCCTTTACTACACATACATACAGGGTTTGAAGGGTTTTTAATATCCCGCTTTTTAGGAGCTATACCATTCCCAATCTTAATAACTTCTCCAATAGATATAGGCATTAAGCATGACCAACAAATATCTGTTATTGGATTGACAAATGATCCCTTACAGGTAATACTTGCATTTACTGAGATGGGAAGAATTGTCAGCATAATCAGCAAAGCCCTTATGCGGCATTTCATGCTAAAGCACCAGCTTTGCATGTTCTTTTTATTCAGTAAGCATAATACGGTAATCTGTATCAAAGGCCTGGTTCGCCAAAACTTGAGGCCTTTTTGCAGATTACTTTTGAAAGTAATCATCATTTCTTTTCATTTTTCCTGTTTTATGTTCTCTTCAAACTTATTTACCCTATTAAATTGACAATAAGCTTAATTACTGTATCTTGCTGACCCTGGTTACTAAAATCACATAGAAGAGCCATTGCGGCTAATGTAGATGCATTAAGTTGTACCATTGCCATTCCAGAAATCTCTAAGTAATATAAGAAAAGCATGCTAGCGATTCTCTTATTACCATCTACAAATGGCTTTTCTTTTATGATTTGATAGAAAAGATGAGCAGCTCTCATCTGGAGAGCCGCTAGCTGCGCCCTATCATTATCCATACACATAATATTAGTTAGAATCGTCTTGAGCTTCGTATCTTGCTTTGTATATTCCTTCTCTAATCCAAATGCTCCCTCTTTTTGTAAATTCGATTTTAAGTGCTTCACCATTTCCTTAGCATCAGTATAAGTAAGGATTTTTTCTGCTTTTACAAAATTAATTGAATCTGAGATTGTAGTATCATGCATAAGGTCAAAGCTTCTTTTAAAAGCACGAGCAAGATTTGTAACTACTTTTTTCATATCTAGCATTACTTCATTATCCTTCGCCTTAGCTACTAATGCATGAACCTTCTCTTTGATTTCTGCCACTATATTAGAATTGATTTTTTCATGATTTAGAAGATATCCATCTATCAAATACTCTGACATCTTACTTGTAGCAAATCTTCTAAACGCCCTACCAATAGACGTATCCACTTTAAGCCCCACTAAAAGAGCAACTTGTAGATTTACGTATCTAACTCTATCTACTAATTCTTCTTGGTCACCTGTTTTTAAATCTGGGAAATATTTAGTTGTTTCATCTCTTGATAATTCAAATTTGTTGAATATATTATCTATTTCCTTATCTACAAAATGACTTCTTATATTGTATATCTCACCTATATCAGTACTTGTAAACCAAAGATCTTTTATAGAACTATTGCCACCATTACCTTCCTTGAGAGCAAAGCTTGCATATTTTTCTAAAAAAATAGTACTAAAATATGCATCCTTAGCTGTATTTATTATTTCTGTTTCCATTATTATCCTCTTAAATCTCAATTCCTATAATTTCAGCATTGATGCTAGTAGAGAGCGGACTTTCTCTAATGTTAAATGATTTGGCATCTCATCTGCTAAATCCCACTTCTCTGGTAAATTTAGAGCTTCTACATCTACTATCTTGACTAATCTAAAATCTATATCACCTGAAACTACCTGTAGGTTTTCCTCAATTCTCTGAGCCGCCTTCTTGCCCGGCTCATCACAATCAGGCCAAATAATTACCTGACGAGCCCTTAAAACTCTCCAATCAACTTTATCAATTACTTGCGAACCACCAAGCCAGGATATTACACAATATTCTGGAAGAAGTTTTGCGGCTGAGTCAACCGTTTTCTCTCCTTCAACAATTAAAATTGGTTTTGTTGGGTTAATTTGAATCTTTTCTGCTCTATAGATTGGCTTAAAATCATTTACTAAAAGCCCCTTTAGCGTCCATCTCTTCTCATCAGTATCTTCATTTTTGCAGTAAGATACTGGCATTACATGTTTTACTTCTCTTATCTCACTAGTATCTGGATCAATTTTGCTCTCTATAACCCTAATTGTATAACCAATCAATCTGCCATAAATATCTCTGTATTCGTATTTATTTGTGACTTCATATTTATTTACTTTGAGCCAGAAAGATAAATCCTTCTCTGGGTTAAATTCAGGAACATTAATAGGTGCTAATTCAAAAGGTACCCAATTGCTCTTTTTCTTAGGTTTCTTAAAATTACTTTGACCTAAAAGTTCTTCATTATCATTAGAAATAGATAGGCTTTCTAAAGAAGATGATTTTGACTGATCTCTACCAGAAAAATTACTGCCATTCTTATTAAAAGCACTGAATTCTCTTTTAATACCTGCCCTATCAGCTAAAATTTCTAAAGCATCTATATTTGATACATTTGCAGCGACTTCTACAAAATTGATAATATCTCCTACCTCACCTGTGCTCCATCTTTTCCACAAACCATTTGCGAGATTCATATTGAGGGAGCCTTTGGATATTTGCCTACCTCTAACAATTATCTCATCATCATTCTTGATCTTTGGTGCAAATTCTCTAAAAATTCCCTCTATTATT
>Ga0213833_1001909_pt1 | contig 14125 bp, 20 predicted proteins | sample SWATP21_FD_160575 | JGI IMG/M metagenome (GOLD analysis project Ga0213833, IMG submission 160575) | Coastal seawater microbial communities from Marineland, Florida, United States - SWA TP2 #1 | ecosystem: Environmental > Aquatic > Marine > Coastal | place: USA: Florida | collected 2016-08-14
AGGAGGGGTGCCATGCACCTCCCTTGACGCGGCTCGGTTCACCAGAGTTTGGACAAGAAGCTCCAATCCGTGTTTACCACCCGCCACCTGCGCCGTTTGTTTCGTCTGTTCGACCGTGACAATGACGCCCGCGTGACGCATCACGAGTTTCAGGAGGGACTTCAACAGCGTGAGTTTTGTTATGTCCCCCCGTGTCGTGTCGTGTTGTGTGCGTGCGTGTGTGTGTGTGTGTGTGTGTGTGTGTGTGTGTGTGTGTGTGTGTGTGTGTGCGAGTGTGCGGGTGTTGGTTTGCCTCACAGACCCTGCTCTGGCGCCAGTCGGGATAGATGAGGCAAGTGACCCTGTTGCTGTGGCCAAATTCTTGCGTCGCATTGACGTTGACAAAACAGGGGTGAGTAAAGACAACAATCGTGGTGCTGTGCTGTTGGGGGATTATGTGTTGTCAGCATCATGAATCCTCTGGGCGAGTGTGGAGGTGGTAACTGTCTCGTGGCACATGACAACAGGAGTTGACCGAAGGCGAGTTCATTCAGTTCTTTCAAGGGGCACGCACAAATGAGTAACCAGCGCCTCCACCTCGAAAACCCACTCACCCGCACGGACTGGCTGTGCCTACCCCCTCCCGTGCATGCAGCTGAAGCGTGCTGACATTGCCAGGTCTCTCAGCTCGGCGAAAGGCTCCGCGGTTGTCAGTGTCCGCTTGATCGAGTACAGCTCCTTTGCTGCCGACAAACGTTCGGTCGAAATGCCACCGCAAGACGCCGCTGCCTGGATTGCAAGTGGCGGTGTCCTGCAAAACAGGCGACAGCACGTGCGTCGCTGGATCGACATCTGGGGGTACTCCACGAAGGTCATGGAGCGAATTGCCGATGACCTACACATTCATGAAGGTGCCGACGTGCCTCTCGCGCCGCGCTCTCGAGTGTGGCTGTGGGGCTCACACTGCTAGTGGAAGAGCCCCACCGCCTCGCTTTGCTCTACGTTCCTGTGTGGGACATTGACGTGTTCTCGCGTGACCACAGAAACGCTGAAAGATGCTGCACTGTTTCAACGGCCAAAGGTGGAAGTGTTGGGGCAAGGTCAAGACCGCTACGCCCAAATATTGTTGCAGTTGGTGGACCTCGCACACCCGCCGTGTAAACTGGAAGGCCGGCAGGTGTCGTTGGCATCTGCCAAAGAACTATTGGCGCACCCACCAAGCCTCGAGTTTGAGCAGATGTCGCTGATCATCGTGGATGATACCACCATTATCTCGATACGCCCAGATGTAGACCAGCGTGAGTCGCTCTGCAGTGTGGGAGGTCGCACAGGTTGCTTTGCCGTGGCTATCTGAGAACCTGTCATGGCGCTCAAACCTGCAGGTGAGCGCCCTCGCAGTCAAGATGTGTTTCAAGGCGTCGTGGATCAAGTCATGACCCCGCAGCCTCTGCCTATTCAGAGTGATAGCGTGAAACACCTTGCGTTCGAGCTCATGGATGCCGTCATGCAACAAAACTACACGATTCGAGACCAATTGAAAGGTTTGATGCCGTGCAGCCAGTCAACGTTCTCGCAGCTTGACCTGTTTGTTTTGAGGCAGATTGGGAGCTAGCACTGGAAAACTCGATCCGGGCCAAGCCCGTTTCTTTGCATACGCGCCATCTCTTTACTTTGGCCAAGGTGGTAAACATGTACGTCCCCCCCCCCCCTCCTTGTTTTCTTGCCTAGCAGTTTGCGTTTACGTGCGCGCGCTGTCACTTGAGCACTCCAGGTACCGCCATACCATCGACCCATTTGTACAGTTGCTGGCGTTGGAAGAGTGGGCTCAATCGGGCTGTGCCGCTTTCTTCGTTGAGGAAGATGTACGTGCAAGGGCGTCGTTGTCTCCTACTGGCGAAATATGTGCAGTGTGTCACCACTAACCTTGTGTAGATATGGTTCCGCGAGCTTCGGGACGACATCATGACCATTTCAAACGAAATCCGATCACTTGAGGTCCGTCACGGTGCTCATGTGAAGGCGTGCTGTGTATGTGTAGTGAAAATGGGTGTGGTTGCGCGGTGTGATGATGATGCAGACTGCCACAAAAGTGTTGAAAGAGCTGTACAAGCAGCTTCAAGATGACCAAATGAACAAAGTAAGTCGCTGCGTGCACTTGTCTGTCTCGTGTCTACGCTTGGTGTGTTTGTCTACGTCTACATGCAGAGTGATGGTGTGACTGTGACTGTGACGGTGACGGTGGTGGCTGTGTGGCGTCATTCGTCCAGGTGCTGTTTCTGCTCACCATTTCAACAACAGTGTTCCTTCCAGCGCAGTTTTTCACTGGTACGTCGGCCGGTGATGTACACGCCCTGTTGAGGGGTACACTTGCACTTACATTGCATGCGTTGTCCAGGTCTCTATGGGTTCGTGTGGCGTGTGTGGGGAGGGTGCAGGCAGTGCACCTCTCATATGTGGGGTTTTCAGAATGAACTTCATCAAGATGCCGGAGCTGGAATGGAAGTGCGTGCATTGCTGGGTGGTGTGTAGCCAGCCACTGCTTGTATCATCTCACCTTGCACCTTGGTGTGCCTGCCTTCCTTCGAGGAGCAGGTGGTCATACCTGGTGTTCTGGGTCGTCTGCATCCTGCTCATGGCCGCCGTGTTCATGTACTTCCGAAAAAAGCGTTTGTTCGCATTGTAGTAGCAGCCGCCACCAGGGGGACAACAAAGCTCGTGCGAACACAAAAACCAACGTGAACAATACCACTGTCCACAATGACAGGAAAAGCAGGCAAACAGCAAAACAGTTGAGGGCCACCACCCTACATGGATACGGAGTGACGTGGCTTTGAGCTTCTTGGGCGCCGGCGTGACCGTACAGGCTTGGGCTTAATGCGAAACTTTGGGGAGAGATGGGTTGCTATGAAGCGCTCGCTACGCCGTTTCTCTGAGGGAGACGTTGATCGCGGCGGAGGAGACGGCGAGGGGAACGCAGCGGACACGCCAGAAGACCCAGTCGCTCCGGCAGCATGCACGAGCACCTGCCGGAGGTGTCGCCGCCCAAATGGTTTGCCTAGGAGGCCATCAAACCCACTCTTGCGAAACAGCTCCACGTTCTCCACGTTGGACGTCATGGCGTACACTGGCACATCGTTCCATCGCGGGTCGCTGCGAAGGGCTTTCAGCACAGTCACGCCATCGCTGCGCTGCATGACGATGTCCAACAGAATCAGAGAGGGTGCGACTTCCATCATTGCCAACTTCTCCAACAAATCCTCCCCGTCGTCAAGGCTCAGACGCCGCGGCACACCAAGTCGCTGCAGATGCTGAAGAACCATGCGACAAATCATCGGTTCGTCATCGACCACGACCACACACAAGGACCTGATCCATCTCGCGCTCCACGAACGACGCAGAGACGCCCCGGCACCCTGACGCGGCGACTTGGTTGATCGTTTGCTCCGACGACGTCGCATTGGGCGTGGGCGGTCACGGGCACGCGATTGAGGCGAACTGGAAGCATTCACCGACGCGCCACCCGACACATGGAACGTGATTTTTGCATCGGGCGTTGACACCGCAGAAGCGCTGCCGTTCTCGCTTCTTCCAGCAGATATTCTGGCACCATCACCGCCACCATCACCACCACTACCACCTCCACTTCCACTCCCATCACCGTCACCACCACTACCACTACCACCAGCACCACCACTACCACCGCCATCACCACTAACCTTGCCACCATCACCAACATCGCTACCATCACCAACATCTCCATCATCACTACCATTATCACCATCATCACCACCACCACCATCACCAACATCACCAATCTTCCTACCACCATCACCACCAGTGCTAGTGCCATCACCAGCACCCACTTCTGCATGCGTCATATCGACGCGTCCGAAAGCGGTGGAGACGGCAGCTGAGAGAGCGTCACTGACCCCATCTTGACTAACCCGGACACCAGTGGGAGTCAGGGTGGAACCAGCAGTGCTGGTTGTACCTTCCAGCGAAGAAGAAGGCTTACTTTCGGCAGTGTCGCTGAGGGCATCGGGCGTGGTACTCAACGTAGCGTTCAGAGTTGGGAACAGCCCCTCCCCGACTACCTCACTGGTTGCGTCCGAACAGCTTGCCTCGCTGCTCGTACTGCCCACACGACTCCGTGTATGGTCAACTGACTCAGGGGCAATGGCGATCATGTCCATTGACTTGCTGCCACGCAGGCGCACATTCGACGGCGACGCGGGCAACGCCACCTCGAAGCGCGACCGGTAGAGGCGGTCGGTCGTTCGATGACGAGGCGAAAAGGAGGCCGGGGAGCCAGTCATGAAGTCGACGGCTCGCAACGGCAGGGCCAGCACGAGTGCGTACTCGCCGCGAGATCTTCGTGGGTGCGGAACGACTCGGACAACGCCTCCCAACGCCTGGGCCAACGACTGGCACACTTCTGGGGACTTGAACTTCAGCAAAGCTGGCACGTCTTCGTCGCTGCTCCACGAGGACGTTGACTGGAACAGCTCCTTCTTGGAGTGGACTTGAAGAGCAGGAAGCTGGTCCGGCGTGAGCGACCAGTCCAGGGACTCCAGATGGAGCGACATGGAGTCGTTCCCCGGGGTGGTGAACACGGCGGGAAGCTCGCTGGATGTGAAGGCCAACGGGCACAGCACGAAGAAAAGGGTTTCGTCGCTACTGCTGACAACGACGTCAACAAAGGAAAACGGGGTGTGCTCTTGTGCAAAGTGCACGAGCTCCACGAGCAACTGCCGGGTGCGAGCCGAGTCAAGTTCTACGACACGTGGCACGGATGACAAAATGGACGCGCGCACGACAAGGCGCGCATCCATTCGACTCATCGACGCCGCATGGTGCCGCACGTCCCGCAAGAATGCAGCAAGTTCCACTGCTCGACGATACGGCGTCAATTCGGTGGACTGTGCCAGGTGCACATTCAACATGTCGTCGAGCGCAACATTCATGGAGCGAATGGCGCGCTCCAACACAGCCAATGGCTCGGACGGCCCCACATCCGCCTGCAGGAGCTCCATGCTGCAACTGGCGACAGTCAGTGGGTTGCGCAGTTCATGGTTCATGACTTGAAGGAGGCGCTTGTGTGCCTCTTGCATTTGTCGGGACACTTTGGCACTCGCACTGGCGGCTGCGGCACGCCTGCGTGCGACAGCAAGCAACCCCATGCCGCCGCCCAGAGCAACGGAGAGCGCGGCGAGTAGGAGGAACAGGATGACCTCGGCGGAGCTTCTAGTTGCTGCGTCATCCAAACGGTCTTGGGAAACCATGGCTCGCGCCTCCCACACACGCCCAGTAATCGAGAACTGTGCCGACGCCAACATCGTCAAGTCCTGTGGGTCCGAACTATCCAGCGAAATGTGGCTGTCGCTACCATCCGTCACATCATGCACACAGATGGTGAGGTCCTCATACCCTGCGTACGGCGTGAACAGTGACGTGAACACCGAGGCAGAAAGGAAGAAACTAACGTAGCCATCAACGCGGGCGGAGTAGTTCGAAGAAGGCGGGATGGCCTGGAAAAACTGAAGGGTTGGCACGCCAAACCCATACTGGATTGGGGCACCTGATTTCGTGCCCACACCACCAGCTTCGCTCCAAAGTTCGTTGAGAAACTCCCAACGAGTAGATGTGCGGTTGGCAAAGTCCATCAGGAAAGTGGTGTTGACGACGGTCGCAGGGCTCATCCCCACCATGGGGAAGTACTCGCTGCGTGCACCCTGTGGAAACACGAAGCCATCGCTGAATGGCGTGGGCGTTGGTGGTGCAGACCGAATTGGACCACCTGCTGCAGCCTCAAAAGCGGCTCTGTCTTCGTCGTAAACATGGCGGTACAGGTGCAGGCGGTGGAACTGGGCCGACAGTGGGGCAAACTGGGCCGTGATGTTCGACAGCGCCGTCCCATCGGCAAGGAATGGCTCGGCGCGCCGTCCTGTGAACGCGGCCCCAAGCAATTTCATCTTGCTGACAAGATCCTCTGACCCACGCTGGCCCACGACAACTGTGGCTTCTCCGGCAGACTCCCACTCCGACAGCACCAGGTCTCTTCGGTTGGCCATGTCGTTGATGTCCAGCACCACGACAATCGAGAGGCACAGCAGAGCCGTACCGACTCCAACAGCGAGCCCAACTTTCACATCCCCACTACAGTGTGGTCGGCGACAACATGGCCCCATTGGGCGCGGGTGGGGGGAGAGCAACGCACGACACCCAACAAGCTCTCGCTTTGAGCTGCAACGCTGACTCCCCACAACATGGTGTGGTGTTGGTGCTAAACCACACCACATGACTCAGCTTGCCTTCGTAAATTTCTGTGTTTCGTGAGCGCGAAAACCGTGGCAGCACGACAGCACGGCACGTGTTCGTGTTGCAGTTTGCAGTTCTCCCCACCACCCACACACCTGCAGCAACACCCCTCCCCAACCTCCCAACCTCCCTATCCTTTCCGAGCATCAAGATGTCTGACGTAGAAGTCACTGCTCCCCCTGCTGAGGCAGAAACCCCTGCCGAGGCAGAAACCCCTGCGGCTGCCGGATCTGGTGGCTGCTGTGGCAACAAGGCCGATGAGGGCGATGCCTGCAAGAGCCCATGCCCATTCAAGTGCCACAGGTTTTGGTGCCACGCGGGTCTCCTCGCTGTCGTCGGCGTTGCTGCATACCTCTTCATCAAGCGCCGCCGCTGAAGTTGCGTGAAGTTCGCTATCAGCGCCACGTCATTGCGAGCGAGTTCGTTCACCTTAACACCCGATTCTGTTTCCTGATCACCTCACCCCCCCCACACACACACATCCCCACACACACACCCCACACACACACCCGGCTTCATACGCGGCAAGACCAAACCCCAGCGTTCAAGAGCTGCCAACAGCACGAAAGGTTCTCCCCCCTCCCCCCGCGCACCATGATATCCAAGCTGGACGCGGCAAGATTTGGGTGCCGGCCAGGCACGGTGTCTCTCCATGGCATTCGCACTCGCTTGCCTTGTTGCCACACCCGCCCAAATGTCACAAGTTCTAGCACCACACAGTCCTGGTGCCACGGTGCCTTGTGGCTGTTATCGGTGGTGCTGCGTGTGCTTCATCAAACACTGCCGCTGCGGCGTTTCCAGGATGCTTTCGCTCTCCAGTGCAACATGTCGGCCGTCAATTGCTGAAACGCAAAATTTGTTCCCGCAGCTTCACACACGACGCTGTCCAAACACTCGCATCAAAAGGTTGCCAACAAAACTGAAGAGAAGCATAGAGGCAATCGGAAAGTAGAAGAATGTGCTGCCCGAGGAGTAGGAAATGTCACCCGGAAGCATGCCAAACCCGAAGCCGGTTCCAGATGAGGCTGGTTGGCGCCGATGAGCCTGTTCGTGCCGAGCACCGTCGCCATTATCCCCACGAGCTCCTCTTCCATTTCCCTTGCGTGGTGATGCTCTTCTGCCACGAGGATGCTGGCGCTGGCGCCTTTGATCCCTCGCATCACGTTCAGCGGTGCCAAAACGACCCTCCTGTGGTCGACGCTCACGCTGGTCCCTCAACTCTTCGTACCGTCTGAAATGGTACTCTTCTTGCTGGCGAGCGGACTCGTGGTATCCGTCAGACCACGAATCGACGCTGGGGTCAGCGAATATGGGACCGCTAGTGAGTCGAATGAACCCGACCACAACGATAGCAATCAACAACACATGCAAAGTGCCTCGGTAGTGCGGGTGTACTTCAAAGTCCCTGTGAGAGCAGCCATATTGACAAACAAAGAACATGCCATCAACCACAGACGGCACATGGAAACACGCCACACGCACCGCACTGCCTGCCACGTGCGTCGGGCTCGCTGTGCAATCCCTGTTTGCCACGGCTCGCCACGAGACGTGGGCGACACGCCTGAGGATCTGCGGCGGGAGGTTGATCCCGATGAAGCAGATGGGCGATGCCCACGCCCTGGTGAAGGGCTTGTGGTTCCGGTCGAGTCACCACACACGCAGTTCTGTTGGAAACGATAACAGAACCTGCGAGTCCCAAGCGGGCGTCAACAACAGCACGCAGCACAAACATGCGGTCAAACAGTCAATCGTTGCTGTGGCTGCACGTGGCATGACCCCAAAAAAACGTACGAGCAGTACCGTGGTGAAGCCCTTGCTCCGGCCTGAGCACGATGCACTGCGCACACCACACCCACACCACAAAGACGTCAAGTGAGCTTGTGTCTCGACAGTGGCGTGGCAGATGGGCAGGAATGAATGGGTAAGTGCCACCCACCGGGTGGATGAGTGGATGAGTGGATGAGGGGATGGGAGGAGGGATGAATGGATGGCTGGAGAACGCACACAGATCAGCAGCCCCAGCTAGTCCGGGGCACAATCTTAGCGCACGGCCCAGCAACGAATTGGCACGCTCATACTCGCCCTGTTGCAGGTAGGCGTTTCCACGCCGCATTGCTTCTTGTGCTTGCTCATGGTTGGCAGCAGCCAGTCGGGCTGCCTCAGATACGGCTGCCATGACCACCAGCAAGCAGTGTGTGTGTGTGTGTGTCACACTGTGGCGAAGCAGCAAACTTCACAACCAAGTCGATCTTTTTCACAAAATGCAGACGAAGACTACTCTTACTTACGCGAGCCTGTGGAGCTCAGTCGCCAGAGCTTGACGAGGTGCGGCTGGGGAAAGGGAGTGCCAACGTCGTACATACGGTTTGGATGAACTCTGCGCTCTGCATTGGCTTGCCCAAGAAAGAATCCATGCCTGAGGCGAGAAACGTGGCCTGGTCTGCGTCCGCAACGTTGGCGCTGCAACCAATGATGGGCACATGATCACTTGGGTCAAAAGACGGCGGAGCATTTGGATCTTCTGGTCCAGCACTTCGTGTTTGCGACTCCTCATCTCGAATGGCTCTGTGAACGATCCAGCCACGACGAGTGACGATCCACGCCCCCAACACCCAAGCCTGCATGTGCCGTACCTCGTTGCATCAATACCATTCATTTCAGGCATGTTGATGTCCATGAAGATAGCTTTGATGCGCGTCCGATGCTCCCGCCACAAGGAAACGGCTTTCTTTCCGTCGGAAGCTGTGATAAATCGGACGGGAAGCTTGGATTTTTCAATCCACAACGACCACAGCCGCAAGTTTGCTTTCACATCATCCACCAGCAACACGAGGGGTGGCAACGTCGAAGAAAGAGAGCTGGGATCTTGTCCCTTACTCTCCTCCTCTCCAACGTTCGGCTCGCGTGGCTGCAGAGGGCCAACATCCCAACTCGCCTCAGGCAAGTTGCATATCTCAGCACGCGACTCCAGCAGGAGTGGCCCAAGGACGTCGGTGGGTTGAACCGTCGCCGGAGCAACGTCAGCGGCATCGTCAATGCGTCGTAATCTCAACACCACGGAAAAGGTGGAACCGGAACCTAACTCGCTCTTGCAAGCCACCTCACCACCCATAGCTGCAGCTAACGCCTGTGTGTGGTGTGTCATGGCAGGTCCGACATCACATGAGGTGTCAAGGCACGGCACGGTGGGGAGTCGCGTAGCCAACGTCACACACCTTACAGATGGCTAACCCCAAGCCAGTTCCCCCAAACTCGCGAGCAGTGTACTGCGTAACTTGTGCATACGACTGGAATAAGTTCTCTCGGTCCTGAGGCGCAATCCCTTTGCCTGTGTCTTCAACTCTGGTCGATGCCACAAACAGCCAACGCGGTCACCACGCATCACAACACAAGCACTGACTCACACATACTCGAACTGCACAACTTGTTCCGCCTGGTCTTCCGACAATAGACGCGCACGCAACGTGATCGTTCCTTTCTCCGTGAATTTTACCGCGTTTGCAATGTAGTTCACCAAAATCTGTTGGATGCGATTCGGATCGCCCAACACCGCGCGGTCAATGCCGTCATCCACGCTGGAAACCATCGTAATCGTGCCTGTACTTCGACAATGTCAATACAAGCAAGGCCATATTGATCACACAACTGTGACGTTGGAATAAAGAAACTCCGAGGACGCACCAACTTTATCAAGCAAGAGGGAGTACTGTTTGACGAGGCTTTTGAAAAGGATGCGGACGTCCATGGGAACGATGTCAACGTCGGCCTGCCCCATTGCCAGACCGACTCTGTTAACTGCACTTCACACACCCATCACGCATTCAAAGCAAGCGAGCGAGCTTACGCGGTTGGACTGGATTTTGGAAAAATCTAGCACATCGTTGACAATCTGCGTCCGGCACACGATGGTTGTTAGTGCGCATGTGTGGAGGAGAAAGTGGCATGACAGACAAACCCGCCGCACCTGGAGCATCGCGCCGGCATTGAGTGAGATGAAATGGTTGTACTCGCGCTGTTCGCTGTCCATGCTCGTGCCTCCCAGCAGCTCAGACATGCCCAGAACCCCTGACCAAACACAAGAAGAGGAGTCACAACCGCTTGACTTGTGAATGCAAACCGCAACCCACCATGCAAGGGATTGCGAAGTTCATGGCACATGAATCCCAAAAAAGCACGCTTGCTTTGAACGGCCTCTTCGTATTGCCGAAGCAGCTTCACATTGTGGGTGACGTCGTGAAGGGTCACCACAAACTCCTGGCGACACGAATGCATGCCACACCAGCTTCAACAAAACAAGAGGTGGAGTACACAGCCAAAGGGAACCCACCGAGTCCGCGATACCCAGCGCACAATCCACTGTGATGCGGGTTTGATCATCAGTGATCATGTCCAGCTGCACACTTTCAGACACCTGGGCGTTCCTATGAGGAGTGTCGTCACGCGATGCATCAGAGGGCCTGTGCTTCAAGCGTATTTCTGCCTCAGCGCGTGCGATCTTCATCCGTTGCAACAGTGGAGTGAGACGATCACGATGCTCTGGGACTATCAAGTTGCTGATGTCACGACCATGGAGGGCCTCCGCATTGCATCCAAACAACGCCTCTGCAAAGCTATTGGAATCCTGTTGTGCGAAGACGACGCATGGTACGTTAAGGGTGTACAAGCGCAAAGGTACTCAAAACATTATTCGAGGTAGTTCCGCTCCGCAAACGTGACGCACCCGAATCAGGCCTTTGCGAGAAATGATGAGCATCGGTGATGCGACACCGGTCACAACATGACTGAGCCAGAACTGTTTTCGTTTCATGGCCTGCGTTGCTTCGTAGACTTGCTTCATGCTGCGTACCGTTTGAGCCTCTTGCTGTGAGAGGGCCACCTGCAAGCATGTAGGTTGCAGCATTGGGGAGACAGTGCACCGAAGTTAATCTGCACGCACGCCGAAGTTCCACGAAGTTTGGGCGACACGCACTGCCTTCCCAAGAGCTTGGCGCAATGTAAAACTATCTCGGGTCCACGCTTCAACGTTGTACGTCACCACGACTGCTACCGCTGCACCACCCAGCAGCTCAAGCAAGAAACCCACGCTGTCCGCAGCGCAGCACACAGCGTGAGCCAAGTCTGGGCAGCACACCATCAACCCACCCTACCGATCAACTTCATCACTGGCCGACGAAAATGCAGCTGATATCGCAAGCACCGTGGTACAAACGAGGATTCCAGTTGACAAGCACCAACGAAGGCGAAGCAAGCACACCGCGACAATGGGCGTGAGAGAGAGCATGAACGCAGCAGCATCGAAGGAGAATGACGAGGTGGCCAGCAGAACCTCCACATCGAACAAAATGACCACAGCGCAGTGGACAAGTTCGCGATTGCTGCAACATCACAAATCAAGAGAGAAATATTGTGGGCAAGTTCATGCAGGACCAAGAAATATGGATGGGCCAACGTACGGCAAGAATGTCGACGAAATGTCAAGCACCATGAGAGCAAAGATCGCAAGGCAAGCTAGCCCTTCCACCCACAGAGAGAGCATGGAACGAGAGCTTGGATCGTACCCCAGCAGGCACCAACACACAGTTGTGAACACAACAAGTGTGAGGACTTGTTGATATCTGCACAGATGGATAGACAGTGAGCCTCAGGTTCTTGTCACTGGAAACAGGAGCAAGGCACAGGATAACGCACCGGTCAGAGCACAGCTCTGACTGAAATCGCTTCTCTGCAGCTTCGTTAGTGAACATCATGGTCATGAGTTGGCGTGGTTCTTGCACAGCTCGAATCGCGGCTTTTAATCCCTCTGCTTCGGCAGTGGTTGCAACCCATGCGGGGAGTTCCAAGCCAAAAGGCGATGACGAGGCAAGCCAGTGGAAGAAGATGATGGATCCCACCAGGCAGACAGCAGCAAAAGCAATGATGCCAGCACTTGAGCCCCGCAAAAATAGTGTGGAACCAAACTGGGACATGGCAATGCGAGAGTTACGTCGTCATTGGGCTTAGCAAAACGCGGCGTACGTACCCCGAAAACAGACGCAACGCAAACAAACCAGACCATGACCCTCGAAGATTGCCAGGCAGCAATCAGAATGCCAAGTGGAGCAAACAAAGACACAATAGGCACTGTAGCTAAGTATTGTTCTTTGGTTTGCTGCGTCATACCGTCCAGTGTGCCGAGTTCAGCCAAGTTGCAGGCGAATGCAAAGGCAGACACTGCTCCCATGATGACCACAGACGAAGCCTGTTCTCACAAGACAACCATGAGAAGAGAACTACTGAGCCTCAAGGGCAAGCACATCACAGAAGTACCTGGGCCACATGTTCCTTCACCCGGAACCGAAGTACGATGAGTGCGAAAATGATGGTGTCGACGCCAAGCCCAGTCAGCAAACTGATGATTCCGCCCAAGAAGCCGACACCGAACAGCGTGGACGCCATCGTGGACTTGGATACCAGTCCAGACACAACCAAATCCCTTGCGGAGCTCCCAGTCGCGCTGCTGGCGAGGCGGTTCACAATGAACAGGCAAAAGGCAAAGCCGCACCACATGGATGCGAATGTCATGCCGAGCCAATCGCCACCAATTTGAGACACGGTCATGGCGGCAAAAAGCACGCCAGTGCAACCGCCGAGTACGCCCCACGCGACGGTAAACCAGTCTATCTGCACACCCGCCACAACCGCTGCAATCGAGGCCAGATTCATCCCAACCGTCTGGCGGACGTATCAACGTGCGATGTGCGATGGGCACGTCAGTCACGTCACGTCACATACTCGCGCTGCGCCACACACAGAGCGCACCTGGATCGCAATTGCAAAGTCACGGGCCTCGGAAGGGGGGCTGGATTGGACCAACGTAATGACAGGAAACGACACAATGCTGCCGCCAAGAGGCGTAGAACTGAAAACGGCCAAGCCCACACACACACAGAGCCAAGGCGTGAGTAGAGCTGCTCACAGCGGCGGCGGCGGCGGCTGCACCAGAACAGACAGGGCACATCGCCTCGAATTACTATGTGCGCCTGCACATCCAACGTGACGTACCCAGCAAGAAAGCTTCCAACCACCATGATGCCAGGCAGCGCAACGTCGGACGTGATAACGTCACCCGCCCAGCTTGGGCCGAGCAACGCCAACCACGTCGCACACACTAGAACCCAAGCCACCAACGCCCCACTGACCAAGCGGGACCCCAACACTGATGTGAGTATGCTGGACATCATAGCACAGCCACACAATGGCAACCCACATGAGTCCGCGCTTGAACTTCGGGGCTGGTGAAGGGGTCGCGGGAGGAGGAGGTGCAGTGACAACACGCGATGATTGCGCCCGCATGGCTGTGGCTGGCACAGCAGTGCCTCGCGCTGGACGAACATTGACAGTGCTTTCAACATTACCACTACTCGCGTGCGCCACACCCAGCAGGGCTAGTGTCGATGAGCTGATGTGCACGCCGGCGCTTGGCTCGTCTGCTGCAGCAACAGCGCCAAGCCGAGTGAGGAAAAAAGTGCACCCAACAAGGAGAAGCACCACTCACTCACTACCTTTGAATATCCTGGGCCGAGTTGGATCCGATGGATCCGATGGATCCGATGATACGTGGCTGCTTTCCTTCGGCGAACGAGAGGCCATCGCAGGAGTGGCGGGGGCGGGGCGGGGGGAGCACGCTGAGGCAGCTGCGGTGCAGCAACAAATTTACCAGCCCATGGCCGACGAAATTTCCAAAAATCGGAAAATCGGTGGCAACAAGTTGTGACTTACGACTACAACACCGCCTGGTGACATCTCTTGCAGTTCAGTTCGTGGTTCGCGATTGCACGCCCGTGGTGAC
>Ga0213833_1001910_pt1 | contig 14121 bp, 10 predicted proteins | sample SWATP21_FD_160575 | JGI IMG/M metagenome (GOLD analysis project Ga0213833, IMG submission 160575) | Coastal seawater microbial communities from Marineland, Florida, United States - SWA TP2 #1 | ecosystem: Environmental > Aquatic > Marine > Coastal | place: USA: Florida | collected 2016-08-14
GCTGGACCCACGCCTCCCGCACCAGCTCCTCGTCGTCCACGTGGACCACCACCGTGGGCGCGGGCTCCGCGAACGCCACCCCTGGCAGCAACAACAGCAGGGTCCAGGCGAGCGCCCTCATCGGTCCTCTCCGTCCTCGGACTCCTCGAGCTCCATCTGGATCTCCACGCAGCCGGCGGTCACGAGGGAGCTGTAGATGTGCTGGCAGGCAGCTGGATCCGCGTCCTCGGTGCACTCGTCTTCGGCGGCCGTGGGGTGACGCTGGGCGGTGAGGAGCAGGGGCAGTTGGGCGGCCCCCAACGTCGCGCACGAGGCGAGAACGAGGGAGTCCAGGGAGGCGAGGTCGAGTTGAGGGGGCAGGGGGAGCATCCCTTCCTCCGGGGGCCCCTGCATGTAGTCCGGGTCGTCCCAGACCGCGTCGCAGGGCTGCATGTCGTCCTGGTCGCAGGCGACATTCTCGCAGCACCACCGCGGCCAGGTCAGCGACGCGAGGTGCTCGCCCGTCCCCACCGGCCCGAGGTCCGCGACCGCGATGATCACCGAGATGGCTCCTTCCTCCTCCTCCGGCTGCTGGCTCGGCGCCGTGAAGTCCACGTCGAGCCCTTCGCCGAAGTTGATCGCCAGCTGGTCGACCTGCAGGTCCTCGGTGACCTCCCCCTCGAACAGCACCTTCAGCCCGGCCTGGCGGTTGCCCCAGCTCGCGACGGCCACCACCGCGACGCCCTGCGGGTCCTCCGGAGTCACAATCTGCAGGTTCACCGTGCCTTCCAGGCGCTGCCCTGCGACGACCTCGAGCGTCGGTGACGCAGCGTTGAAGTCCTGCTCCGCCAGCCTGCTGCCCCCCGCGAGGAACAGCCGGGCGGACTTCCCGCGCGAGCAGCGCGGCAGGTCACCGTCCTGCTCGCCCTCCAGGGCGAACTCGGTGTCGTCGTCGCAGTCGTTGTCGAACCCGTCGCACACCTCGAGGTTGCCGGGGAAGATGTTCGCGTGGTCGTCGTCGCAGTCGCCGAACTGGTAGGCGTGCTCCGCGACGTCCTCTTCGGTGATCCTGCTCGCCGAGCACTCGCCGTCCTCATCGGGAGGCACCACGCTGGCGTGCAGATCGCCGTCCTTGTCCTCGAAGCACCACTGCGCCCAGCACGCCTCGTCGATCGCCCCCGTCATCCCCTCGACGTCTGCGAAGTCGCAGCGCTCCAGGGACGTCTTGATACACGACGTCCCCAACAGGGACAGACTCAGAACGGCGAGTGCGAGGGCGCGAATCATGGGGCCTCCAGGACGTGGGGGATCTTCCCATCCCGGGCACTGACGGACCAGGGCAGCCGGACGCGCGCTCGCCTACAGTTCGACGTCGAAGGAGTCCAGATGCCCCTGCCGCGCGTGAGTACGCTTTCTGCCGCTGCCCTCCTCCTGGCCGGTTGCCCCACCGAGGAGGTGATCACGCCCCCCGACGCTCCCCCGACCTACTGCGAGCAGCTCGGACTCAGCGAACGGGCGTTCCAGACCGAGGGCGCGTTCGGTGCGACGCGGTGGATGCTGGCGGAGGACTTCACGGTCGAGCTCCAGGACCGCACCGAGTGGACCCTGTCCGAGGAGTGGACGGGCTGCGACACGTACCTGTTCGTGCCGGACACCTTCGTCATGTCCCCGCTGAACTCCACGCCCCTCTGGGAGAACGACGGCGTGGCCGGGATCATCGAGCGGTCCCCCCGCAACGCGCACTATTTCTTCTTCAGCGCCGAGTCGAGCAACAGCGCGGCGGCCCCGAAGCTGGAGGCCATGGCCGAGCGCATCGAGGACGACCTGGCCGAGCTCGACGACGAAGACGCCGACTGGTGGCGCGCGCACCTGCACGTGGTCCGGGGGCGCGTCGGCAGCCTCGAGACCTGGTGGGAAGACGCGCACGAAGCGGGCTGGCCGGGCTTCACCATCGATCGGTTCCAGCGGATCCGCGAGATCGGCGGCCTGGCGGACGTGGAGCGGTTCTCCTCGCAGCTCAACAACGCGGGCCAGTGGCCCTGGGAGCGCAACCTCGCCTACGTCGCCAACGAGGCGCGGTACTACGAGTACGAGGCGCGGCGGCAGGATCGGCTGGACGGGGAGGAAGGCGTGGACATCGTCACGGCCTTCAGCGACGAGGTGCTCGGGCTGCGGGCGAAGCGCTGGGTGCAGTTCCCGAGCGCGGCGCGCATGGCCGAGTACGACACGCTCGAGATCGACCTGCAGATGTGGTGCCCGGACCAGGTCGCGCAGGAGGCCGGCAACTGCGGGGCCTGGGACTACCTCAGCCACATCTACATGCGGCACCAGGACCAGAAGAACGCCTGGTTCGAGGTGGCGCGGTTCGTCACGACGTACCACCGGGCGGGGCGGTACGTGGTGGACGCGACGCCCCTGCTGTCCCAGATGAAGCAGGGCGGGATGTTCGAGGTGCGGTACGAGATCAGCCCGCCCTGGAACCCGCAGGCGTACCTGACGGAGATGGACTTCCGCTTCAGCAACCGCGGCGTCGGGCACGCGCCGTCCGAGGCGACGACGTTCCTGTGGGGCAACAAGGGCTTCAACAGCGCCTACAACGACGGACGGGAGCCGAAGCAGATCGCCATCCCCGCGGGCGCGAAGAAGGTGGAGATCTGGGCCGTCATCAGCGGCCACGGCGGCGCCACGAACAACTGCGCGGAGTTCTGCAACCACCAGCACGAGTGGACCATCGGCGGCCAGACGTACTTCCACGAGCACGACACCATCGGCAACGACACGGCGTGCGTCGACGCCATCGACAACGGCGTGGTGCCCAACCAGAGCGGCACGTGGTGGTTCGGACGCGGCGGCTGGTGTCCGGGGCAGCAGGTGGAGCCGGTGGTGTTCGACGTGACGGACGTGGTGACGCCGGGCGAGACGGCCGAGATCAGCTACCGCGGGCTGTTCAACGGCGGAGAGATCCCCGACGACAGCGGCAACATCGTCCTGTCCAGCTGGCTGGTGATCTCCGAGTAGACCGCGCGGTCCGCGTAGAGTGGCCCCATGGGGGTCCCACGTTTCCTTTGCTTCGCTGCGGTCTGCGCCGGCTGCGTCTCCGTCGATCAGCAACAGCTCCCCCAGTCCGCGGCCCTGGAGACAGCGGCCGCCTGGGTCCGCGACGGCGACCAGACCAACGGCCAGCTCGGTGACGTGGCCGTCGGGATCGGCGACGTCAACGACGACGGCTACGCGGACATCGCGGTGGGCAGCTCCGTCTACGACAACGGCCAGCTCGACGAAGGCGTCGTCTGGGTCCACTACGGCGGACCGAGTGGTCCGTCGCTGACCCCGGACTGGTTCGCCGAGGGAGACCAGACGAGCGGTGAGTTCGGCAGCTCCGCGGAGGGAGTCGGGGACATCAACTGCGACGGGATCCCGGACCTCGCCATCGGGCAGGCCAATCACGTCGACGGGACCGGCGCCAACGTCGGGCGAGTGCTGGTCTGGTTCGGCGCAACGGGCGGGCTGGGCCCGGCGGCGGACTGGAGCGTCGTCGGAGATCAGGCCGGAGCCGACTTCGGGGACACTGTGACCGGCGTGGGCGACATCGACGGCGACGGCTGCGGGGACGTGCTCGTCGGGCAACCCACGTGGGATGACGTCACGACGGACCAGGGGCGCGCGCTCCTGTATCTCGGGGGTGCGTCCGGGCCGTCCAGCAGTCCAACCTGGACCTGGTCCCACGCGAGCCCCGGGGCGCAGAGCGGCGAGTCGATCGCGGGGCTGGGCGACGTGGACGGCGACGGCCTGGCGGACTTCGCCGTGGGAGCGCCGGGCGCAGGGACGCGCGTCGGGGCAGTCGCCGTCTTCCATGGAGCGTCGGGCGGACCGAGCGCGACGCCAGCCACGACCTTCAACGGTGACTCGGCCAACGACCGGTTCGGCACGGTCGCCGGCGTCGGAGACACCGACGGAGACGGGTTCGCAGATCTGCTGGTCGGGGCCAGGGGATGGGGGCCCAGCGCCTCCAGCGACGGAGTCGTCTCCCTGTATGAGGGCACCTCGGGCGGCCTGAACCCCACCCCGATCTGGACCCGCACGTCCAACCAGGCGAACGGGCAGTTCGGCCGCGCGGTCGCTCCGGCGGGAGACGTCAACGGCGACGGTCTGGCCGACTTCCTGGCGGGCACGCCCTTTCGCGGCGCAGCCGACGGGCGGGCCGAGCTGTGGATCGGGCGCAGCCCGGCGCCCGCCGTCGGCGCCGACTTCCAGCTCAACGGGAGCAGCGGCGAGCTGCTCGGCAACAAGCTGGACGCCGCCGGCGACGTCAACGGGGATGGCTTCGGCGACATCCTGATCTCGGCGATCTATCGGGACGCCAACGGCCTCACCGCCGCAGGACGGGTGTCGGTCTACCTCGGCCAGCCCCTCGACCCACCAGTCGCCGGCGGGACCCTCACGGCCTCCGCGGTCGGACGGTTCGGCGCCGCCACCGCCACCGGCGACGTCAACGGCGACGGCTTCGCGGACCTCGCCGTGGTCTCCCCGACCCGCACCACGAGCGCCGCCAACGGAGGCGTGGTCGAGGTCTTCCATGGCGGGCCCGGCGGACCGGACGCGACCGCGGACTGGAGCCTCCAGTCCCCCCAGGCGGACGCCGGGTTCGCCTCCGTCGCCATCGGCGATCTGGACGGCGACGGCTACGAGGACCTCTTCGTCGGCGCCAGCACCTGGGACGACGGCGAGACGGACGAGGGGATCGGCTGGGTCTTCCCCGGCGGCGCGAGCGGGCTCGGCGCCACGGAGATGTGGTCCGCCCAGGGGAACATCGCTGGCGCCCATTTCGGCGCCAGCGTGGCCATCGGCGACTGGACCTGCGACGGCTGGCTGGACCTCGCGGTGGGAGCGCCCCAGTACGCCAACGGCGAAGCGGACGAAGGCGCGGTCTACGTCTTCCCCCGCTACGGCAGCGGCCTCGCCCTGAGCGCCGCCCAGGTGATCGAGGGTGACCAGGTCGGCGCCCAGCACGGAGGGGCGCTCGCCCACGTGGGCGACGTGAACCGGGACGGCTGCGGGGACCTGGCCGCAGGAGCGCCGCTCTGGGACGAGGGAGGCCTCGCCGACGCCGGGCGCGTCATCGTCTACGAAGGCTCGATCAGCGGACCCTGGACGGGCACCCCCTGGACGGTGACGGGCGACCAGGCCGGCGCGCAGCTCGGCGCCGTGGCCGGGGGCCGCGACCTGGACGGCGACGGCTTCGACGACCTGGCCGTGGGCGCCGCCCTGTGGGACGGGAGCGCGACCGACGCCGGCCGGGTCTGGTGGTACGGCGGCTCGTCCCTGGGCCTCTCCACCCTTCCGGTGCAGACGCTCGACTCGACGCTCGGCGGCCAGCGCTTCGGGGCTGCGCTGGGGATGGGCGACGTCGATGGGGACGGCCTCGCCGACCTCGTCGTGGGCGCGCCGGAGTCGGACACCACCGCCACGTCCACGCGGGGCACCGCGCAGGTCTTCCGGGGCGAGCCGACGGGCGCGCTGACGGGCCCGCAGCTCTACGAGGGCGACGACAGCGGGTGGCTCCTGGGGTCGTCGGTGACCCTCGGGGACGTCGACGGGGACGGGGTGGACGACCTGATCGCCGGCGCGCCGGATGCGTCCGGACAGCTCGGCCGGGTGCGGATCGCGCTCTCTCGCGGGGTGTCGGTCCAGCCCCGGATGCTCCAGTCCGACGGGGTGACTCCACTGGCGCGAGGGTCCCTCGCCCAGGGGACCGCGCTGACCCAGGAGCTCATCGCGCGGTCGCCCTACGGCCGGACGACCGCCACCCTGGAGGTGGAGATCAAGCCCGACGGCGTGCCGTTCGATGGCACGGACCTGCAGACGGACTGGCTCTTCGTCGACACCGGGACGGGCGGCGTGACCCTCCAGCAGCCCCTCACCGGCCTCGACCCCGAGACGGGCTACCACCTGCGCGCTCGCGCGCGGTTCGATCCCGCGACCCCCCATCCCCAGGGCTGGTCGCGCTGGATCAGCCCGTTCCCCGGGACGGTCGACGGCGCCCACGTCTGGACATGGCCCGACAGCGACGGCGACGGCGTCGTCGATACCTCCGACTGCGCCCCGAACGACGCCCTCATCTTCCCCGGCGCCACAGAGGCCTGCGACGGCATCGACAACGACTGCGACGGCAGCACCGACGAGGACTTCGACGGCGACGGCGACCTCTACCCCGCCGGCGCCGCGTGTGTGGGGGCGGGCCTGGTGGTGGACTGCGACGACAGCGATGCGGACATCAGCCCGGACGGAACCGAGACCTGCGACGGCGTCGACCAGGACTGCGACGGCGACGCCGACAACGGCTTCGACGCCGACGGCGACGGCTACTTCGACGGCGACGACGCCGGGTGCGCGGCGGCCTGGGGGGCCAACGCCGACTGCGACGACTCCGATCCGGACATCAGCCCCGCGGGGATCGAGCTGTGCGACGCCATCGACCAGGACTGCGACGGCAGCGTCGCCGACGCCTTCGGCGATCTGGACGGAGACGACCTCCCCGACTGTGTCGATCCCGACGACGACGGCGACTTCGACCCGGACACGACCGACTGCGCGCCGAACGACCCGACGATCTTCACCGGCGCGGGCGAGGCCTGCGACACGATCGACAGCGACTGCGACGGCAGCCTCTCGGACGGGTATGCGGACTTCGACGGGGACGACGTCCCCGACTGCGTGGACCCGGATCGCGACGGCGACGGCGACCCCAACGAGGACGACTGCGCGCCGGACAACCCCACGGTGTTCGACGGCGCCCAGGAGTTCTGCGACGCGAGCGACAGCGACTGCGACGGCGACCTGGTCGACGGGTTCTCGAACCTGGACGGCGACGACGAGCCCGACTGCATCGACCAGGACGCCGACGGCGACGAACACCCGTCACCGCTGTACGGCGGCGGCGACTGCGACGACGCCGACCCGGAGCGCTACCCCGGCAACACCGAGGCCTGCAACGGCCTCGACGACAACTGCGACTTCGTCGTGCCCGCGGACGAAGCGGATCTCGACGCGGACGGCCTGTCCGCGTGCGCCGGAGACTGCGACGACACCCGCGCGGACGTGCGCCCCGGCGTGACCGAGGCCTGCGACGGGCTCGACAACGACTGCAACGACCTCGTGGACGACGAGGTCGACACCTCCGTCTGGTTCTTCGACGCCGACGGAGACGGCTTCGGCAGCCCGGACGCCCGCGCGCCGGGCGATCCATCGTGCGCCCCGCCCTCCGCCGGCTTCGTGGCGAACAGCCAGGACTGCGACGACACCGACCCGCAGATCCACCCCGACGTCGAAGAGGTCGCCGGCAACCTGGTGGACGAGGACTGCGACGGAACGATGGCGGATCCGCCCGGCGGCGAGGGCGCCCCGGCTCCCGGCCTGGGCTGCCGGCAAGGCGGCGAGGGGACGACCTGGCTGGCGCTGGCCATCCTCGCGCTGTGGATCCGCAAACGGCGAAGGGCGACCGATCGCTCGGCCGCCCTTCAAACCAGCTCACCCTGACGCGTCATCCCCCAGGAGGTCTGGTCGCCCGCTTGGGCCCCTCGTGCGGCGCATGGCCGCGCGTGCTCCGAGCCTGCCACAGCGGGTCAGATGGGACAATCAGTAATGGGCGGGGATTCCCGGTCAGCGGTCCTGGGCGCCGACGCCGAGCCGGATCGTGACGCCGAATCGGACGAGGATGTCGTCCCGCTGGGTCGAGTAGACCTTCCGCAGCTCGTCGTCGCTGCCGTCACAGAGGGCCGCGCCGTCGGGGTCGTAGCCGTGCACGCACCAGACGTCGGCGCTGCTGTCCGGGAACCGGATGACCGCCTGCTGCAGGGCGGCGTCGAAGAAGGGGCCGATGGCCACGCCACGCCCCACGGGCACCAGGATCCCGATCCGGAAGCCGGCGTGCAGGCGGCTGCTGCCGATGGGATCGGGCTGGAACTCCAGGGGGAGCTCCTCCTCCCGGGGCGGCAGGACCTGGTCGTCCGGGCCGCGATCCGTGGGCTGGATCGTCACCGGCGAGCTGTCGGCGACCCGCGTGAGCGCGCCTCCCTGGGTGGGGACGTACCAGGCGAACCGACCCTCGAGGTGGAGGACGCTGGCCGGTCCGACCTCGAACGCGCCCCCGAGCGTGCCCGCGACCCCCGCGTGCCTCAGGCTCCAGGTTCCGGCGTCGTGGAAGGCGCCGAAGTCCCAGACGTACTTCGACTGGCCCGCCCAGGGCGAGAGCCGACCAAACGCCGCCGCGAAGCGAGCGGTCGCCCGCAGCCACTTCCCGCGCCCGCCGGCCGCGACGCTGTCGAGGATCCGCAGCTGGGGCCCCGCCTGTAGCTCGAGGAGCGGTGCCGGGGAGCGATCGTCGGGTGTCCCGTTGGGCACCGGCAGGTCGACGAGGACGCGCGCGCCGAGGCCGATGGCCCGCGCCGGGAAGCCGTCCACACCGACGTCCAGACCCAGGGGCGCCGCGAGCACGCCCACCGCGGACCGGGCCGCCGAGCCGCCGACGCACCCGGAGTTGATGACCTGCACCGCGCCCTCGCCCTGATCTCGGCAGGACAGGACCGACAGCCCGCTGCCACCGAGGTACGACGCGCGCACCTCGAGCGGGGCCCCGAGCCGCAGGAACGAGGCGGCCGCTCCCTGGCCCACCCGTCCCTTGCCCGCCAGCCGCCGGATGCGGGTCTGCGCGTTGCGCACGAGGCTGGCGAACATGGTCGCGCCCTCCTGGGCGGCCACGAACGCCTCCAGGTCCGACACGGCCGAGTCATCGCGGCCCAGGCACTGCGCGAGCGCCCCGCGCCAGTACAGGAGGTACGGCGCCTGGGTCTCCTCGTAGACCTGGCTGACGTTCTGCCAGACCGCCGCCACCGTCACCATCGCGCTCGCCATGGTGTCGACCTTGGCGGAGTACAGGTTGGCGCAGTGCTCCTGGTTGACCTGATCCGCCTCGAGCGCCGCCTCGAGCGCGGGATCCTGCGCGGCGGCCACGCCCGCGATGAGCGAGAACGCAACGACCAGCAGGGCGACCCGCTTCACGGCGCGCTCCCGGGGACGGCGCCCAGGTAGAGGTGATTCGCCACGTCGTCTCCGTCCACGTCACCGACGGCGACCACGGCGAGCCAGTCCTGGGCTCCCTCGTCGCCGGGGTACGACCCCACCGCCACCTCCTGGTGGCCCGTCGTGGGCAGGTTCAGCGTCTCGCGCTGCCCGTCGCGCAGCCGGATGCGCACGACCGGGTTCCCCGCGGTGGGATCCGCGCGGACGTAGTAGACCCAGCCGCTGGGGGAGACGGCCGGACGGGGCGCGACGCCGGGCGGCAGGAGGCCGTCGCCCGCGAGCGTCGTGGCCTCCGCGGTGTCGAGGTTCACGAGCACCAGGGCATGTCCGCGCTCCGGCCGCCGCGTCCACGCCAACAGCTGCCCGTCGGCCGTCGCCGCCAGCGAGAGCAGCTCGTAGCGGAGGGGCACCCGGACCTCGGCCACCTCACTGCGGGTCAGGCGCATGAGCCGCGTCTCCTCCCGCGTGGTGGCGATGAACGCGACGCTCCCGTCGGGGAGCGGAGTCAGGGAGTGCTCGACCGCGGTCGGCGTACGCGTCAGCCGCCGCGGCTCCGTCGCGAGGTCCGTCCCCCCGAAGCGGAACAGGTCGAGGCCCTCATCGTCCTCGAGGGTCACGAGGAGCCCCCCGGCCGGATCCCGCTGGATCGCCACGGGGCGGCCCGGGGGCCGGGCCAGATCCCGCAGGACTCCGTCCCAGTAGTGCGCCGTGACCGCGCCCGACGCGCTGCGCGTGAAGAAGAAGCCCCCCGCGTCCCACCAGGCGGCGGCCCCGTCCGCGCGGTCCGCGCCGGCGCCCAGGGCCGCGAGCCGACTCGATCGAGCCGCGGGGACCAGCACCGGGTCCCGCCCGGCGGCGACGATCCGCAGGACGCTGCGCCGGCTCCGGTCGCTCGCTTCGTGCACCAGCGCCGGCGTCTCGCCCGGCGCCCACACCGGCCGCTGGACCTGCAGTCCCTCCATGTCCGGCGAGCGGGACACCAGCTCGAGCGGGAGGGGATCCGCGGCGAGGCACGGCAGGGCCGCGAGGATCACGACCAGGCCGCGGAAGAAGGTCACGGGCGCGGGTCCATCGTGCGTTCGCCGGCCTTCAGGGTCATCTCTTCGCCCTCGATTCGGTACCCGCCGGGGAACAGCCAGAACCCACGCTGGCCCGCGTCGAGCAGCACGCCGCGGCCCATCCGCACCGCCTTCAGCTGGTGCTCGGTGGCGGCGTCGGTGACGGGCCCGGTGTGGTCGATCGTCAGCCCGCCGCGTCCGTCGCGGGGCGAGACCAGCAGCGCGTAGCGGGACTCGAAGGCGGCCAGCCGCTCGATGATCCGGTCCCGCGCGGGCTCGCCGTCGGGGATCTCCTCCAGCGCCACGGAGCCGACGCTCCAGGCCTCGTTGAGCCGGCCCACCTCCTCGTAGACATCGAGGGCCACCTGCAGGAAGCGCGGCGACTCGAGCACGCCGGGGCAGCCCACCAGGGCGTCGACGTACAGCACCGCCTCGTCGACGCGGCCCTTGTCCAGGCGCGAGCGCGCGGTCGCGAGGTCCCCGTCGATGCTGCGGGCGCAGGGCGAGCCAGAGCCGGAGGTGGTCGTTCCTCCGCGGGGACACCCCGGCAGCAGCAGGGCGCCGACGACGAGCGCCGCGCCGATCCACAAGAGCGTCCCCTCAGCCCGCATGCAGCACCCCCTCCTCCAGCGTCAACCGCCGGTCCGCGAACCGACGTGCGAGATCCCGATTATGCGTCACGAGCAGACAGGACATGCCGGCGTCGCACCGATCCCGCAGCAGCTGGAGCGCCCGGAGCCGCGCCTGCGCGTCCAGTCCGGCGTCCGGTTCGTCGACGAAGGCGAACGCCGGATCGGCCAGCAGGACGCGGGCGAGGCCGCCCCGGCGCTGCTCGCCGCCGGAGAGGAAGCGCGGGGTCCGCTCCAGCAGCGCGCCGATCCCCAGCGAGTCCGCGACCCGGGCCACCAGGGCGTCGGGATCCGGCGCCCGCGCCACGTGGCGGGCCGTCTCCCGGAGCGCTGCGCCCACGGTCATGTACGGCGGCAGGCTCGCCTCGGTGTGCTGCAGCAGCGCCTGGTAGCCCGCGCGCAGTGGACGGAGCGCCCGCGGCGACAGCCCCGTGACGTCCGTGCCACCCCAGGTGACCCGGCCCTCCGACACCGCCCGCAGCCGGAGCAGCAGCGTCCCCAGCACGGTCTTCCCCGCGCCGGACGCGCCCTCCAGCGCCACGAGCTCGCCGGGCTCGATCGCCAGGGAGACCCCGCGCAGCACGGGTCGCTCCGGCAGGAACGACAGCCCCTCGGCGGCGAGGACCGTCACGAGGCGAGGCTCGCGGCGGCGCGCACGAGGTGGCCGAGGGGCCCGTCGGGGGTGAGGGCGTCGACACAGGCGACCGGGGCGCCGTCCTTGACCAGGACGAACCTCCGGGCGAGGGCCTCCGCCAGGTCGAGGTCGTGGGTGGCGATCAGCAGCGCCCCATCGTGCTTCGAGACGAGCTCGATGACAGCGTCCCGGGAGCGTTGATCGAGCCCCGCGGTGGGCTCGTCCAGCACGAGGAGCTCGGGGGCGCGGCTCAGGGCCAGGGCCAGCAGGAAGCGTCGGATCATCCCTTCGCTGAGCGTGGTCGCGCCGGCCCCGAGGACATCCGGAGACGGGGCGAGGCCGAGCTGATCCATGAACCCGTGCACGGCCTCTGCGGTGTCCGGGGCGAGCCGGGCGATGTGGCGGTCGAGGGACCAGCCGGGCACCAGGCTCTCGCGTCCGCCCTGGGGCATCCACCCGATCCGACCCCGCGCACCGGCGAGCGCCGAGAGGTCCACGGCGGCCCCATCCAGCGCGATCTCCCCCTCCCACGTCACCGGCGCCCGCGGCGCGAGGCCGAGCGCGAGGCGACACAGCAGCGACTTCCCCTCTCCCGATCCGCCGATCAGCGCGACGCGTCCGGACAGATCGAGGTCCACCGCGGCGGGCGCGGGCCGGGCCGGCAGGACGGAGCGGACGCCCAGGAAGCGCAGGTTCATCGCTCGGCCGTCCGGGCGACGCCGCCGAGCAGCGCCAGGCAGACCGTGAGCAGCAGCACCGTGTGGAGGAGCGCGACCGAGCCCGGGCAGACGACGTCGGGCGTGCAGCCCCCGGACGACAGGGCCGCCGCGTAGCGCTTCAGCTCCATGCCCCACGACACCCCGAGACCCGGGCTCACGGCCGAGGCGCCGAACACCCAGGCGAGCGCGATCTGGGTGAACGCCACCTGCACGAACAGCATCGCGGCGTGCCGGCGCAGGGGCTCCGCCAGGTGCCCGCCCAGCAGGTGCCGCAGCACGATCCGCGACGACGAGAGCCCGTGGGCCACGAGTCCGGCGAGGACCTGCTGCTCCTGCAGCGCGTGCAGCCGCGCGCCCAGCTCGTCGAGCGCCACCGGGAGGTAGAGCGCCGTGACCACCAGGGCCGCGACCAGCGGGGAGGGCGCGTCCAGCACGAGCATCGCCAGCATCACCAGCAGGAGGCGCGGGGGCGCGGCAAGGAGAAACCAGCGTGTCCCGCTGGTGGGACGGGGAGCGTCCAGGACGGGCCGAGCGGTCCGCCGGTGGGACAGCGCGGCGACAGCGATCAGCAGCAGCGTCACCGCCACCAGGCCCGGACCCACGAAGTCCGCGGCGCCGTGGGCGAGCACACCGAGGAAGTCCCGCCCCAGCACGTCCACCCCCAGCGGATGGGCGACCGTCGGCCAGGCCGGCCCGGGCTGATCGGGCACCGCGCGGATCGCGAGGGAGATCCCCGCGAGCGCCACCAGCGCTGCCCCCGCGCGACTCACGAGAGCGCCCGCTCGATCGGCAGGAGATCGATGAGGAGCACCACCGCCGCGAAGCAGCCCAACACGCCGAGGAGCAAGAGGGCGTCGAGGCCCGCGCGGTCGACCACCAGGTCCTTCAAGGTCTCGCCGAGGCCGTTGACCCCGAAGATCGCCTCCACCACCACGAGCCCGCCGAGCAGACCCACGAGCGCGCCCCGGACCTGCAGCGCCCGCTGGGGTGCGGTGACCTCGGCCACCGTGGGCTCCGGGTCCACGCCGAGCAACGCGTGGTGCTCGGCCCAGGGGCGGCGACGCTCCCGCTCCCGCGTGCCCCGGAGTCCGTCCACCAGGACCCGGGCCACGCCGTCGGCCAACGCCAGGGCGAGGCCGGCCCAGAGGATGCCGGCGCGGTCGTAGTCCAGGGCAGATCCCGGCGGCGTCAGGCGCAGCACCAGCGCGAACACCGCGAACCCCGCGACCGGCAGCGGGAGGCCTCCGGGCAACGCCCGACGGGGCGCGAAGCGTGCGATCCCGAAGAGGATCAGCAGCGCGATCCCGAAGACCCCGGCGCTGCGCGCCCCACGCCTCCAGAGCAGCCCCGCCAGCGACCGGGTGGCGTCCTCGCGGGACCGACCGGATCGCCCGATGAGCGCGCCCCCGGTGGCCCGCGCCGCGAACCCGATCCCCTCGACGACTCCAGGGGCCTCGGCGCAGCGCTCCGCGCTCGGCGCGTACCCCACGCCGGGCTGCCAGGCGTACGCCCGCAGACAGACGCCGTCGCGGGCGACACAGACGAGGACGAAGAGGAGGGTGACGAAGCCGACCAGGAGCGCCGCGCGGCCCGCGACGCGTCGCCCCCACGCGGCCGGGCTCACGAGCCGGTCACTCGGCGGGCGCCGTTCGCCAGGCGGCCCGGTCGATGTTCGTGAAGTAGTAGAAGGGCGCGGGGCGGAAGCCCACGACCTTGTCGCGGCGGATGACGGACTGGATCTGCACCGTCCACAGGAACAGGTACGGACGCTGCGCGGCCACGTGCCGGTGCAGCTTCTGCATGAGCGCTTCCCGGGCGGGCCCGCTCGTCTCGCCGTAGAACTCCGCGAGGATGCCCTCCACCTCGGGGTCGCTCCAGCCGAACAGGTTCGTGGTCCGGCCGTCGCCGTCGCGCGCGCGGAACAGCTCGAGGGCCGCCTCCTCGCGATCCAGGCTCCAGCGGCCGAGCAGCGCGTCGTAGTCCGCGCCGGCCTGCCCGCCCTCGATCTTGCTGGCCCAGTCCGC
>Ga0213833_1001912_pt1 | contig 14115 bp, 3 predicted proteins | sample SWATP21_FD_160575 | JGI IMG/M metagenome (GOLD analysis project Ga0213833, IMG submission 160575) | Coastal seawater microbial communities from Marineland, Florida, United States - SWA TP2 #1 | ecosystem: Environmental > Aquatic > Marine > Coastal | place: USA: Florida | collected 2016-08-14
TTAATGCGGGGGAGGGGGGGGGGGGGCAACGAACAATGTGCACAGGCATGTTGCAACCGTCGCAAAAGATGATCTCATTGCCTTCGTACGAGTCTGGGTCTTGGCAGACGCAACACACCTGCCGCAACGTCAAGGAAAAACAGCACCCGCACCAGTGATGCAACACGTCAAGTCTCACGCATGCACTGGCCTGGCACAACCACACACATGTGTACCTCTTCATCCTCATCGGCAGCACCTCCGTCACTGCACATGTTGAAGTCCCAAGACGCCTCCGAATCACTTGAATCGTGTGCCGCTTCGTCCTCATCACGCTCATGCTCATGCTCATGCTCATGCTCATGCTCGTGCTCATGCTCATGCTCAATCTCATGCTCATGCTCATGCTCGTGCTCGTGCTCGTGCTTGTGTTTGTGCTCCGGCTCGCCCTCTGTACCGTCTCCAACGGCTCCAAGCTGACGCTTTCGCTTGGGGTTACGCCGCCGGCTTGCTGTGGCATGGTCCACGTCCGATGGTGCGTCCACGTCCAACGGTGCGGCCGCTGCGGGTGCCGGCGAGGGTGCCGCTGCAGATCCGGTGGAGTGCGGTGGTGGTGCTGTGCGCGACGGCGCTGCCGTCGAGCGAGCGTTGGTGGATGGCAACGATCCGGCATCCGGCAGCATGGCGACATCCGCGTCAGGCGCCGTCGCGCCGGCACCATTGCCATCCTCAGCCTCAGCATCAAACTCAGCCTCAGCATCCACCTCAGCCACAACATCAACCTCATGGCTGCCGTCAGCAGCATGTGCACGGCCACCTGCGCTTGTGAGCAGTGCACCAGCGGTGTTGGGTGCCTTCTTGGAGGTGCCGCCGCCCGATGCTGCAACCTCGTTGGCGCCAGCGGGCTTGGAAGAAGACACTTGCACGCGACGAAACGCCGAGGGGGTGTCAGGGTCTGCGCTGTGGCGTGACATGGCACTGGCAACGCTGGGTTGTCGTCGCGCCATGGTACGAGCACGAGCCCACTGAGACAGTGACTGCGATTGGGACTGATGTGCGTGGAGCGTATTGGATGCACGACGAGCAGGCGTTACGGTACCCAACACACTGCGCCACACCAGCGAAGCAGTACGTACGGAGGATTGACGAGGCATCAGCGTGTGGTAGGCATCCACAAGATGGGACAGCTGTTGGATCCGATGAGGAAAAAGCACGATCAAGGTTGGTCAGTGTGTGGGCGAGGTGACAAGTAGCGCACCACTGCCAGCACCACTAGCAACTGGCGGGACGCGGTTCACAATGCGCAGTGCGCACACACGCGTACCATGCTGTTGGGTGTGACATGACGACGATTGGCAGGTGCGTTGCAAATGGGGCACTTTGGGGACGCTTCCAGACTCCGCATAAGGCAGTGGCTGTGCACCAAACAACGGAACCGCAATGCGCAGCGCGTTCAGAATCACCCACCACCAAAACACACACAGACATGGCACGCCCCCCAGCGACGACACACAACAACATGGACTCCCAATGCAACGGATGTATGTAGATGCGACACGGCACAACATACCGGCAGAAAGCGTGTGTGCAGCGCAGATTGTGGGGATTGTACATGGTGGACAAGCTGGCACACACGGGTGTCAAGGCACGATCCAAACAGGTGAGGGGCACACGCACGTAATCACACAAGCACACGCAAGCACACAAGCACACAAGCGCGCACCAGATTGGGCACTCCAACTCCACACCCAGCTGCAACAGCGCATCCGTGATGCGCTGCTGATTTCCACACCGCACAAGCCGTTGCGAGGGTTGCGCGTCCGCGATGGAGGGGTCACGGCGCAGCTGCGAAGCCACAGCCGCTCTGTTCAACGTGCTTTCGACGGAGGCCACGCGGCTCAACGCAGTTGATGGGGGCTCCGCCTCGGTTTCTGCGCGCCGACGCGGGGAGGTCGCTTCCCTGGTTGCCACGGACGACACACGCGTCAGCACCACCACGCCTGCCTCAGACTCGGTCTGCGACGACGGGGCACGTTGTGACAGCTGTGGCGACGTCTCGGCACCGGCACCGGCGCGTTCCACCGTGTGATGATGGCGCCACGGCGCAGGCTCTGCGCACACGTCGCCACTGGACGGTACGGTCGTGGCGCACGACACATTGTCCGCCTCGGTGTCACCAGCGCTGTCAGTGTCCGGGTCAGCGCGCTCGAACGACGGGAGGAGGTCACGCAGCCCCTGGGCTGGCAACGACTCGTACGAGGCGCACGAATCCATGCGCTCCAGCGGGGCGGAGGTCGCGCCCACGTCCACGTCCACGTCCACGTCCACGTCCACAGCCGGACGAGCACGGACCGGCAACGAGTCACTGCGAGCAGCTCCTCCTCCAGCACCTGCGTCATCGTCGGTGTGTTGCGCGTCCCGCAAAGAGGGGCTGCGTGGCACGCTCAACATCGATCCCATCATCCTGGGTCGGTGCCTGCGAGGGTGCCCAAGAGCGAAACCGCGGGCTTGGCGGGCCAGGGCAGCGGGGTGACGGCACGCGCGGGTGCTCACAGCCAGCAGATGCAGTTGGCAACACGCGAATGTTCCGGCGCGTTCGACGTGTGTTTCGCGCCACCATGGTGCATTGATGAATACACATATGTGTTGTTTCAACTCTCGAGCTGTGTGCGTTTGCTTTCTCGTGAGTCGTCGCGTCAATGGAGTGGTGTGGAGTTTGACTGGTGTTGAGTATTTCGTTTGTTTGTTTGTTTGTTGCTTCTCTCTTTTGCAAGCCAGCTCGGTTGCCCATTGGCACCACACACGCAACCCACCCACCCCGACTCCTGCGGAGGAGGGGGAAGCAACGGGTGACGCCAAGGCTGCAAAACACCTCTTAACAGAAACGCAAACCACCCCCGGCAACGACAGTGCTGGGGAGGGTGTGTCGAGAGAACACACGGGACAAAAACCATGCCACACACGCTCCATCTACATACAGCGAGTGCGCCAACAAAACAACGATGATGGCAATGGTGGCATGCATGCATGCACACGCCTGCACGCACACACACACAAAAGTCGCCTCAGTACATTCAGGCACCTTCTTCCTTCCTTCGCTCCTTTTCCTTTTCCTTTTCCTTTTCCTTTCACCCCCTCCCTTTCATTCACTCCGTGGCCTTGAGGTAGTACACCCACGGCGGCACACTGTCCTTCAACGACGGGCACGACACCAACAGCTTGCCGGTCTTGGGCTTGCCCTCCGCCGCCGTGTACTTCACCGTCACGTTCTGCGGCTTCTTGGCCTGGATGGTGGCGGACGCCTGCGACACCACAAAGCACGGGTTGTCCGTGGCAAACACAAACTCCCGCGCGTCGCGGAACACGTTCTTGAACTCCACGCTGGTGGACCCGCCGTTGGTGAACGGCAGCGGCCCCTGGGGGCGCGGAGGGCGACACACGCCATACAGCGGGCAGGTGAACAGGCCGCCGGTGGCCGACTTCACCGTCAGCATCGTCTTCACCTCGCCCAGCCGCTCCGGCTCGAACAGCACCCGCACCTCCACCTCGGCGCCGTGCCAGTCGTCGGCGGCCGGCGCCTTGACGGTAGCCGCGACGCTGAAGCAGTCCGGCAGGTCGGTGGTGCAGCTGTAGTCCGTCGCCGCGTCCACGTAGTTGGTGAACCGGTACGTGTGCACCTGGCTGCCACCCAGGGCGGCCTTGAAGTGCATCGCCGAGTCCACGCCCGGCGGCGTGGCCTTCAGCTGCAGCTTGTAGTGGTAGTCGCCCAGCTCGGCGCACGTCAGCGTGAGGTCCACCTCCTTCGGCGTGTCGCCCTCCGTCTCCACCAACGGCCGGTACTCGATCTCAAACGCCGCCGCGGCGCCACTGCCACTGCCACTGCCGGCACCCGCACCCGCACCCGCGCCGACACCGGCACTCGCTCCGGCCCCGGCCCCGGCACCCGCGCCGTCCAAGCGGCGCACCCGCAGGCTCTTTTCGGCGCACACCGGCTCCTCGAAGGCCAGGGCGGTGGCCGGCAACGGGTTCTCCACCGTGATCACGTGCTTCACCGTCGCCCGCACCGGCGCCTCCAGGGGGATGGTCGCCACCACCTCCGGCGGCGTCGCCGTCAGCTCCACGCGGCACTGCACGTACTCCAGCGACGCCGGGTTGAGGAAGGTGACCGTGGCGGCCGTGGCGCACTGCTTGTACGCGTAAAAGTTGAGCTTGTAGTCGCGGTGGCCGTTGGCGGGCACGTCCAGCGTCTCGGGCCCACGCAGGAACGTGGACGGCTCCGGCGCGTCGACGTCGACGCGCACCCGGAACCGCTGCGTCACCGGCAGCCAGTTCTCCACGCGCAGCGGCACCACCAGGTTCTCCTTGGCCGCGGTGGTCTTGCTGACGCTGGGCGCGGCCGCGGGTGCGGAGGCGGTGCCGACCAGTCGGTACAGCACCGCGCGGCCGTCGGGGAGGGCGAAAAACACGGAGCCCTGGTGCGGGGTGCGGTCCGCCACCGCCGCGGCCGCATCCGGGTCAACGCCCATGCGCTGCCGCATGTGCACGGCGTCCGCGTCCGCGTCCGCGCCCGCGTCCGCGTCGGCCGTCGGCACCACGTCCGCCGGCGGCGCCTCGGTCATGGTCAACGGCCGGTACTTGAGCTCGTACGGCGCCGACTTGCCGGGCGGCACCTCCACCGTGGCCTCGCCGCGCCAGTAGTCGTTGGAGATGACGGCCTGCAGCACCCACCGGTCGGACGTCGGGTTGGTGGGCAGCGTGATGGTCTTGGTGGTTTCGCTGCGCGCGGGCGCGGCGAACTCCACCGTCTGGATGTCGCTCTCCGGCTGCGGCACGCACTCGCCGGTGAGGGTGACGGACAGCGCCTCCGCGCCCTCCACGTCGCAGCGCACGCCCTCGTAGCGCACGTCGTCGTTGAGGCGCGTGGGGTGGAAGGTGATGTCCACCTTGGCGTCCGAGTGCGGCGCAAGGAAGCCCTCGGCGGGCTTCACGCTAAAGTCCGGCGCCAGCGCCGCCGTGTCCCACCGGAACTTGGTGCCGATGTCGCCGGTGTTGAACATCTGCAGGTGCTTCGTGAGCTGGCTGCCCTCGCACACCTGGCCAAACGGCAGCGTGTCGCTCTCCAGCTTCACGTCCATGCCCTGGCACGCGCCCGAGATGGTGATCAGCGTCTTCTTCTCGCCGCCCACGTTGATCAGCAGCGTCTCGCTGAACGCCGGGATGCGCTGCACCGGCGAGAAGCGGACGTCGATCATGGCCGACTCCCGCGGGCGCAGCGTGGTCTCGCGCGCGGGGAAGTACGACACCGCCCGCGCCTCCAACCGCCCCTGCCCCGCCTCCATCACCTCCTCCAGCGTGAAGGTCGCGGCGCGCCGGCTGCGGTTCACGAGGCGCACGCTGCGCACGCTCTCCTGCCCCACCCGCAGCGCGCCGAAGCTGATGTTCTTCTGCGACGGGTTGTCCAGCTCCACCACCAGCGGCGCGCCCTCGCCGGTCACCGCCACCGACACGGTGTACAGGCCGTTCACCTCGAACGGGATGACGTCGTGGTACTGCTGCACGCTGCGCGGCGTGAACACGATGGGCACCTCCGTGGCCTCGCCGGGGCGCAGCACCGTGGCCGCGCACATGACGTCCAGGTGCGGCTTCTTCTCGAACAGGCAGTCGAAGGAAATGTCCTCGTCCAGGTCGTTGTTCGTGATGCGCAGCGTCGCCGACTCGGGCTGCACCACCACCCCGGGGCCGGACGGCACGAAGCACGGCCCAAAGTCGTGCTCCACGAAGGAAAACGCCAGCGCCGGCCGCGCGCCGCGCCCAGACACCGCCAGCTCGTACACCCGATCGCCGGCGACGGCGCACATGAGGCGCAGGCCGTCCACCGTGACGTCGTCGACGGGGTGGAACTCGAGCTGGCACACCGCGCGCCCGCCCCGCGGCACCTTGCCCATCTCCGGCTTGATGGTGACCATGGGGTTGCGGCGCGGCACGCGCCAGTTGAAGTCAAAGTTCATCTTGCCCGTGTTCGTGATGACCACGTTGCGCAGCGCGCGCTCGTTCACGTGCACGTGGCCAAACTCCACGTAGTTCACGCCGTCCGAGGACAGCTCCGTGGCAGACTCGACGTCGCCGGCACCCGCACCGGCACCGGCACCCGCACCGGCACCGGCACCCGCACCTGCGCCCGCACCCGCACCCGCCGCGTCGGCCTCGAGTGTCACACGCTCATGCACCGCGTAGCCTTCGCCCTTGACGTTGAGGGACAGGCGCGTGGGCTTCTTCTTCACCACGCAGCCGACGTTGAAGTTGTGCAGCTTCTCCTCCTGCGGCGCAAAGATGACCTCCACCGGCAGCTTGCCGTGCGGCGGCACCACACCCCGCGACGGGTTGAGGCGCAGCGGTGGTCGACCGCCGCTGGGGTACTCGAACCCGGAGGTGTCAAAGGCAAAGGAGAAGGGCAGGACCTCGTTGTTCACCAGGTGCACCGTCTCCTTGGCCACGTTGCCCACCAGGTGCTCCCGGAAGTTGATGTGGTTGCGGTCCATGTGCACGTTGGGCTCGACGACGGAGCCGGTGAGGAGGAACAGCTGCGAGATGCTCTGCTCCGGGATGAGGAACCGGTACAGCGTCTCCACCGTCGCCACCTCCTCCGCCGTGAACTCGAACACCATCTGGTGCCGCTTGCCCGGCAGGATCACGCCGCGCTTGTGCACGCACCGGAACGCCGGGTTGCGCGTGCCCACCGGCTCCCACGAAAACGAGTACGACGCGCTGGTGGGGTTCACGGCGTGGAACCGCTGCGTGTTGCGCACCCGCACGCCCAGCGACTTGAACTCCACCACCCGCGTGGAGGGGTCAAACGCGCCAAACGTGCCGGAGGGCATGGGCAGGTCCACCGGCCGGCGCTCCAGGTAGGTGCTGGGGGGCAGGTCAAAGTGGCAGATGGGGCGCTGCGCCTTGCCCGTCACGCGCACCGTCAACGGCTCGCAGTCGGCCGACAGGTTGGGGATCACCGCCGACAGCACCGCGGCGTAGTTCTCCACCTCCTGCGGCTCGAACCGCACCGTGAACTCCTGCTCCGCACCCGCCGCCAGTGCGCCGTCCAGCGGCGACAGGGTGAAGGGGCACAGGGGCGGGGGCGCGGCGGTGCCGGGCCGACCACCAGCACCCGAGGAGGCCGCGGTGCCGGGCCGGCCACCAGCACCCGAGGAGGCCGCGTCCATGTACCGCGTGGCGTCGGCGACGTTCCAGGCGTACGTGAGCGTGGTCGCGGACGGGTTGCGCACCGTGAACCGGAACACGCGCGTCTGGTACATCATGGTGGGCTTGAAGGTGGCCGCGCGCGTGGCGCACTCGTACTTGACAAAGTCCGCGGTGGCGGACACCTTGAGGGACAGCTCGCTTGGCTCACCCGCGGCCTCCCAAGCAGGCTCGGGTGCCACTTGTGTCTGAGCGCCGCCGCCTTCGCCACCACCACCCTCGTGACCAGCCGCGCCAGCGGCGTCGCCCTGTGCGTCTTCGCCGTACACCACAGCCGTCATGGTGTCGTCCCACGGCGTGAACGCCACGCCCTCGGCAAACTGCATGCGCTGGATGGTGCAGGCCACCGGCTCCGCCTCCAGCGTCGTCGGCTCCGACGTCACCAGGCTGGCGGTCACCACCATGTCCCCGCCGGGCGCCAGGTGCCCCACCGACGGCGCAAACCGCAGCGTGGCGTGGTCCGCCCACTGGAAGCGGATGGCGACGTCACGGTGGTTGTGCAACGAGAACGACATTTGTGCCGCTGCTGCGGCTGCATCCCCTGCACCCGCACCGTCACCGTCACCGTCACCGTCACCGTCGCCAGCAGGCGCGGGAAGCGTCAGCGCCACGTCGCCAAACGGCAGCTCGTCCACGGCGTCTTGCGGCAGGCCCTCGAACGTCACGTCGTCCATGAAGCCGACGCCGACGCACTTCATGATCTCCGTCTCGTACTGGTTGTGCAGCACCGACACGGAAATGTCGGCGGTGAGCACGTCCTCGGACGCCGCCATCGGCGTGAACACCACGGGCAGCTTCACCGACTCGCCGGTCGCCAGCTTGCGCGACGTGGAGCGCGCCGCAAAGGCAAACACCTGGCTGAACGCCATGTCGAAGCGCACCGTGGCGGGGACGATGCCGTCGTTGCGCAGCACGATGTGCTTGGTGCGGGACTTTCCCTGCTGCAGGCGCGCAAAGTCGATCACCAGCTGCCCGTCCTCGTTGCGGGCCTGCGGCTCCACCACGTTGACGCAGGGCAGCGTGCCCTCCCCCGCCAGCGTGAACTCCAGCTTCTTGGTGCGCGGGTCGGTGCCGTGCTCCACCGCCGCCAGGAACGTGGCGCTGAAGGAGCGCATGGACTTGGGGTTGAAGTACACGTCCACGTAGCGGTGCTCGTGCGACGGCACGTCCACGCTCGCGGGCTGCACGCTGAACACGCCGTCGTCCTCGGGCGTGGTGGGTGTCACCGTCAGCGCCACGGACGCCGGCACCTTGTTGGGGTTGGAGATCTTGAACTTCTGGCACACGCCGTGCGGGTGGGACGTCGGCACGATGTGGCCAAACGTGAACGTGCGCTCCTTCAGCGCAAACACGTTCTCCTCCTCCCGCTCCGGGTCCAGCTGCCGCACCACCGCCTGCTCCTCGAACACGCCCTCAAAGTCCTCCGCGTTGATGCCCGGCACGCACGACTCGCCCACCAGCTCGTACTTGAGCTCCTCGGGGTCGTCCTGCGGGTCGCGGCCGCCCAGCTCCACCCGCAGCCGCTCCCGGAACAGCGCGGCGCCCTCCGCCGCAAAGGTCGCCACCACCGTCACCGAGCTGCCCGCCGGCACCACGCCGCCCTGCGGCTCCACCGTGAACTGCCCGAAGGTCACGGCGCCCTCCGGCGGCGGCGCCTGCTCCATCGCGGCGGCGGCGGCGGCCATGGCCTCCTCGCCGACGCCGGGCGGCGTGGCCGCGGCGGCCACGGCGTCGTCAAACGCCGCCAGCAGCCGCAGGTCGTCCTCCGAGTCCACGCGCACGACCTGGAAGGCAAAGTCGAACTCGCCGTCGTTGCGGATGTCGAAGCGGCGGGTCTTGGTGCCGCCGTACTGCGAGGCGCCAAAGTTCAGGCCGCGCAGCGGCTGCAGGCGGAACTTGGAAAAGACGGTGCGGGCGGAGACGGCGAGGGAAAACGACTCCACCACCTCCCCCGTGCGCGCCTCCATGATCTGGCACACAATGTCCTTGTTGTCCTTCAGCCGCACCTCCCGCGGCGACTTGAACGCAAACGTCACGCGCTGCTCCTGGCCCGGCTCCAGGCGGCCCTCCATGGGCGACACCGTGAACAGCGAGCGCGTGAGGCGCCGGCGGAACACGAAGCGGTACGTGATGGCGTACTTGCCCTGGTTCTGCAGCCCAAAGCCCTTCTCCGCCAGCGCCCCGCACTTGAGCACGCCGTAGTCAAACTCCGACGTCGGCTGGCCGTCCACGTCGTCGTCAAACTTGGCGTAGGGGCAGATCTTGTACGCCTCCGCCTTCAGCGCCACCTCCACTGCCTGTACGCGCGGCCCCGTCCCCATCGCCGGACCCTCCTCCTCCCCGCCCTCCTCACCGGCACCACCACCGGCACCGGCACCGGCACCGGCACCGGCGCCAGACGTGCCAGACGTGCCGGGTCGACGCCCGTGGCCGTGGCCGTGGCCGTGGCCGTGAGGCGGCGGCAGCGGGCGGCCGTCGGGGCCCATGGGTGGCCCGCCCAAACCGCCCTCCGTGTCGGAGAACAGCACCCTGATGCGCTTCAGCAGCACCGCCTCGTCCAACGCGGAGAACGCGACCATCACGGACGCGGTGCCGCCGGGCGCAATCACGCCCTGCGTCGGCGACACGGAGAACTCCTCCACGCCCTCCAGCTCCGCCAGGTCCAGGCACCACGCCACCGGGATCGTCGACGTGTTGCACAGCTGGAACTCCCGGTCCTCGTCGCGGTCGAGCAGCAGGCGGTCAAAGTCGATGAGCGGGCCCTCCACCTCGGGTGCTGCAGCCGCGGCGCCACCCTTGCCACCCTTCTTCCCCCCACCACCACCACCACCCTCCTTCCCCTTGCCCTTCTTCCCCTTGCCCTTGCCGCCGCCACCAGCACTGGCCGCCGCCGCCGCAGCCGCAGCGGCCTTGGCCTCCTCCTCGGCACGCGCCGCCAGCTCCTCGGGCGTCGGCTTCACCTCCCACGGCCCGTGGAGCTCCAGCCGCGGCTGGGCGCCGAGGCACGAGACGTCGAAGCACACCGGCTCCGGGTTGTCCACCACCGTCGCCACCAGCGTGTCGGTGTACTGCCGCGCCGCCGTGGGGAAGGCCCACACCGTCACCAACTCCGTCTCGCCCACCGGCAGGTGCTCGATGCTGGGCGGCTCCACCGCAAACACCTGGCCGCCGGCGCCCTCGGCGTTGGGGTCTGTACCGCCGGCGCCGGACAGGGGCCCGGCGACGGTGCCCCGCATGGCAAAGGACACCGACAGGTCGTACACGCCGTTGTTGGTGATGCGCAGGCGCTCCGAGTTGAGGGCGGCGTGCTGCTCCCGCACCTCCGGGCCGCCGTCCTTGCCAATGAGCAGCGGTCCGAACTCGTACACGCCGCGGCTGGCGACAAACTTCTTGGACACCACCTGCCCCGGGCGGCCCTTGACGCGGTGCATGAACACGTTGCGCGACTCGCGCGACACGGTCGGCACCGCGCACATGCCGCGCGCAAACAGCGAGTACTCGCGGCGGTGCCCCACCAGCTCGAAGCCCAACGAGCAGTCGAACCGCCCGACGTTCTCCGACGCAAACTGCACCACCAGCGGCGTGCGGGAGTGCGCCGGCAGCAGCCAACGCATGCGCTGGGGCTTATCCGCCGCCGCCGCCGCCGCCGCTGCCGCCGCTGCCGCCTCTTCGTCCGCGTCTGCCGCCGCGTCCGCGACCGAGCCACGCTTGCTGCCCTTCTTGCCCTTGCCACCCTTCTTGCCGCCCGTCTTCTTCTTCTTCGCCTCCGCCTCCGGCTCGGGTGGCACCGCCTCGGCACCGTCGCCGCCCTTGCCCTCGGCGTTGCTGTTGGCGCCGTCGCCGTCGCCGTCGCCGTCGGCGCGCAGGATGCGGAACAGGTTGACGGGCTTGCGGGGAACCCGGGGCATGGGCCGGCGCACCAGGGCGTGGGTGACGGGGTCGGGGATGGGCAGGTCGTCGCTGGCCGGGCGGCCGTCCTCCGGCAGCTCGGGCAGGTTGTCCAACGCCTCGGCGCTGGAGGACACCACGTGGACGGACGCGTTCACGCACACGACGCCGCCCACGACGGACACCGCGCCCGGGCCCGCGGCGCCGTCGTGGGCGTCGTCGGCGTCGTTGTCGTCACCACGCTCGCTGCCAGACTCCACCTTGCTCTCCACGACGGCGCCGCCCCCGTCGGCGTTCTTCTCCTCGTCGCCGTCCTCCACCACGACCTGGGCCACGCCGGCGCCAAGGATGTCGTCGTCACCAACATCCACGCCCTTGGCCTCATCCTCGTCCGCGTCCTCGTCCGCGGCAGCGCGCGGCGTCACAAACGGGTCGGCCAACCGGTCCACGACGCTGGCCAGCGCACGCGCCGCGGCAGACCGTGCCGCCGCCGCGCCATCCGCGCCATCCGCGCCATCCGCCCCTGCCTTGGCCTTCTCCTCGGCCTCGACCCCGGCGCCGGCCCCGGCTCCGGCCTCCGCCTCGGCCGCCCGTCGCGCCTTCTCCTCTGTGAGCGCCGCCAACAGGGCCTCCACACGCACGGCCTCCGCCGCCGCCGCCGCCTGCAACGCCTCCAACCGCGCCGCCTCCACGGCCGCCGCCTCTGCCGCCGCGTCCTCATCCACCACGGCGGCGGCGGCGGCGGCGGCGGCGGCACCCAGGGTGTCCGCCTCCGCCTCCGCCGCGGCCTCCGCACCCGGCACACCCTCCGCCACCGGGCCCAGCGCGCCCAGCGCGCCGTCCACACCCAGCTCCGAGCCCGCCATCGAGCCCGCCATCGAGCCCGCCATCGAGCCCGCCATCGAGCCCGCCATCGAGCCCGCCATCGGCGGCGGCACCAACGCCAGCGGCACCGACGCCTCGCCGGCGGCGATGGCGGCGGCGTGGTCACGCAGCGCGGTCAGGCGCGCCAGGCGCGCGTCCAGGTCCGGGAACTCGAGGTGCACCACCCGCAGGCCGCCGGCCGAGCGCCGCGACAGCGCCTCGCGCACCGCCTCCACGCCCTCCTGCGGCGTCGCCAGCGCCTTGCACGCCGTGCCGTCCAGCACGACGGCGTAGGCGCAGTCGGCACGCCGCACGCGCTCCCGCAGGAGCTCCGTCACCAACGCGACCGGCACGGTGGGCGCCGCTGCCTCCTCCTCCTCCGGCTCCGCCGCCGCGGCGCCGCCCTTCTTCTTCTTCCCCTTCTTCTTCTTGGCCTTGGCCTTGGCCCTGGCCTTCTCCTCGGCCTCCCGCGCCGCGATCTGCTCCGGCGTCAGCACCGGGTGCAGCACGTCCTTCACCGCCTGGCCCGCCGGCAGCACGTCCGCCATGGCCACGCCCCATGCCACGACGTCGTCCAGCGTCAGCACCGGCGCCGCCCAGCGGTCTGCCAGGCGGCGCGCCAGCGTGGAGGCGCCCGACAGCTCCGGACCCAGCACCACCACGTTCAACGCCCGGCCCTCCACCCGCGGCGTGAGCTCGTGCGCCAACACATCCGCAGGCGCCTCAATCTCACCCACCGCCGCGTCGCCCTCGCCACCCGCACCGCCATCGGCAGCAGCAGCAGCAGCAGCAGCATCGGCATCCGCGTCGCCGCCCTCGCCCTCGCCATCGCCATCGCCTTCGCCTTCGCCTTCGCCTTCGCCACGCAGCTCGCGCTCGGCGGCGCGGCGTGCGGCCTCTTCCTCTGCCAGCCGCGCCGCCTCGGCCTCGAGGATGAAGTCCGGCAGGCCGTCGCCGGGCACGCGGGGCGGCAGGCGCAAAATGTCGCCGGCGTCGTAGCCGTCGGCGCGGCGCAGGACGAGCTCCTCGTCGCGGTACTGCGGGTCAAAGTCGAGGGAGTAGATCTCGAGGTCGTAGTCCGTGGGGTTCACAATGTGCACCGTGGCTTGGGCGGGCGCCGCAAACGGCAGCACCGGCGCCAGTTCTGCCAGGGGCGGGTCGAACTTGATGTGCACGTCCGCGCCGGCGCCCTTGCAGGAAATGACGCGGTGCTTGGGGTTGTGGGTGATCTTCAGCGGCATCTTGAGCGAGTAGCCGCGCACGGAGGTGGGCGTGAAGGACACGTTCACCAACACGCGCTCCCCCGGCTGCAGCACCCCCGCCGGCGGCTCCATGTTGAAGAACGCCTTGTCCTTGGTCTGCGCCACGCCGCCCAGGCTCTTCTTGCACTCCCACTCCGTGGCCACCGGCGCCGTGTTGTGCAGCTGCACCGCCATGACCTGCTCACGCCCCAGCAGCACGGTGCCAAAGTCCAGCGAGTCGGGCGTGATGCGGAGGTCGGGGATGGTGATGTTGGCGCGCAGCGTCACCACGCACGGCGGGCCGTTCTTCAACTCGACCGGAAGGTGCACCTCCACGGGGCCCAGGGGGTAGCGCTTCAGCGCCTGGAACACGACCGTGAAATCCACAGTGTCGCCCTCCGGCACGCGCACCACCTTGCTGGGCTCAATGTTGAAGCCCTTGGCGCTGGCCTTGGCCTTGTCCAGCTCGAACGACACCGGCAGGTGGCCCGTGTTCGTCACCCGGAACGCCTTCTTGCGCGTGGACCCGGAAATCACGTTCCCAAAGTCCGCCACGTACCGCGCAATCACAAAGCCGTGGGCGCCCCCCGCGGTGTCACCGGCACGTCCACGACCACCCTGCGTCGCGGACAACATCCGGTCGGAGCGCGTCGACTGGCGACTGCGCCCACGCGTGGTGGAGCCGGCCGTCGCGGGCGGCAGTGGTGGCACGGAGCCACGACCACGACCACGGCCACGGCCACGGCCACGGCCACGACCACGGCCACGGCCACGGCCACGGCCACCGCGGCTGCCCGAGGACGCTGAGCTGCCCGGCAGCGGTGGGACGTTGGCGCCGTCGCCAGCCTTGCCCTCCCCTGCAGCGGTGGCGGCGGCGTCACCAGCCGCA
>Ga0213833_1001913_pt1 | contig 14112 bp, 8 predicted proteins | sample SWATP21_FD_160575 | JGI IMG/M metagenome (GOLD analysis project Ga0213833, IMG submission 160575) | Coastal seawater microbial communities from Marineland, Florida, United States - SWA TP2 #1 | ecosystem: Environmental > Aquatic > Marine > Coastal | place: USA: Florida | collected 2016-08-14
AGCTAAACTGGTCATTGCGAATCAACGAACTTGCTCATGGGCGAAATGTATGCCACAACCATCTGAAATATGTCCCAAATGTCAGACGCAACAAGAAGGCACCAATGCATTTTGTCCCTCTTGTGCCTTTCCCTTGCAGCGCGTCGCAGGCAAGTATCGCATCGAGCGGAAGCTCGGCGAAGGGGGATTCGGTGCGGTTTTTCTGGCAAAACACATCCATCTCACCCGAAACCCTGAGCGTGTCGTTAAAGTCATCAAACCAGAACTTCTCCTGGATGAAGAACTCAAACTCCGCTTTCGAAGAGAGGTGGAACTCACTTCTCTGCTCTCCCAAAAAAATGAACATATTGTAAGGATCTACGACGATTTTGGTGTGGATTACCTGGGCCATTACTACGTGATGGAGTACCTTCAAGGACAGGATCTTAACCAATTTCTCGCAAAGAACAAACACTGCTCTATCGAAAAAGCCGTGGACCTATCTATCCAGATTTGTTCGGCTCTGGATGCAGCTCATAAAGAGAGAATCATCCACCGAGACTTGAAGCCAGACAATATTTATCTGGTGGACAGACCTTCACAACAGCACTTCGTAAAAATTATCGATTTTGGGATTGCAAAGCCACTGGGAAAAACCAACCACCCTTATCTTACCCAAAACAATCCTTCTCTTTTGGGAACACCGGAGTACATGGCTCCTGAACAATGGGAAAGCAATCGAGTCTCCCCAAGCTCCGATCTCTACGCCATAGGGATCATCCTTTACGAATTGCTCACAGGCAATACACCTTTCTTCCACCTACGGGACAACTTGCATCGCCTGTTTTTTGCGCATACCAGCGAACCTCCCGAGCCCATGTCCAGTAGAAGACCTGACCTCAACATACCAGCCCGGTTGGAACAAATTGTCGCAAAAGCTCTGGCCAAACACCCTGAACAACGGTTTCCAGATGTAGCCAGCTTCAGCAAAGCACTCCTCCCCTTTTCAGTCCTCAATGCCAATCTTCGAAGTGTCGGCATGATCGGCTCAGTTGGAGACGTCTGGAGTGCCAATGCCCTACCAGAGACCATCGAATCGCCTTCTTTTGACAGTCTGGATGGTATGGTCCAAAGACCCCAAATTTTGAGCTACAGAGAGGAAAGTGGAGAAGATGTCAAAACCATTGTGGATATGGAAGATTCCCTCAAGGATATCGCCCGTTCTATCAAAATCACATCCAAAAAATCCATCCGCTCAGCTTTAGAAGAACAAGACACTTTCCCCAATCCAAGGCATTCGGAAAACATATCTTCTATCCACCCAGCAAAGTTGCCAGCTTCTGGTGAAGTCTGGGGCGATCCAACTGATATCCAAACCATGGGCTCTTCGGATCAACTTCGCACAGTATCCGAAAACAACCCCACCGGCCGAAGATTGACACCTCACGGGATCAAACTTCCCGGTAGTCCAACGGTTCGGGGTGGTCCATCTGCCACAGTCTCAGCTGATATTTCCAGCGTCTTCAAAAAAGAACAGCAAAAGAGACTTATCTTCACCCTCGTGGGAAGTCTTCTGGCAGCCCTTTTGGTCTCCATTGCAGTCCTCATGTTTATGGGTGAAAAGCCACCTCCCAAAAAGCACGGTGTCCTTGGGAGTGAAGCCCCTGTCCAACGGGTCGATGCAGGCACACCTTTGGCAGCTCCCACAGGAAAATGCGCTCAAGGCAAAAGTCGCCCTTGTTACCCCAATCCCGATAAGTGCAATTCCAAAAAATGCCTGGGAGTGTGCAAACCAGGCACCCAGACCTGCCAAAATGGCCGCTGGAGTTCTTGTCAGGGGGGTGTCCTTCCACAAAAAGAACGCTGCAATGCTCTTGACGATGATTGCGACGGAAAAGTCGATGAAGCATTCTCCAAGAAGAATACCTCTTGTGGAACCAGATGCTTTCCAGCAAAGTTCCTTTGCAATAAAAAGGGGGAACTGGTATGTCTAAAGAGCAAGAGCCGGAATATTCAATTGAAGATATCACCTTCAAAGACCAAATTTCTGCTCTTTTTCGGCTCGAGGAAACAACGCAGCGTTAAGGGGAACGCGTGTATACCCATCCCTCAAAAAAGCCAACGCATCAGATTGTACAACAGTAGATTCCACAAATGTACTTTCCAGGCGCAGGCTCAGCGCTCATACGACATAGCAATGAAAAAAGACAATGAAACGAATACAGAGCAAGATTACTGTATTAAAAAATAAGCTCCAATTGAACCCATGGGTCTTCTTGGGACTCACTTTTGTGCTGTTCTTCCACCCAACAAAACGGGTGTACGGACAGAACAAAACCCTCCAACAATGTCAACAGCACTTTCAGCAAAAGGACTATCTGAGTTCTGCTCAATGCTTTGCCAAATTGGCCAATCAATACCAACCCGAAAAGAACGCAAAGGAAAAGGAAGTTAAAGGCAGAGCCTTGCGAAATGCATTTATCGCATACCAACGCGCCGCCAAAAAGGCCAGCTCGGTACCCATACAAGCCAATTTCCTCCTGATTCAGGCCAAAAAACAACTCGAAGTGTATCTCAAAGAAGTACTTTGCACCATAGCAGAAGAGTGCAAGCGAGTGAGAATGCAAAAAGCAGGTATCGAAACAAAGCTGACATGGGCTTCACTGCAGATTTACGCCATCCATCCCAGGGCCCAAATGACCCTATTCCGCGCCAAACGCCCCTGGATCTCCCCCTTGTCGCACAAAAACACCAGCCAGATGCTTCGCGTCGCACAAAAGGTAGGAAGTAGCTGGAAAAGTTCTCGTTTAATTCCAGGTTACTATATTATCCAGGTCACCTATCCAACCTCCAGTAAACTTCCCTCAAAACGCCACATCATTCTCTTGGACAAAGGAAAAAAGGTGTGGTCAGCACCACACATCCAATTTTCTTTGTTTACAGGAAATGCACAGATGACGGTGATCTTCAAAAGTCCTCTTTTGGGCAGCAAAACCCAGACAGGCGCAAAGATAAAGCTGCGCTTGATCCCAGGCTCATATCAACTCACCATACTCCGTCCCAACCTTCCCACCGAACAAAGAAAGCTCCAAATCGCCAAAACCCCAAGCAAACAGCAATTTGGTTTTATCAACGTGGATACCTTTCCGCAAAAATCAGCCATATACCTCAACGAAAAGTACAAGGGATTGAGCCCCCAACAAATCATCGCACCACTTGGAAGCTATCGACTCAAACTCCAAAGAGCCTGTTACCTTCCTTCTGAAAAAGTACTGAGACTCACTCCACAAGGCCTCTCTCTAGAACAAGTACGGCTCAAACGCGATCCTCTATGGCTAAAAGCCAACCAAAGTGCTGGCAGTAAAAAGATCGCATCCTGGGTGGTTTTGGGAGGTGGTGTCGTTGTTCTTATTGCATCAGGTGTCTTTCAAGGTTTGGCTTTGTATTGGTACAACCAGACAGAAGACCCTCAAGGTGTCGATTTAAGTGATCATTCGCAGAAAGTACTGAGGATCGATAGCCCACTCCGCTACCGTACCTTAATAGAAACTGGAAATACCATGAGATTAACAGGGCATATCCTGGCCGGTTCAGGTGCAGCTCTCGTGATAACGGGTATCATTCTGGCTCTACTTCCCAAGTCCTCCAGCTCACAGGTAAAATGCAAGGTCCAACACACGAAACCTGTTTCTCAAAAACCTGTCTCTTCAAGTTCTTATCCCAAAACACTTTTGCTTTCATGTGGTACAACAGGTTGTCAATTTTCAAGAGCAAGCCGATGAAAAAACCTCCGATACAATTCAAAAGACATGCTCTTCTTTGGTTAAGTCTTACCCTTCTCTTGTTCACAGCTTGTTTAAGGCCTGTGGTTTTTTGTGATGACGAACGGCCCTGTAGAGACAATTGGACCTGTAACAAAGAGGGGAAGTGTGTGTGTCCTGCTCCCAAAAAGAGCTGTGCCACTTTTTGTGTGAGTGTACTAAGCGACCCCAATCATTGTGGCAACTGCGGGAGAAAATGTCCCCAAGAAAGTGTGTGTAAAGCAGGCAAGTGCATTTGTAACAACCAGAACTTTCAGATCTGCTACGCCGGCGATTACTTCTGTGTCAGTACCCAAAAAGATCCCAAGCATTGTGGTGGATGTAATATCGCTTGCCCACCACAAACCAAGTGCGAAGGTGGAAAGTGCATATGCAATTCATCTTCGATGACCTTCTGCAAAGGCAAATGTGTATCGCTGGTCGATGATAATGATCACTGTGGAGCTTGTGGAAATCGATGTTCTTCAGGCGAACAGTGTGTTCAGGGCACCTGCCAGTAGAGAAAAGTCTTTTTAGCAGACTCTGAAGGTCCTTTCAAAAGGCAACGGCAAATGGGGTATCAGAGATTCTTCTTTAAGCTGTATTTTTCAATTCTTTTGTACAACCAGGATGGCGAGATCTCCAGCATAACAGCTGCTTTCGGTACATTCCATTCCATAAGATTCAATGCATAAAGTAACAGACCCTTTTCGGTTCTCGCCACCATATCCTTAAGCGATTCATTCCCATCTACAATAAAGGAAACGTGGACATCTCCTGTCCCTAAATGCTCAGAACTCTCGGTACCATAGTTCTGCTTTTTGGGGCTCTTTGTTGTGGTGTAAGGCATGGTATCAGTATTCGGAAAGATGATCTCTTCCTCACCAATGAGGCTGGAAGTGGCATAAGCCAATGCCCTTTGCAAGACATTGCGCAATTGCCTGACATTTCCAGGCCAAAGATAGCCCTCTAGTTTTTGAAGCGCTTCCTGGCTGATCTCCACTTCTTCCTCTTCGACCATCCCGGTAAGTAACACTTCGACCAATAACGGCAGATCTTCCAGACGTTCACGTAAAGGCGGGACCTCCAGATTGATCACAGAAAGCCGATAGAACAGATCCTCTCGAAAACGCCCAGCCTGAACTTCTTTTGCCAATTCTCGGTGTGTCGCTGCCAATAAACGAAAATCTGTTTCGATCTCCTGGGTTCCTCCAAGTCTCTGTAGCTTTCTCCGCTCCAAAACGTCCAGAAGGCGAGGTTGTAACTCCAGCGGAAGCTCTCCCAGCTCGTCTAAAAACAGCGTACCGCCCTTGGCTTGTTCGAAATAGCCTTGATGCTGCTGAATCGCACCAGTAAAAGCGCCTTTTTCATGGCCAAATAGGGAGGATTCGATCAATGAAGGCGAGAGTGCTCCGCAATTGACGACCACAAAAGGGCCATTTTTCCGATTGCTCTGCAAGTGTAGCGCTTGGGCGATACTGGTCTTGCCTGTTCCCGTCTCACCGGAAAGTAAGATGGGGATATCTCTGTCTTTTAGACGCGATAACACTGAGAAAATTTGACGCATTTGTGGACTACGCCCGGCCAACATCCCACTCTCATCGGAGTAATGGATTTTCAGTTCCTTTTGTTGGTTCTTGTTGGCACGTAAAGACAGGACAGTATTGCCAATTTGGATCTTGTTTCCAGGTGTAACGTAAGCATCACAGATACGATAGCGCTCTAAAAAAACCCCATTACGACTCTCCAAATCCATCACTCGAATACCCGATTCTCCAACAAGAATCCTCGCATGTCGAGCACTGACAAGTGGATCATCTGCCAACACCAAATCACACCACTCTTCCTGGCGGCCAATATGGAGGATTTCTTTGTGCAAGGGCAATTGCATCCCTTTGTGTGGTCCTTTCACCACCTGGAAATAACAATCGTCCACCAAAACTTTTGAAGAATAGGAAAAATATGGAGTGCCAGAGCGCCTTACAGTTAAAGTGCTCCGAGTGGATGAGTCATCGGTTTGCTTGGAACGAGCCATCGAAGCTCCCTTTCTCTCTCTATGTTATCGGTCACGTCTCCTGTAACATACCAGTTAAAAACCAAAGGAAAAAGGATTTTCTCTCCGATACGCCTCTCCGATCGGAGAATTTCAAGATGGATCCTATAGATTGTTATTCTGATTTCGGTTATAAGTCACTGGAATATAGATAAAAGCAAAAAGTGCTATTTGTCGCACAATTTGGTATACTGTTTGCTTTGTTAGATGATGTGATTGAGAGGGACAGTTAAGTAACTTGTCTACACTTTTGTCACTAGACTTTCATGGGTTTCCATTGTAGGTTTTGATCAGACAAAATCAGAAGCCCCCTTGAGTAGGAACAATCTGTTTAGAGCGAGTAAAGCTGTAATATGTTAAAAACCGTAGACGAATGCGCAAAATGCAAAGAAGACCTGCGAGAAAAAGACCCCAAGCCTTTTTGTCCTGCTTGTGGCTTTCCTGTGGTTCTGGTAGCAGGAAAATACAGCCTGATCCGTGACTTTGCTGAGGGTGGCTTTGGCTCCGTATACCTGGCAGAACACAAGGGATTGCGCGACAATCAAGAAAGGATCATCAAAGTCTTGTCCCCAGATATGATCAAGACCGATGACATGGAAAAACGATTCTGGCGTGAGGTACAGATCACAGGTGCCCTCTCCCAACGAAATGATCATATCGTTCGCATTTACGATGACTTTGGTAAAGATACCTACCTTGGCTATTTCTATGTCATGGAGTTTCTCAAAGGCCAAACCCTGAATGAACTCCTCGAAGACAGGAAACAATTGCCTCCCAACCTGGCGCTTCACATCTTCAAGCAGCTCTGCCACGCCATGGGCGAAGCCCATCAGGAAGAAATCGTACATAGGGATCTCAAGCCTCATAACATCATATTGATCAAGCGTTACCGAGAAGATCACTTTGTCAAAGTCATCGATTTTGGTATCGCCAAACCTCTCCGTAGCACCATCGATCCTCAGTTAACACAAGAGAGCGCTTCTATACTGGGAACACCTGCTTACATGGCACCCGAGCAGTGGCAACAGCAGCCAGTTGGGCCTCATACAGACATCTACGCATTGGGGATCATCCTATACGAACTTCTCACTGGAACGACACCCTTTTATGCTTCCAGTCATGAACTTCTTCCATTGCTCATGGCGCACCTTCAAGAAACGCCTGAGCTGATGACCCATCGAAATCCACAGCTCAAGATTCCCGAAGGGCTCGAAAACGCAGTTCAAATCGCCTTAGAAAAAGCCCCAGAAGATCGGTACCCCGATGCAGAAGCCTTTTGGGCAGCTCTGGAACCTTTCTACAATCCCAATGATCCTCTAGGTTTGGAGGATGCCCATTTTGTTCCAGTGAACCCAGAAAAGGCTTCGGCCAACCAACTTTTGCCCTCAGGAGATTTTCGAGGAAATCTTCCGTCAAAAGGTGGCTCAGGGGATTTTGCCTATGACATGACTGCCGATTCAGGCTCTCAAGTGGTTCCAAGGCTCCAGCAACATACACCCCACCCACACTCGCATCAAAATACCCCGCCACACCTGGTTATTCCAGGGCAGCAGTCCATCTTTAAACACCCCTTGTTTATCGTGCTGACGGTGGCTTGTCTTGCAGGGGTTTTCACTGTGGTCAATCTGCTTATTGCCAAAAAGAGTTCCACAAAAACCGACGCAGGTGCTCTGGTCAAAAGGGCAAAAGTTCCCACACCAAGAAGAGACACACGTCGCCCCCCTCCCACTCCCATCCCAAAACGCCCAGGCGCTTGTACCAACGGGAGCAAACGTCCATGCTACACAGGACCTCAAGAAACAAAGGGAAAATCCCATTGCAAAGCAGGTTATCAGACCTGTCAAAACAACAGATGGGGCACTTGTATTGATCAAATTCTTCCAAAAAAAGAACTTTGTAATGGCAAAGACGACGATTGTGATGGTAAAGTAGATGAGAACTTTCGTAGAAAAGGTCGTGCTTGTGGAGATTGTCTGACAAGAGGCCGATATCGATGTTCAAAGGATAAAAAGCGGCTCTACTGTGCAAAAAGACGGGTGGCTGGGCGTGTGAAATTCACCATCTCTCCACCTATCGGCTTTAAGGTCAGAGAATCTAACTCTTACCGCCCCAAAAAAGTAAAGAACTCCTTTTGTTGGGATATTGGCAGTAGAGGCAAGGTGTTGATCGTATATGGAAAGGGTTTCTCAGAGTGTAAATTCCGCATTCGAAACACCTCACGTACTATTCGGCTCCGTATGAAGCGCGGTGGGTTATTTCGCTCAAAAACGTACTGCACACGATAATAACCAAGGGAGAGCACTCTGTTTTGATGTACCGTATATGGTTGGTCCTGATGATTTTTCTGGGCGTAAGTCGTAGTGTTTATGGACAAAATGATCCCAATCCAGTATCTGCCCCAGAGTCATCAGCTGAAGATTGCCACAAACTTGCTGGAAACAAAGAATGGAAAACTGCCGCACAGTGTTTTCTAAATGAAGTCAAAAAGCTCAAAAAGCTTCCCAAGCTCACGGCTGAAGCCAAAGAAAATTGGGGCCTTTACCTGAGAAATGCAGCCCAATGTCTTGACAATTCAGCCAAGCAAGAAAAAACGCTGGTGTCCAAATACGCCTTGCGAGAAAAGGCACTCCGCATCTTACAGCGTTCCATCAACAAAAAGCTCTGTTCGCGTCCGGACTGTCTCTTGATCAAATCACAACAAGGTAAAGTCCGGGCCAAAACACCCTATGCTTTTGCGGAAGTACACGCTCAACACCCAAAGGCCAAGATCTGCATCACCGGGTACTATCTCCCCAAAAAGAACTTCTACAAGACCTTCTCTCGCCACCAGCTTGAACAAAAGTCCTTTTGTAAAAAAGGGAAGTCTTTCAGGCTTAAGGGCTTATATCCAGGAAGAAGCTACACCGCCTCGATCTTGTACCCAAATCAACAAAAACAGATCCATTTGTTCAAAAATCTCAAACTTCCTGGAGCCATTTGGAAAGTCAAGCTCTCCACCTTGACCCTGCTCACCCCATTCGCAGGCGTGAAGATCAAACTCTCAGGCGATCTGCTCCTTGGCAAAGGAAGCTTCTTCACCAACAAACTAAAAAAGTCGCTTTTGCCCGGTTTGTATCGACTTTCGATACAGTTGTCCAAAAAGAAAACGATACAGAAGGACTTTCTCCTGAAGCCCAAGCAAAGCCTCACCTACAACATCGTACAGCTCAAAACCTATCCCAGTGGAGCTAGAGTGTACGCCAAGCGAGCACTGGTGGGCAAAACGCCTGTCAGTCTACTTTACCAGGCTGGCACCAACCAACAATTGTTACTCAAAAAGCCTTGCTACCTTCCCAAAAAAATACAATTTCGCGTCACGGACAAGGTACAAAAACTCGACACTTTCAGCTTCAAAAGAGATCCCATCTTTCTAAATGCCACGCGTTCATATGGGCGACGAAAAGTCGTGGGCTGGGTGGTTCTCGGCTCAAGCCTGGTTTTTGGTGGTGCGAGCAGTATCTTCCATATCCTGGCCAATGACCGCCAAAATCAAGCATTGAGCCATCGACAAACAGATGGAGATCGATACGAAAAATTGGCCAAAGAAGGCAATACATTCCGGCTCATCGGCCACGCAGGAGTGGGTCTGGGTGTGATAGCTGTAGGCATTGGATTCTCCACACTCTTGCTCAATTCGAAACCGAATACCACCAACCTGAAGTGCCAGGTATTACCCTCTAAACGAACAAAGTAGAGCTTTCAGATGCGTCGTAGATGGTCCCAAATCGTCCTGTCCCTGCTATTCTTGAGCATCCTGTTCTCCTGTCTGATACCGGAGACCCAATGCGATGATGAAAGAGCCTGCCTTTCACCTTTTGTCTGCCAAGGGGGACGTTGTATATGCCCTCCAGGAACCGAAAGATGCGGACCAAGAGAAAAAAGTGTATGCGCAGATTTACAAACCGATGCAAAGCACTGCGGAACCTGTGAAACCAGCTGCAATGGGAAGATTTGTTCAAAAGGAAAATGCTGCCCAGAAGGCCAGACCTATTGCAAACAGATAGGTTGTGTCAACCTGGACATCAGCACAAGGTCTTGCGGGAGCTGTGGAACACGATGCGATGAAAAAAAACAGGCGTGTATTCAATGCAAAGATGTAGGTGGTGCCACAGGCAGCTGTCTCCCTTGTGTGCCTGGCCAAAACTGTAAGTCCAGTTGTCGTGATAACTGCCCAGGGAACTTGAAGCTTTGCAAAACCATCAAAAAATGTAATTCAAGTAGTTCCTGCTCTTCCGACTGTAAAACGGGTGATAAAGAATGTGACATCCTAAAGTGTATTGACCTTCAGAATACCACAACCCACTGCGGTGCCTGCGGGAATTCTTGTGGAAAAGGCCCTAAGGGAGAGGTCATCACCTGCAAGGATGGCAAATGCCAGTGTGATGCTGTTGGCATGACCCTTTGCGGCAATACATGTGTCAATATCAAGACTGATCCCAATCACTGTGGGGCCTGTAACAACAAGTGCTTCAATGGTGTTTGTTCAGGAGGTCAATGTTGTCTCCCCAAACAGATCCTTTGTAATGGTCAATGTGTAGACTTTCAAAAAGACCCGAATCACTGCGGTGGCTGCGGCAAAAAGTGTCCATCAGCCCAGGCCTGTATCTTAAGCAATTGCAAAGAGTGCAGCTCAGCCAGCGATTGTCCCAGTGGAAAAGCCTGCCGGGACAAAAAGTGCGCCGATACATGCGAGGCGGGAACACAATGTACCAAGGGCATCGACTGCGAAGGGACCTCCCCCAACAAAACCTGTAAATGCGGCGCCAATTGCGGATGGTTGGTGACTGTAGGCAAAGCTCTCTTCAAAGTAGAAGGTAAAAAGCTGGTCCTGGGTAAGGACGAAAATCTCTATGTTGGCGTGAATGTCCTGAGCCGTTCCATTGAAGACAAGGCTCCAGAACTCTCTTTTGGTACCATGCCTGTGTTACCTCCTACTGATGATAACAATAAGAACGGCGTCGTCGTTAAGATGAATTCGCTGGGCCAATTTGTTTGGAGAAATGCAGTCACAAGTTCTGGTGACAGTCCCATCGGTGCGCTCACACATGCCGATGGAAAGACTTATATCGGAGGTACTTTTACACAATCTGCTGGTTTTCAAGACAAGACGGGAAGTTTGAAAACACCCAAAGAGACCTCCGCTTCATTCTCGGCTGTTCTTTCTTCCACAGGACAATTCACACAAAAGAACATCATCAAAGACGGCATCGAACTGAACAAAGTGGAAGTCACGGGTAATGCAGTACTGGACGATAAAGGCAGCTACTGCACCCTCATGCGGATGAATGGCAAAAAAGAAGTTTCACTCACCATCTACTGCCAAAAGGCCAGCGGAGAGTATCTCACAGATTACAAATTCAAAGGTCCCAATGGTCCCGCCAAAACCATCATGTCAACAAGGATCATATCTGGAAAGTCAGGCGAACTCTTTCTTGCAGGGAACTGTGATGAGAAGCTCGATCTTGGCGCTCTTGGAGTGCTTATATGTGGAGGAAATGGCCTTTCATCGTTTTTCGTAAAGTTCGTCTTGGAAAATGGAAAACTGGAACCAAAATGGTTCACTCAACATAAGACTTTTCTGGCACGTGAGCTCGCTATTGCATACGACAAAGATGCAACGCCACCCACTCTATACATAACAGGCTCAGGTAATGGTGGTCAGGGAATCAAGCTCAAGGGCAATAAAGCTCACACTGTTCAATTTGGTCAAAGTGGTGGTATTTTCGTTGCACAAATGGATGCGAATACAGGTGATTATCTTTGGGCTGTGACTCCGGAAAAAGTCACAAGCGAGACTTCTATATCCCCAACGGATATCGCTGTGGACTCACGTGGAGTCTACGTTCTCGGCAACTTCACAGGCGAAGTGAGATTCAAAAACACCAAAACTATCCAAACCAAATCCTCGAAAAGCGATGAAGATACAGATGCTTTCATCCTCTTCTTAAAGAAAACGCAAACTGCTTCTTCCTCCATGGATTTCTTTGCACAACGTGTTCTCATCACCGGAGACAAATTGGAGCAAGCCCACCAACTCGTCATCGCCAAAGACGGTTCTGTGTACGTCACTGGCACCTTCGACAGTAAAAACGCAACATTCGGCAGTTCCACAGCCGAAGCCAAAGGCGACCTCGATCTCTTTGTCTGGAAAGTACCACGCCCATAATAAGGTCCTCCCTCACCCGATACACAGGGCATTTCATCGTCCCTACCACCATGGTGGTGTTGCCGAACAGTTTATACGCTAAAAAACACATTTAAAAGCCGAAATCCACAGTTATTTCGGCCCCCCATCACACTTGCTTTCACTTTCACACAATGTTTCCCCCCACGATGGGGTGAAACAAACACTTTACGATAGTACCGTGAACTTGAAGGATAAAACGCAATGGACACCTAAAAAAAACAGGTTTGAAGCTCAGGTGAGCGAGTGTGTTCGGCAACACCACCACGATGACGGGGGAAGCAAACAATTTGTGATAATGAATCGAACTTGAAAGAGAAAATACGATAAGCACCTGAAAAAACAAGCTCGAAGCTCAGGTGAGCGAGTGTGTTCGGCAGCAGCACCACCATAAGCGGGGTCTACAGAGCCCCACTCATCCTCTTAAAAAATCAACTACCTACACTCGAAAAACACAAGAAGTATGAGAGTCCACACTTTTACCCATTCTTGCTTCAGCCACGGCCACAAAAACTGACCTAAAACATTGAAAGTGAAGGTCTCTCCCATCGTGGGAGAGACACTTTGTGCACATTTGGAATAACGTGGAGAGGGCCAAACAAAAAGCACTCATGCTTTTTTTCGTTGACGTGCTCTCTCGCTTTAAAAGCTTTTCCAGACAGGTCGAAAGCCGATATGTGCGGCGCGTTGAAGGGCTTTGTGTCCCTGCCGAAAAGCACATCGCAAAAAGTGTGGTTGTGTATTGTAGTGTCCACCTCGAAGCACAACTCTCTTTCCCTGGATAGCTGGCTGGTAAAGGTCCTCACGTTCATCTCTTTCGAAGTAACGCGCGCTCCAACCGTCTGCGCACCATTCATGAACATTTCCCAGGCAATCCAGGCAGCCGTAAGGAGAAACACCAAAAGGATATTCTCCCACATCTACCACAGAACCTCTTTGCCGAAAAAAGTTGCAACGATTGGCTTCAACAGGTCCATCTCCCCAGGGATACAAACGTTTGTCTTCTCCTCGAGCGGCTTTTTCCCACTGGGCTTCTGTGGGCAAAGCCAGGCCATAAAAGTCGCAGAAGGCCCAGGCATCCTGATAGGAGATCCAAACCACAGGCTTGCACCACAATTCTGGTTCCGGAAAAGGTTGCTTCCAATGTCGCAAATAATGCACAGATGCTGTGTTTTCTGGGGTATATCCGCTTTCATGCACAAAGACAAACCACTGTAAATTGGTAACAGGTGCTCTCGCCATCCAAAAAGCTTCTAAAGAGATCTCAAACCCATCGACGTCATCGGGCTCATCATCCTCTTCAGGAAGCTCTCCCATCCAAAAAGAACCTGCTGAAACTTCAACAAAAGAGAGTATTTGCCTTCCCTCTTGAGACAAAAGAGCCCGTTGTGCCGTTCCTCTAGGAAGCGTCGGCAAAGGAGGGAAACAATCATCGAGTTGTACAAGTTCTTCAAAGGTTGTTTTGTCGGGGATTTGCTTGTCTTCTCTGCTGGGATAATGCAGCAGTGAAACCAGAGAAGAACCCTCTCTGTGCCATTGTCCTGTGAGCCATGGTGACCGTTGCTTTTGTATCCACTCTGGAAGGGATCTTTTGTCTTCTAGAGAGCTTTCCATGGTGCCTTGTTCCTCTTTAGGGATACTCTCTTTTTGAGGCGAAGTCTCCGGACTCATCACTTTGGAGTGCTTTGGTCCAATGGGAATTTGCACAGTGCTTGTCTGAAGTGCATGATGTAGCTCTTCTCGAAGGCTCTCGATGAACTCAATCGCAGTACGAAAGCGCGCTTCGGGCTTCCAGCTTAAGGCTTTTGCGATACTCTTATCAACACCAGGAGTCAGAGTGTCCACAAGTCCCGAAGGACCAGGCATACCGCTAAGTGGCAAGACACCTGTCAGACACCGAAATGCCATCACCCCCAGCGCATAGATGTCCGTCGCGCGGGTCAACGTGCCTCCATGCAGTTGTTCAGGGGCCATGTAGTATGCGCTTCCGGCAGCTCTTTGGGTCACCATCCCTGCTTCCACTCGAAGGTCTTGGGCAATACCAAAATCGAGTACTT
>Ga0213833_1001917_pt1 | contig 14107 bp, 15 predicted proteins | sample SWATP21_FD_160575 | JGI IMG/M metagenome (GOLD analysis project Ga0213833, IMG submission 160575) | Coastal seawater microbial communities from Marineland, Florida, United States - SWA TP2 #1 | ecosystem: Environmental > Aquatic > Marine > Coastal | place: USA: Florida | collected 2016-08-14
ACTTCTTTCGTCGTCTTGTCAGACCACTTGAAGAACAACAACTCCACCAGCGGCGTCAGGAGAAACCCAATCCAACGGGGCAGGAGCTTGGTTGCAAAGAACAGGGCGACAGGAATGTTGGAGATCCAGGAGGTGAGGGACATGTATTTGTCGATCACAGCCGCGTCCTGCGGAAACTTCGTCTTGAGCCGATTCGTCAAACGCCTCTTATCTGCCGACCAACAGTTTGGTGTGCTCACACATTCAATACTCCGCTCAACACCCAGTCCACATACACAACCCATACAAATGCACACACGCACGCGCGCGCGCATACACACATGCACATGCACATGCACATGCACATGCACATGCACATGCACATGCACATGCACATGCACATGCACACACCTGAGCAGTATCCGAACGGCTCCTGCTGCCCAAGCACAACCATATCATAGTCGTCGTCAAGAGGCTGCATTGGCACCCGGCCATCCGTCAGCAGCCGCCACAGCTTGAACAACACTTCACGAGGATTCAAGAAATCCGCCCCGAGATAGTGCACACCCGTGTCAAACTCGAAGCCGTGCTCGACAAATGTGTGCGTGCATCCACCTGCGACGAGCACGCTGTTACCCCGTCCCCCCAATACCACCAAACGCCCCCGGTGCTTCCACCTACGGCATACATACCAAGTCGATCATGTTGTTCCAGCACGAGGACGCGCTTGCCGACGCGTGAAAGCGACACAGCGGCTGCCAGGCCTCCAAATCCGGAACCCACAATGATCGCATCCAACTTGTCAGGCACATTGGCTTTCTTGAATCCCTGGGAAGGTGAACGCCACCACCACACACATGCGGACAGCATCAAACACAGCAACATGATTCCAAGAATACTTGAAACGAAACGGCCGTGCCATTCGACTCGGCGACACAGGCAGGGTGTGTGGCGCACCTTCTTCAATGCAGCCTCGTCAGCCATCACCTTGGCATAGGGCTGGAACCCGCGGAGCTTCATCATCAGCAGGGCCAATGCCACAATCACAACGACGCCCACAGTGAAGTACATTGCAGCCCACATCATTGTAGAAGCGCGTCAAGGTCACACGCAGGCACAACGAAGCAAGCAGGCAACCGGAATCCAACCACGCTGCTGGGAGCACCAACAAAAAAATGACGCTGACGAGTGACGCATGAAATAACACTTTCAATGTGTGTATTCGTCATTGCACCGTCTTGGACGGGCATGACTCCCGTGACCTCCCTCTTTCCAATGAAAACAAAACAGCTAACGGAAACAACCACCAACCCAACTACAATGGCGTCATCTGGCGTGTGGCCCCGCCTGCCAGGTGCTATCCAACAGCATCTGTGCACGCGAGCAGCTGCAGCAAACCAGATGGAGTCAGTTGACGATCCAGCGCAGACTGCGTATGCATGAAGGATGGGAAAACATGGTGGAAAGCGTGCAAGTGTGTCGAACAACCACTAGTCCTTCACACAAACGAGTTGTGCGCCGGCTGTCGAGTTGACGTCAGGTTGGTGTTGGCATCATCACAAATCAAGTACCCATAAGAGCCCAACAAAGCAAAGGCTCCCGTCGAGCATCGACTGATTTCTTGTGCCGTCCCGCAGGGAAACGTGGTGCGTGTGTGCGTGGTGGTGCGTGGTGCACACTGCCGCAGTGCACGTACCGCACAAGAAAACAGCTCTCACACGCAATGCAGTGTCGATGTGAGTGGCACAGCAGTGCTATGCGCGGCCGGACGTGCCAGGACGAGACGATTTCATGTACTTCCGCACCCAAGGGTGGTTCGGTACCTCGCTGAGCTCCATGCGATCGGCAGGGTTCTTCTTGAGCAACTGCGTCAAACGGCCAACATTCCAGCATGGCGTGAGCACGCACGATGACTAATGAACCAGGGTGATGGTATGGGGTGGTCGATGGTGGTGGGAGGGTGGGGAAAGGAGGAAGAGGAGTGTCGAACAACCACTAGTCCTTCACACAAACGAGTTGTGCACCGGCTGTCGGGTTGACGTCAGGTTGATGTTGGCATCATCACAAATCAAGTACCCATAAGAGCCCAACAAAGCAAAGGCTCCCGTCGAGCATCGACTGATTTCTTGTGCCGTGGTGGATAAAGGGGCTCACAATCCAATGCAGGCAGGTAGGTGGATGAGCACGCACCTTGCCGATAAAATCTTTCGCTTCTGCTGACATAAACGACGGATACTTGATATCCACGTTGTTGATGGCTCTATACGTGGCGCCCTTGCCCTCTGCTTCGAAGGGTGGTCTCCCACAAATGAACTCGTACCTGTCATCGTTACACGGACACACATGCACATGAGCAACCTGCAACCTGAAGCGACGGTGCAACTCCTGCCGTACGTTAGGATGCCCAATGTCCACACATCCACGCGATGGTCATGGTCACTTCCCGAAATCATCTCTGGAGGAAGCTGGCCAAGGGGGAACAATCAGAACAACGCCAACAACAAACGCGTTTCGGGTGTCAGAACAAGCGCGGTGTTGCGTTCAGCTCAAGCAAGCAAAACAAAATCCATACACAGCCTCGCGTGTCTCGTACATAATCTGTTATCCAACCAAACGCCAAGTGAGAATTGTGCGGAAACAGCAACAACAACAACGCGCCGCTCACGTGCAATGAACGAACGAACCTAAAGTTCCACAAAACGTGTTGCGGCGCGATGAAGGTGCGTGTACAGACCAGCCAAAGTCTGCTATCTTCACATTGCCTTGGTGTCCAAGCAGAAGATTTTCTGGCTTGATGTCGCGGTGAATCACGTGCTTCTTGTGGCAGTAGTCCAAGGCATCAGCCAGCGAGGAAATGTACTTGGCGCTCCTTCGCTCTGAAAAGCGGCCGCCACGCTTGCTGTTGATGAGGTGTCCGTACAGCTCGCCGTTTGGGGCGTACTCAAGAATGAGGTACACTCGCTTGTCGTCCCAAAAGTATCCAAACAACCGTAAAATATTGCGGTGCCTGTTGGGAGCCAGCTTGGCTTAGAACTGCGGCACTGCGGCAAGACCACACAACAACAGCGACCTCTCACCGCAGATGGGACTGAATCTCAATTTCACGTCGAAGCTGGTGCTCGACACCCGCCTTCAATAACTGCTGCTTGTTCAGCACCTTGATAGCCACAATGAACTTGCTTTTGCGCTCACGTGCCAAGTAGACAACGCCAAATTTCCCCTTGCCCAGAGGCTTGCCGATATCGAAGTCATCCAACGTCCACCGTGTGCCCTTGGCAACGCGTCTGTACGTGTATGTGTGATTACACAAGATGAATGTCAATGTGTGGACGCGTGAGAACAAAGCAGCAGCTGCAGGACACCAACCCCGACAAGCAACGTACGCCCGCTCTTCTGTCTCCGTCAAGCGTCGCGCACCCGACTTCCCGGAGGCTGAAGAAGCGCCAGCCGCGGCGGCTGCTGCTGCCTTCCTCTTTGCCAAAGCAGCTTTCCGTGCCTTGGAAGCGGGACTCAGGGGAATGCGCTTCGCTCCTCCCATGCCAAGCGTTTTGAGCTGCAGGGAACACAGACACGGAACGATGCGTGTCACAACACGCGGCTTAAGCACAGTCAGGAAAGGAAGCACGGCACTCACCGATTTTTGAGAGGCCATCTTTCCACCAGGTGATCTGCGGACATTCTCCTTGCCAGATTGACCCAGGGCAGCCTTCGGCTTTGCGCTGGGGTTCAGGCTTGACAACACCTGCTTCACCGTGGCCATCATTGTGTACGTTTAGAGGTGTCCAAGGGTGAGATGTTCCCACCGACACGCTGGCCCTTCAGGACGTGTGCTATGCAAGCTTCTTGTTCACAGAGACAAGAACCCGCGAGCGGGGGCGGTTGCAGCAGCAAATGAGCGAGAACCAGTGTGGCCGTGCGTGTGACACCACTCACCTTGCCAACCGTTGATCAAACATGTTGAGGAGTACATAATTGGTGATGTCTTGCGAAGATGGCGTGAATTTCTCTCCTTGCCGTGCGCTTTGATCTGCAAAACGTGAAGTGCTGAAGCAAACTTCGGTTGCAGCACCGCGCCTGTTTACAGGACGCGCCACGCTGGGCTGTGGCCTTTCCGTGGTGCCTACCACGATGACGTCTATCAGGCCCATGAACGGGGGTGGACAAGCTGCTGCGGCGACAGCCACCCCCATCACGTTTCACAGGAAGGGGCGCCTGTATCAAGTCGGTTCGTCGGCCAAGGCGCCTCAACAACCATCCACTGCTGCGCTGCAGCGTCACACATCCAACAGCCGCAGCTTGGTGGGAAGGATGGAGGCTGTGTTTTCATTATGTTTGCATCGCAAGTGGGCCATGTACTCCCTCCACCTGATCGTGCCATCGCTGATGTGGATGTCGTTTTCCGCCTTGCCGCTGTGGGAGCCCACTTCCGGTTTCTCGTGGGCCAATGCGACATGGGCTGTCCAGTGGCTTGTCATTATGGCAGCTGCTGTGTCCATCATCTTTGAGGCAGTGTTTGCGTTCACGCAAGATGAGGACGACGTGTACCTCACGTGGCAGGAGCCTCTTGCGCACCTCGTGCTCAGCATCACTGTGACCGTGATCGTGCCGCAGGCACTGGATGTCTTTCCTATTCCGTACTTCGCGCCTGTGGTGGCCTCCACCTCATGGGTGTGCATCGGTGGCGTCATCTCGTTCCGATATGTGAACTTCCTGCTGGCGCGGAAAATCCAAAGTGTTCGTGCGGACGAGACACTTTCCTGTGACGAACGCGAGGAGGAGCTTGCGTTTCTACAAAACCCTCGCACGAAGCGCCGTGTTCTCATCGCCATCCTTTGCCTGGTGATGGTGCTTGGATCGTACGTAGCTCTTGTTGCGCTGGGTCGTGCCGTGTCAATGCCCAGGGTCGTCGCTCCAGTGCCGTGATGATGATACTAACTCAGTGTTTGGTGCGTCTGCTTGCGTCAATGATGGGACTTGCAGCTACTACCTCTGCTGTTGTGGCTTCTTGCTTGCTTTTAACACCATCGGTGCCAATAGTGCCACATGGCAGATGATCTTGGTGGTGGGGTTTTCGATCTTCACGTTTGTCGCGAAGACCTTTGGCGTGCTGTTCTGCTTCAAGCTGGGCCGTCCGTTCACCAACCCGGTGTTCCGACCGCTCATGAGTTTCATTGTGGAGCTCATGGGAGAGCTGTACATCATGATGGTACGGTGTTGTATTTGTCCCTCGCCTCGCCTCGCCTCGCCTCGCCTCGCTGGATCTTTGTCCAGCCTGTGGACGTCTCACATCCCACACGTGACTGTTGTCAGGTTTTCCCGGACGTGGATGATGTCGGCTCTTTCTTTGCTTTCTTGGCCTGGGAGGTGTTTGTCTATTTCATTTCCAACGTGTGGGCGTTTCAGTCCGTGCGCCATTGGTTCGAAAAGAGATTTGGGGGGTGCGTGCGTCCGGTTTCAGAGCGTGCCGAACTTCCTTCCTTCCTCCCCCCCCCAGCCTGTTTGTTCGGGGCCTGACCATGCTCACCTTGGGCGGTCCATGCATTGGGTGTTCGCAGGTACGAGGATGTGGAAGAAACGTCTGGCCCACATGCCCCCACCCTTTCCGGACCCATCCCTGACGACGCCGCAGCCGTGTCATCTTTCCATGCCACCCCCACCCCGCGACCAGGCACAGCAGCGTCCGCCAGTGGCACTCCAGGCTCACCTCGACAACGCCGTCCCAGCTTGATGCACCGCATTCTCAGTTTCGGGGGGTTGGTGCAAGACAGTCGGCGCATCGAGATGCTGGCCGCCTCGCGCATGCTGCTCACAGAGGTAGGCATGGATTCAGCGGTCAACACGTCACTGTGGTGTGCCACGTCGTTCCATGACGCCTCTGACGAGGAGGGTGAGGGTGGTGATGATACTGGGTCCCACATCATCCAGTTTGGGGCAAGCGAAAGGGCGCCGGTGGTGGGTGGCAGTGGCGGCTCGAACCTTGTGCCCTACAACCCCGGTGCATCGCGCTCTCGTGCTCTCCCTGCCGACTCGGTGGTCGCCACCGTCGGCGTCAGCGCCGCACGAAGTGTGTTGGTGCCTATCGCTGAGCACGGGGCGCACAGAGGTGCTGGTGCTGGTGCCGGCGCTGGCGCTGGCGCTGGCGGTGGTGCTGAATCCGGATCCGGCTCTGGTGCGGACTCTGGCGCGGTTGCTTTGCGACCCAGACCCGCAACGACGTTCTTGGGGCCTGGCATGGTCAAGGGCGCCGACGGCTTGGCCGACGACGGCTTTATGCGTGGCGATTCGGTGTCCATTGCCGGCACTCCCAACGCCGCCTTCCCCTCCTCCACGGCTAGCCCTGCGGCAGCACCTGGTGTCGGTGCGCCTGGTGGTGCTGATGCTGATGCTGATGCTGGGGCTGGGGCTGGGGCTGGTGCTGTGGGTGCGGCGCCAGTTGCACGCAGCACTGATGCTGCCACGCCAGCGGACGCCGACTCGAGCGTCCCGTCTGTGCGTGTGGCGACGTCATCCGCCTCGGCAACAGCAGCACCCGCAGCATCAGCAGCACACAACGGCCATGGGGCATCCACCGCCGAGTTTGTGCCAGCGCCGGCCCTGGTGGGCGGTCGTCGGGTGCATCGCACCATGATGCAGCGCCTGTTTGTGCGTGTGCGTGACGCCAGTCGCCTGGGGTCGGGTCGCACCGCCCAAGGATTGGGCCTCCCCGGCACTGCACGCAGTGTGCGGCACCGAGGAGGAGGAGGTGGAGTAGGAGGAGGAGGAGGAGCGTCACTCGCAAAAAAGATGATGCTGCAGCCGGTGAACTTGAGTGGCGTGTCCCGCCGTGGTCGCCGTGCGGTGGGGACGGAGCCACTGTCGACCCGCCACGCCTTGGGCCACTTTTCGCCGCAGAAGTCAAGCCAGCCCCGCTGGCCTGGCACGCGTCCGTTCTTTGCGTCGAGTGTGCGTCCCTCCGGTACTGCTGATGTCGGCGCTGGCGCTGGCGCTGGCGCTGGCGCTGGCGCTGGCGCTGGTGGGCCCATGGCAACGGCAGTAACGGCAACGCCGCCGCGGATGGCGCAACCACGGGCGAGTGCTTCAGGTGCCGGGGGTGGCAGGTCGGCCCTTGCGCCGCAGGGAGGCAGCGAGGCCACAACCACGCCTGCACGTCGCCCAGTGTTCCAGCTTCGCGGCGCCACCGTGAGCCGGAGGTTCGCCCAGGACACGGGACGGCTGGTGCCGGGGGGTGTGCCCCGTGAAGAGAGCCGTCGTGTGGGTGCCGGTGCCGGCTCCACGGCGTGGGTGACGTCCGCGGAGCGCCGTGCGGCGTTGGACAACCACAGTGACGCCAAGGCCGTTCCCACAAGCGTGGTGGTGGCAGGGAAGGGGCACGGGGTGGCCATGAACATGAACATGTCCATGCCCACGGGACCACCGCGGGGTGCCATCGAGGGCGGTGACGATGGCGACATGGAGGGGGATTTGTTTTGGCAGGCCGTCGGGGGTGTAGCGCCCGAGTTTGTCATTGTGGAGAGCCGGGAACTGTTTCTGGGATTCTGGAAGGAGTGCCAAGCCACGGTCGCGTTCTTGGTGATGTATTCCTGGTGCGTGGGAGATAGATAAGTGGTGGCGTGCGTGCGTGGTGTATCCGACGCATACGCTGTGCCTCATGTGCTATGTTGTCGTGTTGTCACAGGTTTGTCAAGTCCTACAACTCTGAGGTGTTCCCCTACGCAACCACTGACGAGGGCTACCGCCAGACCATCTCCTTTGCACTGTTTGGGTTGGGTGGGCACCTGCTTGTCTTCTTGTTCTACCTGTTCCACATTTGGCGCGTGTATCGCGTTGATGTGATACAGCAGATCTTCCTGACGCTTCGTCACACGCGGTATGTGGGCAGTGCTGCTGGGTGATGAATGAGTGACTGACTCACAGCTGCCGTGCCACACTCCCACAGCTACTCACTAGTGCTGATGGTCACCACTTTTGCAATCTTGGCCCTGATCACAAGTTTCGTTGCGCGCCACAACGCTTTCTTGTTCAACCTGGACAAAGATGCAAGCGCGGCTTCGTAAGTGCTTCGGAACGGTCCGGCTTCCTGTTGGCCGGGGTTGCGTCCCTTGCGTTTTGTTGGTGTGAGCCTCAAGAGCTCGACATGGCACCTTGTTTTTTGTTGCTGGTGGTGGCCGCATGCCCCCCTGTGTTTTTTTTTTCTTTTATGTCTGAACCTGCCTTTGCTGTGCTTTAGTTTGCTTTGCATGTCTGCTTCTAGTGTGTGCTGTGGTGGGGCGCCAAACACACACCTGCCGTGCTTTACCGTCGCCTTGCGGTGTTTTATGTTTGCGACACCCATCTGACATACCATTGGCCCTCTACAAACACACAACAACACTGTCACCTATTGGAACGCTAGCGTCATCGCCGTATGTCATGCGCTTGGACATTCAGCGTAGCGTGTGTCGTGAGATGCGGAGAAAGCAACAGCAGTCACCTGAATCTGCCCGCGCTCAACAGATCGCCGGGGTCCACTTTTGGCGCCCCACACAACATGCTACCCTCATCGCCGTATGTCATGAACTTGGGTATTCAGGGTGACGTGGTTTTTTCGAGTGCCATGTGGAGACAAGCTCGCAACAACATTCGTCTCCTGAACGCATACGAACAGCCACAGCGTGCGCTGCGGCCTCTCCGCGTGGCCGAACCACGATGACGTCTACCACACCCATGGATGTGGCCAAACAGCCTGCAGCTTCGACAACCACGGGCCCCGTCACCTTTCACTGGAACGGCACCCTGTCGCCAGCAAATGTGACCAAACCCCTGGCCGGTGGTTCGTATCCGCAGTGCGACACTTCGAACGGCCCCAGCCTGTTGGAGAGGATGGAAGCCACGTTTTCATTCTTTCTGCACCGCAAGTGGGTGATGTACTCCCTTCACCTGGCCGTGCCATCGCTGCTGTGGGTTTGTTTTTCGTCGTTGCCGATGTGGGAGCCCACTTCCGGTTTCTCGTGGGTCAACGCCACATGGGCTGTTCAGTTCCTTGTCATACTCGCAGCTACTGAGGCTTTCCTCTTTGGCGTAGTGTTTGCGTTCACGCATGATGAAGACGACGTGTACATCACGTGGCAGGAGCCCCTGGCGCACATCGTGGTCACCATGACTGCGACCGTGCTGGTGCCGCAGGCACTGGACGTCTTTCCCGTTCCGTACTTTGCGCCTGTTGTGGCGTCCGTCGTCTGGTCGTGTGTGGGTGGTGTTCTCTCGTTTCGGTATGTGAGTTTGATGCTGGCGCGGAAAATCCAAAGTGTTCGTGCGGACGAGACACTTTCCTGTGACGAACGCGAGGAGGAGCTTGCGTTTCTGCAAAACCCTCGCACAAAGCGCCGTGTTCTCATCGCCATCCTATGTCTGATGTTGCTGCTCGGCTCGTACGTGGTTCTTGCGCTGAGATCGTGCTGCCAGAGGCTCAGAGCCCAGGGGTCGTTGCCCAAGGACTCATCCCGGCGTGTGATTGTTGTGTGTGTGCGGCTGTGGCATGCAGCTACTACCTCTGCTGCTGTGGATTCTTGCTTGCCTTTAACACCCTCGGAGCCAATAGTGCCACATGGCAGATGGTCTTGGTGACGGCCTTTTCGATTATCACGTTTGCCGCGAAGAATTTTGGCGTGGTGTTCTGCTTCAAGCTGGGCCGTCCATTCACTAACCCCGTGTTTCGGCCGCTCATGAGCTTCAATTTGAACCTCATGGGCGAGTTGTACATCATGATGGTACGCTCTTGCATTCTCCCCTCTCGTTGCACTGGGTCGTTGTCGTCATGTTGGGCTCCTCCTCACGTCTTGTGATACTTGTCGGTGTGGCTGCACGGTACTGCTAGGTGTTCCCGGATGTCGATGGTGTCGGTTCTTTCTTTGTATTCTTGGCCTGGGAGGTGTTTGTGTACTTCATCTGCAACGTATGGGCGTTTCAGTCCGTGCGACGCTGGTTCGAAAGGAGGTTTGGCGGGTGAGTGCGTGCGGTGTTGTGTGTGCTCTGTCGTGCTGTGTACCGCGCACAGTGCACCCTTCCTTCCTCCCTTCCTCGTTTCCGAACCTGACAAAATGCTCCTCTTGGGTGGTGGATACGTTGGGTGTTTGCAGGTACGAGAGTGTGGATGATACGTCGGACCTCCATGCCCCCGCCCTTTCCAGACCCCATGACGAAGACACAGCAGTGTCTTCGTTCCACACCTCCCCCACACACCGACCAGGCACCGCTGCATCGGCAAGTAGTGGCACTCCCAGTCCACCCCGCCAGCGCCGTCCCAGCTTGGTACGACGCATTCTCAGTATGGGTGGATTGGTGCAAGACGTTCAGTGCACAGAGATAGCAGCCGCGTCGCGCATGCTGCTTACAGAGGTGGGCATGGATTCCGCGGTGAACACGTCACTATGGCGAGCCGTGTCGGTTCATGACGCATCAGACGAGGAAGGGGAGAGCAGTGGTGAGGGTGAGCAAGGTGATGGCACGTTTTTCGGACCTGGTGTGGTCAAGGGTGCTGAAGCCTTGGCCGATGAAGGTTTCGCCAGTGGAGACTCAGTATCCGTTGCTGTGACGCCCAATTTTTCCCTTCCGCACACACCAAGCCCTGGCACATGTACAACAGCGACTGGGGTAGGTGCTGCTGGACTGTCGCCGATGGGAAACACCACAGCAACGGCCCATGCGGCGCCCGCGCACGGGGACTCACTCCCCCCGTTTGTCCGTGTGACAACATCCTCGCACACCCCGTCGGCGGCACCAGCACACCGTGTTGCACACGCGCTTGGGGATTTGCGGGCTGGCCGGACGTCCAACGAGCATTTGGCGGCACGGCCACCTATCATGGGACTGCTTGTGCGCGTGCGTGATGCCCGTCGCCTGTGGTCAGGTCGCACCGGCCATGTGCCTGGGATTGCCCGGAGCGCAACGCACCGAGGAAGCTCCCGTAGAACACGAACGAAAAAGATGGTGCACGTGGACTTGACCCGCTGTTCGCCGCAGCAGTCGAGCCGCTCGAGCCGTTCCCGATGGCCCGGCACACGTGCGTTTTTCGCGGCGCACGCGCGCCTTTCTGGCTTCCGTGGCGTTGCTGCTGCTACTGATGTTGATTCCTCCCGGCCGACAAAGGCGCTGACAACGGCACAGCTGAAGGAACGTCTCCAAGCCGCAGGTGGAAACATGGGCCCATCGTCACATTCAGAACTGGACGAAGGGACCACCATGGCACCCCCGATGCTACAGGTTCGAGGCGCCACGGTGAGTCGGAGTGCAGCCCAGGAAACTCGCTCTGTGGATCCCCACGCCGAGTCTATGGCTTGGGGCCCATTGGCAGCGGAGCGCCGAGTGGGGTTGGACAGCCACGCCGACGCCACGCCCGAGGTCGCCATCATGGAGGGGAAGGGGAAAGAGGTGGCTGTGGACATGTCCATGCGCACTGAGCCGCTGCAGGGTGCTGTCGAGGGAGGTGATGGCGACATGGAAGGGGAGTTGTATTGGCACACCGTCGGGGGTGTGGCGCCCGAGTTTGTCATTGTGCACAGCCGGGAGCTGTTTTTGGGGTTCTGGAAGGAGTGCCAAGCTGCGATTGCATTCTTGGTGATGTATTCCTGGTTCGTGGTGGTGGGGGCATTTGGTATGCGTGCGTGGTGTATCCGGTACATACACAATGTTCTCAAGTGGTATGGATGGATTGTGCTTTGTTGAGCAGGTTTGTCAAGTCCTACAACTCTGAGGTGTTCCCCTACGCAACCACTGACGAAGGGTACCGGCAGTCCATTTCCTTTGCGCTGTTTGGCATGGGTGGGCACCTGCTTGTCTTCTTGTTTTACCAGCTCCACATTTGGCGCGTGTATCGCGTTGATGTGATACAGCAGGTCTTCTTGACGCTGCGCCACACACGGTATGGACAATCCACGGGGGTACGGTGCCGATGAACGATGAGTGAGTGACTCACAAGTGCCCTGCCACACTCGCACAGGTACACACTTGTGCTGGTTCTCCACACGTTTGCCATCTTGACCCTTATGACAAGCTTCGTCGTGCGCCACAATGCTTTCTTTTTCGACCTGAACGAAAGCCCGCGCTCGCCGTTATGAGTGTTTGGCTCTCTCTCTCTCTGTCTCCCTTTTGTTCTTCTTTGTATCCTGCTGGCCAGCTGTCGCTGTGTCCCATGCGAGCCCGTGTTTGTTGGTGTGAGCTGAACAAGCTCGACATCTGAGTCTTTATTCCGCGGTGGCTGCGTGCCACGCCATATCATCATTGTTGGTTGTTGCCTTTGCTGTGCTGTACAGTGTAGTGTAGTTTGTTTGCATTGCGGTTTTCATGTGTGCTGGTGATGGACCATCACTGATGGTCCACTGATGGACCACTGGTGGTGCGCCAAACATACACACACACACATACCTGTCGTGCTTATCCAGTCGCGTGCTTGATGTGTTCCTGGCATCGGCACCGCTATTGCTGGCCTCAGCTGCGTTCCTGCCGTCCGTCTCGCCAGCGCCGAGCTTGTAGGACCGGCGCCACCCTCATCACAGTATGTCGTCATGTGTTACGAAATTAGCAAACATGACAAACATGACGTGGATTTGTGGTGGTATTTGGTCGGCAAGTGCAGCACTTTAAGTGCAGGCGCAAACTTTGCAAACGTCGCTTGCATCCGGTCAGCCACGCCGGGCTGCGGCCTTTCCGTGTGTCGTCTATCAGACCCATGCGCGGGGATGAACAGCCTGCAGCAGCGGCGGCCACCCCCGCCACAACCAGCAGCAACGGAGACGAGTCGGCAAACGGAAACGCTGACCCGGGGCGGGCCAGGATGAAGTGTGACCCGCACGGCGGTGTACGGAAGGCTACGTTTTCATTCTTTCTGCGCCACAAGTGGGTCATGTACGCCCTTCACCTGATCGTGCCATCGTTGCTGTGGGTTTCTTTTTCCGCGATACCTTTGTGGGAGCCCACGTCCGGTTTCTCGTGGGATAATGTCACTTGGGTTGCCCAATTCCTTGTCATCCTGACAGCTAGTGAGGTTATCCTCTTTGAAGCAGTGTTTGCGTTCACACATGATGAGGACAACGTGTACCTCACGTGGAAGGAACCTCTGGTGTACGTCGTGCTGAGCATCACAGTGCCTGTGCTGGCGCCGCAGGCTTTGGGCCTCTTCCCCATTCCCTACTGTACGCCCATCGTGGCATCCGTCTTCTGGCTGTGCTTCGGGAGCGTCATTTCGTCCCGGTATGTGAACTTCATGCTGGCGCGGAAAATAGAAAGTGTCCGCGCAGACGAGACACTCTCGCGCTACGAACGCGAGGAGCGCCTTGCGTTTCTGCAAAACCGGCGCACGAAGCGACGTGTTCTCACCGCCCTCCTTTGTTTGGTGTTGCTGCTTGGATCGTACGTGGGTCTTGCTGGGGCGTGTGCCGTGTCTGAGCACACGGGGTGTAACACTGTGCAAGGGTCTCACCCCACTGTGTTGCGTTTGTGTGCATGCGTTGGTGACACTTGGTGTGCGTCGATCATCTGGCGCAGCTACTACCTCTGCTGCTGTGGATTCTTGCTTGCCTTTAACACCCTCGGAGCCAATAGTGCCACATGGCAGATGGGCTTGGTGATGGGCTTTTCGATGATCACGTTTGTTGCGAAGAACTTTGGCGTGAAGTTCTGCTTCAAGATGGGCCGTCCATTCACTAACCCCGTATTTCGACCTCTCATGAGCTTCACTTTCAACCTTATTGGAGAGTTGTACATCATGATGGTACGTTCTTGCGTTCTCTCCCTTTCGACGGGTTGTCGTCGTCGTGCTGGTTTCCTCCCTCTCGAGTCGCGATGGAGATCTCACGCGTGAGTTCCCGCACGTGGCTGCTGCCAGGTTTTCCCGGATGTGGACGATGTTCTGTCTTTCTTTGTTTTCTTAGCGTGGGAGGTGTTCTTGTACTTCATGTCCAACGTATGGGCGTTTCAGTCCGTGCGACACTGGTTCGAAAGGAGGTTTGGCAGGTGCGTGCTTGCGGCGCTGAGTGCTCTGGTTTGCTTTGCTTCGTTCTTCCCCTTCCTCCCTCCCTCCCTCCCTTCCTTTTTTCCTTCCTTCCTTCCTTCCTTCCTTCCTTCCTTCCTTCCTTCCTTCCTTCCTTCCTTCCTT
>Ga0213833_1001918_pt1 | contig 14102 bp, 21 predicted proteins | sample SWATP21_FD_160575 | JGI IMG/M metagenome (GOLD analysis project Ga0213833, IMG submission 160575) | Coastal seawater microbial communities from Marineland, Florida, United States - SWA TP2 #1 | ecosystem: Environmental > Aquatic > Marine > Coastal | place: USA: Florida | collected 2016-08-14
GGCTTTGGTCGACCCGGGGATGCTTGTTGTGGCCAGTGGCTGGCCATACGATCCTGGAACCGTCGCCGGAGCTTGGCCCAAAGTGGGGGGCCGAGCGACACCATGGGGCCCACTGCGCCGTTTCATAACACTGAACTCTCCGCCTAGTGGTTCCAGGAGTGAATCAGGGTTGATGTGGGGCACACGCATGCGAGGAAACGCCGCGGGGTGACGGAGCCCAGATTGTGGGTGTAGAAACAGCGAGGCCTGCATGATTGCAAAAGATAGCAGGTGACAACCAACCGACAACGCCTCGCCAGGTCACAGCATAATGGATGTCAAACAACGCTTGTGTGTTGACGGGGTGGAGCAGCGGAAGCGGGGCTACACGGCGGGGCCAGCAGGCTGTCAAATGATGGTGGATGTCCGTGCCCAAGCACATCCATCGCCGGCTCTTGCGTCCCCGCCATCTTGGTGTCTGTCACTCTGTGTCGATCTTTTCAAATGTAACAAACATTAATTTTGCCCTGGTTTCGCCTGCTTTTTTGCGGGCCGAACGACGCACAGCAAACGCTGCACTGGTGTTCGACACCGTCACGGCGGCACCAAGGTCGGTCTGAAGACGCGTGTGCGGGTCAGATTGTGCCCACGTCGCACACCATGCAACCTCGCATCACGCTTCGTTCGCTGCGGCGAGCGTTACCGCGAATGCTGCGTAGTCAGGGTGCCGTTTCTGGTTTCAGGTCCATGACTCCTGTACGTATGGTTGTGGTGCCCACACGCTGCTTCGCAGCGCTTTCTCCCTCCCCAAAGCGTTTGGCGCCTGTCTCTCCCGGCGTATCAGGATTATGCATTATCTCATCATGCTGGGGTGCTCCTGTGGCATTGACTTGATTCCAGACCCAGCGTGCCTGGTCGCAAGCAGTCGTGGAACAATGTTCAGCTGGCCCCGGTGGTAGAAGTTTGGCGATGCGACGCACCATGGCGCGTATGTACTCTGTCTCAACCGGCGCACGCAAGCCCTTGCCCAAACGACCTCTTGAACGTCCGTGGTGCTGTGCTGCTGTGTCCTGGAGCCCGCATGACATGGGTTCAACGTGTTGTCAGCTGCCCCCATGCTTCCTTCTATGAGCTCCATTCTGCACGACTCCATTCTCCCAAGCATGAATACGTGGTATGCCAAGGTGCCAAAAGGTACGGTATTATTCGTGTGTGTGTGTTTGGTGGGTGTGGGTCATGTTGGAGGCAGGATTCAGTTTCACCTGCCTGGGTGCCAGGGTTCGGGCGCTTCTTCGACGACGAGTCGGAAATGAAGCAGTCCAAGGACGGCAACAACAGCGATTTGAACAAGGGTGCCGGTGGGAGTGGTGGTGGTGGTGGTGGTGATAGCGGGGATGGGAAAGGCGGTGGTGATGGTGGTCCCAAGGGAAGCCCGGATGACAACCAGCAAACGCAGCAGATTATGTCAATGCTTTTCATCACGGCCGCACTGATGTGGCTGCTTAGCTTGCGATCTGGAAATTCAGGGAAGGAGCTGGACTGGCAAACATTCCGGAAGGAGTGGTTGGGCAGTGACCGCCTGGAGCGCCTGGAAGTTGTCAACAATGACATCGTGCGCATTGTGGCGAAGAAATCGTGCGTTGTCGTCGTGTGTGTGCGCATTGTTCAGCCACGCAATAGTGTCATTCGTTGCTTGTGTGGCTCTCTTCTCCAGTCGCACATCTGGTCCTGCCCCCTTCTTCCGTGTCGGATCGATTGAAAACTTCGAGCGCCAGCTGGAAGACGCACAGGTTCGCTGCCGGCTGGGTGTGGTGCAACCCCCCTCGTCGCTTTATCAAATGCATGTGTGTACGTGCGTGTTCGCAGCTGGAGTTGGACATCTTGCCGGAGCACTTCATTCCCGTTCGCTACACGAGCGAAACGGACTATGCCTCCATCGTGGGGCGTATCTTGCCGACTCTCCTCATTATTGGAGCCCTGTTCTTCTTTTCTGGTCAATTGGCCCGCGGCGGTGCTGGCGGCGGCATGTCCAATGTGTTCAAGATTGGCAAAGCCAATCCATCGACCCTGAAAGACACTGCAAGTGACATCACGTTTGCTGATGTCGCCGGTTGCGATGAAGCCAAGGTGTGGCCATGTGCCAAGCCGTGTCTCCCATGCCCGCTTTGCTCATGCCCTCTGTGTTGTGCTGTGCTGTGCTGTACTGGCTGTGCTGTGCTGTGCTGTGCTGTGCTGTGCTGTGTTTCTACGTGTTGCTTTTTGTCGGCTTGACAGGCTGAGATCATCGAATTCGTACAGTTCTTGAAGGATCCGTCTCGCTTCACTCGGCTTGGAGCCAAGATCCCCAAGGGTGCGCTTCTTGTTGGCCCCCCTGGCACCGGCAAGACGCTCCTGGCCAAGGCCACCGCAGGCGAGGCCAGTGTGCCTTTCTTCAGGTGTGTGGGGGGTGCTACCACGCCTTGCAAATGGCTGCAGCGCTTTGTTTGGTTGTGTCGTTGGTTGTTTCACGCCCAGTTCAGTCGAAGATTTAACGGCTGGTGTGTGGTGCTGCGTTGGCCCCTTGCAGCATGTCTGGCTCGGACTTCATTGAGATGTTTGTTGGTGTTGGCCCTTCGCGAGTGCGGGACCTGTTCCAAATGGCTCGCGAAAAGGCGCCCTGTATTGTGTTCATTGATGAGATTGATGCGGTGGCTCGAGCCCGTGGAAAAGGCGGGTTCTCGGGTGGCAACGACGAGCGCGAGGTACGGGCAAGCGTGCCGTCTGAATGGTGTGGGTGTTCCGCGCGCCACGAGTGTCACACTGATGTTTGTCTTTTGTGTGTGTTTGTGGGAGGGCGCAGAACACATTGAACCAGTTGCTCGTCGAAATGGACGGCTTCCAGTCCACAGAGGGAGTTGTTGTGATGGCTGGTACCAACCGAGCTGACATTCTTGACAAGGCAATCTTGCGACCGGGCCGCTTTGATCGCCAGATTGAGGTCGGTCTGCCAGACATCAAGGGTCGTGCTGACATCTTCAAGGTGCACCTGAAGCCGCTGGCCGTGTCTGGAAACATCGAGAAGTTTGCTGAGCGCCTTGCTGCGCTGACTCCTGGTTTCGCTGGCGCTGACATCGCCAACATCTGCAACGAGGCTGCCATCTTGGCTGCACGCAAGGAGAAGGACTCGGTGCGTTTGCCTGGTGGTTGTTTGGTGCTGATCGACGCGTACGCATGACTCGCCTGGTGCATTGATTGGGATGTGCAGATTGGGATGAAGGAGTTCGAGTCAGCAACCGATCGTGTGATTGGTGGGTTGGAGAAAACGAACAACTTGCTGAGCCCACAAGAGCGTAGAACTGTGGCGTATCACGAGGCTGGCCACGCCATCGCAGGCTGGTTTTTGGAGCACGCGGATCCGCTTCTGAAGGTTACCATTGTTCCACGTGGCGGTGGGGCCTTGGGGTTTGCGCAGTACTTGCCCAAGGAAGTTGCGCTGTTGAGCAAAGAGGCCATTTTGGATAAGATGTGCATGGCACTCGGCGGTTCGTTGCTGTAGAGTCGGGGGCGGGGTCAAGGGTGCGGGTAGCACGGTGATGTGGTGTTTACTTGCTTGTGGCAACAGGTCGTGTGTCTGAGGAGCTGAACTTTGGCAGCATCACTACTGGCGCGGCGGATGATTTGGACAAGGTCACCCAGATGGCCTACAACATGGTCACTGTGTATGGAATGAACCCTGCTGTGGGCCAGGTGTCCTTCCCACCGCGTGGTGAAATGCAGATGGACAAGCCGTACAGCGATGCCACCGCACAGCTGATTGACGATGAGGTGCGCAAGATTGTAGACGCAGCGTACCAACGCACCAAGGACTTGTTGAGTTCGAAAAAGGATGCCGTCGAGGCTGTGGCAGAGCTCCTGTTGGAAAAGGAGACCATTAACCAGGCTCAGGTCAAGGAATTGGTTGGGCAACGCCCGTTCGACATTGAGGTGCGCACGTCGTGTCGATGTTGCTGTCGCGCTGTGGCTCGATCTCATGCATGGTTTGTGGTCTCGCGTTGGGATGACAGCCTACATACCAAGCCTACGTAGATGCCGCCTGGGAGGAGATCGAAGCAGAGTTTGTGGAGGAGGAGGAAGCTGCCATAGCCGAAGACGCTGCAGCCAAGTCTGATGATGAAGACAACACCGCGTGTTCCGACACTGAGGCTGACAGTGACGAGGCCGAGGACGCTGGCTCTGAGCGTGCGGGCAGCAAGGAGCAGAAGTAGTAGAGACACTCCCCAATAGGAACAGTTTTGGCAAAACACTACGACTAGCGAACGGAGCCACACAATGCCCCAACACACCAACCAACAACGGCGAGACGTGTGGAACACTGTCTGTTTCGGCACCATCACGTGGCTACGCAGATCCACCAGCACCACCAGCACCACCAGCACCTGCACCAGCACCAGCACCACCAGCACCACCAGCTGGTGCGGTGCTTGCTTCGGATGCCGTGGCTGTGTCTTCACTTTCTCCGGGGGCGGCGGGTGTCACGGTCGCGGTGCCTGTGCCACCCACACTGCGCTCTACGCTGCGTGTCTTGCGGAGCATGAGCTGGAGAAAATGGATGCCCTCCTTTTCTTGTCCATTCACTCCACCAAACAGCATCAACGAGCCGTTTGCAAAGATTGCAGCACCTCCAAATCGTGGTGCTACGGTCAGCTCCGGAGATGCCGCGTGCCACGGCCAATCGATCGGATCTGCTTCACACACCGAAAACACACACGTGCGCGCACAAACGCACCGACGCACAGCGTGGGCGGGGAAAAGGAGATTCTCGTCTGCACAGAAACCGCACGACGCACCTCCCGTAACATCGAGGAAGAAAACGTCACCCCCGAGGACACTTGCACCGTCAAATCCACCAAACAAGCAAAGTCGGTTCCGCTCAGAGTCGAACGCATAGCTGCAGGCGCATCGCTTCAACGTAAACTCCACCGAGGGCAGCCACTTGTTTGCGTCTGCCGCGAACACACACCACCCACCCACGCGTAAACCAAACCTGTACCCACGATTCACCATCCACAACTGCCATACCAAGATCAAACAAACATGTGTCTCCGAGCACCGCGCTTGACCCACGCCCACCCACAATCACCAACAGGTTGGGGGCGTCTGCTGCTGTCGCTGAAAACATCGTGACCAGAGAATGATGAGTGGCGTTCGATGCAGTTGGGACCCAACCCCGCGTTGCTCGGCTCATACCTGCACTGCTGTGTCTCACAAACGCAGCATGCATCTCGCGTTTGGCTGGCTTACTGCCACTTGCCTTGACAGTGTCCCACCGAAGGTTGTCCCAGTCTGGGCAGGCGAGTATCAACCAAGATGTGCAATCACATGGCAACAGGTCGGGCTTGTCAGAGCGCCCGAGCACACGCGCAGCCGCCAGCAGCCATGATTCCCCCTACCCGCCATGTTGAGTGTGTGCATGTCGTTCTGTGGGCCAGTCATGGGGGAGCCTCCACCGAACACATACATGCAGTCGCCAAACATGCACGCGGAGTGCGAGTTGCGCGCGGTTGGTCCGGTTCCCTGCACACGAGGCTTGGACCAGGTGGGAGGTGAAGAACCTTCAGCAGTTCACATGAAACTGGTCAGCGTGTCCTACAGGATAAATGGCAAGGGGTAGAGAGGAGGGGAGGAGGGGGGAGGGGCGTACCTGTATCAAGAACCCACACGTCGTCGTGCACAGCCTGCTCGGCGATGTTCATGCCCCCAAACACAACAACTTTGGACCCTACTACGACAGCAGAGTGTCCACTCATTTCTGGGGGGGTGCAGTCACCACCACAATCGACTTTTTCCCAACGGGACCGAGCACAGTCGAAACGGTGCACGTCATTGAAGTGCCGCCCGGTTCGATCAGCCCCCCCAAACATGTAGAGTTTGTCGTCCACCTGCCGTCATTCAACAGCCAGTTCCAGTCTTCAAAACTCCGTCCAATGAAAACCCAACACGTGGCGGCAGTACGTACCAAGCTCAGAGAGCATCCTCCACGGTTCAACGGGTGACCGGCGGCTGACCATACAAACTTGCTCAGGCACGAGTTCGAACACAAACGCGACCAAACTTTGTTCTCACAATCAGCGCAACCAACACCCACGGCCTCCCGCACCTGGAGGGACCCGACATTTTACCACAGTGGCAAGAGGCGTCAAGAATAGGCTCCCTGCATCACCCGCAGCTGCCATTGTTGCTGTGCTAGTGCAGAGCACTGGTACAACCTACATGTTATGGATTCTGAAACTTATTCTGCCTACGCGGCAACCCTTTCCGACGTACGCGGCAGCCTCCCCGCCTCATTAGTCCAATGATAGCGCTCAATGCATGCTACATGTTAGATCTGCCGTGTGGTTCGACCCATGATCCCACTCTTGATTATTTCCACAGCTGCTGCTCCTGTGTAGTCGTCAGCTGAAGCGCACAGTACCAATGCGGGGATCTTCGATCTTCGCCGCGTTGTTGATGTGGAGCAGGGATCAGTGAAGGCAGGCAGGCGAGGGACGTCGCAAGCTTCAGCGTCCAACATAGATTGAATCACGTCCAACGTAGATTGAATCACCATCCACATGTTCACACGTTTGTCGTCTCACACTTGTTGTCAGCAACTTGTCGCACTTGTCGTTGACTTGTCGCACTCTTGACTGTATGTCGCATTTTCTGTCGCACACGTCGTTAGAACTGTCGTCACACTTGTCATACTTTTCAGGTTTCAGGTTGGTTGCTGCTAAACTTGTCACATTGTACACCCTCATTGTGGGACAACAAGCACGTGAACGGATTAGTCTCTGGTGCGCGCGGAGGTTCAATGAGTACGTTCATTCCAGATGCGGAGCAACGCTTGGTGGATGCGGTGCATTCCTTTCTCGATGGAAAGGGGGTGTTTGAAGATGTAGCACAAGCTTTCAAGCGGGCCCCATGTGCATCTTTCCGAGTCAATGCGCGCATAGAGTCTGAGATGATGTTCGTGCGGCTGCGCCGGCCTTCGGTCTCGGCATCAATTGTCGCGCGGTTACATCTAGCGGGTACGTGTGTGGTAAGGGTGGGTACTGCCAGGAGTGCAGCATTGACTGGTTGACGTGGATGACCCTTGCAGTTGACCCAACCCGAGTGTCCCACGTGGTCCTGCGAAGGCACTTGCCATCGTTGGGTTCGCTTCGTGCTCTGACACTCACAGGTCCGCATTCCACAGATGAATCGATTCGATTGTAAACGGTATTTGACCAGTGGCGTGTCGCAGGGTGGACGCTTAGCAAAGATGGTACAGAGACGTTGAAAACGTTGCACGACTTGCGGTTGCTTGGACTTCGCGGTATGTGGTCCCATGCCCACGTCGTTTGATCGGTGGGTTTGGAGCGGCAGTAACAGGCTGCGAATGACGTTCCGTTGAGCCACAGACACGAAGCTTGGTCCAAAGGGAGCAAAACACCTGGCCCCACACCTTGCAAGGATGTCGACGCTTGAGGTGTTGGATCTCGGTGGTATGGATAGTGCTTTCTCTGTTTGAATCGTATCGGGTGCCCACAGCGCTAACCTGCCCCGTGGCTGCTACAGACAACAGGTTGGGCCCAGGTGGTGCACAGGCGCTGGGACCAGTCTTGGGAACACTACCACACATACAACATCTATCTCTTGATGGTTCGTCGCGGTACTTCATCCTGCACAACCTCCCTGTCTTGTTCATATCCCACTCCTTGCAATATGCTTGGGAATTCAGGGAACAAACTCGGAACTGAAGGCGCAAAGGCATTGAGTCCACACTTGGAAAAGATGGCACACATGCAGACTTTGGACCTGCATGGTGAGTTGGCACGCGCAGGCATGCCTCCTTGATATGGCTGGCGCTCTTTGGGTTCGTTGTGCCTCACTTGTGAAGAACACAGATAACCATCTCGGTCCTGAAGCTGTTGCGGCATTGGGTCCACACTTGCAGAAGTTGCTACACCTTCATGTGCTGGACATGTCCAGTACGTGAGGCATAGTTGTTGCAACCAATGAACCTGGGGTCGTTCGGTTGCACGCAAGGAAACGAGCTCACGGAACCACCCGTGGGTGATTGTGTTATCACTGACAACTTGTCAGACAACGCCCTGGGTGTTGAAGGAGCTATGGAGTTGGGCCGTCGCTTGGTGTCGCTGCTCGAGATGCAACGCTTGCATATTGAAAGTGCGTTTGGGGTGGCCAGACGCTCATGGCATGTCGTGTTCACATCACGGGAAATGTCCACACTGTGGACTCCACAGACAACAACCTGGGCGCGGAGGGTGTAACCGTGTTGGGTCCATTCGTAGCACAGCTACCCCGACTGGAAACGATCGGTCTGAGGGGTGCGTACAGATGCCTCAGGCTGAGGCCCTCAGCCACTTGTTGGCACCACTTTCACGGCTCTGGATGGCTCTTGAACTGTTGCAACAGATGACGGCATTCACTCGTGGCAGCTAGATCTTCTTGCACCAAACAGCAGTGTGGAGTCCCGCACCGACGCACTGGCACACCTTGATGCAAAATCACCGTGGCGAGAAGCTCTTCTCCGCTACGACTCGCGTTTGCGCAGCAGTGCGACAGGCGAACCTTCTGGCTGTGCCGCCCTTCTGCCACGTGGTATGTTTCGTTGTTCAGTGCCCAGTTGAGGTTGGAAGCGGGCAACAGCAATGGCTCAGGATGGCGAAACGCTGGTGTTCGTATGGCGTGTTGGACAGGTGCAACATTTCCCCAGCACCTTGAGGAGGCAATGGAAGCAATGGTCGCCGCCTATGCACTGGCACGTGGTGGATGGGAGCAGGTGAACTTGGCGAGTGTGCCTTCTGTGAAGCACGTCCTGCAAGCTGCAGAACGTCTGCATCGCGCCAGCAGCGCTCTTGCAACAGCAACGCAGCGCCACCAGGAAAGCGCTTTGGCCCAGCTTCGCAGCGCAAACCGACGCAAGGAGCTCAATTTGAGGGAGCTTCAAGGCGCTGTTGGCGCATGCTGTGCCGCCATGACGACAAAGATGGAAGAAATGCGTGCCGCAGTGGCATCTGGAGATGTCGCCAGCATTCTGCGATGCCGTCGTGACAACCACAGCCACGAAACCGCGCGCTTGCGGCTCCAACGCGCCACCGAAGCTTGTGCTCCCATGGACGTGGACATGCGGCATATGGCATCATTGGACGCAGATCTAGCCTTGGTAAGCGAAGCCACCAGTCTTCTCCAGACCTTGGGTCAACAGAAGGAAATTGAGGCTGCTCTGCCTGGTCTCATCGAGGTAATGTATTGGCGTGAAGGGTTATGGGCGATGAAATTCGGCTGAGTTGCTCTGAACCAGGCGTTGCTCGAGTCACTTGACAAGGTAGAGAGTGCCGAGCAGGCTGCGGAAGATGCAAAAGCCCTTGAAAGCAGGCTGCAGCGTGACAAACGCCGCAACTGTCGGCGCGTGAGCGACAGAGACCTGGCAGCAGCGAAGAAAGCCAGTGAAACATGCCAAACGAAAAGTCTACGTGCAACACAGAAACTGCGTGAGGTCCTCGAAGTCCTGGTTTCCCACCGCAGCGACTCATTCCCGGAGATTGATTTCTTCATGTACGGAGAACGCGTGGATGGCCAAACTTGCATATGGATATGCCTGGGTGTCACTACATGAAAGTGCTGTCTGCTGTTTGTGTCAGAAAGAGAGTGCGATCCCGAAAGACCGGTCACGCTTCTGGTTCGGTACCTGTGGAAACGTCTCCAGGGTCTGCATCGTAGACGTCGAGCCGAAGTTCTACCGCCCTGGCTGGTCTGCAAGGCGCCCGGCGGTGAAAAAAAGCCCAACCACCTGCGAGAGGAAACAGCAGACATGGAGTCCGCTACGGATGCCTGGCGCTGTGGCCCAAGACACAGCTACGACCCAACGCCATGTGACACAATAATAATGCAGCTGATACGATCGTAGTACTAATGCCTGGACTGGGCAAGTTTCTGCAATTGCATGTGCAAGCACACATTTGGATAAGCATGGAAGACCTCGCATGAAGGAGAAACGGTCGGAACTGTGCGTTTTGGTTGATCGGTGCTGTCAGTGGAACACAGCAAACCCTCCCAAGCCAGGCTATTGCACAGCAACAACTACTTGGCACGCTTGCGGGTGACAAGTTTGCCAACACCATCAGCATCTGCAACACCGAGACAGCGTCACACACCTCTCACCCACACCCACACACGCACACACACTCACGCTACGTACCGATACACACAAAGTGCTCCTCATCCACCCATTCCACAGCAATTGGCGCAGAGCTCTCTGTTGTTCAATGCAACCAAACAGAGCAGTGGATGTCAACATGCCGCATGTACCGGCTGGACTCACGAGTGCGCAACCACACGTACGGCGGTACACCTTCGACTTCTTCTTGGTCGCCATGTCCCACGAACGCACCCGATCGTCGCAGAAACCAGTTGATGCAATAAGCTGCCAATGCAACACAGTCCAGTAAGTAACTCAAGCAGCACTTGCCATGCACTATGGCTGCGATGCAAGAACCTACGTCGCTACTGGGTGTCCATGAAAGAGACGTGATACGGGCCTTGTGATTGGTCCACAAGCCCTTGATCATCTTGAACTTCTTCGTCTCTGCATCCACAACTCGGACTTCTTTGGTGGCGTCGCCATACGCGATGAACTTGCCATCAGGAGAGATTGCGACAGATACGATCGGCGAAGCTAAGGGGACAGAAATTCGATTAGTCTCCTGCATGAACGAGTAAACGCCTGCACACCCACGTACTGGACGGGTCAGTGGCTTTGTTCTTCGTGAGGGTAAAGTCGTCATTCAATAGGAACGTGTGAACCTTCATCTTGTTTTCACTGCCCACCACGACTCGAGAGCCATCGGATGCCACGTCCACAACGTTGGGCTCGTATTTGATCTCGGTAACAGACTTTTGCTCTCCGTTCGCGAGCACAACGATCTGGTGGTGGTGGTGATGCAAGACCGGCAACAAGGTGGTCACAAGACGACAACAACACTTCGTGGCAGTGCTCACCGCCACCCCACACAACCCCACGCAGCAGCCCCACGATGACACACACCTGCTTGCCCTGTGTGATGGCGGCGACAACAAAGTTATCCCCAAGTTGCTTTCCTTTGACGTCCACAATCTGAGACGCCAGCTCAACTGTGCTACTCGTCTCGCCCGACTCGAGCGATCCAAACGTGAGGGTGTTTCGGTTTGCACCAGCGAACATGCTTGTGCCAGCGGCAAACTTGGAGTATGAGCCCTGCAAAACCGGTTTGGACAAGGGAGGGCGCACGCGTTTTTTTCAGCACATTTTGCTGTGGAGGGTGGTTGAACTTTCGGGGTGCCACCACCAGAAGCACATACGCACCGACAGGACCAGTTGAGCAGACAAGCCAGCGTCCGCCACACTGTACTTCATCACGCCCTCCCTGAACACGACAAGGACAGCAGGTTCATCTCCCGGGCATCCCACCAGCGTGGATGGAGGGCCGTCCAGCGAAGGGATGAACGACGGTGCAGCGTCGGGGCTCTCGAGATCCAAGAAAGCAAAGGAACCATCCTTCGACAGGGTAACGACGGGACCGTCGGGGGTGATAACCCCACCAACTTGCATGCGTGCGCGACCCTTGCCCATGGGGAATGTAGCCACGAGCTCACGTGTGTCAGCGTTCCAAAGCTTGCAGTTGCCATCAGCAGAGTGGGTGAGAAACTGACGAACGCGAAAGCACATATACATATGGGTGAGGAGACACAGCACTAGCTCCATCGCAATGCACACGTATTGCATGCGACTACACACCACCGAAGCCTACAATCACATGGACACACACCTGGGAACCATCGGAGGTGAATGACACAGAGTACACACCGGAAGCGCCGTGAGCCTTGGTGATGACCCCTTCTTTCTCGAATGACTGTGGCACCCATAGAGGTTAGGCATCAACATCCTTTCACAGCGCCCCCAACGAAGGCCCATCCACGAATCATGGATTCGTGGACCACGAATACTGCACAACTACACGCACCTCGGTATTGTACACGTGGATGCACCCATTGGAAGCTCCAAGAACAAGTCGAGGAGCAGTCGGGGAGAACTGCATGCAGTACATTTTGGCGGAATCATCGGAGAACACCTTCAAAGGTACCTCCCACGGCAGCTCATCCCCGCCATAGATCGAAATCTGACCACAGTGCCAGTAGAATGTATGAGATCTCTCGGTGGGAGAACGTGCAAACAGCTGTGACGAACCGTGGCGTCGTTGTTGGCGAATGCAACGCGCTCGTCACCGGTGCGACTGTAGGCACACAGCACGTATGGGTCCGTGCTTCCGGCGGCACTGCACACCATTTCGTTGGAAGACAAGTCCACAACGACAGCACGACTGAAAACATGGCAACAACAAGCAAACACGGTGAAACGCGGAGAAGGCACGAAGAAGCCAGCCAGTGTTGCCCCCCACCCTTTCTTGTTGTCTCCCACGACACACAAGCGCGTGCTGGACGCATTCCACGCAAGGTCAACGACTGCATCCGCAACAACACCGTCGAGCTCCTTGTACATGGTGACGGGTTCAGAGAATGTCCAGACCTTGACACCGCCCTTGTCATCTGATTGGAGGCCGCCCAAAAGCTTCAGGTCGCCGCATCCCATATCGCACGGCGGCACCAGCCACGACACAACGTACCACCAGACGCCACATACTTGCCACAGGGGGACATGGACGCCACAGTGACACGAGACCGGTTTGCTTGGTACACAAACGCCATGGCTGGGTTCTGAGTGGAGGCGCGGCGTCAGCCTGCAACCCGGGGAAAAAGCACAGCAGCCTGCAGCCCACCTTTGCGTCACGAACGACCGTGGAAGAGCCACGACCATACAAAAACAAGGATCCCACGCCTGCGGTGACGTGCATCTGCCCGCGGGGTTGCTGGCTCATGTCTGGTGCAGGGACAGCCTGAGGTGGATACGCGGAACGAAGCCAACAACCAAGCACACAACAAGAGCCGATACGGTCGGGGGAAATACCGAGTTAAGGGACCAACAAGAAAGAAGGGATTTCCAATGCGTTGGGGTGCCACACATCCCAAGAAACCACAGGAGGGAAGATGCAAAGCAACTGCGACAGCACAACGTCTAGCCAAGAACAGACACCCCACAGCACTGCAACACACAAGCCAGTATGTTTGAAGTCGAGGATATCAGTCAGGTTGGCAACCTTGGACTCATCCTTGGACTCGTCAGCCATGGTGATGTCAGACAGATGGGGACCAGCAAACAGCAGGAAGGCAACTCCGTGAACTCGAGTGGGCAAGGTGGATCTGTGTGAGAGCCGTGGACTGATGCCGTCCTCATGACGGAACATGACATGACATTCACATAAGATCCAACCAAATAAGCGATGGCTGTTACCGTTTGCACAGAGTCGCGGAGCACAACAACTGCCAATCTAGCCAGCTGGACTGCAACCTACGCCAGAAGTCCATGATGTGGGCGTCTTGTGCGCGCGTTACGGTCGATATAGCAAGATAGTGTGATTCTGTGGTGTTGCTGGTGACAGGAATCTCTCTGCGGGCGGACTTGGTCTTTGTGGTTGCGCGTGAGATGTCTGCCCAAGACGGTGTGGTGGCGTGCCTGGTCCAAACTGGACTGGGAACCTGCTTGGCATACACGCAACTGAAATCATTGGCTTTAGATACGTCGAAGCTATGCCTGCTACTGGCAGGTCTCCATCAGTTCTCGTCACGGTGCGGGTTTGCAGCTGGCGTTTGTTGTTGTCACAGCGAGCTCAGCTGACAAGCAAGTGTGCTGTGCTGTGTCTTGCTTGCAGCTCCCCACTTTCAGTGGTTGGCGTGCATGGGTACACCGTGTGCATGGCTGATGGAGCAGGGATCATTGTGGCAGTTGTGTGTGAGGGAGTGCACAAAACCTTGGCAACTGGGCAGACGATGGGCGCGCACCATGTCATGTGCGACGTGACCAGTGCCCTTCTGAAGGCGGTTCTAGTGCTTCGTTCCATGGTTGCCTCGTATGATTCCGACGTCACAGAGTTGATTGAAAATGATGCCAAGTACAAAGCAGAGATGCTTGAGGGGTACACGGCACACTCCAGCATTATGGAAGCCCG
>Ga0213833_1001920_pt1 | contig 14096 bp, 10 predicted proteins | sample SWATP21_FD_160575 | JGI IMG/M metagenome (GOLD analysis project Ga0213833, IMG submission 160575) | Coastal seawater microbial communities from Marineland, Florida, United States - SWA TP2 #1 | ecosystem: Environmental > Aquatic > Marine > Coastal | place: USA: Florida | collected 2016-08-14
GCACAGCTGCGACCTCGACGACGATCTTCCCGCGTCCTCCACCACGCTCCAATGCAGCGTGAGCGTCGGCGAGGTCTTCGAGGTCGAACACTTGGTGCACACAAGGACGTACTTGGCCGGCCTCCACCCACGTCGTCAACTGCTCCAACGACGACGACGACGAGCGGCGCACGACGTTGCGCGCCTTCTTGCCGCTCAACCAGCCGCGCACACAAAACGCGCCCATGCTGAGGCCGGTGACGACGACGCCGAGGTTGGGGCCATACTTCTTGGTGTTGTCGGGCAATCCGCCGGTGATGGACGCCACGGCGCCACCCTTGGGCACCACCTGCAACGCGCGGTTGCGCTCGTCGGGGCCGATGGCCTCGAGCACGACGTCCCACTGCGCGTCTTCGGCAAAGACGTCGCGCTCGCGGTAGTCGATGACCTCGTCGGCGCCGAGGTCGCGCACGAACTCTGCATTGCGAGGTGAACACGTCGTCGCCACATAGGCGTCGTAGATTTTCGCAATCTGGATGGCCACGGAGCCCACGCCGCCCGCCCCTGCTTGCACCAACACCCGCTGGCCGGGCTTGCCCTCGAGGTGGGGCAGCAGACAATCCATCGCCGTCTGCGCCACCAGCGGCAACGACGCTGCCTCTTGGTGGGTGAGATTCTTGGGCTTGTGCGCCAGCTCGTGCTCGTCGATGACAACGTGCTCGGCCGCGCAACCGTGTCGACGATGGGTGGGTGAACCGTAGACGGCATCGCCCACTTGAAAGCGGGTCACCTCCTGGCCCACGGCCGACACCACGCCACTGACGTCGAGCCCCAACACCCACGGCAGCTTGTAGCGGATGGCGCCCCTTTGCCCGCCCTGCCGAATCTTGGTGTCGACAGGGTTGACGCTGGTGGCTTTGACGTCGACGAGCACGTCGCGCGGGCCCACCTCAGGAATGGGCAGCTCCGTCAGCTGCAACACGTTTGGGTCGCCGTATTCGGTCAGAATCATCGCACGCATGTGGGTGCCTCCCCTGTGGTCTTCGCGAATCAATCATATGACCGGTTTCAAACGAGACAAGGGGAGGAGGTTGGATCCATCGCACCTGCGGAGCTACCAACCGCAGTTCGACGGAGGGTCGTAGGCGTTGTTCGTATTGCCCGAAGGGGCCAAGCTGCCGATGGAGTAGTTGCTCGAGAAGATGCATCCGAGTTGGTACTGGGGCGCTCCGAGCGACTGCGCGAAGTTGCTGCAGGTGGTGGCGCTCCATCCGGCCGACACCGTAAACGGTGTGCGAATAAACGCCGCACCAGAGAACGTGTACGGGATGCACACCTTCTGGCCGTCGAAGTCAATGGCATCGACAGTGAGGTCGCCTGCGACGTCGACGTCGGTCGAAATGTCGACGAGGGTGTTGGTGACGACCAGCTTGTTTTGGTTGTTGATGCGCACGTTCACGGGCTCCCCAGAGGGCGCGTTGACGTAGGTGTCGCCGGAGCTGTGCTGCATGAATGCGTAGTTGCCTTGAGATGCCCGGTTGGGGTGGGAGAACCCGGCGTAGGCGCTGCCGTACCCGTTGTCGCCGATGGTCGCGGTGTTCACCCGCCCATTGGTGGAGGTGACGGCGCCGTCGACGGTCAGGCTGCCGCCCTCGATGGCCCCGGTGACGTCAAGCGAGGCGCCGGAGAGGTCGCCGCTGGCCGCGATGTTGCCGCTGGTGTCGATGTCGACGACGACGCCGGCGCCAGTGCCACTGCCGTTGCCGATGCGCACACCGTTGCCCGAGTAGTAGTTCAGGTACAGACGGCCGTTGCTTTTGGAGTCGTCGGTGTCGATGTGCAAGTTGCCGGCGCTGTTGCTGCCGAAGACGTTGGCGCTCGCCTCGATGCGCACGTCGTTGCTGTAGAAGTCGCCGTTTCCGGACGTCGACGCCGCCAACGCAGGATGCACTTGGCTGCGACCCGACAGCCGAGTGGCTCCACTGCCATCGTCGACGAGCACCTCGAGGTACACTGAGCGGTCGAGGATGCAGTTCTCATCGAGTGGGCCCACGACGACGCTGAAGGCGCCGGCGTTGACGTCGGTCGAAAGCGGCGCAGTGGTCTGGCAGGCCGTGCCGCCAGAAGCGGCGGTGAAGACCTCGAATTGCAGGTTCACCGTCTCAGAAAGCGGAACGTTGTCGCGCTCCAAGTGCCCGGTGTAGGGCACGTACACGCCCCCGTTGCCGAGGTCGGCAAGGCTGGCCAGAGACAAGCCCAAGAGGCCGGTGACCAAAAGCCAAGAAGGAAGGGATGTGGGGTGTGAACGCATGGGCAACTCCTGAGAACGACAGACGACAACAACGCGTCAATCCGTACCAAGACCCGCGCCAAGTTGGAATGCGCGTCACGCTCAGGAGTCTTCAGAGCTGCCCAACAACGACAACATGCCTTCGAGCGTCTTCAACTTGCGGTCGGCCCGAGCGTACAAGCGCGCCGACACCACCGCCGACGCGGCGTGGCCGCCCAGAAGCGACAGCAGCTCGACGTCGTTGCGCAACAGCTGCTCCTTTTGCGAGAGCAGCGAGTAGACGACGAGCGCGCCCACGCAGTTGGTGCCCATCACCAGCGGCACGGCCGCCAGGATGCTCTCGCGCGCCGGTCGCAACGACGTGTGCACATACGAGTTGCGCGACCCCACCACCTCGGCCAACACCCCGCGGGGCTCGATGCCCGACTGGGGGAGGCGTCCGTCGAGGCCTTTTTCGGTGGCGACGTGAAAGGTGCCGCCCTCTTCGGCCAACAACACCGCGAACTCTTGCGCGCCGATGAAGTTGACGAGGATTTCTTCGACGACGCGCACCACTTCGTCGAGGTCGAGCGTGGCGTGCAGCTGGTAGCTCGACACGTACATGCTCATCATGGAGCCGTTCAACTCTTCGAGTTCGAGCAGGCGGCTTTGCAGGTCGGTGTTCTCGTCGATGAGGTCGGCGATTTGCACCTGCGCCACCCGCACCTTTTCAGACGAGGCGGCCAACACCTTTTCGACTTCGGAGTTGTCGCTGGGGGCGGCTTGGCGGCGCACCAACGCTCGGGCCAGCCGCACGTTGTCGCGACGCAGACGAAGGTTTTCGACGACGGTTTCGGCGAGGGTTTCGCGCACGCCGTCGAGGCCCTGCAGCGCCAATGTCGCACGCTCGAGCACGTCGAGAGAGTCTTCGACCTTCAGCCGCAGCTTGGACTCGGCCTCTTTCAGCCGCTCATCCTCTTGCTCTTCGTGCCGGGACTCGCCCATTTGCCATCCATCTTGGCGCGCCGATCGTCCGACTGCGCGCAGCGTCGTCTCCCCCTGCAAATAGTGCCCTCGACGCTGTTTGCGCAAATTCTCCGCGCCATATTCGTCGGTCAACCGCATCGGATCGCATCTCAGACAGGGCCTTTGCACCCCTGAACGCATCTGGCAGACGGCACAGCCATGCCCGACCCGTCGTTTCCTGCTCCGGCCGTCGCCGAGGCGCTCTCCAGCTGGTTTTCGCACCACCGGCGCGAGCTGCCCTGGCGTGAAAACCGCACCGCCTACCGCGTGTGGCTCAGCGAGATCATGTGCCAGCAGACCCGCATCAGCGTCGTTGTCGACTACTACTTGCGGTTTTTGCAGCACTTTCCGACGGTGTTTGACCTCGCTGCTGCCCATGAAGACGAGGTGCTCGGCCTGTGGTCGGGGCTCGGGTACTACTCCCGCGGCCGCAATGTGCACAAAGCCGCCAAGCAGGTCGTCGACGACTACGAGGGCGTCTTTCCCAACACCTCAGAAGGGTTGCGCCAACTCGCCGGGGTCGGCCCCTACACGTCGCGGGCCATCGCGTCGTTCGCGTTTGGCGAGCGATGTGGCGTCGTCGATGGCAACGTTCACCGCGTCGTCAGCCGACTCACCGACGACGACACCCCGGTGAACACGCCCGCCGGACACGACCGCGTGCAAGCCGTGATGGACGCGCTCGTCGACGTCGCCGCCACCCCTGCCCTCGTCAACGAAGGCGTCATGGAGCTGGGCGCCCTGTTGTGCACCCCGAAGTCACCGTCCTGCGCGTCGTGCCCCGTCGCTGACGTCTGCCAAAGCCGCGCGGCAGGCACGCAGTTGCAACGGCCGGTGAAAAAGCCGAAGAGCCCCCGCAAGAAGGTGCATTGGGTCGCCGTCAACGTGGTGCGCAGCGACGGGAACCTCTGGGTGGAGAAGAACACCGACAAACGGTTGTTCGGCGCGCTCTACGGTCCTCCTGCCGTCGAAGTCGACGGTCACGACGACGAGCAAGTGCTCTTGTCGGCTGCGCAACAGCTCGTGCACCAGCGCGGGCTCGCCATCGACGTGAAGGGGCCGCCCACCGCTGTGCGCCGCGTGCTCACCCACCGCGAGTTGCTGGTGCAGGTGTTCACCGTGCACGCCGACGACGTCGTCACCGCAGAGGTCGGCACCTGGCTCGACCTCGACGCCGAGAAGCTGCCGGTGGGGTTGTCGACGTCGGCGAAGGCCATGTTGCAGACCGCGTCGGCGCCATCCCAAGGACGGCTGCTGTAGCAAATGACCATACGGTCACATGGCAATCTCGGGCGCATGTGGAACACTCCAGCCTTTGCATCTGGGATGTCACATTGCTTGCTCTGACTTTGCTGCTGTGGACCACCGCAGCGCCTCCTCCTGCCCCTGCCTTGTCGACGTCGACTGCCGTCGTCGAACCCGACGCTTATCGGGCGCCTGCGTCGTCGCTCGACGTCTGCTGCAACTGCATGACGCCGATGTTTGATGCGTCCATCGGCTCGGGCGTCGCCGTCGGCGCGTTCACCGCGTTGGGCCCCCCCGTCGTCGTTGCCTTCATTGCGGCAGCCGGCGCCTCAACGGTCGGCGGTGTCTTGCAGCGGGTTCCGTCGCAGATGCAGTGGCTGTTGGTGCCCATCGTGTACTTGCCGCCGCTGCTCTATGTGGCGTCCACTCCGGGCGTTGCCTTTCTTGTCTCCAAGGTGTCGGGCTCGTCGACGACGCAAGCTGGATGGACAGCGGGTGCCGCCGCCCTCGGCCTCGTCGCTGCCGTTCCGCTGGGGCTCGCCGCGGGCGCGGGCTCGATGTACGCCCTTTCGGAGCATTTCAGACGCACCACAGGCCAGCACGGGTCTGGCCTCGAGGTTGTGGGCGGCGTGTTCGTTGGTGCGGCCACGTTTGTCATCGTCAACAGCCTCACCGCAGGGGCCGCGGCACAGACCACGCACACTTGGCTGCGGTCGCACCGACTGGGCGAGGAGTAGCGATTCGCAGAGCGCGGCTATAGGTCGCCGAAGACGTCGTCGGGGTCGGTGTCACGCGTGCCCATGACTTGGCTGCGGCGTCGTCCGGGACGCTTGCCTTTGCGCCACTTCGGCCCCAGCAACACCCGTGCTTGCACCCATTGCACCAACTCCCCGCACAGGATGAGCAGCGTCGACGAGAAGAACACCCACAACACAATTTCGACGAGGGTGGCGAAGCCGCCGTACAGGGCGCCGAGGTCGGTCCAGCGGTCGATGTACACGCGGTACACGCCGCGAGCGATTTGCCACAGAACATAGAAGGTCACGCCGCCGATGGCCGCAAACTTGGCCTGCACCTTGTGGGGCGAGAACATCTTCAAGAGCACGGTGAAGCCCGCGATGACGACGTTGGCCGTGAGGAGGTGGCTGAACACGCTGGCACCGCCCACCTCGGCGAACATCACCTCGCGCAGCGACGTGGGCAGCAGATGGATGTAGCCCGCCAAGAACCGCAGAAAGATTTCGAGAACGAGAAAGATGCCCATGGCAGCGACGATGAACGCACCAAAGATGAGCTTCGAGCTGAAGAAGTTGCGGGGGATGATCACCACATGCCGCTTCTTCACCCGACGCTGATCGCCCGCGCTCTTCGAGAAAATGCGGGCGAAGGCGAACTCCAGCGCGCGAAACACCTGAGACGACGCCAACAGCAAGGCGAAGAGGCCGGCGAGGCCGAGCCCACGACGGTTGGCGACGATGCCGCGCAAGTCGCTCTCGATGTCATCGCCGATGTAGGGGATGCCCCGGCGCACTTGGTCGAGCACTTCGGTGATGAGTGCATCGATTTGCGCCGCGTCTCCGGCACCGATGAAGGCGAAGATGTAGCCGCCGATCGACACGAAGAGCACCACCAACGGAATCAACGACAACAGCGCATAAAAGCTCACCGCAGCGGCATACATGAGGCCGTGATCGCGGATGTAGTCGCCAATGGTGCCGTCGAGAAACTCGTAAACCTCCCCCAACAGCCAGTGCTCGCGCAGCCAACGATTGCCCTCCAGCAGACGGCGCAGCAGGCGGAAGGTGGTTTCGGGTCCGAGCAGGCGAGCAAGCAACAGGGGGGTCTCCGTCGTTCGGCGCGAGCCTAGCGGCTCAAAGGCAGGCATACGAGTTTGTCGTCTCCGTCGTGACCGGGGGCATCGCACGAAAACTGTGAACGTGGCACACATGCGGTGGAGTCAGCGGAGCACACATGGCCCTTCGGTTTGGATCACAGCTCAACACCACCCGTCCCACGTCGACAACGCCGCCGGCGAAGGCCAAGGCGGGCGCGGCAGGCAAAGCGGCGTCGGCCGACAAAGCCTCCAGCAAGAAAGGCGCAAACGTCGAAGACGCAAGCGCCCACACCGGAATGGCCGCCCTCGACGTCGACGCCACCCCGCTCGGCCCTGCCGTGGCCTATGTGGCCCCCAGCGCCAATGAGCAGATGGGAGAAGGCGTCAAAGCCGGTGCCCTCGGCACCGACGGCACCAAAGCCGCGTCATTGCTGCAGGAGGCTGCAGGGTTGGCGCCGACGCCCCGCGAACGGGCGCAGCAGGCGTTGAACGCGGTGAAGGATCCCCCTGCCGACCACCCCCACATGGTGCACATGGCCGACGTACGCCAGCGTCTCGAAAAAGCAGGCTTGCCGTCGTCGGCCGACGGCGTGCGGGCCTATGTCCTCGACAACATCAGCGGGCGCAACCCTCACGGACACCAAGTCACGCGCGCCCTTGCCGGCCCGGTCGGGCCCGGCCGTGGTGCCGACGTCTCGTTGCACGAGCAACAGTGGGACGTCACCAAAGCCCACGGCAGCTACAAACTGTCGGAGCCACAGCTTCAGCGCATGCAGGAGGCCCACGCCCTCAACGGCAAGATGAACGCCGGCGACGCCAGCCTCGACGACGCGGCGCGGTCGGTGGTGTTGAACACCGAAGAGATCATGCATGTGCGGCGGTCTGACCTCGCTGCCATCGCCGACAAGCATCCGCAGGGCCAACCCGCCGTCATCAACATGTCGTACGGCCAAGACCTGGCACGCTCGACGTACTACGCCGCCAACGCCGCGTTGAATGCGCCGCCAGGGAGCAAGCTGCACAACGAAGCCATGGCGGCGTTGAAGCTCAAAGACGGAGAGGAGTTGTCGTTCGACGAGGCCCGCAATCGTCTGGGGGGCATCCTGCAGACGAAGGCGCAAGCGCTGGCCAAAGGCGAACTCAACGCCGGCATTCAAGACGCCCGCGCCGACCTCGCCGACGCCGTGAAAAACGCCAACGACAAAGGGCTCGTCGTCGTCACCACGTCGGGCAACTCCGCCGAGATCGGGTCGTGGTTCGGCGACACCAAGGCATCGACCGACTTGTCCGACAAGGTGCCAGGCCTCATCCACGTCGGAGCCACCGACCTCGGCTTCGACGCCAAGAACCTCGGCGACGAGAAAATGGCGGGCTTCAGCGCCCACGGTGACGTCGAGGTTTCAGCGCCGGGCAACAATGTTCCCGTCGCAGCCAAAGCCCCGACAACATTGTCGGCGTTGGGCAAGGCGTTGAAGAACATGCCCACCGGCGGCATCAAGAGTGGGTTGGGCGGCATGCGCAAACCCGCCGGCCCCATCAAAGCCATCGCCGGTGACGTCGACGGCACGTCGTTCGCCAGCCCCTACGTCTCGGGCGCTGTGGCGTTGATGATGAAGGCCAACCCGGCCATCACGCCTGCCCAAGTGCACGACATTTTGACGTCGAAGGCGGCCACGGTGAACATCGCGGGCGAACAGCGCGATGGTGCGGGCGCCCTCGACGTCGTCAAGGCCGTGCAGATGGCCAAAGACCTCGCGCCGTAGGCGTTGTGCCCTACAAAAACGAAAACGACGTCGACGAGCGCTGCACCCGGTCTTCTTTGACGACCTGCAGGGGCAACGCGCCGATGAACGGTGCCAGCCGTGGGGGGTCGTCGCGCAAGGCGTATTGCCCCGCCGTGCTCAGCTGCAGGTTGTGACGGGCCAGCTCGGTGAGGGCGGCGTCGACCTTGCCCTCGACTTCGTCGTCGACGTCTTCAGCTTCGGCCATGGCGAGGCGCCAGTTGGCGGCCAGCACGTACAGCTCTTCGACGGCCTCGGGTGCATCCAGCGCGTCGTCGACGAAGGCGACCATCGATGCCGCCAGCAACATGGCGACGCTCTCGAGATGGGTGGCGACGTCGCTCGCCCAGGGCGTTTGCGTCAACGCCGCCAGGTGCGACAGCGAAGCAGCGTCGTCGCGCAGGCACCAGCGGGCGGCGCAGAGCACACGGTCGACGAGAGCCGCAGCCTCAAGCTCAAAGCGGCTGAGCGCTGTGTGGTCGACGGCTTGAGCTGCACGCCACGCCGTCATCGCCGCGTCGACGTCGTCGAGGGCCGCGTCGTGGGCTTGAAGGTCGGCTTCGGTGAGTCCGACCGCTTGCAGGAGACGCCAAGTGTGGCCGTCGCGCGCTGCTTGCAGCAGAGACCGACTCCGCGCCAGCTGCACCACAGCAGGTTCGTTGTGTTGTGCCGTCGTCCATCCTGAAGTGGTCATGCCCGTCCTCCCAACAGAACCATTCATTGGTCTTGGCCATCTGGTCAAAGGGGGATCAAGACTTGCCAGATGGACAGCAAATTCTGCAGATGCAGCAAGCGCCGATTCTCAAGATCGACTGTCCATTCTCAACATTGAGTGGCGTACGGCGGATTTGAGACCGCGGCAGCGGGCGGTCACCTTGCGCATGGGCGGGGCAGAAGCACCAGCCATAAACGTCTGTTTGAAAACGAGATTCCCCTTGATTGGGGGTCGGTTCTGGGTACTTTGGAGGCTCTGACGGCTGCTGCAGGGCCTGACGTTTTTCTGCTTTGCCTGGCGAGATTCTCATCTCACGCCAGCACGGTGGATTTTGTGTGGTGGCGGCGGGGAGGCATTTTTGGGGTGGTCAGGAGGCCCCATCACACACCGCAAAAGCCCCGCTCACTTCGACACCCCCAAAACCATCAACACCAACTCCAAGCCTTAAGAGTCCAAATAGGTGTACCCCGCCAAGCCCTTCTCAAAGATGCGCATGAACCGTGCACTCTCCTCGAGCGAACACCGCCCAGCACGCACCCCGCGCTCGCTCAGCAGACGCATGCGGCGCACCAACTCCAAACGGTCGTACTCCACATAGGAGAGCACATCCGACACCCGGTCGCCCTCGACGACGTGCTCCAGCGCGTACCCGCCCTCGTGACACGTCACGTGCACGGCATTGGTGTCGCCAAACAAGTTGTGCAAGTCGCCCAGCGTCTCCTGGTAGGCCCCGACGAGAAACGCCCCCAAATAGTAGGGCTCGTCGTTCAGCGCGTGCAGCCGCAAGGTGTCTTTGACGTCGCGCAAGTCGATGAACTTGTCGACCTTGCCGTCGGAGTCGCACGTCAAATCCGCCAACACTGCCGAGCGCGTCGGCTCTTCTTTCATGCGGTGCAAGGGCACGATGGGAAACAGCTGGTCGACGGCCCACGCGTCGGGCAGCGACTGAAACAACGAGAAGTTGCAGTAGTACACGTCGCTGAGGAGCTTCTCGAGGTTCTCCAGCTCGTCAGACACGTAGGCGACGTCTTTGGTGATGCGACGGATTTTCTCCAGCGTCCCCCAATACAGCTCCTCGACGCGAGCGCGCGTTTTGAGGTCGATGACCGCGTGCGCGAAGAGGGTGGCGGCTTCGTCTTTGTAGGCGACGACGTCGTTGAAGGCCTCTTGAAAGTTCTTGCGGCTCACCGTGGTGAACGCTTCGTACATGCTGTGCACGATGACGTGGTCGTCGTCCGTCGGCGTCTCCCGCTCGCCCGGCGCCCGTTGGCTGTGGGTCACGCGGTGGCTGCCCATGACGTTGAACACCAGCACCGAGTGATGGGCCACCAACGCACGTCCCGACTCCGACACCAACTGCGGGTGCGGCACGTCGGCGTCGTCGCAGGTGTCCATCACCGTCGACACGATGTCGTTGGCGTACTCCTGCATGGAGTAGTTGCGCGAAGCCGGGTAGTTCGTCTGGCTCCCGTCATAGTCGACGGCCAAGCCGCCCCCGACGTCGACAATCGACAAGGCGTCTGCGCCCATGTTGCGCAGGTCGACGTACAGCCGCGACGCCTCGCGGATGGCGCTCTTCACACTGCGAATGGCGGTGATTTGGCTGCCGATGTGAAAGTGCAACAGCTCCAGGGTGTCGAGGGCGTCTGCGTCTCGCAGTCGGCTGATGGCGTGCATGAGCTCGCGGGCGTCGAGGCCAAACTTGGAACGCTCGCCGCTCGACGCCTCCCACTTGCCGGCGCCTTTGGCGGTGAGCTTGGCGCGGATGCCGATGTGCGGCTTGACGCCCAGCTCTTTGGCGACGTTGAGGATGAGGTCGATTTCGGCGAAGCGGTCGACGACGAGGATGACCTTCACACTCAGGCCCACCGCCGACAGCGCCGTCTCGACGTAGTCGCGGTCTTTGTAACCGTTGCAGATGATGATGTTGTCTTCGCCCTGCAGCAGCGCCAAGGCCACCAGCAGCTCGGGCTTGCTGCCAGCCTCGAGCCCCAGGTGGTGAGGTGCGCCTTGTTGCACCAGCTCCTCGACGACGTGGCGCTGCTGGTTGACCTTGATGGGCATCACGGGGCGGTAGGCCGACTTGTAGCCGTAGTTCGAGATCGACGTTTGAAACGACGTCGACAGCTCACCGATGCGGCTGCCGAGGATCTCGTTGAAGCGCACCAGGATGGGCGCGCGAATGTCACGACGCTGCAAGTCGTCGACGAGACTCTTGAAGTCGATGGCGTGATCGCTGCCGCTGTTGGGCCGCACCTCCAAGCTCCCCTCGTCGTTGATGCGAAAGAACGGCGCCCCCCACGCGTCGATGCCGTAGTACTCGGCGGAGTCGGAGATCGACCAAGTCATCATGGCCTCCTGCGGTGGCGTGGTTTCGTCACGCGCGCCCAATCAACATGTTGGACGCCAGAAGGCAACACCGATTGTCGACTACGCTTCAGCTTTGAGCTGCCGCAGCAAAGCAGGCACCACCGTCGCGGCATTGCCGTGCAACCACAGGTCGGCGTCGCCTTCTTCTGGGCCCACGCCGATGATCTTGCCGCCGGCCTCCGCCGTCACCAGCGGGAGGTCGGCCGCGGGCCACACCGTGCCGGATGTCCCCACCATCAGCATGACGTCGGCGCGCTCGGCTGCCTTTTGCGCCTTGCTCCAGTCGGGCTCGTTGAGCCCCTCGCCAAACAACACCACGTTCGGCCGGTGCATGACGCTGGCGCCCAAGCCCAACAAAGGCTGCACCGCACGCAGCACACGCGGCAGCGTGAAGAAGCGGCTCGACGACAGACGGTTCAAGTCGGCCGCCATCTTCTTCATCTGCTCTCGGCGCAACACCCGCAGCGGTTGGCCGCCGGGGTCGACGACGCGAAACAAACTGCCGTGCACCTCATGCACGCGCGAGCTGCCGGCGTCTTGGTGCAGGTGGTCGACGTTTTGCGTGATGACGTCGACGTCAAAGTGGTCTTCGAGCTTGGAGATGGCGTCATGGGCCGCGTTGGGGCTGGCATGGGCGATGGGATGCAGCACTTCTTTGAGAAACTGCGCCAGGCGCTTGGGGTCTTTCATCGCCGTCTGCGCCAACCCAGAAACGGTGGCGAACTCGTCGGGCGGGAACATCTCCCACAGGCCCCCGATGTCGCGAAAGGTGTCGATGCCACTCTCTTTGGAGACGCCAGCGCCGGTGAACACCACCACGCGGCGTTTGCCGTGCAGCAGTCCCGCTGCTTCTTTGAGGGCATCGTCGATGGCGGCCGCATCCGCTTGAGCTGTCATGACGCAAGGGTAGGCCCCAGAACCGAGTTGGCAAGTCCGCCTGCGCCAGAGGTTTGTGGGGCGCGTGTCCAGAATGTGTCCCCTGGCACTGCCATTTCAGATTGTTTCAAGTACGAACCGCCTTCGCATGCACGTCGGGCACACCTGGCCGTGCACGCGCTCCTCTTTGCATCGGCTGTTGAGCCAGAGGCACCTCATGAAACATCGCATGTCTTCCGTTCGCACCCTCGGTCTCGCCGTCGCCTGTCTGGCCTTGGCCACTGGTTGCCCTCCCCCTCCTCCTGGCGGCGACGCTGGCCCTGCCGACTCGGGCACACCTGTCGGCACCGATGCTGGCAGCACGGATGCTGGCGCCGTGAGCGACGCTGGCCCTGCCGACTCGGGCACACCTGTCGGCACCGATGCTGGCAGCACGGATGCTGGCGCCGGGACCGACGCTGGCGCCACGACCGACGCTGGTGCCATGTCCGACGCTGGCAGCATGACCGACGCTGGCAGCACGACCGACGCTGGCGCCATGTCCGACGCTGGCGCCATGGCTGACGCTGGCGCCATGGCTGACGCTGGCGCCATGGCTGATGCTGGCACCATGGCTGACGCTGGCGCCACCGTGGCCTTCTGCGACGTCACTGCAATGCCCTTTGGTGGCGGCACCGGCACGGCGATGGACCCCTTCGTCGTCTGCACACCCGCCCAACTCGACGCTGTGCGCACCGCCCCGACGGCGCACTTCGCCATGACCAAAGACATCGACCTGCAGAACTTCATGTTCGCCCCGATCCCCACCTTTGATGGGCACTTCGATGGGCTCGGATTCGCCATCCACAACCTCCGACTGGGCATGATCGGCTTCGAGAACAACCTCGCCTTCATCCAGAACCTCAACGGAGACATCGTCGACCTCACCTTCGTCGCCCCCTCCATCTTCGCCAACAACTTCATCGCAGTCGTCGCGGTGACCATGACCGACGCCTCGCTCACCAACGTCGTCGTCCGTGGCGCGACGCTGAACCTTTTGGGCGCGAACAACGGCGGCCTTGTCGCCCAGCTGCATGGCACCTCGACGCTCACCAACGTCGCCTTTCACGGCGACGTCACCTCCACCATGACCACCAGCGACATCTTCTTTGGTGGCATCGCGCACCTCACCCAAGGCAACACCGTCATTTCTGGCGCCGTGTTCAAGGGCAACATCAGCAGCGACGGCTCCAAGCTCGGCGGCCTGGTCGGCGACCACGGCGGCCACCTCGAACACTGCGCCGCAGACCTCACCATCGCCGCCGCAGGCAACCGCATCGGCGGGCTCGTCTCTGTCGCGTTGGCAGGCTCGTCCATCGACAACTGCTTCGCCCAGGGCACATTGAGCGGCAGTGAGCGTGTGGGCGGCCTCGTCGGGCAGTCCTTCGGCGCAGCCGGCGGGGCAGCCGCCACCATCGACAACAGCTACGCCCTCACCACGCTGACGGGCACCCCCAACGACATCGTGTGTGGCTTCGAAGAAAACATCAGCTGCAGCGCCACTGGTGTTGTGTTCGACACCAGCTTTGCCGCGTCGTCGAGCATCGCTGGCGCCACTGGGCTCACCACCGCCGACATGCAGGATCCCGCCAACGCCGCCTTCACCGCGTGGGGTGCCCCTTGGGTGCTCACCTCTGGTCAATACCCCATGCTCGACGGATTCGTCGCCGCCCAGCTGGCCCCCTAGGCGCGGCCGCGTCGACTTCGACGCAAACCGCAGACGCCCCGGCGCCACCGCTGGGGCGTTTCTTTTGTGCGCAGCAGTTGTCGACGCCATCGAGGTGGCTAGGTTGGCTGCCATGCTGCACAGGCCGTCTCCTGCTCAGCCCCGGCGTTTGCGCCGTGGGCTCGCCCTTCGTCGTCGACGCCGGTCGTCGATGTGGGCGTTGTTGGCGTTGTGGATGCTGTCTCTCGCCTCGGCCTTCGCCGTCTCGGCCCAAGCCACGAACCAAGCCCCACACC
>Ga0213833_1001921_pt1 | contig 14091 bp, 7 predicted proteins | sample SWATP21_FD_160575 | JGI IMG/M metagenome (GOLD analysis project Ga0213833, IMG submission 160575) | Coastal seawater microbial communities from Marineland, Florida, United States - SWA TP2 #1 | ecosystem: Environmental > Aquatic > Marine > Coastal | place: USA: Florida | collected 2016-08-14
GTGGATAATTAGTGACATGTCACACAGTGACTCACACTGTGTTGTACTGGTGGCAACTACTACATGTACTGATGTACGTGTACGCGCTGCGCGCCGCGCTACATGTATCGGCACGTACACCACGCTCAATTGGCGCGACAATTCTGTGGGAATCACGCAGCGGCAGCCTGCGCTGTCCTGTTCAATTGTGTCACCCTGTGTGTGTCTGTGTTTGTGTCTGCCACTGGCGTATGACAGCTGTCCGACAACAAGGGCAGCATCATTGCCAACATGCCCACACGCAGGTGTCCCAGCAGCGACCCTGCGTGCACCATCCAGCGATCCTGTGCATCTGCGCACCCGCGGCCGGTAACCAGTCCACCTCTACACCGGCGCTCGATGCAGCATGGCGCGATCGAGTCGGGACCCCCGACCCATCGCTGCTGCAGTCTGCTGTGGACACCTGTCCGTGCTGCACCTGATGTTGTCATGTCGGATGAGCAATCGATGGATCTCATGGTGGGAGAGGACATGAGAAAACACGCCGCGGTGGCGGCGCTACCGTAGCGCAGATGGAGCAGATGTCGCGTGTCAATCTCGACACCGCTGTCTTCGCAACGCTTCGGTGGTGGTTGTGGCTGGTGTGATGCAGACGGTACACTGTGCCGCTGGCTCGTTCCGTCAGCCCTCCATCGGAATCAGGTGACCCACGTTTGCTTCTGCAGTAGCTGTGTACGTTGTCGGTACACACGACAACATGCTGAACCAAGTCGTTATGTTTGTCTCCCCTGCCATGCGCCGGCGCCACATTCGGCGTCTCTCCTACCACAATGCGCCATTTACGGTCCAGTGTAACCATTTACGGTCCAGTGTAACGTCACGCAATTTTGCAACAACACGCACGCGTACACCCCGCTGCCCTGTATGGGGAGCGGACAGTGCGTCAGGGCCGTGAAGTTGGAGCACATGTCGCTTCATGATGCCGGAGCTCAGCATGCCACCACCGCGTACGACTGTACACTACCCTCACCAACGACACTGGACGCGATACCGCAGCTCTCACGACACAAAACGGTAAACGAAAAAAGCCAAACAAACACAAACAGACAGTCAACATCGCACACGATCCAGGCTGCAAAATTCTCGGTGGTACGTTTTCAACTGCTTCAACAGCCGCTTCTCTCCAATCATCAGCTCATGAGCAAACACGGCAAACATCTCATGCCAATTCTTTCGATGGTGGAGGGGTCGCCGCACGTGTATGTCATCGCAGCCGTTGGCACATGATACTACTTTCTGCCAACGACCAGCTCTAACTGGCCCGGGTTTAGTTTGAACACACCGTTCTTGCCCCATGGGGTGTGACAAGAAGTCTTGGGTCACGTTCAGCCCGAAGTGGCGAGAGCAGAACGCATCGGCCCGACGCATGGCGGTGATTTGGTCCAAGTTCACATGGTTGTACAGTGCAGGATCAGGCAACAATGCCTGCATGGCCGCTCCAATGTCACACCTCGTCAAGTCTCCACTGGGTTTCCACGCTGTCACGCTTGAATCATCGCCTTGCGTCGCTGCTCTTGCTGCCCGGGTACTGTTCAGGGCCTCTGGTGGCTCAAACACTTCCCGAAATATTGGAACTCGTGCGCCAATGTACCCCATGGGCAGCATGGGTTGCCACCACTTGGCAGACTTCTGTAGGGCACAGCAGCGGCCATGCCACACATGCAAAGGGGCACCATGCCGAATCCCCTCCGTTATGTAGGACTTGTTCACAAAGAAGTCATCCACGTCACCGACCCAAAGGAAGGCGTCACTGGGCCAAGTGATCGTGGCACCGTAGTCACGAAACGCAGCCCGAGTGATCGCACATGGCCCAAGCAAACGCACAGCCTGGGCGTACTTGGAAGCCGGCAGGCGATAACGACGCTTGGAAACGACCCGCAGCGGAGACATGAAGCGAGACTGGGTCGGGAAAGGATACGTTTTGGGGTTGTCTTGCTTGGACAGCAACAGTGGAACACCACCAAAGGCGCGGATGTACTTGACGAGAAGGTCGCGCAGGGGACGCTTGACATGGTACAGAAGCACGTACGGTCGAATCCCGAGGCGGTGCCAAAAGAGGCACGCCAGCGGAGGCAAGAAAGCGTAGTCACCGTGGTAATTCACAGACATCACAACGTTGTGCTGCAAGGGTTGCAACCAGGCGTGCGCCCTCGGCACTGGAGGTGCTGTGGGTGGAGACGGCGGCGGGGCAGAGGTGGCAGTGTCGCCACTGCCGTCCGTGGCGCCATGGCGGCGTTCCTGCGCAGCTTTCGCGTTGGTGCTCGGCTTTGGGTCCAAACTGCGAGCGGTGTCCACAGTGTTGCGTTCGTGTGTCGAGGCGTTGCTACCCAACCCGTGCGGCCGCCTCAGCTTGAGCTGGGGCTGGTGCGCTGCACGAAGAACCGACGTCGCCGCCCAAGTGTCGGACCCCAACACCGCGAGAAGTGCGAGGACAGCGCAAAGCAACACGCTTGCAAGCATGCAACGGAGACTGAAGATGCTTGCCTGACGGCGTTCATGCATGGCAGCCTCACAGCATGGATGGAGGGACGCACTCTTGCAGTTGTCGCGGCGTTTCGTGACAACAACCACGCCTGAATTTGAATTACCCAAATTGATGTTGCGTTCAGTGGCGCCGCTCAAGCAGCGTGAGTGTCGGCCGACGGTGCTGTGCCACTGTTGACGTGGTCGCCCTGGCAGCAAGCGTGCGCAACTCGTGCTAACAATACATCCAGTGTGTCATTATGCCACGTGCAGTGGTGTTCAGGATGCACATGTCGTGGTCCACGAGACGTGGCGAAAGTGTTGACATTCACCTCGCCACAACTGTCTCAACGCAAGCGAAACAAAATACAGGCTCAAGCAGCCCTCATGCCAAAACATCAACATCAACATCAACATCAACATCAACATCACTTTCGCTGGCGCCGGGATCCACGGCCCTTGCCTGGGGTGCGCGTTGGTGCTTGCTTTTGCTTTGGTGCAGTGTGTGGCTTCGGAACCGACTCGAGCCACTTGATGGGATGCCGCTGGTACATTGGCCAAGCTGGCACAGAGACCTACGAGCAGCAGAAACATGACAAGGATCGTAGGTGAGCATATCAACACGTTGGTTGTCGAACAAAGAGGGCGGCTGGACGCGACTCACAATGATGGACAACAGCACGCCGACAGCCCAGACAGCGACGCTGTATCGGAAGCGCTCCATGTAGAACCCGGCTGCAAGGCCCAGCACCTGGAAACACGCACATGATGAAAGGCAACTCTTGGTTCCACGAACTCATTCTGAAACAGGTGCGGCGAGACATACCGCGAACGAAACCTGGATGACTTGGTACAGGTTCTCTGACAGCCTTTGGCCTTGGAAATCCTGTGATCGCACATAACGAGGCATTACATAACCTGCAGCAGTCCACGCAGCCCCAATATGTCACATGCTTACGTACCATCCCTTGAAACATCGCTCCCAGAGTGGACGCACGCTGCTCACGGCACCGTGCTTTGCTTTCTGGTGTCTGTGTGTGCGTGTTGTCACATGTGCGCGCAGCCAACTTATTTTATGTCACATCCGTTTATGTCAAAAACGAATCAAACTCCGATAAAAGACGCTGCTGGCGCGGAGTGTGATTGCGACTGCTGCGAGGTACCCCACCCTGCTCACGCCTTTGTTGTCCACTCCAGCAGCTAAGACCCACCCCCAGTGGCAGTGCTGTAATCATGGTTTCAATCGAGCAGGTTCTTGTTTTCCTGGTGGCTCTTGCCAGCCTGACCCCGTTGACCACTGCTGGCGCCAACGCCGGTGATGTTCTCGCGGTGTTGATCTCTGTTGCCCTGGCATTCGTGCTGCTGTGCGCTTTCCTGGGCTGGTGGTCCCGACGGGCGTAAGCTGCGCCATTAGAACTCTGTCATGGAGGTGCTGGTCAAGGGAATGGGTGTGGATGTGCACCGTGGGTGGGAGCGTTGGCAGTTTATCTCTGCCTGGCATCCACGGGTCATGCCGCAATCCGTGCGCGTCACATCGGTTTTGTGCGAGGTAGTAGAAGTTGAACCTTGTGCCTGTAGTTCTGTGGGGCGAATATGTGTTGCATAGTGTGTGCGAGTGGTGTTGGATGAGTGTGGACGGGGGATGGGTGCGTGTGCAGCGGTATGAGTTTTCGTCGGCACTGCTGCCTCAGGCCGAGCGATCCGTGCTTGCTCCACATGACCCTTTCTCCCGTTTTGTCTCATCGAGCGTCCTTTGCTCTTGTTGTGTGCACTTTCCGTTCGCTGTTGAGTTCTGTCGAGTGCTAAGCGACGTGTTAGTATCACTTTCTTCACATCCACTTTCACTGGTTGATCCACACGTCAGTGTCAAGTTGTGGTCTTCTCGTGTGCAGCAGGCATACTTGTGTGGCTGTGTGTGTTTGGGCGCGACGACTGACGGCGTTGTCATTATTCCTGGAGTGGCTGTGGCTCCGCTGTGCGCCTGCGCGAGCGACACTGCCTGCATCAGCTACCAGCCTTCGCCGTCGCCAAATTTCGATTTGTGCGATGGTGGGAGTCGCCACACTTCCTTCTCGGGCAAGTCGACTGTTCATACAGTTCCTCTTGTTTGCTTTGCCACCTGGACGCCGGCTTCAGAGGGAGAGCTGTGCAAGTGGGGCATTTCACAAGAAGAAGCCCTCACGACCGCACGGCACTGTCAACATACCCACGGCACCTCGCTTGGTGGTGCGTACCTCGGACATAAACGCCACACCGAGCAACACCTTCCACCTCCGACCGATAATCCGGTTGGCCCTGGCTTTCGAGCCTCAAGAAGAGGGACGCGCCCACAGATTTTCTGTGGATACGGATAACATAAATACCATCAAGACTGCGCGAAGCCGCGGAGCACCATCCTTTGGTCGGGCGGTTCTTGGTGCTGTGGCGTCACACTTGGCAACGGTTGCTGGTTCCTTCACAGGTCCCTCCTCCCGCGATTTGCTGATAGGGCCACGATGTCCACCCCAGTATCCACTCGTGTCTGGGAGAGCGCGGTGCTGCCGTTCCCTGCCCAGCAGGTTTGGCGCCAGCTTCGTTCTCTCGACTTTTCCACGTTGCTGCCTTCTCGTGTGGCTTCGTCTGAGCTCGTGTACGGCCGCTCGCCCGATGAAGGTTCGTCGCTCGTGCCGTCCCGAGCCACACGCACTGTTCCATGCATCTCTGGCCGCTCGCCTCACCCGTGCGTCTGTTGGTGGCATTGTGGGGGTGTCTCTTTGCTGTGCAGTGGGCTCCGAGCGCAAGATCACGTACAAAGACGGCGCCGTGTGGACCATCAAGCTCACGGAGCTGTCGGACACCCACACCAGCGTGAGTTGGGATCTCATGACGGCCGACAGTGTTGCGTTCACGTCTCGCTCTGACACCATCACTCTGCGTGAGGTGACCGAGGTGCGTTGTGGTGCACAGTTTTGTTTGTGTTTGCCACAGTTTGTGAGGCTTTGTTGGGTGTGGCGTGGCTTTGTGGCGGTTGTGGTTTGTTGCTGAGAGCTCTTTCGTTGGTTGTGTTTTGCACGGAACTCCAGACCAGCCAAACGTTCATCGAATGGGTCACCGATTTCAGCTCCGACGCCACACTGGCTGTGGTGTCGGACTGCCGCGCCAAGATGCGCGAGTCCTTCACCGAGTTCAACACCTCCCTGAACCCGGCCAACGCTGTGGCCTCTGCAGGCGCTGGTGCTGGCGCTGGCGCGGGTGCGGGTGCGGGTGCGGGTGCTGGCGCTGGCGCCGGTGCCGGTGCTGGTGCTGGCGCGGATGCGGAGACGGGCAAGTGGACGGCGGATGTGGTGCGGTCCACGTTCGTGGACTTCTTCAAGGCCAAGGCCCACTCGTTTGTCCCCTCCAGCCCCGTGGTTCCCCACAACGACCCGACGTTGCTGTTCACAAACGCTGGCATGAACCAGTTCAAGCCCATTTTCCTGGGCCACACCGACCCCAACGGCCCCCTGGCGGGCCTGACCCGCGCGTGCAACTCGCAGAAGTGCATCCGCGCCGGCGGCAAGCACAACGACCTGGAGGACGTCGGCAAGGATGTGTACCACCACACGTACTTTGAGATGCTCGGCAACTGGTCGTTCGGCGACTACTTCAAGGAGGAGGCCATCAGCTGGGCGTGGGAGCTGCTGACGGAGGTGTACAAGCTGGACCCTGCCCGCCTGTACGCCACGTACTTTGGCGGCTCCGAGGCCGACGGTGTGCCCGCCGATGAGGAGGCCCGCAAGATCTGGCTGCGCTTCCTGCCCGCCGACCGTGTGCTGCCGTTCGACAAGAAGGACAACTTCTGGGAGATGGGGGAGACCGGCCCGTGCGGCCCGTGCACAGAGATCCACTACGACCGCATCGGCGACCGCGAGGTGCCGGAGCTGGTGAACATGGACGACCCTGACGTCCTGGAGATCTGGAACCTGGTGTTCATCCAGTTCAACCGCGACGACTCCGGCGCGCTGACCAAGCTGCCCAACCAGCACGTGGACACGGGCATGGGCTTCGAGCGCCTGACGTCGGTGCTGCAGAACAAGCGCTCCAACTACGACACGGACGTGTTCACCCGCCTGTTTGGCGCCATCCAGGCCGCGTCCGGCGCCCGCGCGTACACCGGCAAGGTGGGCGCGGAGGACACGGACCACGTGGACATGGCGTACCGTGTGGTCGCGGACCACATCCGCACGCTGTCCTTCGCCATTGCCGACGGCTGCGTGCCGTCCAACAACGACCGCGGCTACGTGCTGCGCCGCGTGCTGCGCCGCGGTGTGCGGTACGGGCAGGACGTGTTGGGCGCCGAGATGGGCTTCTTCCACAAGCTGGTGCCGACGGTGGTGGAGATCCTGGGCGGCCACTTCCCGGAGCTGGTGCGCCGCCAGGACTTTGTCATGGAGGTGGTGAAGGAGGAGGAGGAGGCGTTCGGGCGCTCCCTCGCGCGCGGCGTGCGCAAGTTCAAGCAGGTGGTGGCCACCAACCAGGCGGCGGGCTCCACCGTCATCTCCGGCGAGCAGGCCTTCCGCCTGTTCGCCACCCACGGCTTCCCGGTGGACCTCACCACGCTCATGGCCGAGGAGGCGGGCTTCACCGTCGACCAGGCCGGGTTTGAGGAGCAGATGGAGCACCACAAGCTGCTGTCGGGCCAGACCAAGGGCACCACGTCGCGGCCGTTGGTGCTGGAGGCGGAGCACACCGCGGCGCTGGCGGACGGCGGCGCCAAGCCCACGGTGAACGACCTGCGCTACGACTGGAGCGCCTGCCCCACGGCGCGTGTCGTCGCGGTGTTTGCCCGTGACGCGCCGCCGGCTGTCGAGGAAGGCGCGCCGGCGCCACCCCCGGTCCCCGCCCGCCTGCTGAACGCCGGCACGGCGGACCACGAGGTGGTGGGCGTGGTGCTGGACACGTCGTCGTTCTACTACGAGAGCGGCGGACAGTGCGCCGACCGCGGCTTCCTGGCGCCCGCGACCGGGGCCGACGACGAGGCGCCGTCGGCGGACGACGCGGTGTTGAACATCCACGACGCCCAGGCCTTTGCGGGGTTCCTGCTGCACATCGGCACGGTGCCGGCCGGCCGCACGGTGCGTGTGGGCGACGAGGTGAAGGTGCAGGTGGACTACGACTACCGCCAGCAGGTGGCGCCCAACCACACCATGACGCACGTGCTGAACTTTGCGCTGCGCAAGGTGCTGGGGGGCGACGTGGACCAGAAGGGCTCCTACGTCGGCGCCGACAAGCTGCGGTTCGACTTTTCGGCCATGAAGGGCCTGACGGCCAAGCAGCTGGCCAAGGTGGAGGAGATCGTGCAGGGCGTCATTGACCAGTCCCTGCCGGTGCACTACAAGGAGCTGCCGCTCGCGACCGCGCGCTCCATCCACGGCCTGCGCGCCGTGTTCGGCGAGACCTACCCCGACCCCGTGCGCGTGGTGTGCGTCGGCAAGGAGGTGCAGAGCCTGGCGGACGACCCCGACAACGCCGCGTGGGGCGGCCTCTCCGTCGAGCTGTGCGGCGGCACGCACATCGCCAACACCGCCAGCGCCATGAAGTTTGCGCTCGTCGAGGAGACGGCCATCTCCAAGGGCGTGCGCCGCGCCATCGCCCTCACGCGCAACGCCGCGCTGGAGGCCTTTGCGTTGGCGGAGCAGCTGGCCACGGAGGTGGCGGAGGCGCGGTCGCGTGACCCCAAGTTCCTGGACGACAACCGCGTCATCCCGGCGCTGACGGCCAAGCTGGACGGCGCCGTGATCTCGGCGTCCCGCAAGGTCGCGCTGCGCAAGGAGATCGACGCCCTGCTGACGTCGGTGAAGCAGTTCCAGAAGAAGGCGGCGGCCGCGCAGCAGGGCGCCGTGGCGGGCAAAGTGGAGGCGCAGGTGCGCGAGGCGGCGGCCGCGGGCACCGGCTTCGCCGTGTTCCGCGTGGACGTCACCAAGGCCAAGAAGCAGCTGGCCAAGGTGATCACGCAGGTGGCCAAGAAGCTGGGCGGCGACATGCTGCCCGTGCTCTGCGTCAGCCTGGAGGACGGCGAGGCGGGCAAGCTGGCGGCGGCGGCGTGGGTGTCCAAGGCTCGCTCCGCCACGCTCAACGCGTCGAACTGGGTGAAGGCCGCAGTAGGCGTGGCCGGCGGCAACGGTGGCGGCCGGCCCACGGCGGCGTTTGGCTCGTGCAAGTCGGGTGTCGAGTGGGAGGCGGTGTTGAAGGCGGCCGCCGAGTTTGCGGCGTCCAACTCCAACTAAGGAGACAGACGCTGCTTGGGTGCGAAGGCGCCGCTGCTTGGTGTGTATGTGTGTGTGGGTGTGGGTGAGTGCGTGCGTGCGTGCGTGCGTGCGTGCGTGGTATGTGTTGGCACGCAGCACCCCTCATGGGGGCGTGTGTTCGCACTGCCCCTAGCCTGAGTGGCCTGCGTTACTTTGACAACACGTGCAACCGTGCGAACACTTGTCACCATGTCTGTTTTTATTATTGAGTTTTTTGTTGTTGGTTGGCATCGAGCGTTGTGTTCGCCACACAGCGCAGCCGCACGGTGCACACAAGCACAGAACAGCGCAGCACAGCAAGAAGAAGAAGATCAGAAACACTGGTAGCATCCTGGACACGCAGATAGTCTTGTTTGACACAACATATCAGCCATATCAACACACAGCAGCTCGCATGCACAAGGACAAGGTGCGATGGCAAACAGACGAAGGTCACACGCGTCGTGCCGGGCACCGTCATCTCTTTCTTTGCCCGCCACCGACCGACTGCTACTACTTGCGGGTCAACATAAGCACGATGCGGTAGAACCAGTAGAACTGCAAGCCCGTGACCGGGATCAAGCCTGTGCGGAAAATGCCAAGCCCCTTCCACTTGGGTCGGTGGTTCACAGCGATCTCCAGCAGCCCCAGCGGAAGCCAGACGACGCGGGAGAGGAAGAAGGTGCTGGCAAAGAGGATGGATGTGGCCTGGCCAGGGGTAGGAGAGCGAACACCGAACGCCGAACGCCGACACAGTGAGGCCAACGACCGCACTAACTACAGAACAGGAAGCCAGCCAGGCGCGCAAGACGGCGGTGGTGTGGGCAAGAACTACACCGCATGTGTGATGTGGCGCCACGCACCCGGTACAATGCGGAGTTGGCAAGAGACGCCTCCTTGAGCAGCCACATGATGTCCAAGAACACCGTGGACGTTTCAACGATGAAAAAGCGAGGGATGTACTCTGTAACTGTGTGCCGTGTCATGGTCCCAATGATGATGCTGATCCCGCTGGCGTGGTGCAGTAGGTCCTGTCAAGCAGCATCGCACAGCAACAAAAAGTGTCACCGCCGAGCGCCGGAATGAAGGCTGGTGGTTTCGCAAACGCCAACAACACGTGCCTGCGGGTGTGAGAGCCAGTCGGAGCGCGTGGCAATGGTGTCGTTGACAAAGTAACCCAGCGCAAACGCCAAGAGTCGACGTGTGCCGGTCATGTCGGCAGGGTCGCAACTGCAGTGTTGTCGTCACGAGTGAGGAGGCAGCTGGCACGGGTGCAGCGCGCAAGCCGCTGCCCAACGTACGCAGTCAACTTGTACGTGGAGAACCCAACGCCAACCAATGCATGCACCAATGATGTAATGTATGTGGGGAACCTTCTTCGGCTGGCTGGCGACATTTGCTGATAGAACTGGGTGCCTTGGGCAAGGTACGCAGATCCCTTTTGCAACGCGTAGAAGCCCAGTGCGGATAGCGCTGCCACCTGCACACACAGACGAAAGCAAAGCAAACCGAACCACCACCTAACCCATCAGACACTGCGCGTGCCGACCTAACGCCAGGCGAGGCAGTGCACACCTTGAGCAGATGGGAAAACTCGATCCTATTTTCCTTCGCTTCTTCCACCTGCTCTCGTGTTGTGTACGGTCCCATCTCAATGTGCTTCATCACCGGCCGCAACAGCGTGCTCAGGGAGTTGCCCATGGTTACGGCCTCGCACTAATGGCATACACCGGCTCCGACCTGCAGCACAGATGTGCAACAAGCCACCAGAGCAAACACGCAGGTCTTGTCTGCATGACGTCAACCCCCGACGTGTATCTTGTTGGCCTGTGTGTAAGATACCGACTCCGGCACCATGAAGTTGATGTCCCCGCGATCGACGAGCCTGGGGTGTGTTGCCAAGACAACTGCGAAAGGAGCTGCGAAACACCTTTCCTGCATGAGTACTGGATTCATTGAACGCCAACAGGTCATTTCCAGTTGCCTGACACTGAAAGAGGCGGGACGGCTGCAAGACAAAGGTGGTGGCGCACTGGTGGGCTCCGGTTCGCTGAAGAAGCAAATAACACAATGTGTGTATTCATTACATTTCGAACCCCACGCAGATCACCTGTTGGTTTTGTTGTCCTTCGCGACAAGCCTTGGCACTCGCGTTTCGCACCACCCTTCCCACATTCGGGCCTGGGGGAAGCTGCGTTATCGCTGTGAACGATGGCGAGCAGTGGGACGGCGGAGAGGGCCGCTGCTTCCAATCCGTATTCGTTCCAACACCACCATGGTGCACGGCTTGTGAAGCATCCCGGCGAGCTCGCTGGACAAGCGTTCGATGTCAGTGAGACGTTGGAATGCGACGTCCTGGTCCTGGATGTAGCCGGTCAGATCCATGTAGATGGAGCACAGCGCTGTCGCATGTTCCTTGGGCCGTGTGAGGGCTCCGTTTTCATCCGCGACTGCTCTGACTGCGTGTTCACGGTTGCTTGGTACGCCCTGTGTGCCCCTTGCAGTGCCTTGTGACCGACACCCAAGCTCACAGCCTGGTGTGCTGCCCCCCTTTCTTATTGCTGTTGTCTTTTTGTGCTGACGCGGTGGGTGCAGCAAGCAATTTCGGATGCGTGGGTGCCACAACTGCGATGTGCATCTGTACACCGCCACACAACCCATCGTGGAGTCGTCGCACCACATCACGTTTGGGCCTTTCAATGGCGCCTACTCACAACTGGACAAGCAGTTCCAACTGGCGCGGTTAGATCCGAATGTGAATGCATGGCGTGACGTGCACGACTTCTCCGAGAAAGACGAATCCTTGCCCATCCCCCACTGGTCTCTCGTCGGTGCGTGTGTGTGGGAGTGTCGGTGCGGCCGCAGCGTCACAACACAGAACCGTCTCGTCGTAACCCCGCTCTGTGAAACGTCTTTTGCCACGCCCAGATTTCGACTCGTGGTTCAACATTGATGCCACCCTGTCTGCTGCGGGCCGCCTGGTTGTGAGTGCCATCTTCAACCAGTTCGATGTGGACAAGGACGGCGCTTGGTGTTTGCCTGAATTCAACGCGTACCAAGTCGCAGTTGCTACACCTGAGGAACCTGCGGAAATCATCCCCAACAATGAGATGTTGGCGTCTCTTCTCACCACTGTGGGCATTCGTACGTGTCATGTAGGCATCGCGACGTGATGTGGTGGTGGCGCCATGCACGACACTTGCATATGGCTCGCCGCTTATCGTGTGGAATGCGCAGGCCCAGAAGCCGATGGATTGCTGCGATTCCATTCTTTCTTGAAGTTGTGCCAACTGCTCGGTCCAGAAGAGCTGACGTCGAATGCCAGACGCCTCAACATCGGTGCGTCCCTGTCCTCGTTGTGGTGGTGTTTGCATGATGATCATGCCACGCCCCACTCCCCTCACGTGATTGCATCCTCTCTCTCCCCCCCCCCTCACTCCACCCTCCGCTGTACCCATGTTGGCGTTGCTGTGTCGATGTGTTGGTGCTGGGTATGGGCCGCGCCTCAGTCCCGCAAGAAATCGATTGGTCACTTCACCTGTCCTCGTCCCTCAGCACCTCTTTGGGGCAACCTGTGAACCCCGTCCCACGCTCCGCCACTGCCAAACCCGCCCCATCGTCCGCCCATGCATCCCTCTCGTCGGGCGTGGGTGTCACAGTGGGCGACTTGAGTGGCGACGGCGTGTCTCCCGACTACCCCAGCCTGTCCCTCTCCATGGTGCGCGGACTCCAGCGCGTGTTTCGACAGTTTGCGCCCCCTGGTGGCGCCCTGTGGGGTCGTGAGGAGTACAACCTGTTCCAAGAGGCTGTCGGGGACGTGGATGAAAAGATCTCGGAGGACGCCACGTTTGTCGCCACGTTTGCGGCTGCCGGCATTGGTGCGTGAAGGTTTTGTTTTTGTTTGTTTGTTTGTTTGTTTGTTTGCTTGTTTGTTTGTTTGTGTTCGTGGGTTGCCCTGTCGCCAAGTGTGCGTTTTCGCCACCCTCATGTGTTTGGTGGTGTGTGCGGACACATGGCTGCCTCCCTCCTGCTCTCACCCACTTGTTCCATGCCCACACAGAGTTGATAGCACCTGGCTTGCTGCCCGAAGCGTCGTTCCTGTCCTTGTACAACATGCTGGGGCCGGAAGAGGCCAGCCGTGTCCTGAGCACAAGCGCGCTGGCAGCTGTGCTTGACAGCGACGCCACAGCTGGCGCAGGCAACGGAAGCGGAGCAGACAGCGTGGGGAGCGTGGAAGAAGACGTGCACGCCGATCACGTGGCTGACATTCCAAGCGCGGCGCTGGACCTGCTGCAACTTGCCATGCAGCGCGGCATCAACCTCAGGGCGTGGTTTGGGCACTTGGATACGGCGGGTGCTGGGTACCTGTCTGCACGCGACTTTGAAACAGCCTTCACAGGGCTCGGCCTGGGTGTTGGAACGGGGTTGGATGCGCGGGCCCAAGATCGCCTGGCGCAGGCCATGGGGCCGAGGGAGAAGGGCGCGCTGATGCTAGCACTCGACACGGAGGGCAATGGACACATCAACTACAACATGCTGATCCAAGAAGTCACTGGAGGCGCCCAGCCGGTGGACAACGTTGGCGGTGCGTTGGACGGCACGAACACCGGTGCCGGACTTGGCGCTGGGGAGTCACCAGCGGGCGTGGCGGACCTCGGGGCAGAGACTGACCCAGCCTTCGCGGCTCCACAACAGCAACAGCAGCAGCAGCAGCAGCAGCAGCAGCAGCACTTGCCGGTCCAACCTCCGCCACCTCCCGCTTCTTCCAGCGCCGAACACGCCGGAGACACCTCCCAGCCCGCACCACCTGTCCCACCACCACCACCGCCTGCGGCTGCTGAGCCAAAACGACGCCCACCGACAGTGCAGGAGTGTGCGGAGAAGCTGCGGACGCTGGTGCGCAAGGCGGAGGTGTACAACAAGCTGCGCCGCAGTTTGGGCCTCGACCCGGCGTTCACCCCGATGCCTGCCGCCAACTCGCGTCGTAGCCGCCGCAGCAGCAGCACTCGCAGCCAGGGTGCTGCCGCTGGTCCTGCCGATCGTGCTGGTGCAGGTGCAGGTGCAGGTGCTGCAGGTGCAGGCGCAAGTGCGGATGTGTTGCATGAAGCCGGCCGTTCGGCGTTGCCCGCAGGCAGCGGCGATGTCGAGGCGGATGGCGGTTCACCGGAGCCGGAAGCGGAGGCGGTGATCACCTCGCGGACGTTTTGGCACGCGCTGCAGGGCATTGACATGAAGGTGTCACGAGGCATGGCCGCGGCGTTGCTGTTGGGAGCGGGCGGCGTGCGCCTCGAGTCTGGTGACGCGCTGGCACACACGGGCGCGGCTGGTGGCGCCCCACAACCAC
>Ga0213833_1001923_pt1 | contig 14078 bp, 15 predicted proteins | sample SWATP21_FD_160575 | JGI IMG/M metagenome (GOLD analysis project Ga0213833, IMG submission 160575) | Coastal seawater microbial communities from Marineland, Florida, United States - SWA TP2 #1 | ecosystem: Environmental > Aquatic > Marine > Coastal | place: USA: Florida | collected 2016-08-14
CACCTCACGCACAGTGCCATGGTGTGTGGCTGCACCCGGGCTACGGATGTGGGAAACACACGGCGGGCATCCAAGGTGTGGGGATGGTTGGACGACCCGAAGAGATGAATGTGACGCAAAGGGCAGTAACAGCTGAGTTGTGGGGAGGGAACATTTGGGTTTCACACACGACGCACACAGCTCGCGCGGGGCTCTCCCACACTCGACGACTGCGCACTCGTGCACCACAGCAACCACCTACGATGGGCATTCTACGACAAAGCTATCAAACACATGACGGCTACGCTAGAACTAGCCACAGGGGGCGGAGCACGTGAGGAAGAAAGACTTAGTTGATGTTGAACGTCAGGTCGATGCACAGCACGGGCTCGTTGTTCTGGTCAGTCCACTTGGCCTTGGCGCTGAGAGTACCGCTGGGGGTGCCCGCGGGAACGGTGCCCTTGGTGACGGAGTGCACATGGCCCTTCTGGATGGGGCAAGGGGTGTCGGTGTTGGCAAGAGCACTGCACAGGTCACTGGTCTTCTGGCTCACAGGGATGCCACGCAGGGTGATCTCCACCTGCTCCTTGCCGGCGGTGATGGTCTCATCGAGGTCGTAGTCGGCGGTGTAGGTGTACGCATCTCCAGGCTGGGGGTTGGACGGGGTGATCGTCACCTGGAGGTTGGTGGCATGCCAGGAGGACTCACCGCAGTTGCTCCACGAGGTCACAGCGGAAGAGTTGGTGGCAGAGGCGCACGCAACCACAGCCAAAAAGGCAAGTGCGACGAAGGCGGTCTTCATTGTCAAAGCTTAGGGAGGGAGGCGGGCACGAACAAGGACGATCACAAGCAATGTCGGGGTGCACCGTGCCGCATCCGCGGCACGAACCAAAAAGGTGGACACCGGTACTTTTATGTCATCCAGCGCACATGACATAATCACGCCATGTTGACCCATGTCTGCTCACATGCCTGGCTGCGGCGGCTGGGTTGCGCCCACTGTGACCAAATTCGCCCGTACAGCGCATTGCCCGTGGCCACGGCGGTTCACGCTGAGTAGGCGATGGCAGTCCTGCGTATGGTGCATTAACATTCGTTCACTGCGCTGTCCGCGTGATTCCGTGGGGAGAGTGGTTGAAAGAGCAACGCCTCACAACCATGTCCAGGCGGAAGTGTAAGTCGTACCTCATCACGGCACCGCGCCGGAAGAAGCGTGTTGTGCTCCACGATGGAGACACGATGGCATCGCTGCTGGCCGATCTGTCACGCCGCTTCGATATGGTGGAGATCCTGGAGATTCGCGACGAATCAGGCTGCGCGATCGACCGTGTGGAAGACATTTTCGATGATGACACCCTGGTGATTATCCCTGCGGGTTACACTGAGAAGGACATCAAGAAGGAGGGGAAGGACGGCGACGATGGCAAACAAGAAGAGCTTGTGAAAACCGCTGGCGGTGCCGCCCCTCTGCAGCGCCACTCGTCCCGTGGTGCACCTACTCCCGACAACACAAGCGTCGTCGAGCTGCAGGTTCTTTCGACGGCCACGGCTGCTGATTTCGACATTGACGTCGTCGTTGGCGGCGGGCAGAACGGAATCGTGTTTGCCACCAAGTGCACACGCCCTGGGCTGCCCCGTCCACAGAAGACGTACGCCACCAAGCTCGTGTTTAACTTTGGCATCACCACCAAAACCGGCACGGCGAACACATTCGAGAACGAGTACTTCGTGTTGTCGGTGCTCCCTCCACACCCCAATGTCATGCGCTTCTGGGGCACCTTCTGGGACAAGATTCCAGACGCTGCGCTGCACCACTTGCCGACGTTTGCGCAGGAGCAGGCGGTGTACCGGGACCACGCAGGGGACACCCAGCGCCGCAAAGCGCAGTTCGTGATCCTCGATTACCACCCACAGTCGTTGCAGAGCCACCTCCGCGACCTTCCAGCGCCGCTGCCGTACCGCACGGCGTTGGAGTTTGCAGTTGACTTGCTGCGTGGGGTCGCACACCTGCACGAGCACCGCGTTGCGCACCTGGACCTCAAGACGGACAATGTGCTGGTGGCCCACGACTCTCGCCTCGTGATCTGCGATTTTGGAACGGCGCTGCAGTTCTCCACCCCTGCCATGGAGATTCCATTTCGCCAGGGGCTGGCACCTGGTGGCAACCAACTTCACTTGGCCCCGGAAGTGCTGAACGACTTCAATGCCGCCATCCGTCGTGGTCGTGGCGGCGTCATCAGCTATGCACGACAGGGTGTGTGGGCTGTGGGGGCCATGGTGTACGAGATGGCAGTGCGCACACCTCCGTTCCCAGACTACCCGAATGACTGCCGTGGCCCGGGGCCAGATCACCGCATCGTGTACGAAGATTCCGACTTGCCAGCATTCCCCTCGAGTTACCCCCCGGCGTTCGGGGCCTTGGTTCGACAGATGCTGGCGTACGTGCTCCCCGCCACACACACACTTTGCGCGTGTTTTGGGAGCTTTGGATATGGGCATGCGTGGGGGTTGGTGAGGGTATGGTCTCGCTCTCATCTTGTTTGTTGCGTTGCTTTGCTTGGCGTCCTCCCAGGTACGATCCTGCCGATCGTCTGGAGCTCCAAGATGCCCTTGCGCAGGCTGAAAGCCTGTTACAGGATCTTGTGTCTTCCGAGGAGGAGGTCCTGTGTTCTCCATCCACACCAGCTGATGATGAGGCGGAGCCACTTATCTCCGTGAACGTCAAGGCCGTGACAGGCACCTCCATGATGATCAGTGTTCCTCGGTCCACACGGGTCGCTGACGTGATCGCGCTTACGGCACGACAGCTTCTCATGGGAGACAATTTGGAAATGGAGCCACCGCTGCACGAAATGTTCCTTCTGTTTGCCGGCACGCGCTGCGCAAATGACATGACCCTCGACGAGGTGGGCGTGGAAGGAGAGAGCTGCGTGCACTTGGTGTGGGTACACCAGCCGTCTGGCGGAGCGGGGCACGGCGCTGGCGCCGGTGGCGGGCACTTGGACCCACTGTTTGATGGCTTCGGGAAGGAAGGCGAAGACGACGAGGGTGTTGGCGGCCCGGTTGAGGCCTCACCCATTTTCAACACCATCACCATGCATCCCGTGTTGAAGTGTATCCACAGCGGGACCACCATCATAGGCAGTTCCGTGACGTGGGGCACTGCGGTGATCGATCAGCACCCGGTGCGTCATGGGCGCCACGTGTGGCAGTTCCGTGTGGATGCCTTGGTGCCGCCCAACCGCGGTGGGATGGCCATCGGCATCGTTGCCAAGCCGTTTGACACGGGCAGTGGGATCCTCGGGGCGCACTCCCACAGCTGGGGCTACAGCGGGCGAACAGGCGACAAAGGCGACGGGAGTGGGTTTGTGCGGTATGGCGAGAGGTGCGAAGCGGAGTGGGTCGGGTGCAGTTGTTGCGTTTGTTGCTCACTGTTTGCTGGTGTTGTTGTCATGGTTGTTTTGTCTTGCAACCAGGTACGGCAACGGTGACATCGTTGGCGTCGATCTTGACTTGGACGCAGGCACTCTGAGTTTTTCGAAGAATGGCGTGTCACAAGGCGTCGCCTTTGATACCGGCTTAACAGGGCGATCCTTTCTCGCGGGGGTGTGCATTGGTGGTGTGCAAAAGGAAGGCGGTTACCATCAGGCGACCGTTGTGTCCATGGTGCAAAAGGGCTCACACAGCTTCAGCACTCTGCAACGCCATCGCGCCATCACCCTCTCGACGGACCACATGACTGCCCAGAGTGAAGACCGTGCTTGGGGAACTGTTATTGTTGCCGAGCCTCCGGTTCTGCGTGGAAGGCATCGCTGGGAGTTCGAGGTGTGTGTGGGCGTGTGCAATAGTGTTGCCCAGTTGCCCCGGGTGTGTCACGTCTGACAACCGCGCTTGCACTGGGCTGACCCTGGCAGGTCGACCAGTTGCTGGAGGAGAACAAGGGCGGGATGGCCGTGGGCGTCGTGACGTCATACTTTCCCGTGGACTCTGGAATCCTTGGTGCCACCAGCAACAGCTGGGCGTACAGTGGGCGCACAGGCGACAAGGGTGACGGCGGGCGCCGCTTCCATCACTACGGCGAGCCGTGCGTGCACACGTCCTCGACGTCGTGGGCGCTGTCCTACGCTCATACGTTGTGTTGTTGTGGTGGTGTGGGGGTGGGATTGTGGGATTGTGCGTGGCCGTGCATGCTACAGGTATGGAACCGGCGATCGCGTCGGGGTGCTGCTTGACATGGAAGCCAACGAGATCCGGTTCACCAAGAACGGGCACGACCAGGGTGTGGCGTACAAGGGTGTTTTCAGCAAGGAGAACATCGGTCATGGTGTGCAGGCAGCCGTCTGCATTGGTGGCATCCAGAGACAGCGCGCGTACGTTGTGTGTGGAACGGTGAGCAATGTGGCCGCGTGACGTGACAGGGTGTTGTGATGGACAGTGTGGACAGGTTTCATCGTGTGACTCTACTCCCGCCCGCGCCAACCTTCAGCACCACGTACCACCACCCGAACATCGAGCTGTCGAACTACAATTCCACTGCTCGCGGTTCCGTGAAGCAGTGGGGAACTGTCCTCGTGGACGGTGTTGCTGTATCTAGCGGAGTCCATAGATGGAAACTGCATGTCCGTGGCTCCTTGGATTGGGTTGAAGTGCCGTGCCTCGCATGCTGATGGTGGTGTTATGTGCAGGTGGATATGTTGAACCCGTTATACAAGGGTGGAATGGCCATTGGGGTCGTGACAGAGCACTTCGACGTGGCCTCGGGGATTCTTGGTGCTCACGCCGGGAGCTGGGGCTACAGCGGGCGGACCGGAGACAAGGGCGACGGGATCGGCGGGTTTCAGAAGTACGGCGAGAGCTTCGGGACGAACGACACTGTGGAGATCCTGTTGGACATGGACATCGGCGAGCTGAGTTTCTCAAAGAATGGCGTGCCGCAAGGCATTGCTTTCCGCGAGGGTCTCAAGGGGGAGCGCTTGTTTGCAGCTGTCTGCATCGGTGGCGTGCATCGTGAGGGCGGCTTCCACGCTGTGACATTGTGGGCGTAGGCCCTTGGGGGTGGCTAACTACAATCAAACATCTCAAAAAGATCAATGTTTTCATGAAAGTAAGAAACAGCACTTCGGTTTTCGAAGCTTGCCGTTGCGTCGGCGCACAAACCTGGCACTTGTCCTGGACAACGCGGGTGTGAGGGGCTGGAGTCGCGCTTACACTCGTCCGTTGTGGACTGTGCTGTGCGCTAGACGCACAGGGAAGGGGTGCACAAGGCTCAAGGGCATTCTGTGAGGATGATGAGGCGTGGTTACGGTGATAATGGCGGCGACATTACTCGCGAGCAGCTGGATGAACTGAAAACGAAGTTCCAGCTCCTGGAGGGCGACCGTAAGGCTTACTTCGAGACGTATGAGACCACGAAGCGAACAAACGAGCAGCTGTTCCGTGAGCTCCGCGCGAAGAACCGAGAGCTTCGTCAGGCACTCGCGAATCTACAGCGAGAGTCGGGCAGCAACGCCCGTGGCGGTCAGGACGATGAGATTGCTCGAGTGAGTGCCGAGCTCAATGCCAAGCGAACAGCGTTCGACCAGTTGCACCACAAGGTTCGAAAGTACACGGAGGAGCTTGATCTCAAGCGTGACCAGTACAAGGAGCTGGAGCTGGAATCTGCCCGTGTGAACGACGAAGACTCACCGCTCACACGCAAGATCCGTCTACTCGAAAACCGCCTGGACAAGGCAATGATCAAGTACAACGAAGCCCAAAGCATTCGCAAGACGTACGAGCAAATTGTGAAGCGCTTGAAGGAAGAGCGTGTCGGGTTTGATAACCAACTCGCTGCCCTCGAGCGGACTTTGAATGCCAAGAAGCACGACTACGAAGAACTGCTGCTTCTGTCCGGTGATGCGAATCATGCAAAGGAAATGGCTGTACGTGGTGTTCTTTCCTTCATGGGATGTGTGTCTGTGTTTTCCATCAGTGCCTTTCGTTCACCCGCCTGGCTGCCATCTCCCACAGATCGTTGAACTGGAGCGTGTCAAGCAGGTTGCAAAGATGGAACACGAGCGGCGTGTGAAAGAGCTGCGTGAGAAGGAAGGAATTGTTCAAAACAAGTTGGACATGAAGGAAAAAGCCAAGCAGCGTGAGCAGTTGCGGCGTGACATTATCGCCGAAGCTGCCGGCGACCTGGGTGCGGACGAGGAGGAGAAGCTCAAGAGCAGTCTCGCGTTGAACCGCATGCAGAGCAACCAAATTGCCGAGGAGAGTGCGGCACAGCGCAAGAAGATTGACGTGTATGAGGAGGCATTCCGCAAGATCAAGGAAGCCACTGGTGTCAGCGACGTGAATGAGGTCATTCAGAAGATCGTCAGCCAGGAGGACCAACAGAACAACCTGATGCAGCTGACGTCGGAGAACACCACCAAGATCGAGAAGATGAACGAAGAGGTCTCCACACTGAAGGCACGCGTGGAGCAGCTCAAGTACTCTGCTCCAAACACCCGCACAGGCGCACGCAAGAAGGTCGACCAGTACGAGGAGCGCCTCACAGAGTCGTCTGCACGACTGGAGCGTGCCAAGGAGAAGTATGAGCGCCTGGCCAAGATCTTGATCAATGTGAAGGCGGGCATTGACCACTTGACAGAGAAGCTGGAGAGCGTTCGTGAGGACGACGGCCAGCAGTTGTTGATGTCAGATGAGACCATCGTGAATGTACTGTCCCAGTGCGGCACCACCCTCATGTCCCTGCTCAGTCGCGTCAAGGCTGCCCAAGGGTCTCGGCGCGGCATGGCTCTGCCACCGACGGCCCCCGGGTTGGGTCTGTCCGAGCGCGACATCGAGTCGTCTCGTCCCAACAACACCCGCATCAAGATCGTTCCTGAGGGGGTGCAAGAGGCTAACGATGATGACGACGACGAGCATGTGGAGACGCAAGATGACGACGCGATGACCCGTGACAAGGTGAAGCGTGCGGCCATGCTCCACCTTTCGCTCCAAAAGAAGAAGGACAAGAAGGCCAAGCGGCAAGCACGTCGCGGCCCTGGCGGATCAGGAAGTCCGATGCGACGATCGCGCCGCCGATAGGTTTGGGTAGGTGGAGTGCACAAACAGTTGCGCCTTGAGTTTTCGTTTAGGCTTGTAGTGAGAGAGAGTCGTGGAGTGGTTGCGTTGAACGCGGATGGCGGCGTTCGAAAAAGCAGAGATGTGAAACAATGGAGTGTTGCAGCACACACTTCTATTGATGGTGATCACACACACACCACGTGTCTTGAAAGCAACACGCCTCGCCGAGCAAGTCTCATGTGAACGTGAGCCCCTCGTACTTGGTGTCCGAGACGTGCATCCAGCCACCCGGCGTATCGAGCAGCAGGTTTCCCTCCAAGTCGAACACAACCAGTTTCTGCAGTTACCCACACAAACAAAAAGTGTTCAATACCATGACCAACGCCCTGCGGGCATAGTCCTAGACTCCTGGACGTACCGTGTGGGTGGTCCCCTCCAACTCCTTCACTTTCAGCGCCATGAACTCGTTGCGGGAGCCGGGGATCTCTGCAGCACATGGAAGAGACAAAGGCAAAGTTGAGACACGCAACGTAGACAGGGCTAGCACCACCATACGCACTTCGCACAGAGGTGAAACCATACTCGGGCTCGTGAGGGCCGATGGTGAAGACCTGACACAGTGGAGTGGAGCAGGCATGGTGAACACAAGTGGCAGTCGGGCCGAGGCGACCACAGCCCACGCACCTTGATGTCACCAAAGTTCTCATTCGCCACGATCATGATGTTCGCACCCATGCGCTCGTCGACGTCGGGGTGGTAACCTGTATCCACTGACGCCTTGCGAGGCAAAAAAATCCACTGGCGGGACCACGCATCCCAATGCACCGCCTGTCCTCGCCACGACCCGAGCAGACCAAAACACCACAACGCGTCAACCATACACACACGCGCACACAGCGTAGCGACATGGAATGCTCCACGAGACGCACTTCATGCCACAGGTAGCCAGGGTACGATGTGTTTGTGGCGTAGCGAAGCGCTTCATACACAGGCCCCCAGTTGTAGTTTTCAATTCTGCCAGTGGCGTGGATGGCTTTCACCCATTCGGCGTTGCGATGCACAATCCCGCCGTCCTGCTCGTGCACGCAGCAGCGTCATTCGGCCTGCACACACCGAAGGAGAGTCAGAAGGACGCACCTTCACCCATTCTTTTCCCACTGATCCAACCCAAACGACACCGTCCTTGACTGTCGCCCATTCACCCTTGAACGGCTTGGCTTCGTCTCCATCACCTGCGAGTGAGAGTCCACGAATCAGAAAGGCGACGAGAGAAGTGACACACGGCGGCATACCGTCAGCGATAGCGTATCGTTGGAACACGGTCGAGTGCCCCGGCTGGATCTTGAAAATCAACCCTGTGTAATCGCAAATAGCAAGCAGACGGTGTCGGTAGCTGATGAGCTCACTGAGTTCCATTGATCGGTTCTTTGTTGCAGTGTGGGTGTACCTAGAGAGGGCACAGCATGCAGTCACCACAGGTTACGGCAACCGACATGGATTTGATTTCAACGACCGGGGCGCAATAGGGGTCAGTGGGGGGCACGTACAAAGGCGTGGGGTCCTCAAAGGACACTGAGAACTTCGAACCGACGCGTCTGAGTTTTCCTTTCATCAGAAACGAGTGCCATGTGAACTCCTCAGGTAATCTTGACTCCAAATCCAAGTCTGCGACGATGGCGAACTCATACGACGGCTTCTCAAACAGCAAGTGGTCCGCTGAAATGTAGTTCTTCTGGACTTTGGGCCCAAAGTACAGGCTGGTACCATCCAACCCGGCCGTGTCTTCACGTGGGGCCGCGCACGAGGCAGAGGCAGGGACCTGCCCACGTGGTGCGTAGTCCCACCGCATCGCGATCATCGCCACAAGTGCAATAGTGAACACTGAAGCGTTGAGCTCGCGCACCCACGACATGGTGAGAGGCGTGCACCACGCTGTGACGGACAAAACGCAACTGGAGCAGAGACAACACGCACGATGCGCACATCGTCGTCTTCTCTTCAGAAGAACACATTTATGATTTTCATAATGTCACTATTTCAGCCTCTTGTTCCCGCGTGGGCACCCTTGAATTGAAACAAAAAATGCGTTTGTGTGGACTTGAGATCCGCGCACTCTGGCACTCCGGTTCACGCGCGCGTCTGTCAGTGGGACATCGGAGAACGGTTGTCGCATTTGGTCTGTACCACCCCCGGTCCTCCCCCCAACGCTGCAACGACTGCGCCGTACCCATGGACGGTTTCAATGAGTTGGCGGCCCAGGCTGATGCGTCGGCGGCGCAGCAGCGAGAGGACATGCGCCGGCAGACCTTCAAGCCGGCGATTGACGCCTCCGACTCGCGCCGAAAGCGAGAGGAGGTTCAGATCAAGATTCGGAAGCAGAAAAAGAAGGAACGCCTTGCAAAACGCCGCATGGTACGTACTGTGATGCTGGACAGCGGGGAGGTGGTGGTGGAAGACGGCTGACCTGAAAGGGGCGTGCTTCTTGTTGTGCCACAGAATGCGCGCCGCGCGCCGTCATCTGTTATGCCGGCTGCTGTCTCGGCTGGGTTGCCGGGTACGCGCGAGGAGCACATTGCAAAGGTACGCGTAGCATGCCAGCGAATCGTGCGTGGAGTTGGAACAGGACGTGACGCTTGTGTGCTGTTGCATGAGAACAGATTCCCCAGCTTGTTGTGGGCGTCAACTCAGCTGACCCAGCGACGCAACTGTTGTGCACATCTCAGTTCCGAAAGATGTTGTCCATTGGTACGTAGCGAGCCCGAAACCTGTCCGTTGCTCGCTCAGGGTGGCTCACTTTGTGTTTTGGTGGCGCAGAGAACCAGCCACCCATCGCGCAAGTGATCAAATCTGGTGTTGTGCCACGGTTGGTGCAGTTCCTCCGCCAAGACAACCTCCCCCGTTTGCAGTTTGAAGCAGCCTGGGCGTTGACAAACATTGCGTCGGGCACAAGCTCTGACACACACTTTGTCGTGGACAACGGCGCCGTTCCGTTCTTTGTGTACCTGCTCAAGTCCCCGAATGATGACGTGCGCGAGCAGGCCGTGTGGGCGTTGGGCAACATTGCGGGCGACTCTTGCGCGCTGCGTGACATGGTGTTGAAGAACAACGCGCTGCCGCCCTTGATCCGGCAACTGCAGCTCGAGTGCAAGCTGGGCATGATGCGGAATGCCACCTGGCTGCTCTCCAACCTCTGCCGCGGCAAGCCCGCGCCCGATTTTCCATTGGTGGCCCCTGCCCTGGAGACCATGGCGCGCTTGATTTTTTCTGTCGACGAGGAGGTGCTCACCGACGCGTGTTGGGCGTTGTCGTACCTGTCGGACGGCCTGAACGACCAGATCCAGGCCGTGATCCAGGCCGGCGTGTGCACGCGCTTGATTGAGCTGCTTAACCACCCCAGCCCCGCGGTGCAAACGCCTGCGTTGCGCACGGTGGGCAACATTGTCACGGGCGACGACCTTCAAACGCAGGTTGTGATTAACTTGGGCGCCCTGAATGCCCTGGCGGACCTGTTGCGCAGCCCGCGCAAGGGAATCCGCAAGGAGGCGTGCTGGACCATCAGCAACATCACGGCGGGCAGTCCCGCGCAGATTGAGGCGGTGTTGAAGGCAGACATCATCCCACCGCTTGTGCAGCGCCTCCAGTCGGACGAGTGGGACATCCAAAAGGAAGCCGCGTGGGCGGTGTCGAACGCCACGTCTGGCGGAACGAATGCGCAGGTGGACCAGTTGGTGAAGCAGGGCTGCATCCCGGCCTTGGTTGGGTTGCTGGGGAGCAAGGACCCCAAGGTCGTCACAGTGGCCATGGAGGGCCTGGAGAACATCCTCAAGGTGGGTGAGGTGATCAAGGAGGCCAGAGGCCTTGAAAGCAACGGATACCATGACGCCGTGGAGGCGTGCATGGGTATCGAGGCGCTCGAGTATCTGTGGAACCACCCAGAGACAGATATTTACTACAAGAGCCTTCGGTTGCTGCGCAAGTACTTCAACGGCACTGACGAGGCTGACCCACAACTGGAGACGTCTGTTGGAGCAGATGGGGTGCGTGCGCTGGTTGGAGGCGCTTTTGTGGTGTTTGCTGCGTCTCACCCGCTCGTGTGTGTCACTCTCGTGGTTGCAGCTGGCCAATTTCGGTGTGGACATGGACGCGGACGACTACCACTTCGACTCTGTCACCGACGCCTAAATTAGTTATGCTTGCATCATGATGGCTCCATTTGTTTACGTTCGGGTGTTGTGTTTTCTGTTCAGCGTGTGTGCCTAACGAACAAGACGTCTGTCGTTCAACATCCGCACCCACCTTCTCTCGCCCTGCTTGCTTGGCACACGGTGTGCCTATCACCCACTCGACCCCACCTTGCTTTGAACATCCCCACATCGCGCCTTTCCCTAGAGCCTCCCACATCTGCACGTACCGCACTCACTGGTCCTGCTCTCGACGAAGTGCTTCTTGGCACGTCCGCCTGTTGTGTCCTGCGCCACCGCACCCGCTGCACACGTACTGCTTGCGACGGCGTTTCGTGTGTCTTGCGCGCGACAACAGACGCGCCTCCTCAGCATCCGACCGAGGACGAACAAACCGACGCACCGCCGCGTTCAAGGCCGCCTCGGCGTTCAAGGCCGCCTCCTTGTGCTCACCGCTGGTGGCACCACTGCGCGCACCCTGCGCGTCAGGGGGCTGAGGGACAGAGGAGACGCGCCGCTGCGCACCCGCAGCGCCCGTCGCCTTTGCGACGTGGGTCTTGGGCCACGGTGGCAGGACGAGATTGTCACGCGGCAGCATGTGGGTGCCACACAGACCGGTGCGACCCATGACGTCCCTGCTGTACAGGTGCCGCAAGGCGGCCGTCGTCAGTTCCGGTGCGACAAACGGGTCCACAGGCAGGTTGCCTTCCTTGCATGCCGCCCACACGTGCGCACAGGGAAGTCCGGGGGTGCTGACCCCGCCACACGAGCACGCCAGCTCCTGCTGCGTCGCGTGTGGTGCGTGAGGGTGGGGTTCGAGGTCAACCTCATGGGTGCCTAGCTCAGCCGGACTACCGACCAGGAAGAGGTGGAGGTCCGCTCTCTGCACTACCAGGTGCTCGGCCTGTTGTGCGACCCCGTCCAGCTCCTGTTGGACACGAGGAGGGTACGGGGCCGTGTACTGACGCGCGTCGTCACCGGTCACGCCGCAGTACTTGACGCGGCGCTCAAACGCCATCTTGATGGTCGCCATGAGGCATTGCTGCAGCAGGGCTGTCATGCTTGCAAACTTGCGGTAGTCCGCCACCTCGGCACGCGCGTTGAATGACGCGCCGAAGTTGAGAGCGATGCTGCGCGGGCGGTGCGTGGTACAGGCAACTTGCTGTGCGTGCGGCAGGTTTGCCCCAACCGCCGCCGCGGCGCCGTTCTCTCGGTCACAGGCGACAACCAGCGTGGTTCCCCACTCGGCCAAAGCTGGGAACGCAGCGACGGTGCGCTCAAAGAACCAAGACCACGAAGCGGTGCTCTGGGACCTGACGATGCCAAACGCAAGCGGAAGGAGGTTGGCGTTGGCATCCAAAGCGACGAGCGTCAGGAGGACACCCATGCGGCAAGGCGCACCGTCACACGTGATGAACCGCCCCAGCTTGTCACCTGCGCCGTTTACGACGCGGCGCATGAAGCCGGGAGCAACAAAGACCTTGTGCAACACCTCAACATCTTCCTTGGCCTCACCCGCACCCGCACCCGCACGCGGCAGGGCAACGACTGTGAACTCAAAGTCGGGATCCCTCTCCTTGGCACGCGTCAGCAAGGGGCGCAGGCCAGACACATCATCGGGGTCACCAAACTTGGACACTGTCGCCGCGCGCAGCACCGCCCAGGCCGTCTGCTTGTCGACGTGCTGGAGCCCAATGCCGCCAGCAGCCTCCAGCACGGTTGTTGCCTTGGTTCCGTGCTTGGGCCTTCCCGCCGCAACACGCTCCATCACCGAGGCGACATCACGATGGGTCAGCGCGCGCTTCTTGCAGCGGCGCTTCGGCTGGCTCTGGCTCGTCGTGCACGTGTGATCCAGGTACGCACGCTGCACGGTCCATCTGGTGGGGGCGCCGCTCTCACAGGTGGCTACGACAAAGAACTTGCATTCTGACGCCGTGTTGGCGCCAGCAGCACGCCGCTTCCGAATGCCGTTGCGCGGGATGGTCGCACACACCACACGCAGCGCGGTCTTGGTCGACTTTTGCACACGAAAGCGGCGTGACAGGCCTTCGTTGTACCATCGCAGGCACCGCGCCACATCCTCCTTCCGTGCGAACCCGTGGCTGAGCTCGGGGGTCAGCTGTCGGCGGCGTTCCTGATGCTGCTGCGCGGTGAGTCGCTCCATGTGTGACGACGTTTGGCAAGCCGGGTCTCGAGTCCCACTTTTTCAATTACGCTGCTGTGTCAAGACCACAAGCCCAATTCTAACAATTTTACCACCCACTGCTGACCCTGTGTGGTGTCACACAACTACAACTTGGATCATGGCAGTTGTCAGCAACGCAAGTGGTGCCCATGCTTCTGTTATTCAGGCGTCTTGCCCATGCCGCTAGTGCCAGTGCCAACAGACTCTGCAACAAGAGCTCCCAAAGAACTCAGTGATGAGGTTCGGATGACTTGCTTGTGTACACGCCCGCTTGGGGAGTGCCGCATTCCGGTAGCCGAGCCTGGCTTCTGGGCAGGTCGGGCCGACGTGGTGGCGGCGGCGGCGGTAGTAGTGGTGGACGGGGATCGATCCGAAGCGAGGTCTGTGAACAGCGACTGCATGACCTCCACCGCTCGGAAGAGGTTCACGGCCCGGATGCGCTCGTTCTGTGGACGAAGAGGCGAGGAATGAGACACAAACCTGGCAGGGCAGGGCAGGGCAGGGCAGGGCAGGGCAGGGCAGGGCAGGGCAGGGCAGGGCAGGGCAGGGCGGAGAGGCGCGCACACACCACGCGTCAAGAGCACAGGGGTGCAAGTTATGTACCTTCAAATGAGCGCCGTCGGAGCTTTGCCCCGCAGGCAAGTGGATTGCCGGAACACCCAACGCCTGGCTCAAAAGGG
>Ga0213833_1001925_pt1 | contig 14072 bp, 10 predicted proteins | sample SWATP21_FD_160575 | JGI IMG/M metagenome (GOLD analysis project Ga0213833, IMG submission 160575) | Coastal seawater microbial communities from Marineland, Florida, United States - SWA TP2 #1 | ecosystem: Environmental > Aquatic > Marine > Coastal | place: USA: Florida | collected 2016-08-14
TTTCTGACCATGCATCGTCATGAAGAATATGCTCTTAGAGGTTTGAGAGTGGGTGCACAGGGTTATATCCTGAAAACATCCCAGCCTTACGAACTTCTCGAAGCTGTTCGTGAAGTTTCCAAAGGCGGCACTTACATCACACGTGAGATCAGCGATCGTATCGCACGCCACGTTGCTCGAAATGGCGGAAGACACGCATTTACACAACTTTCTGAAAGAGAGTTCCAAGTTCTGTGTGGTCTTGCTATGGGTCGAAGCTGCAAAGAATTGGCTGATCAATTCATGTTAAGTGTAAAGACGATTTATACTTACCGAACACGTTTGCTCGAAAAATTGGAACTCAACAATGATATCGATTTGTTGCGTTACGTTTTGAGACACAATCTCCTCGCTGGCAAAGAAGAAGGTCTTCCTGTAGAAGGATAAGAGCCAACTTCGTTGTCCCCACGATGTTAATTCTGACCTGGAATTACCTAGACGTCCTACTCCATAACTGCATTTCCTTTTTCTATGATTTTTCCTGTTGAGGGATGTTTTTGTCTAACTGACCAATCCCCAAAGAACTCTCTGGTGAACTTGTCTGTATTCAAGTTTCTTTCGCTTGATCCTTACACCTTTTTTCTATAGGTTACGAGTGATGCACCAAATGACGTACTCTATGTCTGTATGGGAAAAAAATCCTCATGTCCAAGCTTTCTGATTTCGTCGGTCACATTGTGTTCGCGGGCCTTTTGATGTTTTGCCTGGTGAAGTGCGGCCAAGATTGTTCAAATTTCTCCACACGTAAAAAAATGGATCTGGGCCAAATCCAGGTCCAAAAGGCAAAAAAAGAGAAATTCAACGGCTACAGAGTTCCTACAACCACAAAGCTCTATAAAGAAGAGGTTGGGGTCAATGGTGGAAACTTCGTCATGGGCAGTCAAAAGGACGAAATGGATCGATTGAAAAATGAAGGACCTGTGAGAGAAGTCTCCTTGACCTTTATGTATGCGGTTTGGCGGCACGAAGTCACACAAGGAGAGTTCAAAAAGGAGATGGGATACAATCCCTCTCACTTCAAGAACTGTGGAAAAGACTGTCCTGTAGAGAATCTTTCTTGGCATGAAGCGGCCCATTTCGCGAACAAGATGTCCCGGCTTAGAGGTCTGGGGGCTTGTTATCTTTGCCGAGGAGAAAAAGACAAAGTCCGCTGTGAGACTATGACTACCTGGTCTGGGCCTCATTACCCAAGATGCCCGGGTTATCGCTTGCCTACAGAGGCTGAGTGGGAATACTTTGCTCGAGGCGGTGCGACCTCTGCTATGTACCCAACCCCACGTGAGAAGAAAATCTTAGATCTGGATAAGCGTCTCAAGGCGATAGGGTGGTTTGGTGAGAACAGTGTCGTACCCTACGAAGATGCGTTTTTGTGCCCAGACGCCGAGGAAGAATCTGATCGATGTGGTACCAATCCTGTAAAGAAAAAACTCTACAATCGCTTTGGATTACACGATACCATTGGGAATGTCATGGAGTGGGTTTTTGATTATTACAACAGCAAGTACGATCCACGTAAAAAAGCCAATCCTGTAGAGTGGCGAAGGGCCAATCAACGTGTCGTTCGAGGTTGTAGTTGGATTCACAGCAAGAAAGCTTGTCGAGTCACAAGGCGATTTTGGTTCTCACCTTCTGTACGCAATAACATCACTGGATTTCGAATTGCGCGGACCATTGGATTACGAGAAGGCTCTGCGAAGAAGAAGCAGGGGAAAGAAGAGAAGAACCAACAAAAATAAAGAGCTTTCTTCTTGAGGAGAGGCACTGCACCCACAACCAGATTTCTTTTTACAAGCACCTTTTTCACACACCTCAGATTCCTTACAATCTTCATTTTTCTGACAGGCATCGATGATGGGATTTTTGGGCCAACAGGCTTTACCTTGTAGGCAACTGTAACCCTTTGGACACTCCTCACTTTGGGTACATCTTTTGGTACAAAGTTGTTGATCTCTAAAAGAAAGACAGGTCCCTGTTTCACATTCTTTGTGACTTTGACATCCTGACTCTCCCATCTTTTTTCCGCCGCTGTTTCCGCAAGCTTTGTCTCCACCCTGACAATCATCATCTTTGCCGTTTCCACAGATCTCTTTGGCACCAGGGTAGATCTCTTTGTCGTTGTCATTGCAATCCTGGACTTCTGTACAATCTTTGCCTGCTTTGTAGCCATCACCATCCAGATCTTGGCATCCTGTGGGTTTTGGACAGGCGATGTCCCCTGCCTGACAATCGTCATCTTTGCCGTTTCCACAGATCTCTTTGGCACCAGGATAGATCTCTTTGTCATTGTCGTTACAGTCGTAGGGGGTTGGACAATTGGCCCCTTTGGCAAAGTAGCCATCTTTGTCTTTGTCTTGGCACTGACTTGGACAGCTGGAATCACCACCTTTGCAGTCATCATCTTTGCCATTTCCACAGATCTCTCGAGCACCTGGGTGTACACTTTTGTCCTTGTCATTACAATCGTAAGGTGTCTTTTTGCAGCCGCCTGTAGAGGCATAATAACCATCTTTGTCTTCATCTTTGCAATTGGCTGAAGGAGCCTCGACGATGATGCTCAGATTGAGTACTGGTCCGAATTTTTTACCTTTGTGGTCCATTTGCCAGGTACTTCGGTACGTTTTGGCTGCTGTTGGACTCGTGACGCGGAAGGAAAATTCTTTGCTACCTTTGGGGCTGATTTTGTCCGAAGAGCCCAATGCGAGTTTGGAGGGCATTCCCAATGCGTCACCTCCTGTGCGAACGAGTGCATATCCGCCAGAAGCACTCCAGGTGGTATTGCCTGTATTAGAAAGTTTCCAACGCTTGGTAAATGCCTGCCCTGGATTCATTTTTGTATTGGCCCCAGGAGATTCTGAGATGAGCTTTGCGCCGTTTTTGTCGCTTGGTGTGGGATTGGATTCATTGGCCAGCTGAGCACCAGTATAGTAATGTCTGATGATGTCTCCGAACTTTTTCCCACACTTACCCATAGCTTGTGCACCACGCTGGCAAAGTCCGACTCTGTGACCGTATACACCCCAACAGGTCGACGTTTTCCCCATGCTTACGGTACAGACGACCTTACAAGCACCTGTCTTGTTTTCCATGCAGGTGACACCTTTGAGGTAGGGAAGGGCAGTGCTGGACCAACCGGCCTCCTTATTGGAACGTGTTTTCCCACCACAGCTTGCGGCAAACCACCCACCCACCAGTTTTCCCTGATGCACAGCTACGATGTTTTTGGTGGCGTCTACGGCTTTGTCAGTGCTGGTATAGCGCGTGGTGCCCCAGACCTGGCATCTGGTGGTGGTACAGATCGCTCGTGAGCCGCCTCGGGTGTAATTGACTGTGTAACTTCGTGCGGCGACAGCCTGCGCTTTCTGGGCCTCTGCTGGGAAGGATGGACCAATTTCACGTGGGAGGACACCTTTTAAATATTCTTCCAAAGGCAAGGTAATGGTTTTTCCTGAAGTGAGAATGACCTTGATCTGCTTTGGTAGAGGATAGGTCGGACCGTTTGTTGGGGAGATCCCGGGCACAGAGGGCCGCTCATTGTCATTGGATTGGGGTCTTTCTGTGACGTGTCTGTGTTCTTGAAAGCGGTTGGGATCGAGTGTTCTGGGATCACGGATCAATGCCGATGCTTCTTTTAGTCGGGCCAGGGGAGGCATACCAAATTCGATGGCCATCATCCCACTTTGCTGGACTTTTGCATCTTCCCAGCGATAAGGATACATGCTTTCGATAGTGGTCATGTAACCTTTATAAGATACTCGGATCTCAAAGGCTTTTTTGGGGATATTCAGACGAAAGGAAGCATAGCCATGCTTATCACTAAAACCCATGATACCGGAGGTGATATAAATTCTGGCTTCTGGCAAAGGCTTTTTGGTCAAGATATCGTAGATCTTGACCTCTAACAGAAGCTGCCTTTCCGGCTGCGGCTTGATGGGGGTGGGGGTTGGCTGTACACGATTCCCTGCGAAGAACAGACCTAGAGACGCTAATACAAAAAACAAGACAGTACGTCGCATGATAATGATTCCTGAAAAAGAAAACCAAATCCGAGCCAAATCGACATGATAGAAATACTATTAGAGCGTAAAAGTGCCTGGAAAGTCAAGCCTTGCCGAACCAGGAATAGAAGTATAAAGAGGCTTTAGAAGAGTCGAAAACAAAGGAGAAAGAGCTTATAAACCCTCTTTTGGGTGTGGGCTCTAGGAGAATTCTTTAGGAGGTGGTTTTTTGAGTAGGGATGGGTTTGTAAGTGAGAAATAATAAATTACTGAACGACTGCCGATTCTAGCTTTCGTTTTTTGATTTCACTCTTTACGAGGCGAGCAACGACGGGATAGCGGCGATATCTTCGGTAGACATTTTCATAAGCTTGGGTGGCTTTTTGGGTTTCGCCTGCTTCATGGTATCTACGCGCTTTTTGGATACGTGGAAAGACCCTTTTTAAGATCCGGATGTTCTTCTTGGCTCGGTAGCGAAGTGGGCTGTCTGGGTTGGATTGCAACCAGATCTTCATCAGCCACCATTTTCCGCTCTTTTCGTAAGAGAGGTACTTGAGGAGTACGATCTGCTTTTTGGCTTTATCGCTGTAGTCTCCTGATGGAAAGGCTTTTAAGTAAGCTTTGTACTTCCCTACTGAGGGCTTCTTCTGGATTTTTTGCCACCAGAAATTACGATAGTGCTGGCGGGCCTGGATGATATAGCGGCCTCTTGGGAAATGCCTGGTGTAGGCTTCCATACCTTTATAACTCTTGTAGCGAAGTGCCTTACGGTAAAACAGGGTTTCGATCTGTTCTTTAGCAGCTTGAGAGAAGTGCCCGCTGGGGAATCTCCGCAAAAATCGCTGGTAGCTTTTGAGCCGATTTCGCGCACGGGCTTTTCGGTAAAGAAGCGTTTCAAGCTGATTTCGAATTTGTCGTCGATACCGACCTTCTGGATACGCACGAAGGTATTGTTCGCAGGTTCTAACGTCTTGTTCTTCTATTGCTTTTTGGAAGTATAGCTTTTCAAGACGTCGTTTGGCCCTACGCCGGTTGGGATCGTCTGGGTTATTGCGGATGAAGTTCTCATATCCTGAGATACTGTCTTGATCTTTTGCTTGTTGATAAGGTGACACACACCCCACCAATGCACTGGTCCCGTAGATCAAGAAAAGAATAAAGAGCGTTATCTGTTTCATTTTGTTGCTAATGTTGTCTCTTTGCCTGGCTGGCGTAAATCTTCGTAACAACTTTCTAAAATGCCATTGTATACGAACACATCGATTTGTCAAATCTGCTGCTTTTCGCTCTGTGTCTGTAGATGAATTTCCCTGGTATACAGTGACACAGAGGACGTAGATCATTTTTTATGATGCATGAGCTGCAAAAAAGGGAGACAAAAATGTGAAAGCGATTTTCCCCTCCCATTATTTTTTTCTACTTTTATGCGAGATTCTTATTGACACCCCCATAATTTGGGTGCTATGCACCCTAAAGAACATTCGTTACAAGTGCTGCAAATATGATCAGGGGATTGTTGAGTCATTGATTACGACCATTTTCCCCTAAAGGAGATGAGAGCTATGACCAAGTCCGAGCTAATCGACAAAGTATCTCAGGCCGTAAACGATGATCGTCTCACTAAGAAGTTGATCGAAGAGGTGATCGTGGCGACCTTCGACGAAATCAAATCGTCTCTTTCTGGTGGCGACCGAGTTTCCTTCCCTGGCTTTGGTTCTTTCAATGTCAAAGAGAGAGCTGCTCGCAAAGGGCGTAATCCCCAAACTGGCGCACCCATCGATATCCCCGCCTCCAAAACTGTTTCCTTCAAACCTGCCTCTAAATTAAAAGAAAGCCTCTAATTTTCTTTCCTTTTCCAATATTCCAAAGCCTTCCGAAAGTCTCCACAACATTTTCCTGGGAATTCAGATCGATCTTTTGAACGATTCGAATACTTTTTGCACCTTTTTGTGCTTTTTACGATTCTTTCTCTCACAGAAATAAATGTTGTCGGGATCTTAAAGACTTAGACGAAAGCCGTTTTCTTGAGTGTTTCACACGAGTCTGTTATGAATGACATGATGACCGTTAGGGCTATGAAAAGCATTTGACATTAAGGTGGTAAGTGTTTATTCTACGATTTGGCTCAATGAAATATGGGTATGATTGCGGAATATCGAGCCCTACAGTGAATTATAATCTTGAAGGAGATGTAAAATGAAGAAGTTGTTGTTGGTCCTTATGTTGACTTTGAGTGTTGGCGCGTTCAGTACCATGTCTTTCACCGCTTGTTCCGGTGGTAGCACTACTACCGATACTGGTGGCGGTTCTACTGATACCGGTGGTGGCAGTGGCGACGCTGGTGCTACTGCTGGAGGTTGATCCGAATCATTCGGTCAATCTTAATGAGAAGAGAAGGAAACGCATTCTCTTCTCATCTATACCTCACCCAAAACGCCTCTCCTCTTTTCATCCAAATCAACAACTTTTTCCATATATACAAACTAGAGTCGGCGAGCCGACCTGTCTTGTTACAAAGAACATCTGATTTTTTGTGATTTTGTATGTCTCTGTCCTATCTGCTTGTTTTTGATTGAAAAAAGATGTTTCTGTTTTGCCGCAGTGGTTGGATAAAGCTGCCCCTTTTTACAAGGGAAGAGAGACCACACGGGCTCTCTTTGACCTGGGACAAAGAAAAGTATTTGACTTATTAAGGCAAATGCTTATCCTACGGCCTGCTAAAAAAGGTGCTTGCGGAAACAAGCTCCACTGGAATGATTTTTCTTGAAGGAGATATCGAAATGAAAAAATTGTTGTTGGTCCTTATGTTGACTTTGAGCGTTGGTGCAATCAGCACTGTATCTTTCACTGCTTGCTCTGGTGGCACCACCACTGAGCACAGCCACAATGAAGAAGGTCACTCCCACGGTGAAACCGGTGGTTCCACTGACACTGGTGGTGGAGCTGGCGATGCTGGTGCTACTGGCGGTTGATTTCCCCTCCCAGACTTTCCCTCCGAGCTTTCTGCTCCCTTACCATTATCAAACAACCACCCACCTTTCTCAAAACCACATGAAGAAATTCGTGATTTTGTATTTGCGCTTAAAGTGCTTCCGAATCAAGCAATTCTGGCAAGACATGCTGCTGCGGCTGTAGACCTAGCGCTTTTGCAATGCTTTTTGCGAGTTGTTCTGCTGCTGTGGCAGGCGTGATCTGTTGTTTTTCGGGCTGTAAACCCAGTAAAGAACAGACACCACGGTGAGAGAGTCCGCAAGGAACGATCAGATCAAAGAACGACAGATCGGTTTGTATATTGAAGGCAAATCCGTGCATTGTAACGTCTTTTTTGAGATGAAATCCAAATGCTACGATTTTTTCATTCTTGACCCAGACTCCGGGGAAATCGTTGTCGTAACGTGCCTTTACGTCGTGCTCTTCCAAGAATTCAATAAAGACCTTTGCAAGATCTTCAACAAAGGTGGGCAAGGTGGTTTGTCGTTCGTGTAGATCCACGATGAGATAGCCTACCAGCTGGCCTGGAGCGTGGAGGGTTGCGTCACCGCCTCTGTCGGAACGTATGACAGTGACACCTCTTTCTTCCAGGGTTTGTTGGGGGAGCTTGAGGCTTTCCTCACCTCTCAGGCGGCCCAGCGTGATGGTAGGAGGGTGCTCCAAAAGAAGAATAGAGTCTGGGATTTTCTTCTCGATGCGCAATTCTCTGAGTGCTTTTTGCCATTTCCAGGCTTCTTGATAAGGGACACGTCCAGCATAATGCCAATAAAAGGGAGCGGTGCTTGTCATGATACTCTCATGTCTTTTGGTTGGTGATGGGTAAGGGATGAATTAGGGAAAATGTTTTTGTAAAAAGAGGGGATGTTATCGCTGTTGTAGGATTTGGTTGACTTCCGATTTTACGACTTCGTTGGTGTCATTTGCCATTGATTTGATCAGCTGTAATGCGCGTTGTGTATTGATGCGGTGGAGTGCTTTTACAGCCCGCAAACGGATCAACCAATTTTTATTTTTGAGTTCTCGAGCCAGGGAAGGGGTTGCAGGATTGCCGATCCGGCCGATGGCTTCGGCTGCGACTTCCCATTCTTCGCCACTGCGCAAGCGTTTGATGATGGCATCCAGTGCTTTGGTCGCGCCCATGGTACCCAGAGCCAGCATAGAGGCTTCTCGTTGGTATGGGTTGGGAAGGTGCAACCACGACATCAAAAAGGTCTCTGCCTCTGAGCCAAATTTGATGAAGCTTTCTGAAAAGATAATGGCTTCTTCTTGATCCAATTGTGGGAAGATCGCTGCCACGTGATCCACATGGGCAGGATCTGCGAGTTCACAAAGGGCGAGAGCTGCATCCAAAGCCACAGATGGATCTTGCAGCAATTCAATGAGATCTGCTGCGTCCATGTCCATAAATCCATCCAATTCCTCGATGTCATCGTCGTCATCGACTTCGATGGGTTGGGCAGATTCTTCTTCCACACGTCGTTCTGCTGCTTCGATGAGCTTTTCGATATCTTGATCCACTTCGATATCGTACTCATCACAGGCATCCAGGATCTTTTGCCAGTTGTCCAGGTTATCCCAAGGATCAAGATCGTTTGGTTGGCGGATATGAAGATTGAACTCTGTGAAGGAACTGAGTGTTCTACGGACGATATCCTCAAATGAATCGCTCACACCTTGATCAATGGCAAAGCGCATCAAGTGATCTGGCATGTGGATACCAAAGTCGATACAGGCATTGAGGACACGCTTTTGGATATCTCTGAAGTACTTGATAGGAAATGATTTTCTCGTGAGCAAGTAGTCGTACTGTTCTTGTTCGGACCAGTAAGCCATGATCCCCACAGCGAATTTGGCTTTGGCAGGGGATTCAATGCCGGAGAAAGAGTTCTTGTCAAAGTTGTGAGACATCTTACCCAGTCGATCGTAATCGGGTTTTTGGAATTGGGTAAGTGCTTTGCGGAAATTCCGAGCTGAAGGAGCCAAGGACTCCATCCAGATGCGGCCTTCGTCCAACAGATATTCGACATTTTGCTCCAAAGGCAAATCGATATGGAGATCTCTGTATATGGTGTAAGTCTTGGTACAGAAATGGATTTCCAATCGGAATTTCTGCATCAAGAGATCCAGGAAGAGCAATGCGTCTGTTGATTCCAGATCCATGGGACATTCGAAAGTGTGTACTATTTCGCCCTCTGTATTTTCCAGGAGGATATTGCACACCAGGAGGGGATAGCTAGGCATCCGATGAAGCTGCAAGAAGAATTGGATCTTTCCACCTTGATCCAGGACGCGGGTGGCGCCTGCTGAAATCATCAGTTGAACAGAGGCGACTTGCTTCGCTGGATCTGAATGGAAGTAATAGATCTGACCAGTCTTTTTCCAGTCAGCGACTTTTCCTGGGATAGGCTTGGCTTTTTCGAATTCTCGAGAAGTGCTGATCCCTTCACCGACTCTCTTTCGTACAGAGGTCCCGCCACTTTCAGCGGAGCGAAGCTCTGCCAAAAGATCAGAAGCTGGCTTTGCCACGGTAGGTACATCTGCGAGTGGCTCTTTGCTTGCAGGAAGATCTTCTTTGGTGGAACGGGCAAAGAGTTCGTCTCTGTAAAGAGGTTGTGTCATACCTGGCAATCCTGCTCCAGGCTTGGGCGTCAGGCCGATCTTGGTGGGATCTTCATCATCGCCGGGAGACGACAGCATATCCAGAGGATCCAGCGGTGCGTCGAAAGACACAGTATTCTTCTTCTTGGCAGAGGAGAGATCCAGGCCAGTGAGTGCGGAAGAAGAGGGACTACCCGCGTTTGGAACCAGTGGTGGCAGATCGCTGTTTGTTGGGCTGGGAATGTTACTGAGTTCCAGCGGCATGGTTTTGGGGCTGCTCTTGCTAGATGCAAATGGATTGAGAGCGGCTGTCGCACCTGCATCAGAGGCTACATTGGACAAGATGGGAGATGGCTCTGTTTTTTTGGAGCGCTTGACCTTGTTTTTAGGCATGGGCAGGTCATCGAGGCTGCTGGACTCCAACGTTTCGGTGGTTTGATGCGCATCGCCTCTCTTGGACTTTCCTTTAGGCATAGGGGGTGTGGAAAGAGGTGTGGGCTTTGATGGCATAGGAGGAGTAGACGGCGGTGGCGTTAACGAACTCGCAGATGAGATGGCCGAAAGGCTCGGAGAGGAGACACTGGAGAGGGAGGAACTGCTTTGAGATGGCCGTGCAAATGGAGGAGGCATGTTGGGCTTTTTGGAAGCACTTTTCCCACCGCTCTCCTGGATAAACTCAAATGTTGGAGTCGAAGCATAGGGAGGGATGGTTTGGCGTGTTGAGTTTGCAAGTGTCGCAAACCACCAGCTCATCACACCGTAAGTTCTGGTGCGAAAGGCTTCTGGTAGTCGGATGACCACACGTTTTTTCGCAGAATCGTGGAGGATCTGCGGTCTCAGTAGGCGGTTTTCTTCACCACAGGAACTGCATACCACCCATTCTTGTCGATCCAATGGTGGATAGGAGCGTTGGTCTGTAATGTGCATAGAACACGAGACCAGATGCCTGGAAGTGACACCACAATCACAAGTGATGTGGATATAAGCCTGCTGACTTTCCAGTAGATCTGGGACGTCATGACCTTGTTCACTTCGTGGAAAAGATGGAGAATGCGCTGGAAAGAATCCAGTTTGCGGAAGACCTGATACAGGACAAAAGGTGATCATCTTTTGAAAACTCTTGGCATTTGCCCCAATGGTTATCGGGGACAATCGGTTCACTTATACAACACAACTCCGTGAGAAAGTGTGCTGCTGTTTATAATGATAAACTCTATTGTTTGAACGATGTTGAAGTTAACGGGTGCTCGTTCTTATCACTGTACAAATGGGAGGAATTATACAAGGAAACTTTGTTAACATAGGGCTTTTTTGCTGTCAAGAGGTCGCACTCCGTAGGGTTCAATTGGGGAGATAGTGGATAGGATTGACATGCCGGTTGTTGTAAGTCAGCGTGAAGTGAAGGTGAGGACCCGTTGAACTTCCTGTGGAACCTATCCGACCAATGGTCTCTGTTGCTTTGACGCGGCTTCCTGTTTGGACCAATATCTGCGAGAGGTGACAATAGTAAGTCGCAAAAAGACGAGGGTGGCGAATGACCACACCCAATCCACAAGCACCCATCCAACCTGTTCTCACAACGCGGCCTGATGCCGCTGCGCGTACCCTTGTACCAAAAGCTGCTCCCAGATCGATTCCTGTGTGAAAGCGACGTTTTCGACTAAAGGGATCGCGTCTCCAACCATATCCACTGCTGATCCTGGCTTGTACCACTGGCCATACCAAAAACCGTTTGGGTTGCTTGTACCTCGCGAGATCTTTTTGGGTGAACACCAAGGGGGGAAGTTTAGACTCAGGAATTTGCCCTTTTTTGCGAGGCTTTATCAGTGAACCCCAAGATGAAATTTTTGGTAAATTCCCTTCATATCCCAATGTGTACATGTTCGATTTCTTGGGTTTGGGCAATCCCTTTTTTTGATGTATTTTTTGAATCCGCCTTTGTTTGCGAAGTCGCTTTTGTGCATCGATTTGCAAAATTGTGTGGATGATTTTCATAGTGAGCTGATCTGGAAAGTCTATGAATTGATTGCGATCTTCATCGCTGACCAGTTCCAAACGAGAACGCAGCAAATTCAATAAGGGAATCGGTGCGTCGTGGAGATGCTTTCGGATCGTTTGTAAAAACAAGAGCCACTGCTTTTTTCGACTTGCTGGGAAAGATTGTTGTTTGCTTTTACCGCGTTTCTTTTGAGCCTTTTTGGGAGCAAAAGTGCGCACAAAAGGTCGAAGTGCCAGTTTGGCTTTTTGAACGGCAAGTTGCTTTTTGGTGAGCCTGGGTTTTCTCTGTTGGGGCTTTGACTTGCCTTTGCTCTTTTGAGGTGCGACTTTTTGACGGGCTTGCGTCTTAGGTTGTCTCTTTGTAGATGTAGAATGAACTTTGGAATTGCGGGGAGTTGCGCTTTTTGCTTGAAGCTGAAAGGGTAAGTAGACCAGCGAGATGGCAAAGAGGGCAGAGAGACCCCGGCAAAGGGACGTGGATAGAGTGGAAGATTTTTGCTTTGAAGTCTTCATGGAACTGCTGTACATCATCACTATTGTGGCATCTACCATGTCAGTGGCTTAAGAAAATCTGCCTGTTCACCGATTTTGGTGAACCATTCATCACAGAGCAAACTTAACAAAGAAACACAGTGATGTCCATTTTCGTGGTGGTTTCACAGAGTTCCTCATGTGTCACAGTGGAGTAGGTATGTGGAAATTAGTTTATGACGATGGGAGCATCGTATTAGAGACACCAGAACCCATCGACGAAAGCATCTCTCTTCCTGGCGCTTTTGTGTGGGATCAGAGGATCAATCGTTATCGAGCCAAGGGCTGTGATTATCGAGCTGTTCGTACATGGGTGCATCGTTCTGGTGAGCCTTATGAAGATCTGGCTGCTGCATACAATCGTCTGGAACTCAAGCCCAAGATGATCCGAACACCCAGACCTTACCAAGCCGAGGCCATTCAGGCCTGGAAAGGTGCTGGAAAACGTGGACTGATTTTGTTGCCGACTGGTACAGGGAAGTCTTTTGTGGCTGAGCTGGCCATTACTGAGGTTCAACGCTCCACGCTGGTGGTTGCGCCAACCATCGACCTGATGAACCAGTGGCACAGCATCCTTTCGGCATCGTTTCAGGTGCCTGTGGGGATGTTGGGGGGCGGTTACCACGAAATCGAAGATCTCACTGTAAGTACATACGACTCTGCTTATCGCCACATGGATCGCCTGGGAAATCGCTTTGGTCTTGTGGTGTTCGACGAGGTTCATCACTTACCTGGACCCAGCTATTACCATGCCGCAGAGTGTTGTTTGGCACCTTTTCGTCTCGGATTGACGGCGACTTTGGAACGACCTGATGGTGGACACTTGAGTCTCGTCGATGTCATCGGAGGCGTTGTATACGAGCGAACCATCAAGGAGTTGGCAGGAGATTATCTCGCTGAATACCAGATCGAACGGATCGAAGTGCAGCTCAACGAAGAGGAACATCGAGAGTACACCGAAGCCCGTGAAACCTATCGGAGTTTTGTAAGAGAGAAGGGCATCCGTTTTGGGGGACCGCAAGGTTGGGGCAAATTTGTGGCCATTAGTAGTCGAAGCTCTGCTGGACGTCGTGCCATGAAAGCTTTCCAAAAAGCGAGGCGATTGGCTCTATCTGCGCCCTCTAAGTTGCGAGATCTGGAAGGATTACTCCGACAACACAAGTCAGACCGAGCTATCATTTTTACCAATGACAATGCTTCTGTCTATTATATCAGCCGTTGCTTTTTGATCCCTGCGATTACCCACCAGACCGACGCCAAGGAAAGAAAAGAGATCCTGAAGAAGTTCAATGAAGGGGCGTACCCATGTCTGGTCACTTCGCGTGTCTTGAATGAGGGTGTCGATATCCCGGAAGCCAACGTGGGAATTGTCTTGAGTGGGACTGGCTCTGTTCGAGAACACGTACAGCGATTGGGTCGGATCCTTCGACAAAAGCCAGGAAAAAAGGCCGTCCTTTATGAAGTGGTCACGGCGAATACCGTAGAAACCTATGTAAGTGATCGACGAAGGGAACACGATGCGTACCGTCGCTGATGCCCTTGTGATGAGCATTTTTCGATAAATAAGAAGCAATATACATTCTTTCAACAGGAGCAAGCATGCTGACCTCTGACTTGCTGCGGATACGCAAAGTCAAAAATGAAATCAAACCTCGTTATATCGACGTTACCAAAAAGAAGTACAAGGAAAAGGCCCAGCAGCTAATCGAGCTGTACGACAAGTACGTGCATCGTACCCGAGGGGAGTTGGAAGAGGCGATACGAGAGGTGATCGGAGATGGAACGGATTTCCTCATGCAACGCGGATTGGCCAAGCTTCTGACGGATCGCTCTGAGTTTGAGGTACAGGCACCTGTAGAACCAAAGGTGATCCGAGAAAAGCTGTTTACACTGTCTGCACAGCATTACCCCATCGCCATT
>Ga0213833_1001927_pt1 | contig 14063 bp, 15 predicted proteins | sample SWATP21_FD_160575 | JGI IMG/M metagenome (GOLD analysis project Ga0213833, IMG submission 160575) | Coastal seawater microbial communities from Marineland, Florida, United States - SWA TP2 #1 | ecosystem: Environmental > Aquatic > Marine > Coastal | place: USA: Florida | collected 2016-08-14
GAAGGCGTGGGGGGGGAGGGGGGGGGGCGGGGGGGGGGGGGGGGGGGGGGGGCAGGGAGGCGCTTCCACCTCCACTCACGAGTGTGCCATTGCTGCGTGCAGACGGACATGCGGAACGTGCTGTGCGCCGTGGTGATGGAATCCAAGAACAGCTCCCGCGTCATGTCTGCGCTGACCGCCAACCGTGCGTGGATGAACCTGGTGCGAAACTGGTTAAAGCAGGGCATTCGGCTCCAACAGCCAGCGGTGTTAGAAAGTGTGCTGATGGTGCTGAACGCTCAAGCCACCCCCACTGTCGACATCATCAAGTCCTGCAAACTGGGGAGTGTGGTGGGCTCGCTCAGCCGTCAGTTCAAAAAGAAGTCCACGGCGTTTGTTCCCCCTGGTGCGTCTCAGTCGTGCTGGGCGCGTCGTGCCCCTGCAAAGCCTTGTGCTGCCGCGTGTGTCATGTGGTGTGTTTATGTGGGTGCCTACTCACCTCGACCCGTGCCCCATCCTCGACCCTCTCCCCCGCCTGTCCGCCCGGCGCAGCTGTCCGTGACGTTGCCGATGGCATCATTCGCAAATGGTCCCAAGCCAAACCCAAGTCCGCGCCTCGCGTCAAAAAGACCCGGACGCCACCCACCACCTCCGCCGCCGCCACCGCCGCCGCCTCTGCCACCGCGTCAGCCCCTGCCTCGGCTTCGACGCCTGCCGCCACTGCTGGCAGCAGCAACAGCAGCAGCAGCAGCAGCAAGCCACTCACGGGTGTGAAGCGCAAGAAGCCGTCTGCTGCATCGTCGAGCGGCAGCGCCACCACCACCTCCACCGCACCTGCTTCTGCTTCTGCACTTGCCGGCGGCGCAGCCACATCCGGTTCCGCTCCATCGTCCGCGCCGCGCCGCCGCCCACCGGCACTTGCGCGCGTGACGGGTGCCGGCGCCACCAAGCTGCCGCCGCCATCCAGCCTGCGCAGTCCACTGGCCGCGCCCGTGTCATCCCCGGCGTCGCACAAGCCGACCGTGTCTGCCGCCGCCCGACGCGCGCAGCTGCTGCGCCAGCGCAATCGAGAAGCGGCCGCGAAGAAGCAACGCACCAAGCTGCTGCAGGCGCAGAAATCATCATCCAGCGCTGCGTCGCGCTCCGACAGGCGTGCTGGTGCCGGTGCTGGTGCGCCCGGTGCGGGTGCCGGTGCGGGTGTAGGTGCGGGTGTGAGTTCTTCTTCTGCAGGTGGCTCCAAGCGCAGCGCATCCACCTCTCGGCCGACCTCTGGTGTGGCTTCAGCAGTCAACAGACGCCCCAGCAAGCGCGCGCGACTGTCCAAGAGCCTCTCCGGGGCAAAGTCCGCCGCGACCTCCAGTGGAGGTGCCGGTGCGGGTGCGGGTGCGGGTACCAGTGCCGATAGCCGCCGGCGTGTGGCTGCCGTGGGTGTGGGTGCAGCAAGCAGAAGAAGCAGGAGCGTCGCGGGCGTGAAGTCCGCGACGCCGCCGGTGTCGCCGCCGCCGCGTGTCCAGATGTTCCGCGGCGGGTCCGACTCGCCGGGCCCTCTGTTTGTCGCGCCGTCGTCCCCTGTCCCCATCATTGTGGCCGGCGCCGGCGCCGGTGCTGGTGCCGGCGCCGGTGCCGGTGCCGGTGTAGGTGGCGCACGTGCGTCGTCCGCCGCCGGCGCCGCCGCCGCCATCCCTGCGGCCTCTGGCCCCGCCACGTACATTGGCAAGAACACTGGGGGCAAGCGCGGCGTCCTGCGCAAGTCCAGGGCCGCGCGCAAGAACAACCGCACGGTGCGCTTCAAGGAGGGGTCGGAGCTGACGCAGACGCGGTTCATCCCGCCGCGTGCCGCACGCACTGGTGGACCCGCCAATGCGCAAGCCGCTGCGGCGGCGGAGCGTGAGAATGAGAAGCGCGCCATGGAGATGTACGTGTGCCCGTGCCTCCCTCTTTTGGGGTGTGCGTCACGGTTGTGGCTTTGCTGGTTGTTGTTTTCCTGTTTGTTTGGTTTGTTTCGTTGCGTGTTCAGCTTTGGTTTTTCTTTTTCTTTTTTCTTTTTTTGGTTGGTTCGCATTTTGTTCCATTGCGCCCAGGCATTGCATTCACGGTTGTGTTGTGTGTGTTGCTACTGCGGTGCGTGGCGGTTCGTTGTGCGGGTTCGTTGAGCAGGGCACGATCGCGGCACCGCAATGGGTACGTCGACGATGACATGGGTTACGGGCCGGTGGTGAGGTGGTACCGCCCGCGCAAGGTGTGGGTGGGTACCGTGGCGGACGCCACCGTCGAGGCCACGCCTGCGCCTGTGGAGTCCAAGGAGCGCGACATCCAGGTGGGTGGGTGGGTGGGTGGGTGGGTGGGTGGGTGGGCTCTAGGCGCGTGGTATGTGGTGTGTGTTGGATGAGTTGGTAGGCGCCCACACACGCACCCACACCCACCCGCGTCGTGCCCAAACATCCACACACCCATCGCAAAGAGTGCCGTTGCAACGCTGTGCGCTGCTGTTGTCTCACGGCTGCGTTTTTTCATGTTGATTGTCTTGTGTTGTTGGGCGACAGGCTGCGCGTGTGGAACACGAGATGGCGGTGATGTACTTGAAGTTCAAGCAAATCCCACCCAATCCCGATGAGTCCCTGCTGGCGCATGCGCATTCCAACCTCCCCGCTGGCACCACCACCACATTCTCGCTTGGCGCCGCCGCCGGGTCTGTCCCTCATGTTGGCACAGGTGCTGGCATGGGCGCTGGCCCCGGCATTGGTGGCGGTGGCATGGGCGCTGGCCCCGGCATTGGTGGCGGTAGCAGTGCCGGAGCTGGAGTTGGCGCTGGCGCTGGCGCTGGCGGTGGCGGTGGCATTGGAAACGGGAGCGGTGGTGCCGCCGACGCCGGCACGTTCGCGATGGGTGGCATGGAGATCGATGCCAACGCGTTGCTGAGCTCTGTGCTGAAGGACACCAACGTGGTGTCGCTCATCCAAGCCCAGGTGCAAAAGCAGAACACGAACACCACTCCGTCCGTCGGTGGCGTGGCGTCGTCCCCGCCACGCCGCCACGACCACGGCCACGGCCACGACCACGGCTACGACGCTGGCCGAAGGTCGGATGTGGCGCCGGCGTACGACCGGCAGTACGAGTCGCGAGGCTACAGTGCGTTCCCAGCGGCAACGTCACCACCTGTACGTGCGGTGCGAGTGTGTTGAGTGTGTGTGAGTGTGTTGTGTGTGTGTGTGTGTGTGTGTGTGTGTGTGTGTCAGTGTATGCCACGCCGGCCGTGCGGATCTGTGGTGCCTGTGTGCCTTGATGGCCGTGCTGCTGGGGTTGTTGTTGCGTCATCCTCCGCGCTCTGTCCTCCGCGCTCTGCTCTGTGTATCGCGCTCTCGGGTCTTTCTCCCTCACGCGTGCCCGTGCAACCTTCCCTTCGCACTGTTTCCGTGTTCAGCGCTACGGCTCTGGTCAAGCATCTCCGCCCCGCGGCGTCGACTCACACCGGTCGCAGTACGCGGCACACTCACACTCCCGCTACCACGACGCTCCGCGGGAGCGGGAGTCTCGGTACGACACCCATGACAACAGGTACAGCAGCGGGTCTGCGGCACCGCCACCCAGCTACGGTGTGCGGCCATCCTCCTCTTCCTCATCGTACTATGGCGGGCATTCCGCGTCCGCCTACGGTGTTCGACCCTCGGCGCCTCGTCGCAACTTCAAAACCACGGAGTGCCGCTTCTTTGCGCAAGGGCGGTGTAGAAAGGGCGCGAGCTGTACCTTCCTGCACAACGGCGTGTAGAGGAGGAGGGGTGGGTGGGTGGGTGGGTGCGTGTCTCCACGAAGGGCGGCTGCACGCAGATGCTAACCTGCATCCGCGTGGGGATGCAGGTGCGTGTGTGTCTGTGTGCATGTTTTGTGCCGCGACTGAGCAATGTATTGTGGACTTTCTTTGTCGCCGGCCGCCGGCACGCATCACAACGAATACAGTGAGTGCATCGTGAACAAAGTCGTCATATGCGTCGTCTTGGGCCAACACTCCACTCCACTTGGCACGCCCCCTCTACAACACGCCCCCCAACCCGCCCATCATCATTTCCCCTGGCATTCCCATCCCCACATCCATCGCCATGCTGGGTCCCAAATCCATGCCCGGACCAGCTGCAGCAGCAGCCGACTGGTACTCCGACTTGGTGGTTCGCCGTGTGGGGGGTCCTTGCACCACCACTCGCTTCTGCTCGAGGCTCATGTGCAGCAACATGGCTTGGGTGTCGCGAATGTACTGGCTCCCCATGTCCAGGGCGCGTTCGTACGTCACCGCACGCGCGTCCGACTCTCGCGCGCGCAGTACTTTGTGGTGGCTATCAATGCACGCCTGAAACACCACACAGAGGCGCACGCGTTCACACACAACGTGTCATCACTCCGAAACCACCACCACTCCACACCACCAAAACAGACAGCCAAACCACACCAAACCACACCAAAACCACACCAAACCAAGCACACCCACCTGCAGCTTGTTGGCAGCAATCAGCACAGCGAGTTCCGATTCCAGCGCGGGCACAGAGGTGTGAAACGCAGTTGCCATGCGTTCAAGGCACACGGACGAGTAGGGTTGGCAGTACAGGCGCACCGCCGCAGCTCGAATCTTGCCCACCAGGGTGTTGGCCACCTCAGAGGCAAAGAAATCGTATCGCAACCGCGGCTGGGATCATCAAAGTCGCCAAAGTGAACAAAAGAGGTGAACAAAAACATGAGCGATGACGTATGGCCCGCACACACACCGCACAGAGAGAATCATAGCCAGCTGTGGACCACCGTCACATGTGGTACGTACCGTCACAGACTCCAGTGCCGACAGGCACTCCGCAAATCGAGAATTCAAGAACGCTTCCACAGCTGTGCGCATGGCGGGAAGCTGGCACGTGTCAGCCGCAAACAGGTTCGTGTCCAACAACTGCGCCAACTCGTCGCGGCTGCTTGTTGCAAGGGCGCAACACCCCGCGTACAGCGCAATGTCTTCGCCACACACAATCTGCCGAGCCCGCCAATGCACAACACACGTGCTCGAATGAACGTGAGCGTGCAGGGTGCCAAACAAACAAACAAACAACCAACCAACACACAAACACGCAAGCGACAACAACCACAACAACCAAAACACCCCAAGCGGCAAGGGGGGTTGCACCAACCTGGGACAACCCCAAACGCGCGGGGTCCACCTTCAAGAAACTGGCAACTGCGCCACGGAAGTGTTGGCTTTGCAAAGCGTGCAAGCCTGCCAGCGCAGCCACACGAGACGCCATGGTCTGAAGTTCCTTCGACGCGACGGCCGTGGAGGCGGAGCCTTCTCGGTTTTGTGGCAGCAGCTGTGCCACGTTTTTCTCTGCCTTGGCCAGCACACTGGGGATGGTGCGGTGCCTGGTGCGAACAAGGGAGGGGCGTCAGTCAACACGTGCCGGGCACGGGTGGATTGATACGCGGCACACCACGAGGAGCAGGCACGTACATCTTGCACAACAACGCGAGGCACAAGATGGTGATGCATGATTCTACAAGCTGGGGCAGGTTGGTGCTCAAGTGTTGGGTTTTGTGGTAGTGGTTCATGGCGGCGTTGGTGTTGCCGACTCGCACATGATACTCGCCGAGCTCCATGAGCGCGCGCTGCGGTGTACACAAGCCAGGCAAGGCACGGCCAGGCCAACGTCAAGAGTCAATCCCAAGATACCGCAACCAAAACAGCGCAACACAAAAACAAGACACACGCATGGCATGGCATGGCATGGCATGGACACACGGCCAACCACTGCATCACGCCCAAATCCCGCGGACGCACCCGTGTGTTCTCCTTGGGCATGCCGTGGGCGTTGCTGAGCTGCCGCTCCAACATCCCCAGGGTCTTGCTCGCTCGGGCTTGCGCGTCCCTTGCCCAGACATCAGAAAACGGGGGAATGACGCCACCACACGCCTCCGAGAACTCGGTGTACACCTCCTGCGGGCGCACGTCCTCTGTTACACGCGGTGCCCACAGCGCCCCACCATGCATGTTCCCACCCCCAGTCACCACCACCCCCCACGCACGCGGTATTGCGAGGCCGACAGCGTTGTTTGCTGGATCACCTGGAGCAGTTGCTCATACGCTTGTCGCTTGGCTGTGGCTGGGACTGCACGAGCGGCGAAGCGCAGGCGTTGCACCAGCCCGTGCCCCGTGTACCGCCGCGTGATGCGCGCCAACTCGCGCGACGGGGCATCAATGGCAGAGTCTCCAAACGCCCGTGGCCCATCAGGCCCACCACCACCGGCGCCAGTCATCATTGTGTCGCCGGTGAGGCCGGACTTGGTCTCCTCATCACCTCCTGCGGCCGCCATGAGCAGCAAGCGCCAGGCAATAATGGGTGCGGAAAAGCGAGGAACAAGGTGCTCGTGTGATGCTGCAAGAATCATGTTGTGAATCTGGTATCATATGTTTTTTTGGTAACATCCAGTGCCTACAGGGTTCAGGCACCACCCTCACACGCCGAGATCTGTGTCCACAGTCACCGGATTCGCCACCTCGTCGCCACTGGCGTTCTCTTGGATGCCCTCCATCGCTTCCTCTTGTTTTTCCAGCCCACGCCGGAGCGCTGCTCGGCGTACAACCTTTCCCGCAGCCTCGTCTACCTCAAAGGCTGGCAGCTGCCAAGACTCGTCGATGGTCAGACGATCCTTGCGGAAGTCGTCCACCACCAGAAGCAGCCGCAACAGCGTCACCACAATGGCAGGCACGTCTTCTGTGCTGGACAACACTGGCGCTGTGGCTTCTTCTTCCGGGAGGGAGTCCCGCATGCGATGCAGCCCAACCTCGAGCTTGTCGCTGCGCACACTGGCGGTTCCGAAGGACTGCACCGTGGCATGGTCGAACAGCTCCACAATGAGCTCCGACACCTGCTGCTCGGTTTCGTTGCCGCCGCCCCCACCCCCCGCATCAGCGTGGCGAGGCGAACGCACGTAATCAAAGGCCGTCACTTGCACTTGCAACCGCCGGGGTGCCCCCACGCGCACCCTGCCATCCGTGTCCACACACACGACTCCGGTCCACACCCCGCGCCCGTCCTCGTCCTCAAACAGCTGCGCGATGTCCACCCCACCCTTCAGCAGCGCCGCCGACGGGCCGTGGTGGGAAAACGACGCAAAGCGGACCGATGGCACCTTGGCATGCTTGGACATGGTGCGACGAAGCGGGGTGGGTGCGGTGCCGTCGGTGCCCGACGTGGTCGTCGTGCTCGACGCATCAGCCCCGCCCTCGTTGCCGCCCACGCTGTGGCGACGAATAGCCGGGACGCCGTCGTCCCCATCCGACTCACCCCCGCTGCTGAAAAACGCCTCGTCCTCCGAGTCACGAGCAAGGGGCTCTGCATTGTCGGTGGCGCGCGGGGAGTGTTCTCCGGCACGCGGCGTGGTACCAGTGGATGCCTCGAGGTCATCCGTCGCATCCGCATCGGCAGTCACACTGGCACTCGCGCTCGTGCTCTTGGCGTTCAAACTCGAGGTGTTCGGGCCAGCCGTAGCGCCACTGTTGCCCATCCTGGCTCGTGCCCGGCGCTGGATGATGGCAGCGGCCTTGCTCTCCTCCCGAAGGCGCTTCCGGGTCAGCCTTCCTTTCACATGGCGCTGGATGGTACTGGCGGCGGCCTTTTCTTCCTTCACACGCTGCCTGTCCCGTCGTCCGCGCGCATGGCGCTGGATGGTGCGCGCAGCACGACGTTCGTCCTCCAGGCGCCGGCGCTCCATTCGTCCCCGTGCGTGGCGCTGGATCATCAGCGCTGCAGCTTGTTCGTCGTCGGCACCTTGCACAGCCGGCGCCGACGACTGCTGCTGCTGCTGCTGCTGCTGCTGTTGTGCGTTGGCAGCGCCGGCCTTGGCACGTGGTGACCTCGCGGGGGAGCGGTAGCGAGACCGCGCCCGTGAGCGCGGTGATGAACGAGACGTTGGTCGCTTTTGGTGCCCGCGCCTGCCTCGCCGACGTTGCTGCTGGCGTCGGCCAGACCGCTGCTGTGGGGTGTTGCGGTGCTTGGACGCCGAGTTGGGCGCCTGCCCTTGCTCTTGCTCTTGCTCTTGCTCTTGGTCTGGCCCCTGCTCTTCTTCCTGCTTGCCTTGTTCTTCGTCTTCGCTCAGACTCCCGTCGTCTTCTGCGCCGGCATCGTCGTTGGACACGCCGTCAAAGTTGATGTTCAGCGGCGGTGGCGCGATGTCGTCGACATCAAAGCCCCCAGCGCCGTCCGGCTTCGCTGCAGTCTTGAGCAGCGCATGCGCGCGGGTGCCATACCCATGCCACGCCTTCAGCGCAGCACCCAGCCGCGTGGCGCGCTGAAAGTAGTCCACCGCCACCGCAAAGCCTGCCATGCGCGCCATGACGTCGTCACGCCCGCGGCCGCCGCCCCTTGTGCCTTTCTTTGCACCACCACGCCCCTGCTTCACCCGACTGCGAAGCACAGCGAGCATGTCGGCGACAAACGTGTCCAGGTGGGAGTCGTCCTCCTGTGCTGCCGCGCCACCGCGGTCCCCTGACTGACGTGAGCGTTGTTGCTGCTGCTGCTGCTGCTTTTTGGACCGCCCCGGCAGATCCAGGCGCAGTTGGCGACCCAGTGACGCCACCAGCCGCCGCTCTTGGGTCTGGATGTCCTCCAGCACCTTGCACCGCCGGCGCCATGCCGCGGCGCTTTTCTTGGCGGCGGCCACTTGCTGCTGGTGGGCCTGGCCTTCCACATCTCTGGACAGCTTCTCGAGACGGAAGGACTCCTTGGAGCGAAGCTCTTCCTGCACCCAAGGGCAACGTCAACACATGTGTCAGTCGTGCCGGTCGGGGCCCAACCACGTGATCACCATCACAGCCACACGCACTCAGTCAACCACCACCAACTCAACCACGTGATCACCATTACAGCCACACGCACTCAGTCAACCACCCCACCACCCGTACACCACACCGCCGCATACAAGCGCCTCTGAGCGTCGACTGTTAGGTCAACACACTTGAGCGCGCCGCACCTGTTCCTTTTGTTTCTTTTCAGCTTCCATGACCTGTCGAATCGCCGCGGTCGCACGCCGTTCACGGGCCAACTGCTTCCGCAACTGCTGGAGCTTCTTTTCTTGCTGCTCCACGTGGGCCATCAGCTCCGCGGAGTCCGCCTGCGCCGCTGCGTCACCCCCTGCTGCGCCCTGCGCGTTGGTGCTGTTTGCGTGGCGTCGAGACGCGGAACCGCCATCCACACTCGAGGCTCGTCGCTCGCGCCGTCCACGGTGCGAGTGGTGCGCCTTGTGTGGGCGCGTCGCGGTCACACTGGCGTCGGGGTGGCGCAGAGATGCCTGCAGCGGCTTGCTCAGGCTTGTGTCCGACACCCACCCCGCGCGAGGGGGCTCCAACCTCGAGACGCGGACGGTGTAGCGCTTGCGGTGCCCGCCTGTACGATGCTTGCGGGGGGCCGGTGGCGAAGCCGGCTTGGCCCCGTCCGCGGGCGGCAACGGCTCCACACGCTGCCGGACTCCGCGCTTCTGCCCACTCAAGGTGCGGCTTCGGTCCGGGTCGTAATCTGGTTGAGACACCGTGTACCTGATGAGCCGCGGCGGGGTGTGAGTTGGGAGTGTCGGGGAGTACACTACACTGTCGGGGAAGAGCAAGACAGCAACAAGCGACGACGCAACACTGCACTGCACGCTGCAGCACGCACGGTGATGCTCCCCCCATGTGTGTGCCTCCGTACGCCGCGTGGCGTGGTCGAAAGCGTCGCCCAGGGCGCCCTTGGCGAGGTGCGTGCTTCCTACGCGATCCGCGGGCGGACTTGGGCTTGGGGGCATGAGGAAGGGGCTCATCCTGCAGGGAGCTGCCATCGTGTCCAGCCCGCGCCGACTGCACGGACCGGCGCCCACTGTCTGCATCGGCTGGCGGGGGTCCCGACGCTGCAAGCGGTAGTTTGGGGACTTGCGAACCTGCGGGTGCCAAGACGGGTGTGAGTTTGTTCGTGAGACGCCTGTCAGTGGCCACACGCCGTGGTGGCCGAAAGAAGGGCAAGACGAACCTGATCCATCGCCTGCTGTCCCACTCTGATCGCCCGCAGCGCCCGACGCACTCGCTGTGCGATCCATTGTCTCCAACACGTCCGGTTTACTGCTCGCGCACCGCGTACGGACAGAAGAGCACGCGCTAAACAACGGTGGCATGCACCCAGAAGATTGATTGGAAATCGTAACTGAACCACCATGATGAATACATGTTTTGTGTCGTTGTTGTGGCGCTGGTCGAAACGAAAAACCGGTTCCGTTGTGGGCTTTCACCGCGCGCACAACCCTCCTGGTGGCCTGTGACTGCAGCTTGGACAAAGCCCCACGTGGTCCGGGGATACAGGGCCTGTACGTTCCGTTCCGAGTCAACAGGTGGGTGGGTGAAACGGTGGCGTGGGGGCTTGGGACGCGTGGCCCCTGTTGCAGGAAAGCGTGCAAGGCTCCGATCTACCGGTCTGAAGTTGTGGTTGCTGTCTGCAGGTGCAACAATGCCTCGGAAGCATGGAAAGACTGGCGGGAAGCGCAGGCGGCGCAAGGACACGTCAGAGCCAAAGGCAGCTCTGGCGCAAGCTGACGAGAAGGAGGAGTTTGCGATTCCGGTGAGCTGTGGACAGTGGTGGCGCGCGGCAACTGGCAGACGTGCTCACGCATCCACGACCACAGGAAACGCAAAACATTGTTCCAGACAATCAACTGCAGCTGTCACCACAGGAACTTGACGAAGAGTTCACTCGGTTCGTTGCAACTTGCCGGTTAAAGCAGTGACCACACCACAGCCTGACGCGTGTGCTGTGGCTTGTTATTCAGTGTGTTGACCGCTGCCGATCCGCAAGCACCGATCAACCAGGTTGCTTTCCACTTTCGGGAAAGCGAGTACCGAAAGCAGCCGCCTGGTAGCACCACAGTGACGTTTCACTACGCCATGGACGGCAGCGCCATGCACGCGAACACGGATGAGGCCAAGGCACAAATCAGCGCGCAGCGGCAGAAACAAGAGGCGTTGGAAGAGCGCCAAAAGAAGTTGAAGGCGCAGGCTCAAGCTGGTGGCGGCGACGACGCGTACGAAGAGATGTTGCAGGCAGGGAAGGCAGGAAAGAATCAGTTCAACTACAGCGACCGGGCCTGCCAAACGTTCATCAACACCCGCAAGAGCCGCTGCATTAGCACGGAGCCGCCAGCGACCAAGGTGTTTGGCAACACTGTGACGCAGTGGGACATTTATGATTCGTACATGGCAGAGTGGGAGCGGGTGCAACACGAAGCGGCTCTTGCAAAGCAAAAGTCGTCAAGCCACGTGCGTTGTCGCGGGCCACGCTGTGGTGGTGTTGTTGTTGTTGGTCACGTCCCTAACAATGGGGCTCTGTTCTGTGTTGTGATGTGGTTTTTGGCTTGGATGCACAGCGCAACAAGAACTCCAAGGAGCCTTCGTCAGGTCTGGTGACCACCACCACCAAGGAAGACGACGACGTCATCCACAGCCAGGAGATGGGCCACAGCCTGAAGATCATGGAGCGCATGGTGAACCAGAACGCGGAGGATGAAATCTACTCCGACTTCAAGTACTGGGAAGACGCGTCCGACCAGTTCCGTCCCGGTGATGGGTCCTTGCTGCCTCTGTGGCGCTTTGCCGATACCCGCGCACGCCGCAAGCAGGTCACGGCGTTGGCGTGGAACCCCCAGTTTGCGGACATGTTCGTGGTGACCTACGGCCACTACGACTTCATGAAGCAGGGCTCGGGGTTGATTGCTGTGTACAGTTTGAAGAACACAAGCCACCCAGAAAGCACGTTCACCACGGAGACGGGGTGCATGTGCGTGGCTATCCATCCGCAGCACAGCGCGTTGCTTGCTGTCGGGTGCTACGACGGCAGCGTGAAGGTGTTTGACATTCGCAAGAAGGAGAACAAGCACATCTTCATGAGTGACGTCAAGAGCGGCAAGCACACGGATCCGGTGTGGCAGGTGCACTGGCAAGAGGAGGACCTGGCCAAGGACCTGAACTTCTACTCCATTTCGTCCGATGGCCGGGTGGCCAACTGGATCCTGTCCAAGAACGAGCTCAAGATGGAGGTGGTGATGATGTTGAAGCTGGTGAACCCCAGCGGCGGAGTTGCGGAGGAGGAGGCAAGTCTGACCGGCTTGGCTGGTGGTTGCTGCTTCGACTTTAACCGCTCCAGCGAACACTTGTTCATCGTGGGTACCGAAGAGGGCAAGATCCACAAGTGCTCCAAGGCCTACAGCGGCCAGTACCTCAAGACGTGCGTAGTGTGTTGGTGTTGTGGGGAGTGGTGTGAGGCGACAGTGAGGTCTAGCCGGGTCCGCTGGTGTTTGACATGCAATGCAATGCAGGTACGAGGGTCACCACATGGCAGTGTACAGCGTGAAGTGGAACCCGTTCCACCCGCGCGTCTTCCTGTCCTGTTCCGCTGACTGGACGGTGAAGCTGTGGGACCACAAGTGCTCCACGCCCATCATGTCCTTTGACTTGAAGAACTCCGTGGGCGACATCGCTTGGGCGCCGTACTCGTCGACGGTGTTTGCTGCCGTCACATCCGACGGCAAGGTGCACGTGTACGACCTGTCCGAGAACAAGCGGGAGCCGCTGTGCGAGCAGAAGGTGGTCAAGCGCGCCCACCTCACGCACGTTATCTTTAACCAGCAAGATCCCATTGTGCTGGTGGGTGACGACCGTGGCGGCGTGAACTCCTTGAAGCTGTCCCCCAACCTCCGCAAGGTTACACCCATCCCAGTGCCCCCGCCACCACCGAAGGGGGAGCAACCCGAAACCCCTCCCACTCGCTTGGAGATCGAGCTTGCGAAGATGGAGAAGTTGTTGGAGAGCGCTGACAACCGTCCTGCGACTACTGAGGCCAAGGGCACGGTTGTTGAGGAAACGACTGTGTAGGAACGCCGGGCGTAATGTTTTGCAAGAGTGTCAGGACGCCAGCAAACACAAAACAACATGAAAAAACGTGCCTTTTCCAACTCGGGAACGGAAAACGAAAAAATCACTGTGATCACTACCAAATGAACGTGTGCCGCCGTTTCGGTGTCGCATCCAATTCACTGCAGCTGTACGGCAGGGAGTCTAGCCCTTGTCACACGTTCCTCCTTGCCGCTGGCCGCGCCGACGCGTGCTCAGGTACTGATGTCGGTCATGGCCATCTGTCTAGCGCCATAGAGGCTCGTGGAGGCGCCCAACTGTCGACGCACGCTCGGCACGGTTGCGCAAGCATCCGTGGGGGTACCACTGTGCATCACGAACACCCAACGTGGCACAGTGCAGTGGACGAAACCCCACCGCTGATCCTGCGGACAGGTAGTACAAGCAACCCCCTGCATCCTTCATCTGGGCCCGGGTGTGGCGCACTCCACCATGAGTGACCCAGCCACGGTGTCCGGCACCAACCCCATGCACGCCGCGCGTGGGCATGCGGGGCGGCCACGCACGGGGCGCAGCGGAGGCCGCAAGCGCGGTGGTAAACGCTCCCGCCGGGGCTCGATGAACGCATTCGCACCCATCGGGATCGGCTCCACGTCGGTGGGTGCCGCCCAACAAATCGCTGACGCGCGGGGCGCTCGCCGCGCCCCGGCGGCGCTGGTGCGCAACGTGCACTCGCCACACCGAGGCGGCCGGCGCCACGCGTCTGGCCTTGCGGCAGCAACAGCAACATCTGCATCACCGGCGCCCGCATCGGCATCGGCATCGGCATCGGCATCGGCATCGCCATCGGTGTCAGCATCGACCGCGGTCACTCGCGCCGATCGCAGCGGTAACAAGGGTCACGGCAGCAGATATGGTGCTGGGGCGTCACAACAGGGCGGGGGCAAGAAAGGCGTGGCAGGGCATGTACCCCCCAACGCCGGCGGTGTGTCTGCCACGCAGTCTGCGGCCGGTAGATCGGCACCTGTTACCGCAGCGCCGGGCTCACAATCTGCGCAGGAGGCGTACGCGGTGCGGGGTGACGCCAAGCAGGGCCACGCTGCAGCGCCTACCGCAAACAGGGCACGCGATGGAGGAGGTGGAAGTGGGTCTGCGGGCGCGACTGGGCCTGGCCACCGTCCCCCGCGCGGTGCCG
>Ga0213833_1001929_pt1 | contig 14050 bp, 21 predicted proteins | sample SWATP21_FD_160575 | JGI IMG/M metagenome (GOLD analysis project Ga0213833, IMG submission 160575) | Coastal seawater microbial communities from Marineland, Florida, United States - SWA TP2 #1 | ecosystem: Environmental > Aquatic > Marine > Coastal | place: USA: Florida | collected 2016-08-14
GAAAGAGCTGAGTGACAGTGCTGTGCACGCAGTTACATAATTTACGTTGCTGCAATGGTGTCAACCACAACATGCTTGCACGTGAACATCTCTCTATCGCCGCATTTGGCTTTGTGTGCGAAGCGTTCGAGTGGTGTTTTCAGTCGTTACTTTTTTTGCCCACAATGCACGCAGCTGTGGTAGATCGGCCAAGCAAAGGCATTGTACGTTTCGGCGAAAATTCCATCCAAAGGTTGGGTGAGTACCCACATGTGCATGCATCTCCATTACCAACTATTCCGGCGCCGCGCATTGCCGGTTCCGCACGTGACAGGCTGGAGATGGTAGTCCAAGCTGTGCGTGGGAAGACTGGAACCACCATTCGACGACGTGCACCAATGTTGGTGCTGCGGTCTGTGAGTCTCCATGGCCCAGCTTTTAGCGACAGCACTGTCCGAGGTTGCATCGGGCAAGGAACTATGTCGCCGATCCTGCACGCCATCTATAACCAATTACCCGGGTGGCTTCTTCAATGAAACGAATGTTGACATCCGGGCGTGTGAAGTTATTGACAGTGTTGACGTTGGCGGCACCAGCTTGGTGCACAAGTAGCCCTAACACAACCTAGCGCCGCCTTTTGCGCCTGCGCTTCGTTGTTGCTGGGCTTTCCTGCCGCTGCTGCTGCTCCTCCTCCTCCCCCCCATCCTCCTCCTGCCTCCCAGACCTGTGCCAGAACCCTATGGCAAGCACAAGTGCTCCGACGATGTACCCAATGGAGCTCATCACCATCCCCAACGTGGCACCCAACATTGACGATATACTGGACGGCGGTTCCACATCATCTGCGTGCGAGTGTGGTCGAAGCTCTTCCAACTTCCGCTCGCAGGGTCTGACACACAGACTTGGTTAGTCAATGAACTCAAAGGACAGCGCAAGCCTAACGCACAGAAAATCTGGTTGAAGATCAAGGGCGCGTTCGTAGCTTTCAATGGCTTCAACTTCGCGACCTTGAAGCTGCAAAATGTTGCCCAGTATGAAATGGTGCAGGACACCACGAGGGTGCAGCTTCACAGCTTCGTCGATCAAAATTTCGGCATCGTACAAGTACCTGGGAAATGGGATAACAACGTCACACTATGTCAGCGACACGGGAGAACGTCACCACAAGCAACTATCGCACCGGAGATTCTGCAGCGTGACGGCCAGGTTCAACAAGACGTCTGGATCGGTAGGCTTGATCGACAGCGCCTTCCGAAAACACTGGATCGCCTTGAAAATATCCCCAGTCGCACGCCAGGTGTTTCCAAGTTGGCTCCTGTGAAGCACAGATGACGCAGCTATGAGATGGCGAGGCGACATGTGGTCGAAAAAAACATGACGAGCCCGTACCACTTTGGCCATGCCACCAGCGTATCGTGCCCGACGCGCACGATGTCTGCTTCCAGCTCCTGCCTCACCACCTCCACACCGCCACGTGATCGAAACAATGCCACAATCTCCACTTCCTCGAAGTGTGGATGCTCTGCCCGTCGAGAAATACCTTCCAGATAATCAAACCTGGGGCACACCGAGGAGTCAGGCGAAGACACGCCCACGACCCCCCCGAAAAACGCACTCTGTGTGCACGCCCTGCATCATTTCCCCATCATAAAACTCGGCCACAGTGAGCCCAGCACCCGTCAACTCCGATGACAGGTGGAGTCCGAAGCGTTGCGCCAAGCGGTCAGAACTGGCAAGATCCGGTGGAGTGCGTGCCGATTCAAGCACGCGCGGCTCACTCGCCGCCCCACTTTCGGTCTGCTGCGGGGGGGTCGTGCTGGGCGCAGAGGCCATTTTTCTGCGACGACGCTTGCTTTTGCGGCCCCGTGACGGTCGTTTGGCGCGTTTTGCCGGAGGAGTGGTGTCCTCATGTTGGTATGCCGCCTGCGGTGTCTGGGGTGTGGCAGGCAGCGGGCTGTTGTCCGGATCAAACTGGGCCACAACCTCCTGCACAAGACTGTCGATGTTCTCCTCCGAGGCACTACCGTCAAATACATCGTTGAAGTCATCTTCGGTGATGGCTTTGCGGTTGGAAGCTTCTTCGTTGGCTTGCGCGAGTTCGTGCTGTTCGGCGGCAGAGTCAAACGCTGAGAAACCGCCTCGGAAAGCAAAGGAGAGATCAGTCCCTCCCGAAGCTTGATGCACACGCACGCCGCTGGGACGTGTAGCAAGAGTCCATTGGGCACCTCCACCTTCCACCTTGTCTTGAACTCCTTGACTGAGTGGGGGTTCAGAGCCAGACACCGCGACAATGCGACTTCCGTCCACACGGACAAGACGTGCGTGCGCAGCAGAAGGTGGGACTGCCGCCAGTAAACACACCAGCACCAGCACTCCAGCAACAAGATGAATGCGTTGACTCCAGCCCACACAACATTGATACGTGGAGGGTCGCATGGCAAACAAGCAAACTGCTGCAGCAGCGGCGGCTGCCTGCGTGTGCGCAAACGTGATATGGCAATAGGTGTATTCGTTATGACATGGGACAAGTATGGTGCACCCAATCCTGGAGCATAGAGATGGTGAGCAGGAAGCGATCTGCTCGATTCGGATCGGGATTAGGAACGCGCAGGTGGTCTTCAGGAAAGTTTCGCGTGTGCAGCTTTTTGTTTGGGAGGTGGTGCACAGCGAACCGGGCCAAGAAGCTTGCCGGAACTACCTTTTGAAGCCCGCACTTGAAGTACAGCTCCGAATCTGTAGCATCGATGACCTGGTGCATGGATGTGTGTCGTGTCATATCCATACCGCCTTGTCGTACTGCAACGCAAGCAATTTACGCACCGGATAGCGCCAGTGAGGTGCTGGCTTGGTGCTGATGCACCCACTACCGACAGCACGTTGCAGTTGACTCTGCGTTGCCATGAAGAAACCTTGGTGCACATTCTGTAGAGTGGCGAATGCTGTGTCAGGTTAAGTGCGGCACGGTTGCGAAACTACGTACAGACACAGAAAGAAACTGTCGATTCTTGTGGCGGAACACCTCAAACCCATCGGTGTGATGAACGGACTGCGATATCAAGTGCATAGCCTTGTTGAACTCCTCGTACCTGCGAGCGACACAGCACATCAAGCGATCGAAGAAGCGCCAGAACACACAACAACGAACTGCAAGAAGCCAACTATCCAGTCCGCTGGAATCAAGCCCTTGTGGGTCCAGGTGCGGAAGTCGTCAACATGGCGCGTTGTGATTCCGAGATCGTCTTCGGAAAAGATGAAGATATCATAGGAATCAAGGACACCGGGACCAAGCATCAAATTTCTGAGAAAAGCCCAAGCGCACGTTACAAAGTGTACTGTGCGAACTCCGTACTCCCTTCCCACAGTACCTAGCGGCTGGGGCAAAGTTCTCTTTCAAGGAACGATCAAACTTGTGGAGTCGGATGACTAGGTTGGGGAACGCTGCCCCAACATCTGGCAGATCCTCGGTGACAGCTATCCAAACGGTCACCACATATCTGGGGAACCAGGCCACCAGTGACTTGCTTGGAGTCTCGTATCAACGACATTGCCAACAAAAACTGCGTACCCTTGCTCTTGCATTGTCGCAAAATTATGCAACATCGTCTGCAGATGTTGACTCTTGAGGTGAGACGTGTAGTGCAGGATGACCGCAAGGATACGAATCCCCTCTCGAGGCACTGCAACAGGCAGCTCTTCCGCCGCTGACATTGAGAAGCTCGAAAAGTGTGGAACATCTTTGCCATTGCACTTCTTTCCACCAAAATCGTCCGCCAACAGAAGACAGAGCGGAGAGCGGAGCTTGGAGCGGAACCATGTTGGGAGCGTGTACGACAGCTGGCACGCACACCCCAGTTGCGGTTACCTCTTTCCACACACAGCAACGGTGACCTTCCGCGTACCCGCTTCTCCAACGGAAGCGCACTGATATACTTGAAGTTGCTGACGATGTCTTGCACCACAAACTTCTCACATGCGTCCCGACTTTGAGTCCGCACACCACGGCAAGCATCCAAGGCAAAACGGCGGGGATGATCAACATGGCGCGCGTTCATAGCCAGCACAACGGATTCATCCACCACCACCTCCGTGTGGGCAGTCACGAGGTCAGAAGATAGGCCGCAGTACCTGTGGTCGCAAAACGTTAGTGCAGCCGCGCGGAACAGCGAACGCAGACAGTGCGTGCACGCACATGTCCTCAAGAGCATGGAGAATCCGGAAGCTGTGCGGACAGTCAGGCACCGTCAGGGGAGAGGGACGACACCACATTCAACACAAAGAATACCACACACGAGAGAACCGTCAACCAACCTGAGTGGTGCTCGGAACCGGCCTGCTGCTTCAAGGCAGATCGCACGACAGCTACTCGTCAAGGGTGACTCCGCATGCATCTGGAGCTCCGCCAGGTTCTTCGCAAACAGGAAGCGGCGATCACGGTGCGAGACAACAACAGCACGAGAATCTGAATTGACAACGTGGCGGAGGATCTGCCTTGTTCCTTCTGAGACGTCACTTCCATCTCCCAACGCTGAGCGTACCTGAGACAAAGCTGTCCGTGAGCCAAGCTTGTTTCGCCGCCGGCGGCCTCTTGACAACGTACGACATCATCGACACAATCGCCATGAAACAGTTTGATGACACGTTGAGCTCCACGCTGCATGATTGAAACTGTCAGCAGCGGCTTGGCCCGCAGCAATCGCCCCACCGTGGCGGTCGTCTCATCTGTCATGTTCCATGCTGGCGTGTGCACACCAAGACTTGTGTGCAGTGCGGTGAGGTGGGGGAACGCGCGCTCTGCAGCCGACGCCCCAACTTGAAACTCAAGCGCAAGCACGGCACAACTACAGGACAGCAACAGGGCAAGCCACGCCAGTGGCAACACGACAGCAAAGGCCGCGCGCGCCATGCAGCCTGATTGGTTGAGGCTGGTTGTCGGGCTGCGTCGGAATGGTACTGTGAAGCATAGTCATTGCGATATTGTATAATTCAGTGAAATTACACGAACGACCATAATTTTTTCAATCACATTGGCTTCCAAGACCTTTTTTTCCTTGGGGGAAAAAAACAGGGGCGTTGTTGTGCAGCAACCGACAGCTGTGCCAGCGATCCGGTGTTGATTGAAAACCTGCTCCGTGCTTTGTGATCATCGAAAACGGCTCTGCTGCATTGTTCATGGGAGGTGGTGCTTGATACCTGAAGGGTGCTGCACTGTTGTCGGTGAGCCTGACACCTTCGGTTACGCAGCAGCAAACCAAGAGACATCGCGCGGAGGTTGTGTTTCGCATCTTCGCCCTTGCACAGGAACCAGCGTTGCGACTGCGGACGTGGCCTGGCACATCCAAACAGGGGTGGGTTCATCGGACAGGCTGGCTTCTCGACAGCGCCTCGCCAACACCATGAGTGCGGACCGGCCACCGTCCGCCTCGCGTGGCATGGGCCATTCGGCGTCGATGCCAGCTGGGTTGCGTCGTGGGAAGCCCGGGCGCAAGTCTGCGACTGACAATTTCGGTTCACGCCGAAGCTCTGCCATGTCTCCCCCTGGGCGCAAGAGCAAGACCAACCAGCACTCGTCGCACCGGAAGCCCGTGAAGCTCACCATCCGTGACATTGTCGTACGTGTCACGCGGCTGCCGCGACGTTTGGCTGAAGATTTTGCCGCGCGGTGTGTGATTGCGGGAGTTCATTTTGCGGGTGCTCGGGTGTGTGTGCGGTGGGGTGCTGTGGAATGTGTGGCCACGCAGGAAAACGACACTGGCAAGCGCCCCACCAGCAAGAACCTCATCAAGGGGCTGGAAGAAAACGTCCGAAAGGTGTTGGAGACGAAGCGCAACGAGTACGATCGCACACACTTTGAGCTGCAACAAAAGCAGAAAGAGTTGGCAGCGCTGCGGCTGCAACTTGGAGACCTGGCCAAGGACGGCAAAGCATTGGGGCTTGATGAGTTTCCCAACGAGAAGGAGCGCATGGCGTCCATTCCATCGATCTCCAACCGAAAGGTGTTTACCAAGCACACCCACCTGTCCAAGATGGTGGCGGCGCTGGAGAAGAAGAAGCAACAAATCCAGAAGGTTGTGCACACAGGTCGGATTTACGACCACATGCGACACCGGCTCATGCAGCAACGCGTCGAGGAGAAGCGGATCAACCGCGACTTGAAGGCAGAGCTGCGCCGTCGCCAGATCAAGCACAAGGAACTCACCCGTGACGAGCAAGCTGTTGCAGACGCGCTGCGCAAGGCACAGTTCCGACTAGCGCAGCTGAAGAAGGACGTGGAGCGCGATCTGTTCCTGTGGCGGAGCGAAATTGCGGACCGTGAGTCGTGGCAGAAGCAAAAGCAGAAGTTTGAGGACTTTGTGACCAAGCAGATCGAGCGCCAACGAGAGATCGAGTTGGAGGTGCAGGGCGACTTGAACGAGGAGGAAGAGGAGGAGTTGAAGGCGAAGAACGCGGCTTCCATGTTTGCAAACCGCCACATTGCTCGAAAACTTTCACAAACGCTGAAGACCACAACAGAGGAGGAGCGGCGGTACGAGGAGGCGTTCCGAAAGATTGGCGTGAAGTTGGAGAACCTTGACCCCAAGTCTATCATCGAGACGTGCCTGGCACAAGACGAGATCCGCAAAGACCTCATTGAGAAGCGCACGTTGGAGGAGGAACGCGTGGAGGATCTGAAGAAGCAGTTGGCAGCTGCTCAAGAAGAGTTGAACAACACCATGTACGACCAGGAGCGGACCACCAACCGTGTGCTGAGTGACCGCGAGAAGGAATTGAACGAGGCCGAGAAGCAGCTGGAGGCCGAGCGTTCCGAGTTCCAGTTCATGCAAGCCACCGTCCAGCCGGTGAAGATCGGCATCCAGCACCTCGCCAAGAAGGTGCTGGATGTGCAGGTGGACCTGTCCGACATCGCAGAAATCGAGTGGGTGATGAACCAAGTGCAGAGCAAGCTGGCGAAGATTATTGAGGAAACGCGCCAGGACGTGGGCACCGTGCGCTCACCCACACCCGCCGCGGCTGGCAAGTCTGACACCCCCGCTGGTGTGCGACGCACGTCGTTGTCGCTGGCTGGCCTCACGGACGCCGAGGAGAACGCCAGCTGGCTGCTGTCGCCGTTCAACGTGCGTGTCCAGGCGAAGAAGGAGGCCCTAGAGATGGAAGAGGAGAACGATGGCGCTGAGTCGGCCCGGCGCAGGCCCAAGAAGCGTGGCAAACACAAGGACCATGATGATGGTGGTTCTGACTCTGACGAAGGTGCGACGGGAGCTGGCGTGCACTGGTGGGCTTTGTGTGACATGTGGCTTCGCTCACACCTACCTACCTCTTGCTGTTGTTCCGTGTGTTTTCGTGTCGTGTCGCTTGTGTTCTTGGTTGGCACAGAGGATGGCACCAACAAAGTGCACACTCGTTCGGAGCTCAAGCGCATGGCAGACATTTTGACAAACCGCAACCGGAAGTCGCGTCATCGGTCATCCCAACACTCCAAGGATGCCCCAAGCGCAGGTCGACGGTCACGGCGCCGTTGAGAGTTGTGTTGCGTTCGCGCGTCTAAACAAACAAGAAGAAGCGAAATGTGATTGTACACACAAGCTTTCATCCCAGCACCCTCATGTGTTGCGTAGCAGATTGTGTTGTGTTGTGCGTCCACAGGTGTGCTACCTCGGAAGAACCAAAAAAAAAACAAAGAGACACCTCACGGATGCCCTTCCACCTGGGCTGTAAACATAGCGACACGGCCTGAGTACAGTCGCTCCGCGTTCAACATCTCCTCCTCCAACTGCATCGCCAGGGGCAGCAACGTTGCGGCGTCGGCAACGTCTGTCTGTGTGGCCGCTTGGCGGACAGCCAACAGGTTGTTCCGCACCGTTTTCATCAACTTTTGTGCCAGCGAGTCAGCCAACGGATTCACGTTCATGTCGTCAAGAAGTTTGTTCAAGTGTCGCGTCTTGGCATCCAAATCACGCAGCTTGTCCACGGTCAAGGTGGGCACGGCCACTCCCTGCTACGACGGAACCAGACAACAGAACCAGGCAGAGCACCACAAAGTGTCACGCGATCCGCACGCGTTGCGACGAGATGCAATGCGCGGAAGGAAACACAGGGCAGATCGTGACACGCACCTGCTCCGTCTTCGCTTCGCCAGACCCATCCCCGGCACCAGCACCAGCACCGGTGCCATCGCCAGCACCAGCACCACTGAGAGACGCAGATGGCGGCAGAAGACCAGCAGCACTGAGAGATGCAGATGTCGCCAGAAGGGCAGCGGTTTCCAACTCACTGGGGAGTCGCGGCGGCAGGTACGAGGCGGGAATAGTGTGAGCAGAGGTGCCGGCAAGACGCCCACCGGACACTGGGCGAATGGTTGACTGCACACCGCTCTCTGAATCCATGTGAGACTCCATCACGCCTTGTACAGAGTCCGTGAGAGTCAAGAACGCATCCACAGGACCCGAGTACCTGTCGTGACGAACCAAAAACAAAAACTTCAGCGGCAGAGGGGATGCGTGCAGCCGCCCACACAAGCGTACACAGCGTCGGGGATGCTTGTGAAGAGTTCTTTCAGGTAAACCGTCAGCCTCTTCTTTCGGTGTTCCTTCACACGCTCCGACGTCGAAGAAGAGAAAAACGTCTTGCCAGTCAGTTTTGGAAGCTTCTTGGTGGGGTCTCCCCGGTAGAGGTCTTGGAGCTGGATGTGAAGTACATGTTGGTGAGAGGAAGTCAAATGGTTGGCACAGTGTGTTGGCAGAGTGAACGTACCACAGTGTGCAACAAATCAAAACAACTGTAGCGCTGTGGAACCATCCACGTTGCCTGAGCGAACAAGACACGCGTTTGATCAGCTCGGAAGCACAACACCAGCTTGGAAATACGCGCTGCGCTTACCGAAACTCCGTCGGCACTCCAGCTGCACTTCAGAACATACTCGACATACATCTTGCGCGTCTCCAAATCCATGACTTCTTGTGCTCCCCACATGGTGATGTGCAATTTCCCGCCAAAGAAATCCACCTCAGCGACCACTGTTTGCCGACCACATGCGTGTGTCAAGCGTCAATGCGGGAGCACACGCCCAACAAGCAACGGCATGCCTAGCTAGCGCACACGCGGACCTTCATGATGATGTGACTCGAGTGCAGGGTCGATGGCATTGCCCGTGGAGGGGGTCACTGTAGCGGCCTTGGCCTCTTCCACAGTGGGAGCAGGTGCCGCAGCGGTGTCAGCCGCGCCAGCGGTTCCAGGTCTTGGGGGAAGCACCACGTTGGGCATGCCTTGGGTGACTTGATACACCGTGTCGACGTGCTTGGTTCCGCCGTACTTTCGCACCAACTTGCCCCACACAGCTGGTCCGTGTTTCGCAAAAATGTTGTCCACCTCGCTGACCTTGCTCTCGTTGACGATGGAGTAGAACTTGCGCAGACGAAGCTTGTGCTCCGCGGCTTCCTCCTCCGCGCGACGTGCCGCCTCTTGCGCCTGACGCTGGCGTTGAAGCTCCGCGTCCCGCGCCGCCACAGCAGCCTCTGCCTCAGCGCGGCGCTTGGCAACCAACGGGTCTTCTGCTGCCTGCTCGTTGCGTTGCTGCTCAGCCGCCGCACGCTTCGCAGCGGCCTCAGCCTCGGCCGCACGCTTCGCTTCTGCCTCCGCGGTCCTGCGCTGCGCATCAGCCTGTGCCTGTGCCTCCGCCGCAGCACGTGCTGCCGCGCGCTCTTCAGCCCGCTTCGCCTCTTCTGCGGCAGCAGCCGCACGGCGGCGTGCACGAATCTTCTCTGCGATCGCAATGATCTTCCCAAACTCGACACGCTTTTCCTCCACAGGCAAGGCAGCGCACAGCAGGGGCATCAACTTCTCGGAGGAATCGATGCCCACCAAGCGCTCCACTCCGACGTAGTAGTCCTTGGCAGATATCTTGCTGAACCGGAACTGGCTGGAGAGGGACTTGAACTCACCAAACGCCATCGCGTTACCCGCAAGGCACTCTTGCAGGTACTCAATAACCTGTGAATGCGGAGACAACACGTGTCAGCGGGGGCGACCAGTACCAAGGCGCGGGACAGTGCGCGACAGCCTCACCCACCTTTGCTTCCTTGGCACGCTGTTCCTGCTTCGCCACTGCGGCATTCCGTGCATCCTCTTTCTCCTTAGCGGCCTTCGCCAACCGGGCGGCCTCAAGTTCGCGTTGGCGAGCTTGTTCGTGCGCTGCTCGCTCCGCCTGCGCCGCGGCAAGTCGCTGCACCTCAGCCTCTGCAGCCTCCTCGGCAGCGGCAAGCTTGGCTTCCACTTCCTCGCGGGTGTTGCGCAGTGCTTGCTCCATGATGTCGTCTTGTGAGGCTTCGGCGGCCTGGGCTGCGGCACGCTCTTCCTTGCGATGGACCGCCTCGACAAACCCGTCGGCTTGATCGAGGAACGCCTGCACGCCCAACCACGTCATCTCACCAGGTCAGCCAAGCCAAAGCAACGGTGGATGAGATGAAGGCGCAAGATGGCGCAACCATATGTGGAAGTTAATCAAGAAGTGAGTGTGCGTGGGTTGGCGGCGTACGTACCAAGCGGCGTGACTCGTAGTCATCGTCAAAGCCCATGGTGGCGCCCGTCTCGGCCTCAGCAAGCAACTGAGTGGCAGCAGCCTCAGCAGCAGCGGCCTCGGCTTCCAAAGCAGCAGCATCGGCATCAACAGATGGATCTGCGGCCTTCAACACATCCTCACTGATCTCCACATCCTCCTCGACTTGAGCCATGACCACGGTCGGAAGCAGGACGCAGCACTGGAAGACACGTAAGAGCGACAGCGGTCAACACCTCCAGATCCTCCTCCCACAGCTTCACACCGCCTCTCACCTACCTGCACTGATGCAGAGCTTGTTTCAGGTGAACCGTTGGGTGAATATGTGCGCCACGAAGTGACTCGCGGTCGCTGATAATGACCCGGACACACAATTCACACTCATGCAAGCATCCGCCCAGATCTGCGGCACACAGAAATTGGTAAAATCATTCCCGAATTTTGGACAATACGAAATAAAGAATAATAATAGTAGTTATGTTTGTCGCGTGTGGCCGCTTTCAAGCCACCCCAACCCAGCACAGGTGTCATCATGTGGGGCGCTACCACTCCAGCGTTTTCCAACCCAAACAATGATTTTGAGGTACCTTTGCCAAAGACGGACAGCCTTCAGGTGCTCGAGTGGGCGCCGCGAAGCAACTTCCTTGTGGTTGGCGGCTGGGATAACAAGGTTTGTGGGAATCGTGCCGCTTGCCGCCTCTGGCAGGTCCATCTCATCTCGTTCGGGCTTGATTACACCTCCTGTTTGTTCCTAGGTTCGGTGCATTCAAGTGAATGTTCAAGGTCAGGGAATGGCAGCGGCTTCCGCGCAGCAAGCGCGCGAAGTGGCCATGAATGGCCCTGTTCTGGACTGCTGCTGGAAGGACGTACGTGTGGTGCTCTGTGACGATCAGATCGGCCCTGTGCCTTTTCTCGAAGGTTGCTTGAACATACTTCGTGTATCCCTGCTCCACAGGATGGCAATGTTTTTGCTGCTGGCTGTGACAAGACGGCCATTGTTTGGAACCTCCAGACGGGCGCCAAGCAAGTCATTGCGCAGGTTGGTGAATGCAGTGTGGGTGTGGCGATGGAGAGTGACCCTCACCAGCGTGTCTGCCTCGTGGCTTGCGGATTGTGTTGTTGTTGTTTATGTGTTGGTGTACTTTCAGCATGCGGAACCCATTAAGTCCATTAACTGGGTGACAGTGGGCGGCAAGGGAGTACTTGCGACAGGAAGCTGGGACCGCACGATCAAGTACTGGGATCTGCGACAGCCGCCTGCGCCTGTGGTACGAAGGCACTCTTCCCCGGGTGATGCACGTGTCTCCACCCGCTTATCCCTATGTTTTCTTTCGTTGTTTGGTCTCCTTCAGCTGTCAATTACCCTGCCTGAGCGATTGTACACGATGGACGCCGCGGGTCCCTTGCTTGTTGCTGGCACCGCGGACCGCCAACTGCTCATTTTCGATATCAACAAGCCACAAGCGCCGATGAGGGTATGTGCGCATCTGGCGTTGTAACACAAACAACCATGCGCATACCCTCGTCCATGTGCATGCACGTAGTGTTTGGTTTGTGCAGCACGGCGCTTGACGCAAGTGTTGTTGTGGTCTGCAGACGATGACGTCACCTTTGAAGTGCCAAACGCGAGTTGTAAAGTGCTTCCACAATGGGCAAGGCTTCGGCGTGGCTTCTATTGAAGGTCGATGTGCCATTCGACACGCTGCAAGAGATCGTGATACATCGTACGCTGGCGTAATGTGTGCTGTGCTCCTCCCTGGTCATCACGCTCGCTTGTGGTGTTTTTTGTGCAGCCCTCAAAGCTTTGCGTTCAAGTGCCACCGAGTACAGTCCAGCATCAACGCCGTCAACAGTATCGCATTCCACCCGGTGCACCAGGACACTTTCGCAACGTGTGGGGCAGATGGCGGTTTCGTCTTTTGGGACAAGGGCCGCAGGAAGATGTTGCATCAGAGCCAACGCCTGTACGCGCCAGTTGGGTGGCTATCACGTTGGCCGGATTGTCTGACCATCGGCTGCTGTGTCCCGTCCCTTGTCTGAAACGAACCAGGGGACAAGCTCTCACTTGTTTGCGCTGGAATTTCGACGGGTCTTTGCTTGGATACACATGTAGTTACGACTGGAGCATGGTACGTAGTCGCGGTTGTTCACACCCACAGGGCCATTCACGCGAACGCTTTGCTGCATGCAGGGGTCGGAGTACTTCAACCCGGCTCAAGCCCACAATCACGTTTACCTTCACCACACACCTGCGGCGCAAGTCCAACCCAAACGTCGGTAGATTTGTTCCACTTTCAGTGCTCGCAACGCTGCGGGGGCTGTGGCGACGTAGCAGAAGGAGGCAAGAATAACATGAAACAGTGTGTTGACAATCACCACCACGTCACGAGCCAACGATACTTGCATCACCTGGAGCAGCAACCATGCCCACGACACCCGCTGCCCATGCAGCTTGAGCCTGGCCCCTCCGAAGGTGCCGACTCTTCCGCCAAAGAGTCGCTCGCAGCTTGTCGTAGGCGGCTACGAATCTGCATCATCACCGCATGTCAGACCGGAACACCCAGAACGCAACACTGCCTCGACTCACTTCATCAGGAACGCTTCCAAGGAAAGGACCGTTCGACTCATCAAGACGTTGAACGGACGCTGCAATCAGATGCGCTGCTTCCGAGCCAATGCAACCTTCTCGCGCCATGCCCTCGATGAAGTACTCGCAAAGCTGCATGATCAAGGTGGCACGAACCATGGTGATTTCACACAGCGCCCACTCGTATAATCCACCGCAGTGCGTCACACCTGTGTGGCGTGGGACTCTATCAATGGGTTGTTTTCCAACGCCAAGTCAATCAGCGCACGGTAGCAGTTCAGATCTTCATCATGATCCACTTTCAACGGCAGGCCCCATGCCATGACAGCGTTCACAGCCAAAGCTGCATCTCCAAACACGTCACGCTTTCGAATCTGGAGATGCTCCAACGCACGGGGCACAGCTCTGTGAGAGGAGGGAGACACGTGCGACGGCACCAACAAGAACGCACAAGGTGACAGAGCGCGCTGGCTGCATTGTCTTGGACCTCAGGATGCGGGTGGTGAGGCACAGCAAGCCAATCAACGAGGGGAGCCATAACACGCGGCAAGAATGGGTGCATCTCAGCACCACAGTGCGCGATCATGGTCCCCAGGCTAAACACAACGTTGCGCGCAATCATTTCGGGAGCTGCTGTGCTTGGGGCAGCCATGGTAATGAACGCCTCGGCAAACTCCTTGGCCAGGAACACACCGCGTTCGCGCAAGCCAGCCACCGCCTGCAAAGTAGAGAGCGTGTTGCGAGGTGCTCGTGATGGCCATGCAAAGCGACACAGGGAATGCACGACCACGACGAACCTCTCCAACAGCGCCCACAGCAGCCCCCCAAATGCCTTCGTTGTTGCTAAACTCCAACGCGCCGCGCCAAGCTGCCATGAATGGTGCTGACTCAACAACTCTGTAAACACGACATATGAGTCAGGGAAGGTGGGGGGG
>Ga0213833_1001932_pt1 | contig 14035 bp, 15 predicted proteins | sample SWATP21_FD_160575 | JGI IMG/M metagenome (GOLD analysis project Ga0213833, IMG submission 160575) | Coastal seawater microbial communities from Marineland, Florida, United States - SWA TP2 #1 | ecosystem: Environmental > Aquatic > Marine > Coastal | place: USA: Florida | collected 2016-08-14
AGAACCAGGATCTTGGATTCCTTCCTCCCAAACAACTTCTCAAACAAGCACGTACAAGAAAAACTCAAGCCCATGGTACCATGTGCAGGCGAGCTATGGGCGCGGTGGGTGCGGTAGTGGTTGTGTTGCTCGCTTGCGCGGGTGTCAGCAAACTGTGCGCATCGCAACACTGCTAGTGCAAGTTGCGGTCTGCAAGTTGCAGACTGCAACCTGGCTGTTACGAAAGTAGTGAACATGTCAACACGCCGAGGCGTGTGTCACACGGCGTGTGTCACACGGCGTGTGTCACTGGCCTGCCGCTTGTGCGGGTTGTCGACTCGCTAGAGGAGTGTCGCGATCCAAGAGGTACACGATTGCAGTGTGATTGCTGCGGTGTGGTAGCTGCGTGTATGCCATGTCGAGACGTCAAGAAGTACAAAGTGGAAGAGAAGTGGTGCTCGTCTTGAAGCAAGACAACTGTTTCATGAATCATGGCCCGTGGGAGCAAGCAAAGGAATGCACAATTCGCTTTACAGCGACCTAGGCGCGCCTTCCCCTCTTTTACACCCTCGCACAACACGTTGCTGCGGTAAACCACTCCGACCACGTCGCACATTATGCCAAGAAAGAAATGACGGCGACAGTGGTGGTGGCCTACTCAAGCAAACACACGGTTGCGCTTCGTGCTACCACTGCTTTACCTCCGCTGTTCAAACCTCACTTCTTCTCCAGTGCCCCAACCAGCCAGCCAAGGCCCTCGTGCAGGCCGTCACCAGTCCTGGCATTACACCCGTGGATGAACCACTCGCGGTCACTTATCGAGTGCAGGTCCAAGGCCTCGGACAGCTTCGCAGGTGGTAGGGCCCCCTCCAAATCCTGCTTGTTCGCCATCACAAGCAACTTCACATGTGCCATGTCGGGCTCCGCCAGTACCTCGTGCAGCGCCTCCTTGACTTCCGCCATGCGTTCCTCACCATGATCGGCAGAGTCCACCACGAAGACGAGACCATTCGTGCCAGGGTAACACCGTCGCCACAACACGCGGGCCTTCTTGCTGCCTCCCACATCCCAGCACGTGAAGTTGACGTGGCGAGACTCCACCGTCTCCTGATTGAAGCCTATTGTCACCACAGTGCTCACCAGTTCTCCGACCTTGAGGTTGTACAGAAGGGTTGTCTTGCCAGCGTTGTCGACGCCGAGAACCAGGATCTTGGCTTTCTCATTGCCGGAGTGCACGCCAAGCTTGTCAAAGACACCCGACAAAGAAAACGTCAAGCCCATGGATGTGGAAGCGATAGATCGGCGACACACGCGGGGATTCGTTCTGCGCTCTGATTCCGTCACGCCGAATTTCCGTGGAACATTCGAAATTTTGAAAAATCGTAACGCGTGCCAACCACTACACCCCCCGCAACAGCGCCCCGACAGCGCCCCACCTACTCTTGCTCCTGTTCTTGCAGCACCTCCTCGCCAAGTGTTTGACGAATAGATCTGCGATGTGGTGGCGAAAGCGAGGAACGCGCCCGCTTTGCGCGCGAAGCTGAAGTGGCGCGGATGCCGGCACCAGCGTCAGCGTCAGCGTCAGCGTCAGCGTCAGCGTCAGCGTCAGCGTCAGCACCAGCACCAGCACCAGCACCAGCACCAGCACCAACACCAACAACACCAGCACCAGCAACAACACTAGTACCAGAAAAGCTGGCGAAGTTGGGGGGGGCTGTGGTGCTGGATCGAGTGGGCGCACCAACAGTCTCGCCTTTGGACTCGGCTCCCTCGGCCAGGCGCTTCGTCGCTGTGTCGCGGCAAAACCGAAGGAGGGCGGCAGAAGGTTGGCTCTGCTTTAGCAGTTCAACCGGCCACTTGAGTTCACGCAGCACTTGAGCGGGGTCAAAGGTGCTGGCACCAATGAAATCGTCCTGCATCCCAAAGAGGTACGAGATGTGGGGAAAAGCTGTCAAGGTTCGAAGGATGGCACGCCAACCGTCTGAACCGAGGTCATTCACTGTCACCAAACACGTTGCATGAAATCCAAAACACACACCAACAATATTGTCGTCACATGCCTGCTGCACGTACAACCACAACCAAACAACAACACGTACGCCAAAGGCCCAGTGTGTGCATCTTCAACAGCTTGCACAATTCTGCGCCCAACACCTTCGCTCCTTCCTCGCCGATTTTGTTCGCTGTTTATCCGTCGCACCCCAATCAAACACATGCCACATGCCGCTCCGTCTACATCCACAACCAACCCACAACGCACACGAAAGGAGCAGCGTATGCATGTTCGACAGCTTGCCCAATTGTGCGCACAGCGCCTTCGCTCCTTCCTCGCCGATGTCATTGTCTGTTCATGCGTCAGGCCCTGTCAAATCAAAGAGGCACAATCATCAACCTCCAGTACGTACCACAAACGTCCAGCGTGCACATGTTCGGCAGCTTGCCCAACTGTGCACCCAGCGCCTTCGCTCCTCCATCACCCATTCGACACCCTGTCCGTGCAGCAATGAACTTCACATGCTTCTTCACACAACCACAACCAAACGTACCCTGTAGGTTCAGTGTACGCATGTTCGACAGCTTGCCCAGCTGTAGAACCAGCACCTTCACTGCTTCCTCGCCGATACCATTCGCTGCTCATGCAGCAGTGACGCCACATCACTCCCCACTCAACAACACACCACATGCCTCGCCACCACACACACCAGAAAAGTCGACCGTATGCATGTTCGGCTGTTTGCCCAACGCCGCACTCAGCGCCTTCGCTCCTTCCTCGTAGATGTAGTTCCCTGTTCACGCAGCACACCCCAATCAAACTCCCGATGCGCATGGGCACCCAAACAACCCATACCCGACACGTTCAGCGCTTGCATGCTTGACATCTTGCACAAAGCGGCTGCCAGCGCCGCCGCTCCGTCGTCGCCGATGTCACATTCTGTACATGCAAGTGTTTTTTAGTGTGAAGCGAAGCACCACAGCTATGCAACACCTCAGCCACGTTGCAACGCATGTCCATACCCGACACGTTTAGCGCTTGCATGCTCGAAAGCTTGCCCAGCCCTGCAGCCACCGCCTCCGCTCCGTCCATGTAGATCATACACTCTGCTCATGCACCATGTCCCAATCATCACTCACAAGCACACACACACACACACACACACACACACACACATACACATGCATACACGCACGCACAACAGTACATGCCTTCCCATGTACAACCGTAACCAAGCAACAACACATACCCTGAAGGTTCAGTGTACGCAAGTTCAACAGCTTGTCCAACTGTGCACCCAGTGCCACAGCTCCTTCCTCGCCGATGTCACAGACTGCTCGCACACCACACCACAATTAAACACGCGTCCCAGGCCCCATACGCAACCGTAACCAAACTCAACACACACATGAAAGGTCCAACGTGTGCAAGTTCGACAGCTTGCCCAACTCTGTACAGAACGTTGAGACTTCATCATCGCCGATGCCGTTCCCTGCTCATGCATCACGCCCGATGACACATGTTGCATGCCACCTCATGCACAACCGCAACCAAATCACAACGGACGCGAAAAGTTCAGCGTGTGCACATTCAGCAGCTTGCCCAACTGCTGAGCCAGCACGCTTGCTCCTTCCTCGCCGATGTCACACGCTGCTCAAGGACCACCCAATCAACACACACGCCACATGCCTCCCCAACCGCAACCATAACCATGAATCAAACTGCAACACGAACCGGAAAGGTCCAGCGTCCGCATGTTCGACAGCTTTCCCAGCTGTGCGCACAGCGCCTTCCCTCCTTCCTCGCCGATTTCACACCCTGCTCATGACCCATGAGTCGCATTGCACTCCAATCAAGTACACACGCCACATACGCCCCCATGCACAACCAAACCACAACGCACCCGAAAGGTTCAGCGCATGTACATTCGACAGCGCGCCCAACTGTGGAGCCAGCGCTTCTGCTCCTTCCTCGCCGATGCCACGACCTGCTCACATCGCGGAGTCAGCACATGAACTAGCATTTGCTCCGAGCCTCCGACCATCGAACGCGCAACGCAACCCCACGAAGCATACCAGTGACGATTAATAAAGGAAGTATTGCATGCCCGAACGAAGAGTCGTGCAACTGTGCCAGTCGTGCCCATGATGCAGCCGAGTTGTCCACTGTGCACACCACTCCGGAATCTGGCGAGGCTTCTTGAAACGCCGTGTGGACTGCATCCAGCGTCGCGTCCCCCGCGATGAACGCCTTAATCACAGCCCCCAAGCGGCTTGGACGCGTGTGTACTGCAGCCATCACAACTCAATGGGGGTGATGATGCGTCGGCGCGCGACTCGGCCCTTCATGCACGACGAGTGACGAGTTCGTCTGGGTTAACTTGGCATGACTCGTGTGTTGCAGCGTCCCACGTGGGAACTTCAAGTTGCAATGCCGTGGTGCATGTTGTTGTGTCACACAACTTGTGTGTGGGGATTCAAGCAAGAGTACTACTGTTTTGATTTACTTATCCTCGTGCTCATTCCCGCAACCACGCGTTGGTTGAAGAGAAGAGAGAGCACGAGCCGAGAACCAGGGGGCGAGAAAGGGGATGCTCAGTTCATCCAAGCACCAACCTCTTTCCACACCCTCACACACAACACGTTGCTGCGGCAGCAACCACTCCAACCACGTCGCACATTATGCCAAAAAAAGAATAATGACGGCGACAGTGGCGATGGCCCTGCTCAAACAAACACACGTTGCGCGAGCTGCTTCCCAAATGTTGCGGAGAAACCTTGCGGACTCACTTCGTCTTCAGTGCCTCGACCAGCCAATCCAGGCCATCATGCAGACCGTCACCACTTGTGGCGCTGCACCCTTGAATGAACCACTCATGGCTACGAAGAGAATGCAAGCCCATGGCGTCTGCCAACTTCGCAGGTGTCAGGGCTCGCTTCATGTCCTGCTTGTTCGCCATCACAAGCACCTTCGCGTTCGTCATACCGGGCTCCGCCAGCATCCCGTGAAGCGTCTCCTTGACATCTGCCATGCGCTCCTCGCCATGATCGGCGGAGTCCACCACGAAAATGAGACCGTCGGTGCCGGGGTAGTAGTGTCGCCACAAAGCGCGGATCTTCTTCTGGCCTCCCACATCCCAGCATGTGAACTTGACGTTGCGGTACTCCACGGTCTCCAGATTGAAACCGATCGTCGGTTGGGTGTTCACCACTTCTCCGACCTTGAGGTTGTACAGCAGCGTTGTCTTGCCCGCATTGTCCAAGCCGAGCACCAGGATCTTGGCTTCCTTCTTGCCGAAGTGAAGACCCAGCTTGTCAAGCATGCTCGAGAAGGTCAAACCCATGGTTACACAAGAGCAGAAGGGGTGGGATGCGGCGAGAGGCTGTGGTTGTTGTTGTTGTTGCTGTTGTTGTTGCTGTGGAAAGGCGTGCAGTTTGGTTGTGGGCTGGCGGGTGTGCGTGTGCGAGGTGTCATGTGCGTGATGGTGGAATATTCGCGGAACTTGGTCACGAACAAGTTTCAAAAGTCGTGAAGAACTTCGCATGGGGTTCGATTTTGACACCCGTACATCACGGCAGGATTTCTTCCCGTCCTCGCGCCTCCCCCACATAGCGCACACACCATGGCCGCAGAAAGCAAGTCTGCATCGCCGCCTGACGCGTCAACGGAAGGTGTGGTAAGATCATGGGCTGCAAAACTGAGGGCGAACTTGTTTGGCTCCGTGCTCCCCTTCTGGCGTGAGCACTCGTTCGACGGTGAGCACGGCGGCTTCTTTGACTGCTTGGACGAGGATGGAGATGTGTACGACACAACCAAGCACGTGTGGCTACAAGGACGCCAGGTGTGGATGTACTGTCGCATCATCAACATGCTACGCACCTCAACGGATGCCAGTGTTGAGGAGCGGAAACAAACAGCGCGGCTCTTTGAGCAAGCGGAACAAGGCATCAACTTTTTGCGTCGGCACGCCACCGCAGCGAACGGCCACGTCTACTTTGCACTTGCCTCAGACGGAACGCCCGCTCAAATGCAACGCAAGCCCTTTTCTGCGTGTTTCCTAGCCATGGCCCTCTCAGAGTGGGCGCGAACGCTGCCTGCAGATGACCCGCGGGCGGTGGCTGTGCTGCAGGACGCGCAGGACGTGACACAACGCATGCTCGGCTGGACGCGAACGCCAGGGGCTCTGGGCAAAGAGTCCCTGCCGGGCAGCCCGAAGCTGGCCCCGCTTGCTGTGCCCATGATGGTGGTGTGTGTTGTGAAGGACCTGGTGCGAGGACGCCCTGAGCTTGGCAAGCTGGAGGTGTACACCACGGCTGTTGCACGGGCTGTCGCGGAGATCAAGTCGCATGTCCACGCGGAGCGTAAGATGGTGCTGGAAAATGTTGGTCCCGGCGGCGAGTACCACGATAGCATTGAAGGTCGGCAACTCAATCCTGGGCACGCAATCGAATGTGGGTGGTTCCTGTTGCAGCATGCCAACGAAACGGAGGACGCTGAACTGAGGGACCTGGCGCTTCGTGTGATTCAGTGGTCGTTCGAGCGTGGGTGGGACACAAAGCACGGAGGCATATGGTACTTCTTGGATGCCGCTGGGCGATCGCCCGTTCAGTTGGAGTGGAACATGAAGCTGTGGTGGCCGCACTGCGAAGCAATGATCGCCTTTGCCCTGGCTTTTGTGACCACCCACGAGCGCAAGTACCTGGACGAGTTTGTTCGCGTGTCGGAGTATGCGTTCTCTCATTTCGTCGATGCAGAGCATGGTGAGTGGTACGGCTACCTGAATGAGGAAGGCCGTGTCACTCACCGATTCAAAGGGGGGCCGTACAAGGGATGCTTTCACGTTCCGCGGGCGCTGCTGATGTGCTCTGAGCTGCTCGCTCAATACAGCAAACAGCGGTGACCCACCGCTTCGACCGATACCGTGTATCCCACCGCTATGCCAAGTAGTGTCCTCGCTGTCGGTGGTACTGGTGCTGATACCACGAACGAGGCAGAAACAGTGTCACCTCAGGAGTGTGTAGTAGTGTGTAGCTGGAATTGAGCAAAGCGTCACACTTTGTCAACACCCACGACGACGTGCCGTCCTTCAACGACAAAAAATAAAAAAAGACGAAAGGGAGAGACATCCGCAAGTTTCACCGGTCAGCATGCCTTCACAATGGCTTGTTCAAGAATCTGAGCGGTGTATCTGTGGTAGGCACAACCCAGTAGATGATCAGCGCGGGATTGTTTTGGCCGACCACCCACGCGCCTGCACACTTCCATCGTTAGACTTCACCGCAACGTACACGGCCAACAGGACGTCCCGCTCGGCGCGACGAATCTTCTCGCGCTGAGCGTCCGTTACTTTCCATCCGGGCCACCATGGTGCACCTTTGTACATTTTCTCTTCGTACTCCTGCGCACGCCAGGCCCCACCATTCAGTGTTGAACAGGGCACCACCAGTACCACAAGTGCATTGACTTTGCCCACACACCAAGCACCGCGCTCACATTGAGTTTGGCTTGGTCACGTTTGTTGCCTTCCACCAATCGTGGTACGTCCATTTCCATATCCGTATCCCCGATACGAACCAGTCGAGTGGTTTTACGTGGTGTGGACGGTCGGGCGTCAAGTGGGAGCTGTGAAACGAGTTCACCTTGTAAGAAAGAGCACACACGACGCAGCGAATGGGCGAAACCAATACTTCTCTAGACACGTGTCCAAACACAACGTACGTTGGTGGCAAACGGATTTTGTTTCCAAGGATACCCTTGTCCATACCATTCGACCTGCCCCAAACAATCAGCCATGTCACCGCCCCGAGACGTGTCCCACGACACACAAACACGGATGAAAATGGGCACGCACAACACAGTTGCAAGCCACAGCACACCCCACCACGCACCAGTTCTGGAACGGATGCCAGAAAATCTAGCGAGCTTGCCAGCGCTACCAACACGCCTTGCCCATTCCAAAAGAACGGCGGTGGTAGCACACCCTTGCACGTTGCAAGCAGTCTGTCACGGGGTGGCGGGGTGTTCCTGCCGTTTTCAGTCCCGGAGGGCTGGTGGCCACCGTCGTGTGTGGTCGCACCGAGGTTGGCACTGCTCGGGGAGCCAGGTGCAGGGGACCCATGCATGCTGCTGGTCATCCCCGCCCGTGTGAAGCTCCGTCCGGTTCGAGAGCGACTGCGTGACGGGGTCGAGACCTGCAGCCCCCGCTTCAGTGTGTCAATGCCCCCCACGTGGCCAGCCCGCTTGGCTCGGCGCTGCCATCGCCGAACGCGTGACACCACAGCCAAGGCTGCCTTGCGCACGACCCGCAGCTGCTCTGTGGTGGGCGTGAAGGCCTCGTTTTGTTGCCCGTACGACGCCGCGAGCCTGAACTCCTTGGCGCCTTCAATGACTACCTCAAGCAGCCGGGCAACCTCCTTTTCGTGCGCGTGCACCGCCGACAGCACAGCCATTTCTGCACTGCCGTCCTTTGCGGTGCGGGCAGTGCCCAGCGACGAGCCTCCAAACGTGGACGTGGGACTCACACCACCCCCTGGACTGCCCGCGGTGGGAGTCGCCAGACGTAGCATGGCTGGGGAGGCGGGCAGTGGCAACCTACCCACGTTGCTGCTGGCGCGGGCGCTGGTGTTGAAGTGGGTCGGAGTGGGTGAAGGCGAAGCTGTGCCACCTGCAGCGCTGTCCAAAAAGCCACGCGCTGCCGACTGTCGTTGGGTGTGTGCCGTGTTCGTTGCCGTGCCAGTGGCCATCGGCGGACGAGTGTCAACGGTGAGAGACATCAACGCATCATCTGCAGCTTCACCACCGAGTGTCAGGTGCTGCAAAAGTTTGGACGCGGCCTCGCCATCGGCCACTCCGCGGGTTGTCCAAGGCAGTTGTTCTGGCTGCAGCACAGCGCTGATGGAAGCGAGTTCGTCCAACTGGCGCTCCCACAGCGTTGTGTCAGGAAGGTCGGTTGGTTTGGGTGGCCGAACATGACCGGCATGAGAGTGCGAAGGTGTGCCGGATGATGAACGGCGACCTTTTCTACGTCCACTTGTCCGTCGCCCTGTTTCGTGCGTTTCGGCCCAGACACGACACCAAGCATTAGTCACCAAACACAACGCGTGTCAGCGTGTGCCCCTCCCCAACGACGACACAGCGCGTTCGTTCGTCGCAGCTGCCTACTGTCCGCACCTGCGGCAACGACTCCGTGTCGTGAGTTCCACTCCGGCCGACGCTTGGCAGCGTCACAGATTTGAGCCAGCTCCTTCATCTCCTGTTTGAACGATGTTCCTGCCAGCCCCCACCTGTCCGCCATGATCTCGTAGCGGCTCTTGAGGTACCGCGGCTTCACACCTCCCGGTGCTGGGAACCCGTGCTCGCCCGCCCGAGAGATGTACCTGCACGCACGACCGTTACGCACCCCAACCACCGCCACACCTTCACTCGCACCACCCTCCCGCGACACACACCGGCGATTCACATTGTGCAGTGTTTCCCGGGCCCCGTCCAGGAACAGAATGTTGGCGGTGCCGTCGTCATTCACACGCACGACGCGGGCTTTGTGGGGCGTGCTGGAGTACTCTGCATTCCCCCACCTAGACGCACGCCTCCAAAAGCACCGAACCTCCTCCCGCAGTTGCAACGTCGACGACACGTCACCTGCCTTCAGCCACTCCGTTTGAAGCATGCGAAGGTGGCGAGCTCGCGACGCTTGTTGGGCAGGTGTGAGGGAGCTCCGACGTTCACCGCCACCAGCATTGCCCCCACCCACATCACTTACACCTGTCACGGTGCTGATGCGTGTGTGAGCAGTGGTAGGTCGGCTGTCCAACCCTTTGCCTTTGCCCTTGCCCCTGCCTTTTCCAGTCCGAGGTCGAGACAGGGACGACGTTGGTCGCTCTCGCTGTCGCCTGCTTCGACGACTGCGCCCCGTGTGGCGCGACGCCAGCGAAGATCCGGAACTGGGTCTGGCGCGCATGGTGGCGACCTGGTCACGAATGGTTCGCGTGAATGCCACGTAGCCCTTTTCTTCCATCAGCTTGTCCTGAGCAGCACGCCACTGGCGGTTGCGCACAGCTGTTGGGTCAAGAAAGAAGTACGAGGGGAGGGGTGGCAGGGCTTCCCTGGCACTGTGCCGCAAGTGCTTGTCCTCGATCCATCGTCCAGCACGTTCAAAGCACTCGCGCAGCGCCAGGAAGTGCTCTGGCTGGCGTTGCAGGTACACCACGCACAGGTTCGTCAGCCAACGCCACTCGGACACACCTTCGGGGGGGCGAGGAATCGCCCCAACGTTGCCTTCGAGGATGGAGGTGACCTCGGGGCAGGGTCGCCACGTGCCGTCAGACTGCTGGGCTTCCGCCAGTACGCGCAGGTCTCGTGGCAACGTGAGCACTGCATCGCGCTTGCGACGAAACGGGCGCTTGGTGATGTTCAAGTAGTGCAGCGGAAAGGCCGTGGACAAGTCGCGTTGCTTGCGGGCGACTCGGGAGGGTCGTGCACGGGCAAATGCATCTTGGAAGGCGTAGAACAGTTCTCGCTGCGCAAGTGTTGCGTCGGAGTCGGCCTCATTCTCGCGAAAGGCATACCGTGATGCAATCTCACTGGCGGTAGCCATGGCAGGTGGCAGGGGTGCTCGATGGTAAACCCGGCGCGCACGCGGAACCCGGCTGCACGCAGCTCGCGAATGGTGGGCGAAACGTGGCCACCTTGTCTCACACGCCACGCAGGATGGGCACCGCAGCGCACGAGCTGCCTGGACTTGTTGGCAGATCCACGCACTGCGGCCAAGTTGCACCGCAATTCCAGCTGTTTGTGCACCGTCACGTCAATTTCACAATTCAACGAAACGGCAACACCCATGATGCACCGGCTATCCACACGCAATTGTCGCAGCGCAGCAGCCAACCCCACAAGCCAGAGCATCACAGGGCGCCCAGCAACGATTGGGCTGCCACACCTAGTGTTTCCCACGCCTTGCGCGCTCGTCGGACGGAGCCACACCCGCTTGGCAGGACGGCTTGACTGCGTCGTCAAGCCGTTGCGTGAACGTCGCGGCTCGCCACCATGTCGACCCGACCTGGCGGAGGTCGGTCCAGTGGTGCACGCAACCGCAGCTTCAAATGGATGCCTGTGCATGAGCAGTTGAAGAACTGCCGCAACAATGCCGCTCGCGAAGAGGTGCTGCGGCCGTTTGTGCTTGCGCTTGATGTCATGGCTGGGGAGGTGGACCCTGATCGGGCACCCATTCGTTTCAAGCACCTCCAGGCGCTGGCGAAGGCCTGGAAGTTGCCACAGAAGCACCCTGGGCTGTGGAAGCGTTGTCGCAGCCACCCAGACCTGCTGCGTGCCATTTGCGTGCACGTGGACGAGCAGGCGCACAAGGAACTGGCGATCGTGCGGGGCAACCAAGAAAGCAACAGCGGGGGGCGTCGAAGCGCGGGCTACGGCTACGTGTTCAAGCCTTACACGGGTGACATGTTTGGCACGCGTGGCGACTACAACGAGGGCCTGATCTACGCCAGCCGCATGCCCATCAACTCCACGATGCTGGACCAAAACCCCGCCAGCGTCGTGTCCCACAAGCCGGCTGCCAAGGGCGGCTCGTCGCCACGCGAACTCAATGCGTCTGAGGGCTCTGACGAGCGCAAAGACGGCGACGGCAACTCCATGGAGAAGGGAAAGAAGGCAAAGAAGAAGAAGAAGATGTCTGCCGTCGTGGGCAGCTCCAAGGAAGCCGCGGGACTGAACGTGTCGGCCCCCAAGGAGGCGTTCAGCTTCGCTGGCATTGGGGACAGCGACAACGGCGCACTTGCACTCGGAGATGGCAGCTCCACCGCGTCTCTGCTGGAGCTGGCCAACATGCCAGACCTCAAGTCCCGCCGGTCGTGCGCTGCTGCGCTCGCGTCGTTGGCCACAAAGCCGAGTTTCCACCCGACGCTGGTCAAAGCCGGGGCAGTCGAGGCGCTGCTCACGCTGTACGAGAACAAGGACAAGCAGATTCGATCGGACGCCATCTCGGCGCTGTGCAACGTGATGGGCAGCATCAACGACCCGTCCATCCTGAAGAACGGCCCGCTGTCCGTGACCATTCAGGGCCTGGGATCCGCAGACGACCCGGAGCTGCGCCTGCTGTGCCTGCGCACCATCGTGAACATGAGCTCCGACGAAACCAACAGACGAAGCCTGGTGGAGGAAGGTGCGGTGACCGTGGTGGTGGACCTCATTCGCACGGGCGGCGAGAAGGACGGCCCGCTGTACTCGGAGCTGCTGCACAACCTGGCGCGCATCCATGACAACCGCTCCGCCATCATCCGCGACGGCGCCATCCACACCCTGATGCGGCTGATGCAGCGCCAAACCGGGCGCAGTCAAACCTACGCGACGCTTGCCATCCTGGACCTCATTCGGCACAACTCCGCCAGCAAGGAAAGCATCATCCAGGCAGGGGCGGTGAAGGTGCTGGTGAACCTGAGCGGAAGCCCGGTGCCGGCCACCTCCGAAGCCGCCTTCTCTGCCGTGGAGGAGTGTGCCGTGGAAGTCGCGGGCCGCGCGGCGTTGATGGACTCTGGCGCGCTGGCAGACATCATCGCGCTCGCAAAGCGCGACACGGGGCGCATGCGGCAGCGCAGCACCGGCGTGCTCAAGGAGCTGGCGCTGGACCCGGCGTGCCGGTCGCAGCTGGTGGCGGAGGGGGCCGTGGAGGCGCTGGTGTCACTGTCGGGCTCGGGCAACGGCGTGGCGGAGCGCAACTGTGCCGTCGCGCTGTGCTCGCTGCTGATTGCCGGCGAGGCCGGCGCGAGTGGCGTGGAAGAGCAGGGGGCGCTGCTTCAAATGGGGGCGCTGGGGGCGTTGCGGGCTCTTGCCAGCTCGGAGGACGTGTCGCTGCAACGCAAGGCGGCCCACACGCTGTGCCAGCTGTCGTACGACGACGGCCTGGCCGGGAAGGTGGTGTCGGAGGGCGGGCTGGCGACGCTCATTGCCCTGGCGGAGTGTGACGACGCCATCATTCGCGACAACTGCGCCATTGGCCTGCACAATCTGTCGGCGCGCGCGGCGCACCACGCTGTGTTGCTGGAGCAGGGCGGGCTGTCGGCCATGATGGAGCTGGCTGGCGACAAGGAGCCCAAGATCAAAGCGCGCTGCGCAGCGGGGTTGAGCAACATGACCTACTACAAGTGCGTGCTGCTGCGCGTTGGTTGGTTGTGGTGGTGCCGTGCACAACATGGAGCAGCGTCATCCCAGTGTCGTGCCTCGGGTGTTGTTTGTTTTTTTTTGTTTGCTGCATGTGTTCGTTGACGGCCTGTCTTTCCTCGTTGACCACTAACCCTTGCTCCATCTGTGCCGCTGTGCGTCCGGGTGCTTTGGCGTCGTGCAGAGAGGGGTTGCACAAGCTCACCGGGGCAGGGTTGTTGGACACGTTGATTGCGTTGTCCAAGTCGGAGGCTGCAAAGTTCCGCTGCGCCATTGGCCTGTGCAACTTGTCCTCTCACCAACCGGCACGCTTGAAGATGGTGCTGTCGGGCGTGGTGCCCATCTTGATTGGCTTGTCCCGCTGCAACCAAGAGGTGGTCAAGCAGGACTGCGTGCGCGCGCTGTGCAACTTGTCGTGCCAACGCGGGTGCGAGTCCAACATGGCCGACGACGGTGCGGCGTCTGGCCTGATCATGATCGCCCTCTTCCGTTCCGATGCTCTGAAGACAAAGGAGCTGTGCGTCCGAGCGCTGTTCAACCTCATGCATGACGCCCGCAGTCGGCGTTGCCTGCTGGAAGACGAGGTGGTGTGGGCGTTCACCAAGCTCGCGTGTTCGGATGGCATCAATGAGGCCGTGCGAGTGATGTGTGCGCTGGCGCTGTTTTCTCTCTCATTGGAGGCGTCGACACGCGTAGCTGTCATGCAACAGCGTGCCATGCAAGCACTGGCGTTGGTGTCGCGCGTGCCGTCGATGGCAACAAAGCGCGCCGCGGCAGCAGCCATTCGCAACCTGTCGTGGGATGCCCAACCTTTGCAAAAGGTGCGTTTGTTTGTGTTGTGTTGTGTTGTGTTGTATTGTATTATGTTGTGTGTTGTGTTGTGTTGTGTTGTGC
>Ga0213833_1001934_pt1 | contig 14032 bp, 16 predicted proteins | sample SWATP21_FD_160575 | JGI IMG/M metagenome (GOLD analysis project Ga0213833, IMG submission 160575) | Coastal seawater microbial communities from Marineland, Florida, United States - SWA TP2 #1 | ecosystem: Environmental > Aquatic > Marine > Coastal | place: USA: Florida | collected 2016-08-14
CTCCATGCAGAGCACAGGTATCAACACCACGACAGTTGATGCAGACTTGCCTGAGTTGGGATTTGAGTCAGCTGTAGTGTGTGCAAGTGAGGGAGAGTCGGCTGAGGTGGTGATCACCCGATCTGGTGGATTCAAGCACCCGACTACAGTTCGCTACTGGTACTGAGAACTAGATAGGAACGGTGGGTGTTGTGTGCATGGACGAAGCTTCTTACCGTTTGCCTGTTTTGTTTGATCAGGACTGAGCCGCAATCTGCGTTGGCAGGCGTTGACTTCTCGCCTGTAAGTGCCTCGGTAACGTTTCATGCGAACATCTCGTCTGTGCGCCATTCCATCTTCATCCCTATCCATCGAGATGGAGCTATGGAAGGTGCCGAGTCATTCGCGGTCCTCCTTCATGTGGTGGACCGAGGTCTCGTTCCAAACAATTCCACAGGTGGTTTGATCGATCGCACCACGGTCACAATTGCCCCCAGCGACCCCAAGACAGTGGAGTTGTCAATGATGTTGGATGTCCCACACTTGGATGCGACCGGTAAAACCGTTGTTCGCCAGTCCATTGCTTCAACATTGGGAGGACCAGTCGGTGTGGAGGACGTCGTTATCCTCCGTGTTGACCCAGATACCGATGACCCTCGCACTGTTGTTGTCAAGTTTGAGATCCACGTGGCAAATGCGGCACACGAGGACGTGGTGCGCAGCCAACTGCAACACGCGGTGTCCAACGGCAGCCTGTTAGCAGCCGTGAGAGCTGCTGGCCTGAACACAACACGTGTTGACGCAGATTTGCCGGAGTTTTCCTTCTTGTCGCCTGTGGTCTGCAGCAGTGAGGGCGAGCCGGCCGTGGTTGTCGTCACACGGGACAAGGGGTTCATGCACCCAGCTGTGGTCCGGTTCTGGTACGTTCGCTTGGGTACTGCAGCACCAGAACCCCGAAGAAAAAAAGAAGAAAAAACGGGGGGGGCGGGGGGGGGGCACAAGTGTGACTCATCCTATGTGTATGTTTGTGCCACGTGCTCCAACAGGACTATCAACGGTAGTGGTACGGCGGCTGCAGGTGCTGACTACGCTCCTACGAACGGCACCATCACCTTCCGTGCGGACCCGACTGACACGGCCCGAAACTTCTCGATTCCCATTAACCATGATGGAGCCACTGAAGGCCGCGAGTGGTTTGAGGTTGTGTTGGAAGTCCAGGGGCGCGGGATGATCGCGAACACAGCGGGAAGCAGAAGGGCCACCAGTCGCGTCACCATCTCACCCAGCGATCCAGCTCTTGTCAGCATGCAGATGGACATTGCCTTGGCGCCTGGCACCAGCGACTTCGGCGAGGGCGAGCAGGTACCCGAAAGTGGTGGTGGGCCGCTGGGCCGCTGAGCGACCATCAACGTTGACACAATGATGTGTGGCCATGTTGGGCTGTGATACGTTACAGAACGCTGTCAGGCGTGCGATTGCGCAGCAAGTTCAAACGGAGTTCCCGGATATTGGCGAAGAAGGTGGGACTGGACATCTCTTTGGTTTTAGTCTGTTTCAGCTGAGATCATGCACTTCATGCGTTTGTGTTTTGTGCGGCTCTGGCGTGTTCAGACATCGTGATTACGAGCACGTCCACGGTAAATGGGCAAGTGAGTGTGGAGTTCGACATCGCTGTCCCTGATATGGTTAGTTGGTTGTGTGTGCGGCTTGTTTGTGTTGTGTGTGCACGCCGTTCATGCTGCCGTTGCCCCCACATGTGCAGCTCCAAAGCGGTGAGGTTCGTGACTTGGTACAAGAATCCACCGACACTGGCTCTTTGATGGACTCCTTGGTCGAGGAAGGCGTGCCAACAACATCCTTGGCCACTCGTGTGCAGCCATCGTCATGCGTTGAGCAGAACTCCGGCTCAGGTGTCTCTCTGCCTGTCCTCCTGGGTGGTGTTGGTTTCGGCGTGGTTGTGGGCCTTGCGTGCGGAGTGTCGGCTGCGTGCATCCTGCCATGCTTCGGAGGGGGAGGTGCAGGCTCCGAGGCGCCTCGGCGCAAGGACAAAGCGGTGGTGGGTGCACACCAGACCACGCCACGTGCCGCCGGCGCCAACCCCATGTACGGCAACCCGTTGTACAAGACACACACGGAGTCATTCCGTGGGTTGAAGCAACCGGCGGCGCTGGCTGCGGACGCTGTGGTGCCGGCAACCGCAACCCCCGGTGACTCGCCGCCAGTGGCAGCCCAGCCGCCGGTGCTCCAGGCGGTGGAGGTGAGGGGTCCTGAGGAGGTGGCCATGCGTCTCAGTGAGGAAAAGAACAGCATGCGCGAGTCGTTGCAGCGCGAAACCAAGGCACAGGAGAAGGTGCAGCGCATGAAGAAGGAATTCCAGCCCACGAGACTGGGCGGACGATCACGTCGTGGAAAATCCCGCCGTGGTAGACGGACACGAGGTCGTGGGCGCGGTTGATAGTGTTAAAAAATGTTAAACAGCTTTGAAGTTGTCACCACCAAAGGTGTGTGTGTAGGAGGTGTGACGTAGGAGGCGAAGAGCGTCGTGCGAACATAAGAACCGGCTTTCTTTTTGCACGCCCGCATCATGACTGAATGCAAGGCTCCCGCGCTCCACTAGCAACCACAACAAAAGCAACGTTGCTTGGCTCTATCCGACGGCTTTTGCACATCCGCTTGCTGCGAGCACGTGCTTGGTGAGTGAGCAAGCGCCACACACACAGCAACCAAAGTGCACACCCACACAGCAAACGACCACGACACACCAACCTTCTCCATTTGCATGGCCTCTGGTTTTGTTGGAGAACGACTTGAAGATGCCCCATTCTTGCTAGGGCTCGAGGCGTCCGAACTCCCAGCACCAGCACCCGCACCAGCACCGGAACCAGCACCCGTACCCGCACCGGAACCAGAACGAGAGCTATTGGGTCGCCGATTGACACTACGGCGCTTGATGTCATTGAGGCCCTGTGAGTTTCGCCGTGCCACACCAACCCCCCAGTGAGGCAATGGGAACAGGATGCCGAATCGATCAAATTGTGACAGTACCTGAACCCATCGCTTTGCATCCGCCAAAGTCTTGGACTTCATCAAGTACACACGCTTGTCCAGCTCAATACTGAACTCGAAAGGGCCACCTGGTGCATCATCATACGTGTCAGATACGTTCGACACCTGCGCATTACATGAAGAAGCACACCTGTCGTGTTGACGCTGTTTCGCACAAGCTTGATCTCTCCGACCTGTCCATGCACAATGCCGCACGTGGTCAACGTGTAGCCCCATAAGCGATTCGAAGTCGGTGTACCGTACCCGCGCAAGGTCAATGCATGCAAGAATGCGATCAGATTCCGCCGTCTGTGACACACAGCACACAGCAACCACACTGAGAACAGACGCTCTTCGTTGTATCACACAGCTCCAAAAGGGCGACCTTGTAATATGTGAGGTAGTGAGCACTTGCTTCGAACCATCGCCGTTGCCACGTTCCCTTGGATGACTTCTTCCGAAGATAGCCTTTGAGTGTGTTACGGGCTCTCTCCTCTGCCGTGGCTAATCTGACAGACGACGACAGCTTCTTCTCACGCAAGCGCTTGTTAGCCAGGCGGGAGTTGGCTTTACGGCCACTGTCAGTGGAGGCCATCATGTGCAGCCACCGTGCAACCGCTGGCAACCACCTTTGCAGTTGCTGCGTGTGCCCAGCTCACCCGAGCTCAATGTTCGCGAGTCACGCCACCCGAGGCCGACTCAGCAAGGTACGCGATCAGATTGACAGGAACAATGCTCGGCAGACTCGGGCCACACTGATGTTCAGCACTGCACTGCACAGCGCAGCAGCAGCAGCAGCAGCAGGCAGCACGTAGAGTGCCTCGGTGGTGGAGGTGTCGCGCTCGCAAGCACGTGATCTTTGCAAGACAACAAAGTCACACGACTCCTGTGTGCTGTGACAGAAGAAAGGGGAAAAAACAATCTTTTTTTGCGATCCGTCGATTTTTTGTTGTGGTTGCGACTGGGGTTGTGTGCTGTGGTGCCTCTTCTGCTCAGTGCACTGCGTCGCGAGGCGTCCGCTGCTGCACGAAACCCCGATCGGTGCTGGTGTGGCTCTGTCGGGTGTGAGAACAACCTTGTGACAGGTCTGGGCTGTTGTAGCTCCCCCCTGCTGTCACCATGCGCGTGTTTGTACGTAGCTGGTGCATGGGCTCGCGCGACCTGGCTATGGTGTTGACCGTCGGCTCACGGCGGATGGTGTTGCAGATCAAGGGTGGTGTTTGGAAGAACACCGAGGATGAAATCCTCAAAGCAGCGGTCATGAAGTATGGCAAGAACATGTGGGCCCGCATTGCTTCGCTGTTGCCTCGCAAGTCAGCGAAACAGGTTCGAGGCACCCGCGTGAGTGGCAGTGACGATACCCGCCTCACAAGCGCTTGCTTTGCACACTGTCCAGGTCAAAGCACGTTGGTATGAGTGGCTGGACCCATCCATTAAGAAGACAGAGTGGACACGTGAGGAGGAAGAGCGCCTGCTGCACCTGGCAAAGCTCATGCCCACCCAATGGCGCACGATTGGTGCGTGACGTGGATGCGTCCGTGTTTTGCATCGTGCGCGGCCTCACGCTTTGGTTGACCGTATCCCCAGCGCCCATCGTGGGACGGACAGCGCAGCAGTGTCTGGAGCACTACGAGAAGTTGCTCGACGCCGCGGCTGCCCCAGAGGATCGTGTCGACCCTGCCGACGATCCTCGCCGACTTCGCCCCGGAGAGGTCGACCCACACCCGGAAACCAAGCCCGCCCGCCCTGACCCTGTGGACATGGACGAGGATGAGAAGGAGATGCTTTCGGAAGCCCGGGCGCGTTTGGCGAACACCCGCGGCAAGAAGGCGAAGCGCAAGGCGCGTGAGAAGCAGCTGGATGAAGCACGCCGGCTTGCTTCCCTGCAGAAGCGTCGTGAGCTGAAAGCGGCTGGCATCACTGGGCGCGTACGTTGTGGTGTGCACACGTTGTGTGTGTGTGTGTGTGTGTGTGTGTGTGTGTGTGTGTGTGTGTGTGCGTGCGTGCGTGTGTGTGGGTGCTGCCGTCTGTCGCGGACATGGGCGCTGTTTGTCCTGACCTGACGTGCCCTGGCCTGACCTGACCTGACGTCATGCTGTTCGCGGTTGTGCTGATGATGTGTCCTCCACAGAAACGCCGCAAGCGCCGCCGTGAGATCGACTACGTCACAGAGGTTCCATTCGAGAAGGTCGCCCCCGCCGGGTTCTTCGACACATCCACAGAGGACGAGCGTTTGGCACGCCAGCGCCGCAGCGCAGGCTTTGTCGGCAAGAACCTGCAGCAACTGGAGGCCCGCCGTCGCGTCGAAGAGGAGAAGCGTGCGCGCCAACGCGACAAGAAGCGCGTCAAGAAGCTGCAGCAGCAAAACCTGCCCAAGGCCATCATGCAGGAGAACGCGTTGAACGACCCGGGCAACTTCCGCAAGCGCACGCGCCTGTCCATGCCCGCGCCGCAGGTGTCGGACATGGAGCTGGAAGACATCGTCAAGCACGGCGCCGCCGCCGCTGCCATTGGTGCGGGTGAAGGTACGGCCGGGTTGTTGGCGCAGTACGGCGCCACCCCCGGTGCCACGCCCATGCGCACCCCCCGCACCCCCGCCGGCCGCAACGTCGTGATGGAGGAGGCACGCAACCTGCGCAAGCTCGCCGCGGCGCCCACGCCCCTCCTGCAGAAGCCAGGCGAGAGCGCGGAGTTGCAGCTGGAGGGTGGCACGGGTTTCGCAGGCGTCACGCCGGCCCACACCGTGACGGCCACCCCCAACGTCCTTGCGGATGTCGCCGGTGCGACACCAGCCCGCGGGGCCGCTGGAGCCGCGACCCCGATGACCAACGCCACGCCCATGCGCGATGACCTCAGCATCAATCAAGAGGGTGACATCTGGGGTGCTGCCACGGTACGCCTGCAACACGTGTTGTTGTCGTTGTCGTCGTCGTTGTTGTTGTTGTTGTGTGTGTGCGTGTGTGCGTGTGTGGTCAGCACGTTTCAGGTGTTTCGGGGAGCTCCAGTGCAGCGAATTGAAACGCGTGGTGTGTGTGTGTTCATGTGTTATGTTGCTGTGCGCCACAGACCAAAGCTGAGAAGGCTCGTGCTGCTGCGGCCAAACGAGAGTTGGCAAACAAGCTTGCCAGCCTGCCGGCACCGGAGTACGAACTCGAGATTGTGGTCCCGGACGTAGATATGGCGGACGCCAGCGCAGACGATGCCTTGGCACCCGACGCAGCAGAGCTCGACGCTGCTGCTGCTGCGCGTCTGAAGGCTGCACAAGAAGCGGAGCTGAAGCGCCGCTCGACGGTGCTCCAGCGCGAGGACCCACCGCTGCCCCGTCCAATGGCGGTCAACACAACGCCACTGGACGATGCCGCGGGCAGCATGCCGTCTGATGAGTTGACTGCAGCTGCGCGCTTGGTGGACGAGGAGGTCGTGTCCTTGCTGCGACGCGACGCTGCCCAGTACCCTGTGGTGCGTCTTTGCCCCTTGTTTGTTTGTTTGTTTGGTTTTGTTTTGGTTGGCAGAGCGTTTCTGTCGTCTTGTTCGCTTGTGGTGTTGAGTGCCTGTCATATGCTCTGCTTGCTCACGCTTGCGTCGTGGTTGCCCCCGCCCCCGAGCAGAAGAAGAGCAAGCGCCGTCGAAAGGTGCCCCGCTTGGACGCGTTTACGGATGAAGAGCTTGCGGCGGCTGCGGAGTTGGTTGCTTCGGAGCAAATCAACATTCGACTGCTGCATGAAGAGGAAATTGATGGTGTGGTGGACGGCGAGATGTATGGCAACACGTTGAAGGCGGCTCGATCCAAGATGGTGTTTGTCCCGTCGCAGCAGGGCTTTGTGGAGGAAACCACCCTCTCGAAGGAAGAGCTACTGGAGGCACGGTCCCACGAACTCCAGCGCTTGCATGGCTTCATGGCGAAGCTGGTGCGTGCATTCATGGATGTGTTTGTGTTTGTGTGTGTGTGGTGGTGGTGGTGGTAGTGGTATTGGTGGGTGCGAGCTCACACAATGCCGTCGCTGACGCTTGTCTTGGCGCGTTACAGGCGAAGCGTTGCTCCAAGTTGGAAGCCCGCGGCCGTGTGTTCACAGCAGGATACCAGAAACGCAGTGATGAGGGCAATGCTGCACTGCAAGCCACGTTTTTGGACATCGATAACAACACGCTCGAGTTGGCGTGCTTCCGTCGATTGGCCACTGACGAAACTGAAGCCATTCCCGGTCGTGTCGCTGCTGCAGAGGCAGAGGCGCGCGATGTGGCGGAGCGTGAGCAAGAGTTGCAGCTGCGGTACAAGAACCTGGTAGAGGAGCGCGAGCAGTTGGTGGCAGTCCTAAACAATGCTTGAGGTGTCGTAATAGACATGGGTAGTCTTCTTCACTTCACATGCCGTGCCATCGCACAAAGCAGGGGGGGAGGGGGGGCTATTGCCACACGCGATGCGACTACCACACGCGATGCGACTACAACATTGAACTACTACCGCCATGCGCGTGCGGGACCACACTCAACCTGATGTCAGCTCTGTGCGCATCATCTGCTCTCTCTTGACACCCCGAAGAAGCGCCTTCATGAACTTTGTCGGGTTCGCAGAGGGTGCCTGTTGTGGGCGACCAAGAAAAAGAAAAGAACAACAGTGTACGTTAGAACGGCGCCCTGGCAATGACGAGCAAGCGAGCCGGACCTGCACAAAGTACGCATGTGCTTGGAAAGGCAACTTGCGGAGAGCCCGGCCACTCAGCCCCTACAACAGTCAAGACATTACAGCCGTGAGGTGAGACACCGACAGCGGGACGTGCGAACCCGAGCCCCCGCACCTCCGCCGCCAACGCTGCTTTGGTCAACAGCTCCCCCGGATTGCCGGCCTCGGTGAGCCGCTTCAGGTTCATTGTGGTGCCTTCCTTGGGTTCAGCACCCGCCCCAGCTCCAGCACCCGCACCCGCACTGGCTTCCTCCGAGCGAGAAGAAGCGGCCACGATGCCCTCGACAGGACTGTCGGGAAGGTCAACCTGACCATCACAGGTCCCCACCACCACCACAATCATCACCTACGACGTCGGCTTCCACCGTGAAGCCGTGCGTCACATCGACACGTACCCTCGGTTTTACGATGCCTGCTCGCATCAGTTCCTCGACGCAGGAGCGCAAGATGTCATATCTGAAGGAACGGCAGCAGTGGTGTTAGGGAGAGGGGGGTGGGGCGCAAAGCGTGTGGTCACCGCACCTGGCTCGAACACCGGGAAGCCCAATGAATCTGCCGAACCAACATAGCAGGTCAAGAGTGGAGTGTCAGGCGCAACAGCACATGACAAACACACGAACAAACGAACTGTTTGATATCTGCACGGTCCACAAAAGCAATGTCGATTGCCTCAGTGATGTTTGATGTTGTCAAGACCAGTACCTGGGGCAGCAGAGATGATGACACCAACAACGTGTACCAAAGCACAAGGGCTCCTCCGACGTACGTTCGGAAACGTGCGCAGTTTGTCAAGCTGCGTAAGCAGCGCGTTCACTACTCGAACAGCGTCTGACGGTTCCGTGCCTGCCACAGCAGCTTTTCGCGCGGCTGTCAAGGATTCCACTTCGTCTGGTGCACATCATGAATGGTGACACGTTTGATCCATGCGCGTGGCCCCCGTCCGCATCATGACGAACCAATCAAGACGCAAACAAAATAGTCGGGTGACTCGACGAGGTCGGTGATGTGGGCAAACAGCTTCATGACAAGTTTTCCGCTTTCCGAAAACCACTTGGAGAACAGACTGTGAGCGTTGATTTCGAGCAGTGCCGCGCCTGTGTATCTGAGCGAGCACGCATCATAACCCCGGTTAGTGGGTTGAAGACAGCACTGAATTGCAGGTACAAAGAAACCTTAACACACCTATCATCAAAGCGAATGGCAAGCTTTTGAGCGAGAGCCTTGCACAAACTTGTTTTCCCAGTGCCCGGCGGGCCATGCAACAGCACGACTCGGTTGCAAGAAACAATGTTCATGTCCACTTTCGCATCTGCAAACAACATCGCAGTTGTGGCGTACTCCAGGAGTCCTGTCTTGATGTCTTCGTCGCACACCAGGCTGCAGCCCCACGCCAGCAGCATCTCATCACGGCTTACATTATCCCCACACGAGAACCACACAGACGGCAGTGTACCTGTCCCACAGGCCACGGAACTCGACAGCCGGAAGCACCCACTGGTGGCAAGCTGTCACTGCTTCGGCGCTGTCGTCTGTTGTTTCTTCGGTCGCTCCCTCCTGCCAAGTTGGTTCATCTCATCTCTGTCACACCCTTGACTCTACACTCTACACCACACCTTGAGTGCCACGCACCTCGCACACCGTAAACACATGGATGCGTAGGTCGGCTTGCCAAAACGAGACACCGCCAGGCCCCACTCTCGACGGGTCTGTGACACCACACACACACCACAAACACCACTATCCGTCGGACCATGCCCTGCCTTCACACCACGCACACCCGTGTATCGACGCAACATACCAACATCACAAACGTGGATGGACAAGCAGTGAGAAGCTAGGGGCTTGTCGTGGCGAAACTCAACCGGGCCTGGGCACACGTGATGTGTGAGTCCGACACGACTCGATGTTCGCTGCTGCACCTCATACCATTGACAAACGTGGCTTTGTCGCGCAGGACATCTATCACACGTTTTTTAACGGCGTCGTGCTCAGCCACTGATTGTGGGTGCAGCTCAACCTCGACTGCGATGCAGAGACCACATTCATGGTCAGTGTGGGGGTTCTGCTGCATTTCCAGCCAGCACACACCCACTGTACCATGAACTGGGATCATGTCAACATTGGGAGTGGATGCCCCCACAGGATGATCATCTTCCTCATCTGAGGAAACTTGGATGTCGATGTCTGACTCACGCTTGCTGCTCGCCATGCTGTGTTGATCGACAGCTTCGAACAAGGCCAGGGCAGTGTCAAACAGAAAGCAAGCCAAAAACACACACATTCCACACTAACGTCGCCACCAACAACGCGGACAAACATACCTTCGGAGAGATTTCTATGACTGCTACACTCACTAATATGCTGTACAGGACCACCACCGAGACTCGGTTCAAACCGTGCGGTGCAAACCAAGTTGACTGCCGCGTCCGGAGTCCGGACGGCGCGTGTCGAAAGTGAATTTGCATGTCCGTGGTGAAGTATGCACTGCGGAGTTGATGCCAAGCAACTGTCCACGCTGACTTTTCGTGCCGGTCCAGCCACTCCGGCAGTGATCTGTGTGGCGGACTTGGGCGTGGCGCGTGTTGGTCACTATGCTCTGACACAAGGATTTGCATCTGTGTGTTTTTGGTATGGCTGCCTCCTCCTTTGTTGTCCTTGTGGGCCTATTGCTGGCAGTCAGCTGCGAGACTGCGGCAACGTGCGCGCCTGCTTCCGGCCTGGGTCCAGAGCAAACACATGCCGCTCCGGAGATCGGGTCCATGGTAGAATATTCACGTCGTAATGGCCTTGGAGGCGCTGTGCCTGGAACCAGCGGATGCGTGTTCGGATGGACCGGGTCCAAGTGCACAATGTGTGATCCTATGGCCCTGTGCTCGGGCATCTCCACATACTGCCTCCCTGCTTCCCCCAAACCAGACGAGCACATGTTCAACATGTCCAACTCATCGAACCAACAAGTGCTGTGTCGTTGTACTGCCAACTCCGGCTGGTTTGGCAACAGCTGCTCATCCTGCAACGCGTCAGGCGTGACGGGCGTGCTGCTGCTGGTCTCGCACAGTGTCGTCGGCGATTGTGCTGCCGTTGTGCCCCCGTTGCCGGGAGATGCTCTTTGGAAGTCCGCGATTCATTTTGAGATGGAGTTTGGGGACCCTGTCGACGTAATCACGCGCCCCAGTGGGTTCGGTGGCAACATGGCGAACGTGCGATGTGGCTTGTGCGACAGCCGGGTGTGCTGCACCTACTCCCAGGCTGCGGCTGCGTCGACGTCAGGAACCCAGACGGCCATCACAAGTTGCACCGAAACCCTCAGCATAGGGGGTGATCCTGTGTATGTTGGTATCAACCAGGTAGGTGTGGTGGTTCAGCTGCACGCGTGCCGGCGTGGCGTGGTGTTGGTCTCACAGACAAGCTGCATTGCCGTGTACCCTGTCTCTTTGTCGACGCAGACGTTGGTGATGGAGAACGGTGCTGCGACTGGGGAGGCGCAGTGTACTTGGTTGCTTGTGGTTCCTCCCACGCACATTCACGATTCGAGCCCTCCAACGTCTTCCCCTGTCCTCATTGCGGTCGTTGCTTGTGGGGCTGTGGGGCTGGCCGTACTCGCGGGTTGCTGTGGGTATCTCATCATGCGGCCACCGCGAAAAGACTCCGAGTTACAGCTTCAAGATGCTGTGTACTTGGGCGAGGGCTACTCCGAGTTGGATGCAGAGGCCAAGCTTGAAGCCCGGTTCGAGCGCAGCCCCCCGTCCCCCAAGCGATGATGGGGTGCAGGACGTGAATATGGCGTTGTGGATTGTCGCAATGTTTGCCGTGGCAAGGAAGCATGCAGTCTAGGGACACACATCGCTACGGTCACTGGTGTCATGTCGTGTCGGGCGCAGTAGCAGCAGTGTCATTTTTTTGCGTGCTCAGAGTGCTGTGTTTTCCATTTTGATCACACCGCCACACACTCATCCCACCAACTGGGCACCGCGCACATGCCACGAAGGGAAGGGACAAAAGGGAAACGCTAACTAGGGCAACATGCGCTCACTTGCCATCGTTCTGACCAGATGAATCGGACTGCGTGAAAAAGTGGCGCCGCCACGCCGGAAGGCGGCGCAGGCGTTGGGTGGGAGACTGCGGCGGCGGAGAAGGTCGGGGCGATGCTGATGCTGATGCTGATGCTGATGCTGATGCTGATGCTGATGCTGATGCTGATGCTGATGCTGCCGACCCAGACGGCGTCGCGACGGCAGGCGAGCTGGTGGTGCGGGGCAACGCCGAGTCGGGTTGCACTCGCGAGGATGACGATGGCGACGTGAACGACACCGTTGCTCGGGGTGGGCGACGGGATCGACCCAGCCTCGCACTGGACGGGCTCCGCGCAGCTGCACCAGCACCATCACCAGACTGGCCACCACCTCGGTTTGCCCCAGCCCCAGCCCCAGCACCAGCACCACCAACTCCTGCCTCGGAGCCTGACCGAGCTGCGTTGGGTGGTGACTGGCCCACACGTGATGACCTGGCGGCGTCGTTCCCTGAGCTTCCCATGATTGTGCGACGGAACAAGTTCATGAGGTTGCCAAAAGACGAACGAGACGGCGCCCTTGCTGGGCGGGGTGTGGAGGGAGGGGACGGGGATGATCCCTCGCCAGCCGTCGCGCAGTGCGCACCCGAACCTCCGTCACGTTGTCGAGGCAACGTTGACGAGGCGGAAGCGACGCCTGGCAGCGTGGTGCTGGTGCCGCCCGTGTCATGACGGGTGTGCTCTCTGGTGTGGGGCAACCCGCCAATCCGTTGCACCGTTGTACTGGACGAGTCCAGAGGCCCTCGCCCAGCACTGCCGTACCGCGGGGTGTGCCGCCGGGGTGAATGCCGTCGAGGCGAAACAGAGGAGCGTGTCGATGTAGCGAGCTGGGCTGGCTGCAGCGCACTCGGACCCGCACCAACACCCGCACCCGCACCCGCACCCGCACCCGCACCCGCACCCGCACCCGCACCCGCACCCGCACCTGCACCCGCACCTGCACCTGCCCCGGCACCGGCACCGGTGTCCCCCATGATTGCACCCGCAGCACCGGCAGAGTTGTGTAGACCCCGGCCACTCCGATGGCTCGATCTCCACGAGTTGAACATGCGTGGCTGCGTGTGTGACGGTGATGTGGTGGAGCTAAAGCGCCCGCGGAGCCCTTGACTTGCAGACGGCGTGGACGAACTCGGGGCGGAGCGCCAGCTGGACATGGAGCGTTGTGGAGTGGCTGTCGCCGAGGCTGTGGGCGCAGCCGCAGCCGCAGATGCAGACGCAGACGCAGACGCAGACGCGCGAGGCATGCCCGAGTTTTGAGAAAGGCCCGACATGGCCGACGGGTAGAACCGCGCGGGTGGACCAAACCTGGTGTTGGTTAACCCACCAAAGGCGGAAGAAGAAGACGTCGCGGGAGCCGCGGAGGCGGAGGCGGGCGCTGCAGCAGCAGCGCTGCCTGTGCGACGGGAAGTTGGAGCCGTGCTGGGCTGGAAGCCGGCAAAGCCACGACGCGTCTGCACGGCGCCGGGCATGGCAGACGCAAAACTGGCAGACATGCGCTGTTGGTGTCGTTGCTGGTGCTGCTGTTGCTGTTGATTCGCGGCTCCCGTGGACGTCGAAGCGGAAGTGGCAGCTGCATCAGTGGTGGTGGTGCCCATGCTGCGTTGGGGGAGGCCACCAAGGCCGCTGAGCAGGGCAGCAAGTGCCGGAGATGCTGCAGCATCTGCCTGAAGAGACGGCAAGGGAGGTGCGACAATGGCATGGATGACGATATCAATCGTGTTGCGCTGCCCGGCGCCAGTGCCTTGTGTCGCGCGCGGGGGAACAAGCGAAGTGAATCCGTCGGCAATGGCCGTGGAGATAGGTGAGGGCGGGGGCTGCGACTCGCCGCGCTGTGACAGCGCACCGCCACCGCCACCAGCACTGGTAGCGGTAGCGGCGGCCGAAACACCAAGGTGAAGGGGTGACAGGTCGAAAAGTGGGACACGAGCTCTGGCGCGAGCCGGCTCGGTCGATGTCACAACGGGCGACGCGGCGGGCAGACGCGCAGTACCGTGGCGACTGGACGGTGCGAGTGTTGTTGCGGTCGAAGTGGAGGGAGCGTTTGAGCTCGGCACCTGCGCGTCTGCTGTGGCAGCTGTGTCCGTGGCGGTTGCTGTCGCAGCAGTGGCGGTGTGCGTCGGTGGTTGGGCAGACTCGCGGGCGAGCCGCTCCAGGTGGGGTGCCAGGTCCGTCAGCACTCGTCCCAGTCGATCGGCGCTGTTGGAGCAGGTTGCACGGGCAACAAGATCAGCTGTGTGTGCCACGCGCACACACGACCA
>Ga0213833_1001936_pt1 | contig 14014 bp, 17 predicted proteins | sample SWATP21_FD_160575 | JGI IMG/M metagenome (GOLD analysis project Ga0213833, IMG submission 160575) | Coastal seawater microbial communities from Marineland, Florida, United States - SWA TP2 #1 | ecosystem: Environmental > Aquatic > Marine > Coastal | place: USA: Florida | collected 2016-08-14
TGTGTGTGTGTGTTGGTGTGTGTGTGTGTGTGTGTGTGTGTGTGTGTGTGTGTGTGTGTGTGTGTGTGTGTGTGTGTGTGTGTGTGTGTGTGTGTGTGTGTGTGTTCTCACGTTTCAGATTCTCTGCATCTCCTGCACAAGCCGTTCCCAGTGCGTTTGTTGTTTGGTAGAGTGTTCTTCTGTGTCCGTGAACCAACCAATGCTGTTGTTGCGCTGTGTGTGGGTGTGTTGTCAGACACGCCGATGTCTGAAGCCCACGCAAATTTGCTGCGACGATTCGATGAAGTGCAGAACGCCCATCGAGAGGCGCGCCACACAGGTTGGTGCACACCCACATTCACCCCTTTATGTGAACATGTGGGACAACACTACTCTTGTATGGGGTGGTGCGCACCACTGACACCCGTTTCCCGTGCACATCCATCGTCAACAGCTCGGCGCAACAGAAGCCTGATGCACAAGCCAGCTTCCTCGACACCTGCTGCCGCCGGCTCCTCCTCACCACCACGCCCTGCTAGCCGTGCATCTTCCGCAACACCAGACAGAGACACTACGAGCCGCGTGGCTTCGGGTCCAAGCGCTGGAGCGGGCGCTGGAGTTGGTGCCGGGGCAGGAGCCCCGGTCGAGCACTAGTGACAGCGTAAATGTGCTGGTTTTGAGAAACATAAGTTTCATGTTTGTATTTTTGTAGCATCCATGTTACTGTTGTAGTGGTCAAGACAAGCGCACTCATCATGAACTTGTCACTTCGCTCCGTTATCAGTGCGGCACCGGCGGTCGCGGCGCAGTGCGCGATTTTGCTGCGGGCCTTGGGCTGCACATACACGTTGGGATTCGCAGCTGTTACGTTACTGGCTTGAGCAACTGGAGCGAAGCCCTCAAGTCTCTTCTCCAGACGAGGTGGAGCCAGATAGTCAGCATGCGTAACGCAGCTTCTTAGCATTCGTCCATTGTTGGGGTCCTGGCAAAAATGAGCAGTGCGGCTGCCCCCAAACCTTCGCGTAGGAAGGTCAAGAGTCGAGGGGGGAGGGGTGGCGAGGCCAAGCAGGCCAAGCCCGTGCCTCAGAGTCGTCGCAGCTTCAGTCGTCGGCTGACGCCGATCGACGGGGGTCAGGTTTCGATGCCAGCGCCCACCACGAGTACCGGCGGGCGTGTGAAGGCGTTGCTGGTGCTCAACGTGCAGGTACGAACACGATACAATTCATTCGTTTTGATATGGTGCTCGCTGTGGACTGTGGTGGGGGTGGGGAGGTCACGTTTCGACAGTTCGCCGCACGCCACACGCGTGCTCGCAACTCACACTCGCGCCTCGCACACGGGCCTTGCATCATTGGTGGTGCGTTTGACACACTCACCGGTTGCCTCCAATGGTGCCGCGCACAGAACGATTTTTTCGCTGGAGGGGCCATGCCTCTCCCCGATGCGCCGCGCGTGTGCCCCATCATTGCGAGGCTGCGACGCACGAAGAGCTTCGACATCACCATTGTTGTGGGACTTGCTCATCTGGAGCAGGACGTGTGCGTTGCAGCCGATGCGTGATGTGTGTGCACGAGTGCATGACACGTATCCTGTGATGTCCCAACACATCTGACGTGTATGTGCATGTGTGACTGCGGTGTGTTGTGTCTGTGTCTGTGTCTGTGGTGCGTCCTGTGCTCAGTGCTTTCCTGTCGAATCACCCTGGAGCAGCCGTGCTAGAAAACGTTGCTGCGCCTGGCACCGCTTCCCATCCTGCGTGGCCCAATGCTTGCATGTACGGGTCAAAGGGCATGCAGTTTCACGAGTGTGTGAATGTTGGGCCCGAAGACTGTGTGTTGTACACCGGGCTCAACCCGAACAACGCGTCCCGTACGTATTGGTTTGGGCACGTGTCCCGTTCCAACCCTGTGCTGCACCTCAGTCTCAGTCGCCCGTTCCGTGGATGGATGCCCATTGTATTGTCACACAGAGTCTGCTTTTGCGGCCACCCTTCAGCAGCACCCTCACCGGAGAGACTCTGGTGCAGTGGGGGCTAGCTCGGGCAGTGAGACCAGTATCCTTCGCACCGTACTGCAGGAGCACCACGTGGACGACATTTTCATTTGTGGTTTCACCACCGAGTTTGCTGTCCATGTGCGTCGCGTCATGCCACCAACGTCGCTCTCGTCGTGCCGTTCGAGCTCTTCACCTGTGCTTTGTTTCCATTTTTGAATGTGTGTTGCGATGGGCTTTGGCGTTGTGCGTCCGTACATGTCACTCCAGCAAACTGCCCTGGATGCCAACCTGCTCCCCTTTGACGTGAACGTGTTCGTTATCGAGGACGCTTGTGATGGCGTCGATGAAGAAGCGTCACAAGAGGCGCTGCGGTCACTCGCTGTCGAGCGCGTGTCGGTTGTGTCCTCCGTGTCTGCCGTCGTGTCTGCCATCCCCACCCTGAAGCCGCCTCCACCAACCCGACCACCCTCTAGTGTCGACAGCATCGACCCAATCGCCCATAGTGGCACCCGCAGCCGCTCCAGTTCCCGTGGCAGCTCCAACACCGGTGTCAATGCTGGTGCCAGTGCCGGTGCAGGTGCCGGTGCGAATGGGCGTCACTCCAGACGGGCGTCACAGCAGTCCAGAGGTGGTGCCCGCCGCACGTCACAAGCGTCACAGCCTGACGTGTCTGGTGCCGTCAATGGGGCGCCCATCGCGAACAAATCGTTCTACGGTCGGGCGTCCGATCACTTGGCGGGGACCTTGCGTGCTGTGGACACCTTCGCCGTTGCGGCGCTGGTCGATGCAGCGTGGCACGGCAACCTGCAGGTGGTGTCGGGCTTGCTCAAGCGCATGGCGGCCAGTGGTGACACGTATAGCATCAACATGAAGGCTTCACCGAGCGGGCAAACAGCACTGCACGTCGCAGTCATGCATGGCCATTGCGATGTGGTGGTCGCACTGCTGGACGCAGGTGCGGGTCTTCATGGGTGGACTGGGCACGCGGGGGTGCAACGTTTGGAGTGTCACTCACGGCACATGTGATTGGCTGGCTGGGGTTGTGTGTGTGTGTATGTGTGTGTGTGTGTGTGTGCGTAGGTGCACGTGCAAGTGTGACAAACCGCACGGGAGCCACACCGTTGTTTCTGGCGTGTCTCCATGGCCACGTCCAGGTTGCAAAGGAGCTGCTTGAGCGCGGTCATGCGAGAGCAAACCTTGCTGAGGAGCAGTTTGGGTGCACACCACTCATGGTCGCTGCTCTCACTGGCAATGTACCCATCGTGGAGTTGCTGCTTGCGTCCAGCTTGCGGTCGAGCATCATGGTAGACACGGTGACGAAGTATGGAAACACTGCGCTTGCCTTCGCCTGTGCAGCCACTGGTCGCGGCTTCTCAACGCACGAGTGGGAGTTTGGGATTGTTCGAAACTCGGCTGTACGAGCAACGGGGGGAGTGTGGCAACGGTGTGCCACTGTGCTCACCTGCGTGGTTTGTGCGTGCGTGTGTTGGTGGTGGAATCGTGTTGTGCAGATGACCGACTTCGATGAACGAGTGACGGGGTCTCGACGCCTGAGCAACTTGACCCTGGATGAGGAAGCGGAAGCGGCGCTGGCTACGGCACAAGAGGTGTCGGAGCAGATGGACCACATGTCAGCTCTTCGCCGTGCTGCTACCATCGCTGGCATGCTGCTGCGGGTGCTACCGGACAACACCCGTCGACTTCGTGCCATTCGTGCGCAAGACTCCAATGGGTGCGTGCGTGTGTCGAGGTGCCAGCTATGCTCGCGAGTGGCCCTGTCTGCTGTGTGTGCTGTGCTGTGTTGGGTGTCCAGCCACTAGGGACAGTGTGTCGTCGTTGTTTGTGGTGTGAAAGTGGTTGTGGAGTGAGCGTAGCTCCGCCCTGCTGCTGCGGTACCGCCCCGCACATGTTCACACGCACCGCCTGGTGGCTTCTGGCAGGTGGGCTCCCATTCACTTCGCCGCCAAGTCCGGCGTCCTCGCGATGCTGGATTGGGAGTTGTTGGGCAGCAGCATGACAAACCTCCCCGTCAACCTCGCCACTTCAACCGGGCTCACCATGCTCCACCTGGCCGCGTGGAACGGGCGTGCCGCGTCCATCGCCTTGCTTCTTGGTGCTTGGCCCGACCAACGACAGCGCCACGGCAGCAACCCGTGGCGGGGTCGTGCACGCGTCAATCTGAACGTGAAGGGTCGCCGCCACAGCGAGTTGGATCTGGCGCTGTCGCAGGGGTACATTGACAGTGCGCGCCTGCTGCTGCGAGCGGGGTGCCAAGCCGTGGTGTTTCGGGGTGAGCGGACGGACGAGCTGCTGCACCACTTGGTGTTGCTTGGAGACGGAGTGGGCACGGAGCTGCTCATGCGGTCCGCGAATGACGTGCAGGTGTGTGGTGTTGCTGCAGTCGGGCGGGGGGCAGGCGTGCGTCCAAATAAATCGGAGGGGTCTCTCTGCGTGTGGGGGTTGTGTGCACCAACGTGGTCTCACTTCATTTCGTCCTTTGCTTTCGCACGCCGGTCGCGGTTGGTTCGGCTCGGTTTTGGTGTGGTGTTGGTTGATGGCATTTGTTACCCTTTGGTGGTTACCCTCTTGCAGGTGTCAAAGGTGCTCATAGAACTCCTGCACAGGATGAAGTACCCCGACAGTTGCACGTTTACCTTCGCTACGTGCGTCTGCCACCCATGTCATGCGTCCCTCTCCGGTTGCCCTTCTTTCACCTTGTGCATGTGCACTGCAGGTATGCCAAGCCCATTTCCCAGCACATGTACGAGTGCACCGTGTGTTCCCAGAAGATTTGTGTGGTGTGCTCCGCCAAGTGCCACCGTCCGCATGGATGGTGTGAGAACCCCGACCAAGAGCACAACTTGGTGTACCTGGGATTTCGACGCAACGCTTTCTGTGGCTGCAACAAGAGCACGTGCCACGCACTTGCAGTTGTTGACCAACGTGAAGTGGAAGGGTGCGTGTGTGCGTTGCGTGTTCCTACTGCGCCACCGATGCCTTTCTCACCCGTCGGTGTGAAATTGAGTTTTGCGCAGATATCGCTATCATCCAAGCCCCATCGACACCACAGCGGTCAAGGTCAACCTGTCACACAGCTCCGAGCTTGGCGCGGCTGTGGAAATGCTTGCTCGCAATAGCCATGAAGTTTGGGCGGCAGAGCGGATGGATCAGGGTTGGCGATATGGCAAGAAGCGTGACGACGCATCCCAGTTCCATCCGTTGCTGATACCATGGAAAATGTTGACTGAGAAAGACAAGTCGTGCGTTGGTGAAACCGGCTCAGCTTGTGGTGCTGCACCAGTGGCGATCATGTGACACAACTTGGCTTCGGGTGGGATTGCCTGGTTGCATGGTTGCTTGGTTGCTTGGTTGCTTGGTTTGTGTCGACAGATATGATGTGGAGTCCGCGACTGAGGCGGTGAAAGTTATCTTGGCCTTAGGATATCGGATTGTGAAGGTCGATGACGACACCGCTGATGCTGCTGGACTGGGTGATGACCTTGTGGACGGCACCGTAGTCGTGGAAGACAGCGATGGTGAAATGCAACTGGAGTGCGTGTGCCGTGATGTGCGCCAGTTGTGTGATGCTGCCTACGACATGTGTAGTGCATTCCATCACACTCGCTGTGTGTGTGTGTGTGCTTGTGGCCCACACAGTCCCATGGAGATCCTCACTTACAACCCTGTCCCCATTGACACCCACGGAGTGGACCTATCACCAAGCCTGTTGGCACTTGTCGAACTGCTGGCGCGGAATGTGCACGAAGTGTGGGCCGCCGCGAAACTTAAGGCCAATTGGAAGTGCGTAGCCATGCTGCGCTTGTCTCTTCTGGCTCGGTGCCGTGTAGCAACCCATGGTGGTGCTGCTGCTTGTGCGTGCAGCGTGTGTTGGTTGACAAGAAAGCCGGGTATTTTGTCGTGCGTCGTGTGTGCGTGCGTGTTGTGGTGCAGGTACATGCCGGAGCGTGCCATGGCCACTGATCCTTCGGGCACACCTTTGGCCGGTTCTCACACGGGCAAGACCTCGTCCATGCTGGTGCCCTACGAGTTTTTGACGGAGAAGGTGCGATGGCGGTCTGCGCTGACCACTAGCACCTGCACTGCCACTGCTCTCGCATGTACAGGCGAACAGCTCACTTTTGCTTTCATGGTCGTGGTGGTGTGACGGTCGTCGCTGTCGTGGATCCGGTGCACCCGTGCGCTGTGCATGGTGTTACGTGCAGGAAAAAGCCTCTTCTCGAAGCTCCGCGATGGAAATGGTGCGAACGCTGAAGCAGGTCGGCTTCCACTTTGAGTTGGCGGACGGCGTCGACATGGTGGATCCCACGTCATTGACCAACAAGATGACCGACTTGGCGCTGCAAGCCGTTCGGTTGCGGGTCGAGCAGCTCAACGACTTCAAGCAGGGCGTGTTCAACGCGTGCCTGTTCTGGGCAGCCCGCCACGGCGACGTCAGCATCGTGCCGGAGCTGCTGGGTGCGCACGAGGCCCGAAACTCGACCCGGCTGTGCGCCGAAATCAACTGCACCGACGAAATGCGGCGGACGTGCTTGTACCTGGCCGCTCAAAACGCGCACAAGCCCATGGTGAAGCTGCTGCTGGAACACGGCGCGGACCTGGAAGTGGCGGACCTCAACGGCACCACCGCCCTGTCCGCAGTGTCCTACCTGGGCCACGTCGACGTGGCGGACTTCCTCATCGAGCAGGGTGCGTCGTACTCCACGCGGGACCGCATCGGGATGACCCCCATTCACTACGCCGTTTTCAGCGGCCACCTCAAGGTGGTGGCGCTGTTGTGCAAGAAGCTGTCGGTGCGGGGCAAGCCTGGTGTGGATTTTGCGTTCGAGGCGCGCTCCAAACTGGCCGACCTGTTGTTGTCCAAGACCCGCCAGTTTGCGCGCTTTGCCTGGGGCTCCGGCATGCAGTCGGTGCCAGGCATCAGCGGTGGTGGACAACATGCTCGATACCAGCCCCGCCGTGTATGTTGTGCATGTGTGTGTGTGCAAGTGTGTGTGTGTGTGTGTGTGTGTGTGTGTCGTCATGTGGCGCACGGCTCCCGTTGTGCTATCCCCAAAGGCATGCGCTGATTCTACCTCGTGCTGTTGCATCATGTATCCAATGTGCGCGTGTTTTGTTTCAGTCCCCCACCGTTGGCGAGTTGTTGCACAGCCATGCTACCTCAGCGGCCAAGCTTTCACCGTTGACAGGTGGGTGATGCGGCTTTGGTTGAGCCATTGGCGACATCTTGTTGCGTGCATGTTGGCATCAACCATCGCATGCAGCAAGTGCTTACTCATGCTTCCTTTCTGTTGGTCCTACAGTTGCAGTGCATGCTCGGCAGTTCAAAGCTGCCAAGATGTTGATTGCGTTTGGTGCCAACCCTCTGTGCGTGAATGTGCACACACGCTTACACCCACGCATGTGTGCATGCACACACCACTCACCTGTGGTTGCGCACCAAGGGTTTGTGTGGTTGCTCGTACCTCACAGTTGTCGTTGCTGGTGTTCAGCCTCAAGGATGATTCGGGAGTTTCGCCCCATGACAGAGCCTTGTTCGATCACGCTGAGGTGCGCTGTGGCTCTGTTTTTGTTTTCAGTGTCGACGTGTCCATGTTGTGTTGCACCAGTCCCAACCCAACTCGCCACGCCGACTGACTCTCCGTGGTTGCTGTGCTCTCTCTCCTCTCAGGCGGAAGCCCTTGCCAAACAACTGCTGGCAAGCAAGTCGTCCGAGCTCGATGCCAGTGTCCTCAAAGCGTTCTCTAGCGTGGCCCACTTCGCCGACGCCCACAGCAACACCGACACGCGTGAGCTGCGGGCGTGGGAAATGGCGAAGACGGCGTTCCAGCTGTCGCGGCTGCACCCACCGACACCAACGCCCTCTAGCGCCAGTAGAAACACCTTTGGTGGTGGTGCTGGCAGTGCGGATGGCGGCAGCGGTGGTGCACGCAAGCTGAAGGCGAATCGATCCCGCCGCCCGTCGGTCATGTCTGCGCTGCGCCCCAGCCAGGGTAGTACAGTGCGAACCAAGGACGTGGAACGTGCTGTGGCCTTGGCGGAGCACGCTCGTGAGCAAGCGATTGCGAGGTCGGCGTTGGAGGAGCGCTCAGCGGCGCGCATGGTGCGGGTGCTCTCGAACTGCAAAGAGGTGCAGCGAAAGCGCATGACGTTTGCATGGAAGGCACTGGTGCGCCAAATGATTGGCTTCTTTTTGGTGATGGTGATGTTCGGGATTATGACTCCGACGGCCCATGACTGTACGTCGTGTTTGTCTGCTCTTGGTTGCGTTGTGTCGTAGGGGGTGAGGGGCAAGGTGACCAGTACCCTCATGCTTGGGTGGGTTGCGTGGTGCGCAGACGGCTCGCGCAACTTGGCGGAATTTCATTACCACTTTTCAGTAACGATTGACGACACGTTCAGCTTTGCCGATGATCCAGCTGGAGACCTTGACGGGTATCATGGTGCATCAGAGCAACTGTGGTGGCAGTGGATGGACACCCACGTGTTGTGGATACCGGCCCCAGACATCTCCAACAGCTCGACGGTATCATCCACGCCACACACTGAAGCTGCTCTTGTTGCCCTCGGCACAGCGTCGCATGGTGCTCTTGTGCACCCGACATCTGCCAGCGCCTCGCACAGCGTAGTCAATGCAAACAACGTTGTTGTGGGCGCCATTCGGCTGCGATTGCAACGTTCCTCGCTCACACAGTGTGACACGGAGGAGTCGGTGCGGAACCTACCGTCGCTGCAGTGCATATCTCGTTCGGTGGACTTTCCCGTTCTAGAAGACGGCTCCACCACGGAGTGGCAGTTGGACTCGGGCAATGTCACAAACCGGCGCTTAATGCTGGCCCAGTATCGGCCCTCCGACGCCTTCATCTACGCGGACAAGGCAACATCAGATGCTGCAACGGTGTGTATGTGTGTGTTTGCTTTTTTTGTTTTTGGTTTCTGGCGTCGTCCCTGTTTGGGTCTGTTGCTACGCGCTTGTGTTTGTTGTGTGGGCTGGCGCAACGGCACCGACTCAATATTTTGTGTGGGTGGGTACAGACCTTGATTGATGTGGACACGGAATGGTTAACCTTGGATTTGAACGTGTACAACCCCAACGTCAACGCGTTTGCTTCCGCTCGCATGGAGGCGCGCGTCGGTATGAGTGGTGCCCTCGTGACAGTGAACGACGTCCAATCTGCGATTCTGTTCAATGGACGCTTCCAGCCTTCCGTTTTGTTCCAAGTGCGTCCAAGGTGGTGGTGGCGTCGTGTGCCCGCTGCCATGCTCTGTTCTGTGCGTTCCCGAGTGAGGGGACCTGATCTGACGAGGGATTTTCGTTGTGTGTGTGTGTGTGTGTTTGGTGCCACAGCTGGTATTGGTCATTGTCATCATTGTCCAAGCCCTACTTATGACACGCGATGCTCGCACGGAAGGAGTGCGGCGATGGTTCACAAGCGGTTGGAATGTGTACGTTGTGGCGGCGTCACGTTGTTGCACACTTGTCCATGTTGCTTTTCATCGCGCACAGTTTGGGCGCTGACCGAGTGTAAATGGTCACCAGCTACGAGGTAGCAACATGGGTGTGCTTCTTGATCATCCTTGGGATGGACTTGGTGTCCAAGCGCATGGTAGACTCGCTTGACACGGACTTGAACGCCACGGACACCTATGTGGAGCTGTGGACTGCCATTTCGTGGTTCACTCGGGAACGAGACGTGCTGGCGGTGGTTCTCCTGCTGCTGGTTGTGCGATTTATCAAGTACCTTCGTTTGACACCTGGGTGGGGACCCATGGTGGTTGCCATCATCATCACCGCGTTCCACCCCAACGTGATACTGTTCTTGGGTGTGGGTCTGGTGTTGATGCTGGGCTTTTCTATCTCCTTCCACGTGGCGTTTGGCAGCGAAACATCCCAGTTTGCGTCCATTGCGGAAACCTTCAGGTCGTTGTTCAACATGGTAGGTGGGGGGGGCATCCCACAATCCGCTGTACACGTGTTGTGGCCTCCGTGACACGTTTTGTCTGGTGTGCTTGCTTGTTTGGGTGCCTGCCAGGGCTTTGCGGAGGAATGGGAAACATTGACCGGCCTTGGGCGTCGAGACTTGGCGGCAGGGTTCTTCTTCTTCTACGTGCTCTTCGCCATTGTGCTGCTGAACCTGTTCATCGGTATCATCACGGATGTGTACCCCACTGCCCGAGAACGTAGCAAAGCTGAATGGGAGCGTACCATTACACAATTGTTGGAGGTGCGCTTGCACGTGTGGGGGTGCAGTGGTGTGTGGCACACCCGCGCTCACGCTGGCTTGCCCGTTGGAACCCCTGCACTCATCATTTACTCCACCGTGCCTTGCAGAACAACATCAAGTCACAGCGCAAGAGCATGCTGAACCCGAGCTGCCTGACCCGTGCCAGGCGCTGGATCGTTGCGACGCTGTACAACGCCTGTTGCCACCCCTGCGCCTGCTGCTCTGTGTCGTGCTGCACGTGTCAGTCGTGTCGCCACAAGGGCAAAGGTCGTCGACGCTCGAGCACCAAGTGCGTTGGTCACGTGGTTGGGTTGCCCTCACATTCACTGACCTTGTACATGGTGTGCTATGTGAACCGAGTGGTTGCTGTGGCTCAGTCGTGTAGCCCCGATGGAGGAAGCAACAATCAACGTGGCCTCACCGCAGGCAGACCGGCATGAGCACAAGCCACATACCACCTCCGCAAAGGTGCCACCACAACCGTCACTCAGTGGTGCAACTCCAGCAGAGATTGAGTCCCGCTCTGGCGCAGCCTCAGCCTCAGCCTCAGCCTCAGCCTCAGGCCCAGGCTCAGGCTCAGGCTCAGGCTCAGGCTCAGGCTCAGGCTCAGGCTCAGGCTCAGGCTCAGGCTCAGGCTCAGTGAAACATCCCTTGGCAGAACCACACCGCCTCCCATCGATAGAGGATACATCGCGGCGGTCAAGCGAGTCGCACGTTCCACCGTTGCGAATGGGTAGTTTACATCGCCAGGTGGTGCGCGGGTCCACGCGAGATGTGCTGGGTGCTCGTGAAGACGAAGCCGCACCGCCCTCCTCCACTCGACGGGTGCTGCTGGGTCATTTGACACACGCCAAAATGATGAACCTGGGTACGTTGTGCCTGTGTGCATTCGCGCATGGTTGCCGTGGTGTTGGTCGCAAGCAGCCTTGTTGCATGGGTGGGCGCTGGGCGTGGCATGTTCACATGGAGGGCAAGTGCACCCATCTCACCATGAAATGCATTCCGGGGGATGCATGGGGATGGTCCGGCTTCTTCAGACCTGATCAGCGCGGGTTCACCGAGTGCACCACGTTTTGGTGGCCTCGCCACGCCACACACAACGATCGCGAGCGTGGATCAAGCCCAGGCCGAGGAGTTCGTCGAGCGTTCCTCGTCCGTGGTGCCGCATCGTGTGTCCTTGAGCATGGCCTCTGCCCCCGGCGAGCTGGATGGTGTCAGCTCTTGGCAGGACGCTCAAGAGCGGTTCACGGAACGCATGCACGCGCTGGCTGCATCGGGGCGCATTGACAAGAAAACGCTGCTCCAAAGCACGCCTCGAGACTCTCACCGCGATAGACCCCCTCCAGCTGGTGCAGGTGCAGGTGCAGGTGCAGGTGCAGGTGCGGGTGCGGGTGCGGGTGCGGGTGCGGGTGCAGGCATCGGTACGGCTGGCGCAGGTGCACACACGCGCCATGTTGGCTTTGTCGGTGAGTCCAAAGCAAATGCCGCCGGTGGCAGAGCCCTGCGTGATGGACCGCAACGACCCCGGCTGTCCACTGCGAGCGGCAACAGCCAAGCCCGGCACGCCGAGAAGCTGTTTCGCGAACTGGAGCAAAGCCACAGCGACCTGATTCAGTCACTTCGTAGTGCTGGGAAGCGAGGGGGAAAGACCGGGCTGTTCCGCCGGGCTTCGAGTAACAAGTCCACGGAGCACCCGCTGCTGGCGTCGCATCGTTTGGGTGAACTCACGCTGAAGGCGCTGAAGAAAGTCGCGAACGCCATGCGCCTGGATGTGTACTGGGGGTTGCCGCAGGGGTTCTCGAAGAAGATCCGACCTGCGGAAGCGAAGCACGCCGCACACAAGTCCATGATGGATGTGCTGCTTGATACGGATAGCAGCGACAGCGATAGCGATGATGACGAAGATGCAATGGGACAGGCACTGGGCGCAGGTGGTGGTGGGCGACACAGTGAGCACCACCACCTGCACAAGTTCATGCACACCGTGCGGCACCAGATGGAGGCACAAGAACAGGTGCGAATGCTATCTTCGACACACCGACACACACTCGTTGCCTGGCTGTGCTTGTTTGTTGCCGTCTGCCTTGGGTCGTGTGTGTTGCGTTGCACTTTGGCCATCCTGCTCACCTCTCCACGTGCTGCTCCGTTTCATTCATGCCCACGCAGAACATGAAGCACCTTGAAGATCAGCTTGATTCGTTATCCAGCACCCTCGCCAACGTACTCGCCCACATGAACGAGGCCTCTGGCAGTGGAGGCGGCGTGCGCCACACGTCTGGTGCGGATGCCTTGCGCGACACGGCCAGATCCTTGATCCGAAGCCGTGCCAACTCGCGCCACATGCTGCGTCGCACCAGTCGAGGAAGCACCGGCGGCGGCGGTGGTGGTGGTGGTGGTGGCGGCGGCGGTGGTGGTGGCAGTAGCGCCAACATGAACACCGGTACCCCACGGGCCGAGCGTGGGGGTGGTCCTCCGGGTTCCGCGCGACGCAAGAGTGGTGGTGGTACGCCCATGGCCGTGCACGCCGCTCCAGGCCACCGCCGACCCCCGTCCCTTCGCCTGCGCCAAACCGCGGCGTCGCGACGATCACATGCGCGGTCGCCGAAGCTTGCACCATCCCGGCGCAGTGTTGCGCGTGGGCGCCACCATCGACGATCGCCGCTGCAACACTGACCTTGACCTTGTCGGTGGTGTTTGCCCACAGCTATGAGCACTGGCAACAATGCTGAGCGGCGTGGCGTGGTGGGGGTGCGAACGTGTGGTGATGAGTTGTGGCATGGCCCCACATGAGCGTGAAGGCTACTGCTACGTCGAAGAAGGGTCGTTTTGCTTATGGTACCACAGAAAGCAACTAGCGGTGTGCGTCACGCGTTAAGTTTCGGGATTGGCGTGTGGATGTTTGTGGAGTGTTTGAGTCTTCTTTCGTTCGAGTGGCCAATTGAGTCTTGTTTCAGACACTCATGCCACCATGCAACCTACAACTTTGACGACGGAACCCGCATGGCATGTACATGCGTTTCAGCTTGGGACGCACAGACACGATGCAGGTCTTCCATCTACAAGGCACGCCCACGTCACATGTTTTCGCCATGCCACACAGCGCACAGCACACAGTCTGCACACGCACCATCGTGTCACCGTACATCGCGTACAGTCCGCCAGTGTGAACAAACAGCACATCCTTGCCTTGGAACACTTCTGGTGTTGTGTTCATCGTCTGCACCATGTGGTACAGCGCTTTGCCCTGGCACACACACACGCGCGCACACACATAACACAAAGCAGTGTCACCGCTGCGGTGCGCATAGAGACAGGGTCGTGTGTCGAAAGAACAGTCTTACCGTGTACACTGGATCCACGATCACACCCGTGCGAGCTGCAACATCTGCAACAAACTTGAGCTCCTCCCGTGTGTTCTTTCGATACCTGCCAGCAAGTGCAAACGTGCGCAAGGACAATGACATGAAGTGCCAGCGTCACAATCACACCCTGGCACACCGACTCGTCAACAGCGGCCGCACCCCTTTCCCTTGGCTTGGTACAGAGACACACAGTCTTCTGCACTCAGTTTGGTGCTGCTAGGGAGCAAACCGGGGAAAATGTGCTCGTTTATGTAGTCGAAGAAGTACTCTGGTGTGTCACAGGCTGTGAAGCCGTGAACCTTGGCCGTCAAGGGACTGGTGGACGGGAAGGAAGTCGTCATCACAAAGCACGCAGCGCGAGCATTCGTATTGGGGAAAGGGTGTGAATGAGCACACACGTGCGTGTGGGGGGCGTGCGCGCGCGCGCGCGTGTGT
>Ga0213833_1001937_pt1 | contig 14011 bp, 2 predicted proteins | sample SWATP21_FD_160575 | JGI IMG/M metagenome (GOLD analysis project Ga0213833, IMG submission 160575) | Coastal seawater microbial communities from Marineland, Florida, United States - SWA TP2 #1 | ecosystem: Environmental > Aquatic > Marine > Coastal | place: USA: Florida | collected 2016-08-14
CCACCCATGACGCGCAGCCATGAAATGCATCAAGTGTAGGTAGCATGCATGTGTAACTTTCTTTTGCTTCCGTTTGCCACACCACGCCACGCCACGCCACGCATGGCCAGCCCAACTACGACGACCAGGCCCCGCGCACGCACCTCAACGCTCATCAACAACAATCAACACAGTACGAGTACTTTCAGTCAACTCTCAAACAAAACCCAGCTCAGTCGTCCTCGCTCATGATGATGGCAACGCCTGCCAGCACCCACTTCTTCGCGTCGTCACCTTCGCGCGTCCGGAGCGTGGCCAAGAACACGTACGTGGGGCCGCGGAACGTGGTGATGTACACCGGGCACTCGTACACGCTGGGATCGCCGCGCAGGTACCCCACCGAAGACGGCGTCCATCCGGGCTTCACCGTGACGGCCTTGATGTACACGATCGGCATGGGCGGCAGCAGCTCCTTGAGCTTGCTGTTCTCCAGGTAGCCGGCACACGGCGTGCCACCCAGGTCCTCCACCGGCAGCGCGTCACCGTCCTCGTTATGTGTCGCCCACCGCGCACCCTCCAGGAACAAGCCATACACAAAGGCCCCATCGACTGGGTACGCCTTGCATGCGCTCGGGTTCACCAGAGTTGTCACGTGCGTCTCCGTGGTCATGTTGTCCAACGGGTAGCCGTTGCGGCGCGCCGTCACCTGCATTACCGCGGTCAAGAACGCGGTGGGGTTAAACAAACCCGGCAGCCACAGGGAGTAGGGCAGCACCAGGTCCATGCTCCAGTCCTCCAGCTGGTTCACGCGGCGCAGCAGGTCCAGGAACCACGACGAAAGCGACTTCTTGGACCACCACGCCAGCTTCTCCCAGGACGTCTTGTGGAACGGGTTGCGGCCCGGCACCTGGTTGATGCTCAGCGCCTGCATCAGGTCCTCCATGGGCTCCGACATGTTCAGCTGCCCGTCCAGGCCCTTTTGCAGCTCGGACAAACTACGACGGATCTCGGTGATGAGCGTGTTCATGCGCGTGCACTCCTGCAGCGCCACCACCACAAACGGCGACGTCTCCTTCTTCAACAGCGGCTCGGCACGCATCTGTGCACATCAAACATCGCACAACGCAACCCAAGGATTAACCAACAAGCAAAAACGAAACAGAAAAACAACGAAACCAAAGCAAACAAAACGCTGCAGCGCAAAACCAAAACCAAAACCAAAACGCCAACGCCAAAACGTGCCAACGCCAACACGCACCTGGATGTCAATCATGCCAAACGTGTTGGGGAGCCGCGACAACAAATCCTCCAGCGTCGACCGCACGCTGGTGCCGCCAATGGCGTCGCCACCTCCGCCGCCGCCGCCCGCACCCTCCAGCGTCAAGATGGTGCTGAACAGGTTGTCCGCGGCGGTGTTCAGGTACCCAATCTCCGAGTTGGGGTGCAGGCCAAACAGCTGCGGCGTTTCGTGCGGCAGCCGCGTGCGGATGTAGTCCGAGTAGTTGTCAAAGTCGAAGCTGCCGGCGTCGGGGCAAGGGAAGCCCTTCGCGTCCTCCGTCGCCACCGCCGGCGCCAGGTCGCCCTGCTCCAGGATGGTGGGCGTCAGCAGCACCTGGAGGTAGGTGTTGTTGGTGCGGCGGTCCCAGGCGTCCGTAATGTGGCCGCCGTACATGATCTCGCCAAAGATGTACCGCAGGTCGTCCCACGGCACCACGTTGGCCGGCGCCGCGTTCAGGTACGACTCCAGGACGTTGGCGCAGATGACCAGGTCGCCGGTGTTGAAGGAGTACGCGCGCGACCAGCCCTGCTGGCCGAAGCGCCGCCGGCCCAGCACCAGGGCGTGGAAAAAGCACAGCGCAAACAGGCACGACTTCATCTCCGTCGGCTTGGTGCAGGCGTCGATGCGGGCCTGGCTAAAGTTGGCCCACGCGCGCGTGAGGTTGGACTGCAGGTCCGCCGGCGCCTCGTTGGCGACCTTGATGCACGACTGCAGCAGCGACTCGGGGATGTTCTTCATGTGGGACATCGGCGGCGGCTCCGCCGAGATGAAGCACCGGAAGTCGGGGCTGGCGGTCTCGGAGATCACCTCCAGCTTCCGCTCCAGCGACGGCAGCCAGCTCTGCATCAGGTGCACGTTCTGCAGCATGATCCACCCGCCGGCCTTGGCAAAGTGCGACAGCGCCTCCTCCGCCGGCGCCTCCTGCCCCTGACCCATCGAGATGTTCAAAAAGTTGCCGTGCTCCGAGCTGATCTCGAACTTGCGCCCCAGCTCCTCCACCCACTGCGTCGGGTCCACGCCGGGGAACAGCACAAAGAAGATGGGCGTCGACGGCGAGCTCTCGCGATACGTCCCCGTCATGTCAAACGGCTCCTCGGTGACGTACTTGTCGCCCAGGTTCTCCGCCACGAACGCGCGCAGCGCCGTGGTCACGCGGTCGGGGCGCGTGGCGCGCAGGATGAGCAGCGCCTCAATGGGCGTGGCCTCCTCGCCCCACTTGCCCGGCATGGTGTCCTGCTCCGGCTGCTCGCCGTTGAACCAGGCGCACCAGTCGTCGCTGTCCGTTTGCATGTCCTCGCCCAGCGTCTCCAGGTTGGGGTGCACCTTCTTCAGCTCCTCCAGCGCCTTCACCCGCGCCCACACCGACTCGGGCATCCAGTCGGACAGCGGCCCCATGCTTCCGGGGTCCGTGCTGCCCTTCCCCAGCACCAGCTGCGCCACGGACTCGGACGACAGGCTGCCGTCACGCACCATGACCTTGAGGCACAGCTGCGTGGCGATGGTCAGCTTGTCGCGGTCGAACAGGCCGCGGCGCAGGTAGTTGAACACCGTCGTGGTGATGCTGTCCATCAGCACGTCGCAGCGCGCAACCAACTCCTCGTCGGTCAGGCTCTTCACCGCCGCGCTGCCGTTGCCCATGGTGTTGAAGCTGCGCAGGAGGTCCTGGTTCCACTGGAAGCGCTTGGACTTTTGGATCATGGCCCGCGCAAACCGCATCACCTTGGCCTTCAGCGGCGACATGCCCGTGTCGTCCTCCTCCACGGTCGTCACCAGGTCGATGCCGCGCAGGAAGATGACGACAAAGGCGTTCAGCGAGTACTTGTAGTACGTGTGCACCTTGTCCATGGCGTTCATGAGGAAGAACAGCAGCGCACCGCGCCCTGCCACGGGTCGGTACTTCTCGGACGTGACCTGGATCTCCTCCTGCGTCTTCTGCGCCACCTCCATCTTGACCTGCACCTCCATGCTGGTCTTCTTGGCGGCCTCCAGCCCCTCGATGAGCTCCCGGTCCTCCGTCAGGTCGTCGCCGGCGGTGGCCAGCTTGTACAGGATGTTGTCCTCCAGCTCCTTGATCTTGATCTTGTTCTGGTTCTGCTCCGAGATCAGCGTCGACCGCTGCTCCGCCAGGTCGGGGCGCTCCTTGCGCACCACCAGCGACAGCAGCTGATCCTCCAGCCCCGACTCGGTGACGGTGAAGTTCACCAGCGTCGTCTCCGCCTGGATCTCCGGCGGGTAGTGCGGGTTGGACAGCTTGGTGTGCAGGAACAGCCGGAAGCGCGGGTTCAGCTCCAGCTCCTTGTCCCCCATCTTCACCACGCGCCGGGAGCCCTTCTTGATCGTCGCCCGCGTCACCACCGGCATGAGCACCGCGTCAATGCGCTCGCCCATGTTCTCGATCAGCACCGACGTGCCGTCCTCCACGGCCTTGCCGAGCTTGATCAGGATGTCCGGCTGCCCCAGGCGCACAATCACCAGGTTCTCGCCCTCCCGCTGCCGCACCCACGCGATGCCCTGCAGCTGGGGGTCGATCATCAGCGGCCACCGCGCCGAGTTCATCACCACCGCGCCGTTTTCGACGGACACGCGGTCCGACGGCAGGCCCTGCGAGTTCCACGCCGCCACCTCCGCCTCGGTCGTGAGGATGGACAGCGGGTTGGCGGTGGGCGACATGGGGATGGCCACGCCGCCGGGCGCGTTCGCCAGGAACGGCACCCAGTCCCGCGAAATGAGGCCGTCGCGGAAGTGCGAGGTGAAGGGCCCGATGTAGGAGATGAAGGCGGACGCCAGCAGCACGTCGCCGATGAGCAGCCCCTTCTCCTCCTTCAACTTGGCCACGCCCTCGGCCCAGCGCACGTTCTCGTCCGCCAGCGCGCGCGTCAGCCGCTGCGCCAGGTCCAGCTTCATGGTGCCGCGCTCCACGTCGTCGATGGCCTGCTGCTTCTCGGCGTTGGCGCGGTTGAACTCCTCCGTGAGCTTGTCCAGCTTGGCCTGCAGCTCCGCCACCTTCTTCTGGCTGGCCTGCAGCTTCGTGTTGGCGGCCAGCAGCTTCTCGTTGGCCTCCCGCAGCGCCTTGCGCTTGGGCTCCACCGTCACCAGGATGTCGCGGTACATGACGATGTTGATGACCCACGCGCACAGCCCGGCCGCGGCCTTGTTCTTGGTGGAGATCACCTCCACGGTGAAGTGCTCCTTGGCCAGGTACGGCCGCACCTCCTTCCAGTTCACCTTGGGCACCATCCCCGCGTCGACCTTGGCCTTGAACGTCTTGAGGTTGTCGATGAACACGGTGACGTTGGACAGCAGCGCCTTTTTGGCGGCGTCCCAGTTCCGGTTCTCCGCCCGCACCTTGCCCGACTTTTGCGTGATGATGCTCGCCTCCACGCCCGCCATGAGCACCACCACCGCGCCAAACACGTCGTCCACGCCCTTCGGCGGCGTCGCCATCGTCTTGCACTCGCCCAGGTCCTTCTTGTTCAGCGTGTCCAGCGCCGCCATGGCCGCCTCCACGGCGGGCTCGGCCTTGGCCAGGTCCGCCTCCGTGTCGCGCTGCTTCACGGACACCTCGGCCTGGATCTGCTGGCACTCCTTGGCCTCCGCGTTGGCGGCCGCGGTTTCCTTCTCCACGATCTCCCGCTCCCGCGCCACCTCCTCCGCGATCTTTTCGCTCACCTCCTTCTTCTCCTCCGCCTCCGCCAGCAGCCCCTTGAGGCTTTCCTCGATGCGCTGCACCTCCTCGCCGGTTTCGGCCAGCTTCAGCAGGCCGTTTTCCAGGCGGGCGATGGCCGTCGCCATTTCCTCGCGCTTCTTGGCCAGCAGCTGCTGGTACAGCTTGAGGAGCTCCAGGTAGGACTTGGGGGTGGTGTAGCAGTAGCGGCGCTCGGCGGCAAAGAACTTGGCGGCGGCGTCGTTGACGGACTGGAAGCTGAAGGGCATGAAGGCCTCGATGGCGCCGCGCACCTCCGGCTCGCCCAGGTCCTCGATCTCCGCCAGGAACTTCTGGCCCACCGACAGCAGGGCGTCCTTGGGCCACGGCTGGAACCAGTCGATGATGGTGCAGGACACGAGGGCCGGGAACCGCAGGGCGCGGTTGCGGAAGTCGTCGCCGACGGGCGAGAAGCACAGCACGACGTGCAGGTTCTTGCGCACCTGGTTCAGGAAAAAGTTCCAGCAGCTGGTGCGGTCCTGCGACAGGCCGGCCGCCTTCACCTTGCCCACCACGCTGTTCACGATCGCGTCCTTGTCCTCGGTGGAGTACAGGTCCGGGATGTTGCCGGAGGCCAGGAGGTCGTTGAGGTACACCAGGAAGCGCTCGTTGGTGATCTGGGAGTCGGTGAACAGGAACATGACGCCCTCGTCCTTCAGCCCCGCGCGGCCGTACATCGTTTTCAGGTCCTCCTTCAGGTCGTTGATGCTGTACGTGGCCGAGATGGTGATCTGGCTCACCGTGTAGCCGCAGATGAAGGCCGCGAGGCGCGACAGCGACTGCTTGCCGCTGCCGCCGACGCCGACCAGCAGCGCGTGCCCCGCCGGGTTCAACACGATGCGCGAGATGCGGCACACGTGCTTCATGGCGTCCATGAACAGCACCAGGTCCATGGTCGCGTTCATTTCGTTGTACTCCGCCAGCGCCGCCACCAGGATGCCGTTCAGCGCCTCCATGCTCGTCACCTGCTCGTACACCTTGTCCTGGATGTTGTCGGCAAAGTGGCAGAACACCAGCGGGTCGGCGTTCTCGGCGGCAAAGAACGGCGCGAGGTTGTACTGCGGGAACCGCTTCTTGGCCTGCGCCTGCGCCAGCGTCTTGTACTTGGCCAGGTCCTCGTAGGACACCAGGCGGTCGCCGTACACGCGCTCCGACTCGTGCACCCACAGCTGCACAAACTTGGCGGGGTCCTTGAACTGCCCCGACTGCGCCACCAGCAGGCCCTGGAACACGTTGGACAGGTGGCGGATGTTGAACTCGTAGTGGAAGTTCTTGGCGGTCTTGCGAAAGGTGGACGACACCGCGGCGTGCAGGCCCAGGGCGCCGTTGATGAGGTTGGAGCTCAGGCCCTGGATGTCCTCGTTGAAGTCGCGGAGGTGGCCGTCCAGGAAGGTCTGGTAGATGGTCAGCAGCGACGTGGGCCCCGGGAAGCCGATGGCGAACGTCGCAAAGTGGCGCTGCAGGCGCGGGTTCACCAGGAACGACCCGGCGCTCGGATTCATGGCCGCCACGTACTGGCAGTTCAAAATGTTCTTGGCCGTCAGCTTGGCGCGGTCGAACCAGTGCTCGTAGTCAATGTGCTGGCGCAGCAGCGCGATGGCGCTCTGCGTGTTGTACGGGTCCACCTCCGGCAGGTTGAGGTCGTCCAGGAAGAACACCATCTGGCCGGTGCCGGGCGGGCCAAAGTTGATGCCCGCCTTCTTCTCCAGCACGCCCTCCAGCGTGGACTGCAGCGCGGACGACCCGGTGTAGAAGTTGAAGTTGAGGGTGGTGGACGCGCGCACCGCCGGGTCGAAGCCGCTCAGCATGCCGTTGACCAGCTGGGTCTTGCCGCAGCCGGCGTTGCCCACCAGCATCACCGGGTGGCGCGCCAGGACGCACAGCTCCATCCAGAAGGTGACGGAGCACGTCTCGGGCGTCGGCACGGTGACCTGTGACATAGGCGTCGAGGAGCGGTACTCGATGCTGAAGAAGTACGGCGAGTTCTTCCACAGCTCGAACTTGCCGGCCTCCGGGTCCAGCCAGTAGTCGAACACGGTCTCCCGCGACGGGAACTTCACGTTCTTCCACGTGCTCTTCCAGTAGTCGCTGAACATCACCCGGTGGTTCTCGCCGTCCTTCTCGCTCAGCGCGCTGCCGCACGCCCACACGGAGCAGAACACGAACATCTTCTCCAGCGCCTTCACCTCGCCGTCCGTCAGCGCCACGTCGTCGCCGTCACCCGCCTTGTGGTACTTCTCGATGATGGACGCCACCTTGACGTTGCGCTCCTCGCGCTTTTGCTCCTCGCGCGGCAGCAGCGCCTCCATGTTCCACAGCAGCTGCTGCACGATGCTCGTGTCCTGCACCGGCACCAGGGACTTGAAGGACTTCTTGATGTGCAGCAGCACGTCGGGGATGTAGCGGTCAAACAGCGCCGACAGCGCCGTCTTGAACGCCGCCGGCTCGGGGCGCTGCTGCAGCCACGACGCAAACAGGTTGCGCCACTGCGAGCCGTCGTCGGTGGAGATGTAGATGATGCCGGCCCGCGACACCGTAGCGGGCGTGGCGTAGTCCAGGTCACGGATCTCAAAGATCATGCGCATGTGGGGCTTGAGCGGGATGCGCTCGTTGTTGGCCAGCGTGAGCATGCGGTTGTCGTCCATCACCGAGTTCATGCTCTCGATCCAGTTCGCGTCCAGGTCGCCGTCCAGGATGATCCACTTGGGGTCGGTGTTGGGCACCTTGCCTAGGTCCCGCATGATGGTGGACAGCAGGCCCTCGCGCCACTCGCGCGTCGCCAGCGTCACGTAGCCGTACAGCTCCTCCGGCGAGATGCTCTTCGGGTTCACGTCCTTCACCGTCATGTTCTGCCCCAGCAGCTTCCGCGCGTCCGCCAGCGTCTTCCAGCACTGGCTCTTGCCCGCGCCGGGCGGGCCCATGACGAACACGCAGTGGCGAATGGCCAACAGCTCCTCCAGCTGCACCACCTTCAGCAGGAACGTGTCCTCCGGCCACAACCCGCGGCTCTGGGTGGCGCGGCGCACGGCGGTCTCGACGTGCGGGTCGGTCTTCCGCGGCGGGTCGATGCCGGGGAACAGGTCGCCCAGCAGGCCGAAGAACACCACCTCGTCCTGGCGCACGATCTTGGGCGTGTTGAAGTCCCGCAGCGCGCGCATGAGCAGCTCGTCCTCCCGCAGCTCGGGCTCGGCGCGCTTGAAGCCGCCGGCCACCACCAGCACCGACTTGACGGCGCGCAGGCCCCAGTCGTAGTGCGACTGCTTGGACAGCAGCTCCGCCAGGAGGGAGTACAGGCCGTAGAACTTGGTGGCCAGGGTCTTGGCCTCCTCGAAGCCCTCCGCCATCATCATGTTCTCGCAGATGAGCACCAGGTCCGGCACCATGACCGTCATGGGACGGAACAGGGCCTTGAGGCCCTCGGGCAGCTCGGAGCGGCCCAGGTACCCCGGGTTCATGGTGATGTACGCGCCGCAGGTGACGTCCAGCGCCACTTCGTCGCCCTCAATGACCACGGTCTTGCGGCCCTGGCGAATGCCGTCGCACACCGCCTTGAACTGCACGGAGCACACCGACAGCACCTCCGGCACCAGGCGGTTGAACTCGTCGAAGCACCCCCATGACCCGGACGCCGCCAGGCCCTTGAAGATGTTGCCCATGCTGCGGTAGTCCATCTCCGGCGAGCAGTTGAAGACGTAGCAGCACTTGCCCAGCGCCGCCGCCAGGTCCTTGGTCGTCTCCGTCTTGCCCGTGCCGGCGGGGCCGGCGGGTGCGCAGCCCATCATCAGGTTCAGCGCCTGGGTCGCGGTCACGTAGATGCGGTCCGTCAGCGGGGTGATGACCAGTCGCGCGCCGTTACCCAGGTACTCAAAGCCGTAGATGAACGACGCGTCGCAGATGTTGATGCGCGCACGCTCGCCGTCCTCCAGGTACTGCTTCAGCTGGCTCTGCCACTGGAAGGCGCTGGCGCTCTGCACGCCCTCGCGCACAAGCTTGCGGATGATGTCGCGACCGTGGGCGTCCATGGTGATCATCACCATCACGCGCTTGCGGTCCTGCTTCGACAGGTCCGTGCGGGTGAGCTTGATGAGGTCGCCCAGCTGCCGCACCTGCGCCTGGTTGTACTCCTCCAACGCGTCGCGCTCGCCGCGGGCCATGGCGGCAAAGGCCTCCTCCACCTCCGCGACGTACTTCATGGCGGCCACCAGGATCGTCATCGCCGCTGGGTCGGTCGCCGTGGCGCCGTCCGCTTTGTCCTGCAGCCACTCGATGCGGGTCTGCGTGGGGTAGCGCTGGTGCGACTTGAGCAGCGCGTGGTTCAGCGTGCTCTGCATGCTGCTCAGCACCGTCTGCAGGTAGATCTCGACCTTGCCCTCCAGCAGCACCGGCGCGTCGAACTCCACCACCTCCGTCCCCACGCCCGACTTCCAGTGGGTCGCGGACGGCCGGGCCTGGCCGGCCGTTTCCTGCAGCACCAGCGTCTCCGTGGACAGGAACACCTTGGTGACGTGGGTGAGGATCTTGGCGGGGGTGGAGCCGTTGGACAGGATGTCCAGCAGGTCCGCCTCCGACACGAAGTAGAACCGCGGGAACTGGCGCCGCTTGCCGTCGAGGAAGTCCGCCAGGGACTTCTTGCACAGCTCCAGCTGCTCCGACAGGTGCTCCAACTTGGCCAGCAGCCCGGAGCGGTTGCAGGAGTCCAGCACGCCTCCCGTCTTCCCGGCGATCTTCAGGATGGTCTTCACCTCCATGTCGATCTTGGCAAACCGCGCGGCGTCCTCCGGCAACTCGCGCTTGACCTCGTCGCTGCCCACGAAGAGCGGCTCCAGGTAGGACCAGGTGCGCTGGATTTCGCCCAGGATCTGCACCACGTCGGCCACGTTGCCCAGCGCCTTTTGCCAGTACGTCACGCCCTCCTCGAAGGTGGCCAGGTAGCGTGAGGCCATCATGCCCTGCACCACCAGCTGGTCCGCCTCCAGCGTCTCGAAGTCCTCCTCCGACATCTTGAGCAGCAGCACGCTGTCGTCGTCCTCCTTGTACGGCTCGCTGAGCCACACCACGACCTGCCACACCTCCTCCAGCTTCGCCAGCGTCGTCTCCATCTTCTCCTCCTTCAGCGCCTGGTCCGTGATCTCCTCCACCTCGTTGGAGAACTCGTGCAGGTTGAGCGCCAGCAGGCCCGCCAACTTCAGGTCCGGGTCTTCCGGCGGCGGCGTGAACTGGATGCTCGTGGCCTCCTGCAGCAGCTTCCAGTGCCGGTCGCGCATGGAGGGGTGGTGCAGCGCCAGGATGAGCGGGCACGTGGACAGGTAGTTCTTGATGGTGCGCGACAGCTTCTTGAAGGCGTCGCACCACTTCACATCCGTGTTGATCTTGGAGTTCACGTCCTTCAGCAGGCCCTTGGTGGTTTCCTCCAGCAAGTCGGCGTCGACCTGGGACCACAGCATGTCGCGGGAGTCGGCGATGAAGCTGATGACCGTGTCCACAATGTCCCACAGCTCATCCATCCACTGCAACTGGTTGTCCACCGTCTCCATCATCTCCAGCGTCGCCTCCATGAGCTCGGGGAAGTCGAACATGCTGGCGAGGTGCTTCTTCTGGTCACACACGGCCCGCTCTTGCGCCTGCTGCTCCCGTGCCGTGTCCAACGCGCGGCGGGCATTGTCGACGCCCGTGTCGTACACCCAGAACGCCAGCTTCTTCACCTTGGCCACGTACTGCCGCACGTTCTCCTCGTAGTCCGCGAGGTCGGCGCGTGTGGAGGCGCCGTGGAGCTTGACCAGCGGCGCGATGTGGCCGCGGGTCACGGGGATGGTCTTGTGGATCTTCTCCCACATGGCCACCGCCGAGTCCAGAGCCGGCTCCACGTTGCGCCCCACGGCAGCGCCGTTCGCGGCGAGCCAGTGGATGGTCGCGCGCGTGCGGTCAATGGTGAGGTTGATTTCGCCCTCGCGCTCCTGCACCGTGTACAGGTGCTCCTTCACCGCCAGCAGTGCGTCCAGGCTGTTCTCGGGCACCTTGGCACGCAGGCCGGTGTGGGTGCTCTTGGTGAACCGCTGCAGGTCCTTGATGTCTGTCTTGACCTTGTCCATGGTGAGGGGCCCGGCCAGCTTGTTGGTGGTCTTGGGCACGCCCGACTTGAAGGTCACGTGGAACGGAGAGCCACGCACATGGCCCTCTTGGCCGCCGTAGGTGCCCATGAACTCCACGCTGACAGAGTAGTCTCCCGGCTCCGCCACAGCGTACGACACCATGTACGTGCCGTCCTCGTTGTCTGTGATGCGGTGCGCAATGTGGTTCCCCTCGTCGTCCTTGACGCGGACATTGAACTCGTCACCGCCGCTGGTGCGCACGTCACCGTTGGAGGTGCGGGCCTGCACAATGAAGTACGTCGGCACCGTCTTGCTGGCCAAACATCCGGACAGCGTGCCCGGGCCAAACGCCAGACACTGCTGGGCGTTGGTGACCGCGAAAAACGTAAACCGCTGGAAAGTGGTCGTGAAGCTGTCACCCTTCAGCGCCAGGCGCACGTCCACCGTGCCCGACCCGTGCTTCATGAAGCTCGGCGTCTCGCACACAATCTCTGTGTCACTCACGTACTTGCCGCTGACGTCAGCGTGGCCCTTGCGAGTGGAAAACCGCACCACCACAGCGGGTGTGTTGATGAAGTCGATACCGATGATGGTGAGGTGGGAGCCACCTGTGATGGGACCCATCTTGGGGTCGATGTTCATGATTGCGTATGGTGGACCCACGACCGAGCCGACATCCAGCGTGTACAGGTCGCCGTACCAACGGTTGGCCCAGCCACCAAACATGACCAGGCGCGACCCCTTTGCGTCGTACGCCAGCTTCGTGTCCGAGCGTGCGCAAGGCGGGGCGCCAGACACCTCAGGCTCGACCCACGTGTTGGAGCCGGTGTCCAACACGTTGATGGTGTCCAGAAACTCGCCCTGCACGCGCTTTGTCGCGGACAGGTCGCCGGACACGCCCCCGAACACAAACACCTTCCAGTTGGGGATGGCCTCCACGCTGCACACAGTGAGGTTCCAGCGTGGGGTGCCCCATCCGGACTCTGCCTCGCTCCACGTCATGGTCTCGGTGTCGAGGATGTGAAGGTCCTTGAACTGCGTGGAGGAGTTCCAGCCGCCGAACACGTACACCTGGTGGTTGACGACCGCGGCGTCATGACCAGATCGAGGCAGGGGCGATGTGCCCTTGGGCTGCGACTTTGTCCACTTGAATGTGTCCAAGTCCAGCGCGTGGAGATCGTTGAAGTCCTTGCGCGCATACCCGCTGCCGCCATACCCACCAAAAATGAAAACTGTCGTCCCAACACGACTGGCTGTGTGCGCTCCGCGTGGGAACGGTGCCTTGGAGCCTGATGGTACGACATGGTTGCCCTCTTCTGTGAACTCTGCGTGGTCCTCCACCGGCTGCTCCCACGACATGGTGATGGTGTCAAACACCCACACGTCGTTGTAGCGGCAGGAGCTGGAATGGAAGCCACCGAAGATCAAGATCTTTGTCTTATCAAACACAGTGGCACTGTGGCGCCAGCGAGCACCAGGTGGGTTGCCGTTGGCCCGTGGACGACTCCACTGGAACTCGGCTGCAGGAGGACGGAGGGAGAAGTGGGTGTGAGCAACAACACAACGGGCTGCTCGGACACGGGTGTGGCGAACACGCAACACGCCCAGAATCCTGCGTACCAGAGGCCATACGGAGATAAAACAGCTCATTGGTGGGTCCTGGGGGCATCTGATCATCACAGCCTGTAGTACCACACATGGCAGCAGCAGTCGCACAGCATAGGGTGGTTGGTTCGTGGGTGGTTGGTTGGATCGGAGGAGCCAGCGGCCACATGAAGCGAACTACGCACCACCAAACAAGAACGCATTTGTTCCAATAACATTGATAGAGTGGCCTGATCGTGGTGTGGGAGCCTCACCGCCACAGACCGGCTGTGACCAGGTCAACTCCGCAGTTGTGTCTTGCTGCATACAACAACGGTGGAAACGCGAGTGCGAACAGCAGTGAGTACTGGCAGGAAGCAAAGCGCGCGAGCAACAAGCCAACAGGCATGTACAGGAACGACACCGATGCTTGCCAATGGCAGTGGCGGAGGGCAGGGTGGGCGGTGCAAAGGTGTGAAAAAGGGTGTGAAAGGTTGTCCCAATACGCACCAGCATGATTGATTCGGTGCCAAGGGCAAGCCAGCAGCGTTAACGCTGGAGGACACAGGTGCAAGGCGGAACCGGCGAATCAAAGGCGTAGCTTGGCGTCACACAACCACACACCAGTGGGGTGAACGCTTGGTCGGGAGTGGCTGGTGGGGTTGATGGCGAATAACGGCCTGTTTCTGGACAATCCCACCGAGCGAGCAACACTGGGGTGTCGACGCTCTGGAACCTGGCTCACGCGGCCAGAGGACGGCAGCGCTGGGGCCACCAACTATACGGCCAAACACGTCAGGCCGCACAGGTTCTTGAAAGGGGCCGGGGGTATGTGCACCCGCGCCCGCTGCCGATAACACAGGCAGATGTCAAGGTGCCTGCGAAACGATCAAACCGAGGGGCAGCAACAGATGGGCGACGAAAATCCAAGTTCTGCGCATTTTTTGAACTTGGGAGGATAAAAAAGATTGAGGGTATGTTTGTCACTCACAAGGCATGTGCTGTGCTCGGGTGGGGTGAACACAAGTTGTCAACAACAACAACAACACAGCAACAGGACTCAAGTCCTTGGTTGGTTCACCCTGCCAAGCCACGTAGATACATCTGGCATGGTGTAGCCTTGTACGAGTATTGTGCCGAGGGAACTGTGTGGCTGGTCACACAAGCGTAGGAACGAGCGCAACCACGCATTGTAGTGTGCTTCTTCTTGGACGAAGCCACAACAACAGTCAGTCACCATGGCCATCCACTTCAAGTTCAAGTCTTCCAAGGACTTCGATTCTGTGCCTGTTCAGGGCATGGGCCTGCGTAGTGATGAGCTCAAACGAATCATTGTCGGTACGCAGAAATCGATGTGCCAGGCCATGCCCCCCCCCC
>Ga0213833_1001938_pt1 | contig 14010 bp, 18 predicted proteins | sample SWATP21_FD_160575 | JGI IMG/M metagenome (GOLD analysis project Ga0213833, IMG submission 160575) | Coastal seawater microbial communities from Marineland, Florida, United States - SWA TP2 #1 | ecosystem: Environmental > Aquatic > Marine > Coastal | place: USA: Florida | collected 2016-08-14
GGGGGGGGGCATGATTCATGACCAGCAACGCACGGTTACAAGCAGGGGGCAAGACGTCACCGGGTGGCAGCTTTCAAAATCTCCAGGATCGCTACTGTACGTTGACCCCACAACACAGGGAGAACACCGACCGCTACTGAAGCCGTTCCCCGGAAAGCACCGCACACACCCGAGCTCCCCTGAATCTTGGCAGGTCTTGCAGCTGCTGTGACACTCCACCTGCACCACGGTAGCTACCAGCATTTCTGTTGGAGACGTCAACTCGGCCATGAGCCATCCCTGTTCTTTTGAGAAGGAGGTGGTGGATCCGGTTTGGAATCCGCTCGCTTCATAGTAGAACTTGGGCAGCGCCGCTGCGACTGGTGGAAACGTCAGGCCAGACCACTTGATGGATGGCTGGCCTTGCGTAAGCGTTCGGCGTTGACCTGGTGTGTAGTCCTCGAGCACAAAAGACACTGTCGACGCCAAGGCATTATCGATCACGGTGGAGGAGTCGTGATGCAGCAGCGCGCTGAATTCAAGAACTCGAGACGAAGACACATTCGGCCAGGTCAGAGACAGAGAAATGTTTGGAAACGGTTCCCAGGTGACGAAAGTGCTGCTGCCGGACGTGGTAGCATTGAAATCCACAATCGAGGAGTCAATAGTGTCCAAGCTTGCGCTCTGCCACGTGCTCGACAAAGAAGACCCGAGCGACTTGTGCGACTTGGGGGCAACGCCGGTTGAGTAGGACGTTTTCAACACAGCAAGCATGTTCTTATGGAGTGTGAGCCACGTCGGGGGGTCACTTGCTGTGGAAACCGCAACCAGACTGAGGAGAAGTGCACACCGCACGACGAGCGCCGACCACATCTTGTCACAGGTCAAGTGCCAGGACGAGCACTCGTGCTGCAGGTGCAACTGATTGCAGGTGTGGGGCAACTTGATGCACGCGCCAGCAGCACAGCATATCAGTGATGCACGGGCCGCAGCACGGCGATGCCGTGCTGACTCTATTTCACTGCTAGTCGTGAGAATGGTATTTTAGAAGGTGTTCGCTGTGGCGCAGGCGCATGTAACGAGTGCGGGCGGAAGCTGCGTCAGTCCCCATGTCAGAATTGGGTAATTTACGCGCCTGCTGCCTTCCGTAGCAGTGGTAGGCGTTTCTCAGGCTCCCTCTCCGGAATTGAACCCTAATTCTCCGTTACCGTTAACGCCATGGTCGGCCAATTACCCTGGATGGTCGGCCAATTACCCTGGCACACGCTTTGGAAGAAACTACAGTGGAGACGGTGACGGAATGAACTGTGTGCGGACAGGTTGTGATTGCAATGTCTAGAGAATTGAAATGCGCTGAAAAGCACAACTGTGACTGGTGATGAGACCATCTGCCACCACTGTCTGAAACGACACGAGAGAAACAACGTGAGAATAGCACGAAGACGGCGCAGAGCCAAGCACGTAGGCATGCAGTGCAAGTAGAAAGATGGTCAGTTGGTGGTGCAAGGCGTAATATCGTCGTCACAGCTGAAGCTACGACTACCGGGTAGGTGCCAATCATCGTCCCAAACGAAAGGCGATTCGGTTGCATGTCTCACCTGAAATTGAATGAAGACAGACTCGCCGGAACACTTGTTGCAGACACTCTAGCCTGTCGACAACACACCACCACAACACAGCCGCAGTCAGTGGCAACTATACCAAAAAGAACGTACAACAACAGACGAAACCATGGTGGCCTCAGAAACACAGGTGTATTGAATTCGGTTTTCTCAACAGGAAGTTTCAGCGTGGTGCATGAATTGTATAATCACAGGCGCAACACGAAAGGGTGGGGGTTGGCGAGAGCGTACGCACCAAGTGCTGGTCGAACGATCACTCTGCCTTCGCTATCCAACAGCTGCCTTGCACCTGAGCAAGAAGAAGCACAAAACAAACGAGTCAGAAGAAGAATCAACACGAGACTAAACAAAAAAAACAATGAAGACCGTGTGCTCAGCACTTCTTAGAGGTTAATGTAGTTGTTCTTCAACCCACCCATCGATGGTCAGGGGATTGACAGATACAAATTTTCATCACCACACACAAACAAATGGTGTGCGACACGGGCATGGCATTGATACGCAGGGGGATCAGCATTGGTTTGTACTATCATGAAGTGCATTAGCACGAGGTTCAAGAACACGGACCAAGTTGTCATCCCGCCCCACTGCATGGGTCATGCCATGCGCCGTGTCGGTGTGTGTGCAAAAGTGCAGGTGACCCACCTTGTTTGAAGTAAGCAAGAGCAATGCTGGTCACTCAAGGTTTCGGACCATCGAGCGCCTGAAGAGCAACCGTGTGAGAAACGTGCAACGGCGCTGAAGAGCACACAAGGCTCCCTCAAATACTATCTAACGAAGCAACATCTGCCCGAAGGCATCTGCTTGGAATCATGTTTCATCATAGGGAGCTCGACCCAGACAGAACACACTCACCTTCGAGTTGGTTGGAGCAGCCTCGACTAGGCGTCTTCACCAAATGCATCAGCCTGAGCAGACAGCACATGAAGTCGTGAGCACAGTGACCGAGAGTCGAAAGAAAACAGACACAAGGCATGCTCTCAGATAAGGCTGAAACTATTTGATTTGTCAGTCACGGTGTTCAGAGAACATAAGGATTTGATGGATCATCACAGAAGCAAGCGGGTGGGGGGAAAACCAAAGAAAAACACTCACCATTGCAGCATCGACTCGTTAAGACGCACAGCCGTGACAGGTTGGCATGTCTGCAGAAACATCGGGTTAGAACATGAAATCAGCGGCGTGGTGAAGCACAACACACTGCCAAAGACTAGTCAGAGGTTTTGTTCAAAAAAGTGGTTAGAATCATGTGTGACATAGATACTAAGAGTTTGAGTCACTTTGATCATATGACCGTCGTGAAGGTATATGCTGTTGATCATCACCCTAGGAGGCAGTGTGTGTGCGTGCAAGGCAAGGGGACGTACCAACAAAGCAACAGGTGTCCGCGTTGACATCACATCGATAGCCTCACGGTTTTTGACGCTGGACGGCAGGAATCGAACCCACGTCTCCCGCCAAACGACCGGGGTCCTGACCACTAGACGACGTCCAAAAACACGCATTGAACGCTTCACGGTGACCTGGTTGCTGGGCGGCAGGAATCGAACCCACATTTCCCGCGTACAGAGCGGGTGTCCTTGCCATTGGACGACGCCCAGAGACAAACAGAACCAAGCGCGGGGAAATCGAATCCACATCTCCCGGTGTCCTTCCATTGGCGACGCCCGGTGAGATTTGCGTCCAGACAGCAGGAGTCGAACCCACATCTCCAGCGTAAGAGGCCGGTGCCTTGCCTTTCGGCCACGTCCAGAAAACAGGTTGTGCTTCCATCAGACGACAGCCAAGTTTTTTTTGCGCCCGGACGGCAGGAGTCGAACCCGCATCTCCAGCTTAACAGGCTGGTGCCTTTCCGCTAGGCTACGTCCGGAAAACAGGCGCGACGCGACGGGATGTCGCCGGGCGGCAGGAATCGAACCCACACCTCCGCAGGCAAACCCTGGCGTCCTACCATTGGACTACACCCGGAACCCTTTGCACCCGGACGGCAGGAGTCGAACCCACGTCTCCCGCATACATAGCGAGTATCCTTCCATTGGACTACGCCCGGAAACTGCCCGGAAACCCAAAAGGCTTTCGAGTCGAACCCAGACGACAGGAGTCGAACGGGCTTGCCTCTACTACGAGTTCCACGGGCCACCCCAGCAGCTAGCCTCGCGTATGGGCATGGTGTTGGTCGTTGGCCGGCACCCAGAGAACCTTTGGCAACCGGACGGCAGGAGTCGAACCCACATCTCCAGCTTGACAGGCTGGTGCCTTTCCGCTAGGCTACGTCCGGAACGAGGAACGAGGAATGAGGAACGAGCGAACCCATCCCCTCGTCAAGCTGAGCCCCTTCAGAGCTCACGTTGGTGCTCGGCGCCAGGAGTCGAACCTGGGTCTCTTCGACACAATCGAAGCGCCTTTCCGTTCGGCCACTACCGAGGCATGGGGTGTTCGGGTGCAGTAGGTGTGTGGCTGCAACTCGGCCGCGCACAAGCGCACGCAGCGAGTGGCCAGCAAGAAATAGAAACATTACTTGTTTTGAACAGTCAGTAGTACTTGAAACCAAAGAGAGGCTGCTTCTTTTTCGCGGGGCAGACTAACAAATACATGCACTTGTTCTTCCAGAACTGAAGATTCGTGCAGTCACGTGTGTAGTGACGCCGTGTGCACCCGAGTTGCCAGTCGCTACCAACCACTGAGCCGCACAATGGCTCATGCAAACGCCAACATTGAGGTCAAACGGAATACGCGTGCGCCACTTGGATCAGTGGCAGCATATGAGCGGCATGCGTCTGCGTTCCTGGACAAAAACACGTGGGACTACTACTCTTCCGGCGCAACTGATATGGTACGAATGCGCACCGTTGCGCCGCGCCACGCATGCCTCTCATACTGGAACTCTGGCCGTTTCCAGGTCACTCTTCGTGAGAACCGGGCTGCATTTGCTGGATTTCACATCAAGCGACGTGTGCGGGCTTCCAGCCGCCCCGACACTCGGACGACCGCGCTGGGCACAGATCTGAAGTCTCCCATTTGTGCAGCTGCCTCAGGTAAAATGAGTGCGCCGTGTTCGACGTCCGACATGTGGCAGCCTTTCCCTCCCGGGTGTGCATGTGTCGCTGGCAAGATGCTGAGGAAGGTGGCGTTCACCTCTTTTTGTCGTTGCGTGCTGCTGTGTGCTGTTTTGTGCGTCGTGCTGTTGTGGTCCTGCAGCCATGCAATGCCTCGCGCACGCTGACGGAGAAGGGGGCACTGTCCGTGCCGCTCAGCGTGCACAAGTGTTGCATGTTCTCAGTTCTTGGGCAACGTTCACTATCGAGGAGGTGGCTGCGGCCGCGCCGACGTGCTCGCGCTGGTTCCAGGTGAGCAGTGCGGGGCTACCTCGCTGTTAGCTCGTATGTCGTTCACGGAGTGAGGTGGCCCATGGACTGTTTGTTTTGTTTGCGTTTGGGACAGTTGTATGTGTACAGGGACCGCGAGTTGACCATGTCCATCATTCGTCGTGCAGAAGCCGCTGGCTTCTCCGCCATCGTGCTCACAGTCGACACACCCGTGCTGGGTGCGTTGGTTTTTGCTGCCCGCCACGTCGCGTATTTATGATGGACACCGCTGCGTTTCGCTTTCTTGTGCATATTGCAGGGCGGCGAGAAGCAGATATGCGCAACGGGTTCAGCCTGCCTCCTCATTTGAGGTTGGGCATCCTCAAGGATGTTGCATCCAGGTCGCACTCACAAGGTACAGTACACCGCTACATAGATGCGCGTGTGCGCGCGTGTGTGTGAACATGCATTTCCCAGTGCAGTTCAGGGAACATTTGTGTTTGGTGGTGGTGGTTGTCGTGTAGGTGTCAAAAAGAGCCAAGGGGAGTCCGGGTTGGCTGAGTTTGTGCGAGAAAACGTGGATGCCAGCCTTCAATGGTCCGATGTCGAGTGGCTCATGAAGACAACGACACTCCCCGTCCTTCTCAAGGGTGTGATGACGGCAGAAGATACGGCAAAGGCTGTCTCCATGGGCGTCGCTGGCATCATTGTGTCAAACCACGGTGCTCGTCAACTTGATGGTGTCAACGCGACACTGCACGCCCTTCCTGAGATTGTCCGTGCAGCTGGCGACAAAGCGGAGGTGTTCCTGGACGGCGGCGTGCGAACTGGTGCGGATGCGTTCAAGGTGCGCAGTGTGTGGTGACACGAGCTACACCGCATGTGTTGTTAGTGCCAGCCACGATGCGTCATGTGTGCACACTCCTCCTCTCTCTTCCTTGCGATGCGTGCCTAGTGCCTGGCCTGTCCAGGTGTCATGTGTATCACCGTTTGTTTTTGTCTTTTGTTTGTTTGTGTGGTGTCAGGCCTTGGCATTGGGCGCTCGAGCTGTGTTTGTGGGACGGCCGATGCTGTGGGGGTTGGCTCATAGTGGCGAGGACGGGGCCTTCAATGTCCTGCGCTTGTTGGCGAAAGAATTCGAGGATGCAATGGCCCGAGCTGGCTGCGCCACGGTTGACGACATCAATCGGGACTGCCTTTGTGTTTGTGAGGTGGATGAAGAAGCGCGGAAAGCCGCAGTTCCGGTAAGACTGAAACTCACGCAGCTGCAGGAGGCGGCGGCAGGTAGCATTGGGGGGACCGCACCCCAACTCCGTGCACGTTTGTAGGGCGCATGAACGAGTAGCAAGACAAACTAGGTTCTTTTTCTTTTTTTTTTTGGTGTTCATGCGAAGGGTTGCTGAGTTCACATCGATACGAAAAGACATTGTTCCCCCCGCCAACCAATCCTCTTTTCTCCTTCACACCACAGGGGCTCCACTAGAACTCATCATGGCTGGGAGCTTCTTCACCACTGTTTTGTGCCCGGAGCTCCTCCTCAAGATCGTAGGTGACGTCAAGCGAATCCTGTCCGTACGTCACGACACGTTCCCCACACACAAACCAGCACGTGAGCGGGGAGCACACAGGGAGCAAGAACTGTTGTCCGCCACGCAGTGCACTCACAATCGCTTCGGCAATGTCATCAATCAGTTTGCGCACGATCTCCAGTTCTGTGCGGCGTGCAGTCGCAGCCATCACCATGTTGTAGGACCAACCAAACCTGTCGTTGTTCCTGAACTGAGTCGGATCAGCAATGGCACGTAACTCTTCATCAGCTTCGATGTCTTGGTACCTGTGCACAGCACGCGTTCTGGTGTGAAGGACGGACACACTGTCCTACCGCCGGACACGACACGCACACGTCATGTTTGAGGTACCGCTTCAAGAAACGCATCACAGCGCGTTGCATCAACGAAAGTCCACGCGCTGTGACGAGCTGTGTAGCATCACGCATCCACAAACGCACACGACAGCAACGTGTGAGCTACGTCCTCTCGTTCACCGGCGAACGGGGGTTCGCATCAGTCCATCCATGCAAACCGCACCTCTGACACTGGCAGCAAGTCCACATCCATGTCCAACTTGACCCACTCGTCACGTGTGTCATACCCGATCGGTTTGTTCAAACCGCACACCCGCGCCAAGTTGTTCAATCGCGTCGTTAGTCCAGCGGAAGTGGCTTCAATCTCTTGCGACAAGCCCAAATCTCCCAACAGCCCCACGCGGAGAGCCTCGAGCTCTGACCCCGCCAGGTACGGCATATCCAGTCGCAAGGGGACAAAATCAAACTCGTTGTCACGAATCAAGAAGCCTGCCACACATGACACACAGATGCGCAGTCCGTAACGCAGAGTTTCGGGGTGAGTGTTCCTCTCTACGCTGCACTCAGAAGCGAGAGCGTCTCTCGCACCATAGTTCGTCAACAACCAGGCGTTTGGAAGCTTGTGATAGTTCACAAACACTTCACTGCCAGGCACAAGCTCCTTCTCCCCGCCCACAGTCACAAGGTTTCCCTCACGAATGCGTTTGCCGGACTTGGCGTCGTTACGATGGTTGAAAAAGTCTGTATCATCGTGAGTCACGATTCGTGACACACACACGCACACACACCACGAAGCATGAGAACAAGCCTTGCGATTTGGACGGCGTTCGGTGCAACCTTACCCGAGCCCGGCGCCAGGAAGGGTCGATCAGACACGGAGCTGTCGTCTGTTTGTTTGTCAGACAACTTGAAACCACGCGACAGCACCATCGACCATGCCCAACGCAGAGAGATGGTGGAGTACTTTGCGAACAGTCGCTCGGGGTGTGGCTCGAGCGCATCCACCTTCTTACGGAAAGCGTTGAACCTCTGGCGTTCATCACGAGCCACCAAGGCTAGACGTGCGCAGGTACACACGGACACACACACACGTAACGCCGCAACCGTACGCAGAAAGAGACACAGGTCATGAACCACGGTGCATGCATGCAGCGTCACTCATCGCCGCTCACCCGCGTGGCCATACTGCGTCGGCATGTCGGAAAGCATGGACACCTCTTCGTCTGTCCAATGGAGAGGGGTGTTGAAGGTGCGTGGGACAACTTCGAAGTACTTCCGCCACTTGGAGTCGGTGTTTCGAGCTTCCTCCGCAACCAGGTACACAAGTCGTTCGTGATCGTCGAAGGTGTCCGGCAGTTTGGAGGGTGGCACCAAGCCGGAGTGCAGCAGCAAGTGCGTGGGTGTCTTGACAAGCACGTCGCCGCGTCGAACGCTTGGCTTTCCATCCCGCACCACCACTCGAGTGGAGGGCTCACGGTATTCTTCGTCGTCCATGCTTCCTTCGCCAAGCGGAATGCGTTCCACGGAGAACTTCAAGGAGTCGTGGACGTACCCTCCTGTGGCACCACATCACGTGTGATTGTGTGAGAGAAGTCAAACAATGACCCTCGCGCGCGCAACTTTGGGCTTCACCAGCGACCAGCAGCGCAACCCACAGAACATGTAACATACCTTCGTCTTTGAACCACCTGAGAAACATCGCCATTTTCTTCGGAGTCGCGGTGCCCTTCGGGCGACCTGCCGTCGAACTTGACAGCATCAGCATCAATACAATGGCACACAACACAACATTGCCGGCGATGGGACGCATGGCTGTCGTGACCTGGGCTCCGGTGCTGCGGTGATGGCAACCGAGTTTGACGGCGAAATGCGCACAGTCTGCGCTTTGCACTTCGCGACTTTGCTCAAAGCGCACCGTTTTGATTGATTGTTCCTTGTTCCCGAGGCAGGAATGTCACTATTTCCCATAAAAGGTCAGAGAGTGACCCTGTGACGTTCATCCGAGCGCGTCTGCGAAGTCCGACGCAGACCACACCACTTTCTTCTCCACAACCCTTTTCAGAACAGCAAGCGCGCCTCTCACAACAACCCCACCGTGCGTTTACCATGCAAATTTTCGTTAAGACCCTGACTGGCAAGACCATCACACTTGACGTGGAGCCCTCTGATACCATCGAGAACGTGAAGACGAAGATCCAGGACAAGGAGGGCATCCCTCCGGAGCAGCAGCGCCTGATTTTCGCTGGCAAGCAGTTGGAGGACGGCCGCACCCTGTCCGACTACAACATCCAGAAGGAGAGCACACTCCATCTGGTGCTGCGTCTGCGCGGTGGCATGCAGATCTTCGTCAAGACCCTGACTGGCAAGACCATCACACTTGACGTGGAGCCCTCTGATACCATCGAGAACGTGAAGACGAAGATCCAGGACAAGGAGGGCATCCCTCCGGAGCAGCAGCGCCTGATCTTCGCTGGCAAGCAGTTGGAGGACGGCCGCACTCTGTCCGACTACAACATCCAGAAGGAGAGCACACTCCATCTGGTGCTGCGTCTGCGCGGTGGCATGCAGATCTTCGTCAAGACCCTGACTGGCAAGACCATCACACTTGACGTGGAGCCCTCTGATACCATCGAGAACGTGAAGACGAAGATCCAGGACAAGGAGGGCATCCCTCCGGAGCAGCAGCGCCTGATCTTCGCTGGCAAGCAGTTGGAGGACGGCCGCACCCTGTCCGACTACAACATCCAGAAGGAGAGCACACTCCATCTGGTGCTGCGTCTTCGTGGTGGACAGTAGTGTTGCGTTGCGCGTGCACTCGGCCAGCGTTGAGTGCTTGTGTTGTGTTCTTTCCGCTGCGTTTATTCGTTTCAACACTTGCCTTTTTTGTAACAAGGCTCGAGCTTTTAACTCATGCAATACGTTCAGATTGATTGTCGATGGCCAGCTACATAGTACTCCCGCGCGACACAAACACGCCAGATACCAGATGATCGGTCAGCGATTGTCCATGAAAAGAGAGACTTAGCCTTGCTTGTTCATGTGCTTGATGAGGTCCAAGACTCGGTTGCTGTAGCCCCACTCGTTGTCGTACCACGTCACCAGCTTCACAAAGTCGTCAGTCAGCATGATGCCGGCGCTCGCATCGAAGATGGAGCTGCGTGGGTCGGACTCGAAGTCAGTGCTCACCACCGCCTCTTCCGTGTACCCCAAGATACCCTTCAGCGGGCCCTCGCTGGCAGCGTTCACAGCAGCCTTGATCTCATCGTACGACGTTGGCGTGGACAGCCGACAAGTCAGGTCGACGACGGACACATCGGCGGTCGGCACGCGGAACGACATGCCCGTCAGCAGGCCGTTGAGCTCGGGGATTACCTTGCCCACTGCCTTGGCGGCACCCGTGGACGACGGGATGATGTTGAAGGCGGCGGCACGGCCACCGCGCCAGTCCTTCTGGCTCGGCCCGTCCACGCTCGGCTGCGATGCCGTCACGGCGTGGATGGTGGTCATCAGGCCCTCCTTCAGGCCAAAGGAGTCGTTGATGACCTTGGCCAGGGGCGCGAGGCAGTTGGTGGTGCAGGAGGCGTTGGACACAATGTCCATGCTGGGGTCGTACTCGTCCTCGTTGACGCCCATCACAAACATGGGCGCGTCCGCAGAGGGCGCGGAGATGACCACCTTCTTGGCGCCGCCCTCCAGGTACGCGCTTGCCTTGTCCAGGGTCTTGAACACACCCGACGACTCCACCACGTAGGTGGCGCCGGCGTCGCCCCAGGCGGTGTCCTTGGGGTTCATGTTGTTCGACACGGCGATGCTCTGGCCGTTCACGACCAGGGAGTCATCTGTGGAGCTCAAGTCGGCACCGAACTTGCCGTGCACGGTGTCGTACTTCAGCATGTACTCCATGTAGTGGGGCTCCACGAACGGGTCGTTGATGGCCACCACGTTCAGCATGGGGTCGTTCACGGCCGCACGTGTGACCAGGCGACCGATGCGACCGAAGCCGTTGACGCCGATGTTGATGGGGCCCACAGAGGCACCACCTGGGGCGTTGGTGATGTCCACGAACTCGGGCTTGAGCGAGGCCCCACCCACCAAGAACCCGTCCACGTCGTCCAACCCAGCCAACTCGCCGCAGTTGGCGGCGTTCACAGAGCCGCCGTAGATGACACGGGTGTTGGCGGCAACGTCCGCCGACACGTTGGACGCCAGCCATGACCGCACAAAGGCGTGTGCCTCTTGCGCCTGCGCCGGCGTCGCCACCACGCCTGTTCCGATGGCCCACACCGGCTCGTACGCCAGCACCACCTGGCTCCAGTCACTGATGGCGTTCGCGTACGCGGCCAACTGGCGGCCCAGAACCTCCTGCACGTTGCCTGCCTCGCGCTCGTCCAACGTCTCGCCGATGCAGGCGATGGCAGTGAGCCCGGACTCCAACGCCTTGGCGGCTTTCGCAGCCACGAAGTCATCCGACTCGCCCTGCAACACAACACAACACAACACAACACAACACAACACAACACAACACAACACAACACAACACAACACAACACGACAGCACACCACGCATCACAGCGACAACCGACAACCGACAACAAGACAAGCAGGACAAGCAAGACAATCAAGCCGGCCCACACGCAGCGAAAGCGAAAACAAGGGGAGACGCCAAGGTCAGGATGTGTGTATGGCCATGCCATCCCCCTCACGACAAACACACACGCGGTCGAAGAAATGCGATCACACACGACGCACGCACGCACGTACCCCAGCGCGGCGCTCGGAGTGCCCCACGATGGCATACTTGATGTCGGCATCCGTGCACATCTCCGCAGCGTGGTTACCGGTGTGTGCGCCGAAGCTGTGGTCCCCCACGTCCTGGAGTGCCACACCCACGTCGTCACGCAGCGCACGCTGCGCCTCACGGGCGTACAGAGCGGGCGGAGCCACTACAACTTCGGTGTTCGCCCCGATCGCGCCGGTGTTGAGGGTCTCAACAAGGTGCTGTGCCACGCAACAGCAGCAAACAAGTGGCACACCAGGCAGGGAGGGCAGGGGTGGCGCACGGGCGACGACACGTGGTGAGCACCGCAATATGAAGGGTGATCCACACACGCACACGCACACACATACCTGCACTTGCTGGCACGACCCATGGCACTTCCAGTTGCCTCCGACAAAGAACTTGCGAGCAACGGCGGTGGTGGTGCTCAGGGCACGACGGGAAGGGGCGGCAGCCGCGGCAGTGCCAGCGGCAGCGCGCATCACAGCAGACTGCATCATGATTTGCGACGGGAAGGGTGGGGTTTTGCAAGCGCTGGTGGGGACAACAGCACACGACCGCAGGTAGGTGAGGCGAGGTGCCTTCACGCGTGTCGCACACGCCACACAACACGTTGTCACACGCACCCCGATACCAAGGTGTCCAAAAAGAAAGCTCCGGGGCAAGGGTTGAAAGCTGCAAGCGATGCAGGAGATGACGATCTTCACTTTTGCGAAGCCACGGAAGCAGAAATTCGGGGGGATGATTTGGGGTATATATGTGGTGTTTTCACAACAGGCGAAAATCAGTGTTTGTACCAACCGGGTCCGTTCCATTCCGCCGCCTCGTGCTTGTGGGGCCGCCCCGGCGACTCTGCAGCAACGTGGTGGCACCATGACAACACCAGTGGGGTCTATTGAAGCTACGTTGCGTGCGCTGTTTGAGGACGGCACGCAAGCAGTGCCGGCGCTGGAGACTGAAACGCAGGCGGAGACAACTTGTCGTGTCACGGCTGCAAGGCAGCTGTCTCAGGCCGCAGCGGTGCTTGATGGTGCAAGTCACGGTGATGCCGAGGCGGCATCCAGTGCCATTGAGCGCCTGAACCAGTGCGTGTACCAGTCCAAGTTCGAGGAGGGTGTCCTGGCTGCCATGGAGGTGCTGGCTGCCTCGCCAAACCTGGTGCTGGCAGCGGAGCAGTGCTCGAGTGACCCGCGCCTTGTGGCTCCCGCCGCGGAAGACGGAAGCGAGCATGGCACAGGAACAGGTGCGCGTGCAGGTGCGCGTGCAGGCACAGTCACAGGCCCGGGTGCGGTTGCGGGTGCGGGTGGGGTGAATGCGGACGAGCTTGGCGTCGATGCCACGACCTTGGAGAAGCTACGCAACAGCCTGGGCAAGATGGTGGCGCACTTTCTGCAACGCCTACAAGGTTGTGAGCCACAGGTGGATGCGCTGGCGGGTGACAGGAAGCAAGTTTTGGCGGCCCTGTTTGCGTTGCTCTCGCCACAGGCCCTGTGGCCACACTATGTAGCCCGGCGCCAGGCAGACCTACGGGGTGCCACCTCTGTCAAACCGCGTTCCATCGGTTCCCTTCGAAAGCTGGGCGCCACTATTATTCAGATGGTGACCTCGGAAGTAGACATGCTCATCGGCGATGCCGGTGTTGCTGAGCACGGGCTTCACTTTGCAGGCTTCCACGGGGTGCGGGACTGTTTGCGAGACTTGTACACGAACGTCTATACCACAGAGGCCCAGTACGTTGTTCCTCATGCGTGCAGTGTTGGTCACGCCTTGCAGCTGAATGCAGCTGAACAAATGCGAACTGGTTCTCACATGGTGTTGTGGCTTGGATTGTTGCTGCGATTGCTTGTATGTTCTGTCTTTGGCTTGCACTCGCCTGTCTCACAGAAGAGCGGTGGCGTATCTAGCTCAACAATACGGCGACGCAGAGCCTGTATTGGAAAGCACCCTCCCAGGTCATACCAGTAGTGTGGCTGCCAGCAGTCCGCGTTCCGAGCATGCACTCAACAGCGACGCGATTGCACACGCTGCGACAGCCTTCACGCCTTCCCCCTTCGACGAAGTGGCCGCAGAGATCCGGTCCTTTCGCGCGAAGTTGCATGGACTATTCCCCGGCTTTGTGACGCCGCGCTTGAGCAATGCGCATGGCACATACCCGCGCCTTGTGTCCACAGTGACAACCTTGGGCTGCTGCGGACCTGCTCTGGGCCGACGACTTCGTGCGTGCCTGTTGCACATCCTGGCTGCAGAGAGTGAGGGTGGTGTATGCTGTGGGTCGCTGCCGGTGCAACGTGATTACCAGGGGCCACACCCCATGCGTGGGGCTGGGCGCATCGGTGTTGGTGCGCCACGTAGTGCTGGGGAGGGTACAGGTGGGGATGTGGGTGCTGGTGCTGGTGCCGGTGCGGGTGCGGGTGCGAGTGCTGGTGCGGGTGCGGGTGCGGGTGCGGGTGCGGGTGCGGGTGC
>Ga0213833_1001939_pt1 | contig 14008 bp, 11 predicted proteins | sample SWATP21_FD_160575 | JGI IMG/M metagenome (GOLD analysis project Ga0213833, IMG submission 160575) | Coastal seawater microbial communities from Marineland, Florida, United States - SWA TP2 #1 | ecosystem: Environmental > Aquatic > Marine > Coastal | place: USA: Florida | collected 2016-08-14
GCAGCGCCGGCAACGATTTCGGACGAGAAAGCCGAAGCCCGGTTGCGTGACATTATGACGGCGCTGCCGGGTGCTACCGGTGTTCCCGACAAGCGTATTGTGCTGAAACAACGCAGGCGCCAGCGCGGCAAAGAACAGTACCAGCGACAGCAGCGCAGCAATCAGATGATAACGGTGCGTGAAGGGCAGGCTAAACTGCTGGTGAATCTTCAGGATTATCTGGATAGCGGGTTGTTTATTGATCATCGCCGGGTGCGTCTGGAGTTGGCGGCACGCGCAAAAGGTGCCTCATTCCTTAATCTGTTTGCGTATACCGGTGCGGCGACGGTACAGGCGGCTATAGCGGGGGCAAAATGGACAACCAGCGTTGATTTGTCGCCGCGCTATATGCAATGGGCAAGAGAGAACCTGTCACTTAACGGCATGAGCGAGGCGCGGCACCATACGATACAGGCTGACTGTGTAGAGTGGCTTGAGGCCAACGACAAGGGCTTTGACCTGATTCTGCTTGACCCTCCCACTTTCTCAAATTCCAAGCGCACCGACACGGTGCTCGACACCCAACGCGACCATGTGCGCTTGATCGATCTGGCGATCAAATCGCTCAACCCCGATGGCTTGCTGATATTTTCGACCAATCGTCGGGATTTTAAATTGGCAGGGGAGGTAGCGCAGCGCTATCACCTTGAAGACAGAACCGAGTGGTCGTTGGACATGGACGTAAAACGCCACGGCAAACCCATTCACTACTGCTGGTTTATCCGAAGAAAAAATTAGCCGGGAATGGCTCGCTGGAAACAACAGCGCCGACAATAATGTCGGCGCTAAAGAATATGTTGGCGTTGCCCGCCAACGCTGATGCGTTTACAGAAGTGTTACATTGGCAGCTTGCAGACCTTTCTGTCCCGTTTGAACTTCAAACTCGACTTCTTGGCCTTCGGCGAGTGTTTTAAAACCTTCGGACTGAATTGCTGAGAAATGGACAAAGACATCAGCGCCGGAATCCTGCTCAATAAATCCGAAACCTTTAGTCTCGTTAAACCACTTCACTTTACCTGTTGCTTTTGACATTGCGAACCTCGAACTGTTTAGCCTATTTAAATTGTTATGCTGAGCTTGGCAGGGGAGTTATGACAAACAGAACGAGGTACTTACTGCCACTTCGTGATGCCTTGTAACATAAAACCGTGCTGCTTAAATTGCCAGCACTTTCAATATACACAGGCGAAATGAAACTTTAAAGTCGAATTTTCCGGCCGTTCACAGAGTGCAATCAGCGTTGGCGACGTGGCGGCAGGCCGGTGTGCTGGGTCAGCATTCTGTTTTTCCCATTCTTCGGACGCCATCCGGCGGGTTGGCGTGGTGGAATCAAATGCTTTTTGCTGAACCCTATCAAGTCAGCTCGCCCCATCTGTTTGAGAGTGTCACGCAGTATTGGCCAGTTTTCCGGGTCGTGGTATCTCAGAAATGCTTTGTGCAGGCGGCGCTGTTTCAGGCCTTTCGCTGTGAAGACCTTTTCTGTGTCGCGGCCCACTTTTTTCAGCGGATTGCGCTCCGAATAGTACATGGCTGTGGCATTGGCCATGGGTGAGGGGTAAAAGGCCTGCACCTGATCTGCGCGAAAGCCGTTCTGCTTCAGCCACAACGCAAGGTGCATCATGTCTTTGTCGGTTGTGCCGGGGTGGGCAGCAATGAAATAGGGTATAAGAAACTGTTCCTTTCCCGCTTCTTTGGAATATTTGTCAAACAGCTTTTTAAACGCATCGTAAGTGCCCACGCCAGGTTTCATCATCTTTGACAGCGGGCCGTCTTCAGTATGTTCCGGCGCTATTTTCAGGTAGCCGCCCACGTGGTGAGTGACCAATTCCTTTACATATTCGGGTGTTTGCACGGCGAGGTCGTAGCGTAGCCCGGATGCAATCAGGACTTTTTTAACGCCTTCGACACTTCTAACGTCTCTATAAAGGTCTACTAGTGGCAACTGATTGGTATCGAGGTTTTTGCATATACCGGGATAAACACAGGACAGGCGCCGGCAGTTTTCTTCAATGGTTTTGCTCTTGCAGTTAAGCCGCCACATATTGGCCGTGGGGCCGCCCAGGTCAGACACCACGCCAGTGAAGCCCGGTGTTTTGTCACGCATGGATTCGACTTCCCGCACAATAGAGTCGTGCGACCGGCTTTGTATAATGCGCCCCTCGTGTTCGGTGATGGAACAGAAGCTGCAGCCGCCAAAACAACCGCGCATGATATTCACGGAAAAGCGGATCATGTCGTAGGCGGGAATTTTGGCATTGCCGTAGTGTGGGTGCGGCCTGCGTTGATAGGGCAGTTCAAATACTGCGTCGAGTTCGTCGGTGCTCAGCGGGATCGGCGGCGGATTCAACCAGACTTCGCGGTCGCCGTGGGCCTGGATCAGCGGTTTGGCGTTGCCGGGATTGGTTTCCAGGTGAAGCACCCTGGCGGCATGGGCGTACTGCACCGGGTCTGATTTAACGGTTTCGTACGCTGGCAGCCGGATTACGCTTTTCTGGCGGTCTACCCCCTGTTTGCGCGCACTCAGGGGGTCAATGATCTTGACGGCCTGGACGGCGTCCGGGTTCTCTTCCTCTTTCTGCTGGGTTTTGCACTCCGCGGTTTCGGTGGTATCGATGTAAGGGTTCGTCATCGGTGTTACCGGGCCGGGGGTGTCTATTGACGAGGAGTCTATGACGGTCCAGCCATCCGGTACGCGCTTTCTGACAAAGGCCGTGCCGCGCAGGTCGCGGATTTCCCGCAGGTTCTCGCCATTGGCTGCGCGATGGGCAATATCCACGATAGCGCGTTCGGCATTGCCGAACACCAGCAGGTCTGCACGGGAATCCAGCAAAATGGAGCGCCGTACCTTGTCACTCCAGTAGTCGTAATGGGCAATACGACGCAAGCTCGCTTCAATTGAACCGACGACAATAGGCGTATTTTTGTAGGCTTCGCGGCAGCGCTGGGAGTAGACCACTACCGCGCGGTCAGGGCGTTTGCCACCCTCGTTGTCGGGGCTGTAGGCATCGTCGTGGCGCAGGCGACGATCTGCGGTGTAGCGGTTAATCATGGAGTCCATGTTGCCGGCGGCCACGCCGAAGAACAGGTTGGGCTCACCGAGGACTTTAAAGGGCTCGGCCGACTGCCAGTCGGGCTGGGCGATGATGCCTACCCTGAACCCTTGTGCTTCGAGGACGCGGCCTATGACGGCCATGCCAAAGCTGGGGTGATCCACATACGCGTCGCCGGTGACCAGAATAATGTCGCAGCTGTCCCAGCCCAGTTGGTCCATCTCGTCTCTGGACATGGGCAGGTAGGGCGCTGGACCGAAGCACTCCGCCCAGTATTTGCGGTAGCTGAACAATGGTTTGGGAGGGTTTTCCTGAGACATGAGGGCACGGCGCACAGAGCTGAAAGTAAGCGCGGATTATACGCTATCGCGCTGTTAAAATCCTTGCTTGCAGGCGCGGCAGCCGGCTAAATAGGGCGCTGATAACAAAAATCCATGAATGGAGTATTGACGATGGAGTGGTTCGATTCATCGATAGCCTATTGGCACTGGCTGGTATTCGGACTGGTGCTGATCGCATTGGAGATATTTACCGCCGGTTTTGTGCTGCTCTGGCTGGGGGTTAGCGCCCTGATGGTGGGTGTACTCAGCTATGTCATTGCCCTCAGTTTTACTGCCGAGCTGTTGATCTGGACGATTCTGTCTGTGTCTGACCTGTTTGTGTGGTTTAAATTTATCCAGCCTCGATTTCGGAACAAGACCCTGTCCGGTATGTCACGTGAGGCGGTGGTGGGGCAAACCGGTATGGTTATTCAGGCCAATAGTGGAGAGCGCGGCAGGCTCCGCTTTTCCATGCCGGTACTGGGCAGTGATGAGTGGTCGTTTATTTGTCAGGACGCGGTCAGCGTCGGCGATCGCGTTAGCGTCACCGATGTTTCGGGTAATACCCTGGTGGTTTCCAGGCTGGCATAACCTAAAAACAGCTTATTGAGACAGGAGTAAAAAATGGAAGGCTTGAGCATAGTCGTCACGATGGCGATTGTCGCGATCGTTGTATTGACCAATACCGTCAAAATTGTACCGCAGGGGTCGAAGCATATCGTGCAGCGGTTGGGTAAGTACCATGCAACGATGAATCCCGGTTTGAACTGGGTTGTGCCGTTTATCGACAAGGTCGCTTTCAAGGTGACGACCAAGGATATCGTACTGGATATTCCGTCGCAGGAAGTTATTACTCAGGACAACGCGGTTATCATTGCCAACGCAGTCGCCTATATCAATATCGTCTCGCCGGAGAAGGCGGTGTACGGTGTTGAAAACTACACCATTGCCATTCAAAACCTGGTACAGACGGGGCTGCGTGCCATTGTTGGCGAAATGTCATTGGACTCGGCACTGTCGTCACGTGATCAGATTAAAGCCAAGTTGAAGATGTCCATTTCCGATGATATTTCCGATTGGGGTATCACGATGAAAACCGTCGAAATACAGGATATTAATCCCTCGCCAACGATGCAGCATGCGATGGAAGAGCAGGCTGCCGCCGAGCGTCAGCGGCGTGCCGTGGTTACGCGGGCCGAAGGCGAAAAGCAAGCCGCCATTCTGGAAGCCGATGGCCGCCTCGAAGCCTCGCGCCGCGATGCACAGGCCGAGGTTGTTTTGGCGAAAGCCAGCGCGGCCGCCATAGAGGTGGTTACCGACTCGATCAAGGGCGAGGAGCTCCCTGTTACCTTTTTACTGGGTGAAAAATATATTCAGGCTATACAGGCGCTAGCGTCGTCATCTAACGCCAAGACTGTTGTGTTCCCGGCAGACTTGCCGGAAGCTGTGCGCGGCATTTTGAGTCGTTAGGCCCTGCTGGAGAAATGCCGTGCGGGTGGCGAAACCGGCACGGTTTGGTTTTGACAGTTGTCACGACTTGTGCGAGCGTTTGTAACAATAATGTCACAAAAAAGTCTTTTAATGCCTAGCTGAGGTTCTCGAAAAAGTGACTGGAATAGCTATGGCAAATCGTAAAATCCTTATCGTCGATGACGAGAGCGCAATCAGGGAAATGGTTCGCATTGGCCTGGAAATGGCCGGCTTTAATTGTATGGAAGCTGCCGATGCTCAGGATGCCTATGGCAAAATCCTGGATGCGCGTCCTGATCTGATCCTGCTCGACTGGATGATGCCCAATACCAGCGGGCTGGAATTGCTGCGGCGTTTACGCCGTGACGATGTCAGTCGCGACATTCCTGTGATTATGTTGACGGCCAAAGACGATGAAGACAATCGAATTCAGGGGCTGGATGTCGGTGCCGATGACTACATCACCAAGCCTTTTTCCTCGCGCGAATTGTTGGCGCGTATCAAAGCGGTGCTGCGCCGCAGCGCCGACCCGGAGGACGGCGATGCGGTGGAAGTTTCGGGCCTGATGCTCGACCCGGTAAGCCACCGTGTGTTCGCCGAATCCAGACCGCTGGAAATGGGGCCGACGGAGTACAAGCTTCTGAAGTTTTTCATGACCCACCAGGAACGTGCTTACAGCCGAGGTCAGCTGCTGGATCAGGTTTGGGGAAGCAATGTCTATGTTGAAGAGCGAACTGTCGATGTTCACATTCGTCGGCTACGCAAGGCACTTGAAACTGACATCCGCGACTACGGCACATTGATTCAGACTGTACGTGGCACGGGTTACCGCTTTTCAGCAGCCGGACTGGAATAGCAGCCAAGTATGCCGTTACGGGGTTGGAAAACTGAACTTGCACGCTTGGGATTGCTGCTGGTCGTTGCCGCCTTTTTTGGTCTGATTCTCGATTTGCTGTCCTGGTTTATGATCGGAACGGTGCTTGCCTATGCGCTGTGGTCCATAAATCAATTGCGGCTGCTGAACCGCTGGTTGTTCAAGGGGCGGGGGCAAGAGCCTCCTGAAGCTGCCGGTTTGTGGGGGCAGGTCTTTGATACCCTGTCACAAATGCAGCGAGAGAACGAGCGCGTAACCGCGCGGCTGCGCGCCAGTATCGAGCACCTTCGCTCATCTTTTGCCTCAATGGCGGACGCCGTGGTTATGCTAACCCCCGATGGCAATATCGAGTGGAGCAATCAGGCTGCCCACACCTTACTGGGTTTGCGTCACCCGGACGACAATGGCCGCCTGTTGGTCAATTTGCTGCGCGAGCCGGAATTTATCAGATTCTTTGAATCGGGCGACTACCGGGAGCGCTTGTCCATCGCCTCGCCCGTAAACGGTCAGATCAAGCTCAGCATATCGGTATCGGTGTTCGGTCAGGCAAGCCGGCTGCTGTTTGCCCGGGACGTTACCCGCACCGTGCAACTGGAGCAGATGCGCAAGGATTTCGTGGCGAACGTGTCCCATGAGTTGCGCACCCCGCTAACCGTGATTACCGGCTATCTGGAAATGCTCGCTGACCAGCCCGGCAATACGGCACCGGTTGCGCGGGCGCTGGATCAAATGTCCGAACAATCCCGCCGTATGCAAAGCCTGATTCAGGATTTGATGACGCTGTCCAGGCTTGAGGCCGTACCCAGCGCACGGCATGCCGACAGTATTGCCCTGAAGCCTCTTATGGATTCCATTCGCGATGAAATACAGCTGGCTGCTGTGGGTGAGCGGAAGCTATCAATCGAATGTGATGAGGGACTGCGCCTGCAGGGCGATTTCCCTGAAATCCAGAGTGCCTTTTCGAATCTCGCCAGCAATGCTGCGCGCTATACCGGCCCGGGTGACTCGATAACGCTGCGCTGGTACGCGGACCGCGACCACGCCTATTTCGAGGTTCAGGATACGGGAATTGGTATCGAGCCCCAGCACGTGCCCCGGTTAACGGAGCGCTTTTATCGAGTTGATCAAAGCCGCTCTACCGAAACGGGCGGTACCGGTCTGGGCCTGGCTATCGTTAAGCATATCCTGTTGCGACACCACGCCGAACTGCGCATCCGCAGTTACCCTGGGCGCGGTAGCACCTTCTGTTGTGTATTTCCCCTGTCGGCGGTGACCCGGCGCGACGCATAGGCACGCTTGCCGCGTTGCTTTGGCCGTGGGGCGACATGATTTGCCGAAATATTTCAGTAAAGCGCTAACTGTCATCGAAATGTCACAAATGTGTATTAATGTGGGCTCAGGTGAAAGCCGTGACCGACTATCAGGAGACATCAATGAAATTTACTACATGGTTAGGCAAGGCTGCGATTGTCGCGGCGGCGATGACGGTGAACGTGGCGACAGCCAACTCCGTTGACCCGAAATTGGCTCAGTATGCGAAGTCATCGGGCGTGTCAGGCAATCTGTCCAGTGTTGGTTCAGATACCCTCGCCAACCTGATGACGCTCTGGGGGGAGGAGTTCAAGCGCCTGTACCCTAACGTCAACATTCAGATTCAGGCGGCCGGTTCGTCAACAGCGCCTCCGGCACTGACCGAGGGCACCTCGAACATCGGGCCGATGAGCCGCAAGATGAAAGACAAGGAAATTGAGGCTTTCGAGAGCCGCTATGGCTACAAGCCAACCGCTGTGCCGGTCGCTATTGATGCCCTGGCGGTATTTGTCCACAAGGACAACCCCCTCAAGGGTATGACCATAGAGCAGGTCGACGCCATATTCTCCAGCACCCGCAAGTGTGGTGCGGGCAGCAGCATTGATACCTGGGGAGGGGTAGGCATGAGCGGTGCCTGGCAATCGCGGGATGTTCAGCTGTTCGGTCGCAACTCGGTATCCGGCACCTATGGCTACTTCAAGGGGCAGGCCCTGTGTAAAGGCGACTTCAAGAATACGGTGAACGAGCAGCCGGGTTCTGCGGCGGTGGTGCAGGCCGTGGCGACCTCTATTAACGGCATTGGCTACTCGGGCATTGGCTATCAGACCTCCAGCGTGCGTGCCTTGCCCCTGAGCAAGCGCGGTGGTGACTTCATCGAAGCGACCCCGGAAAATGCCGTGTCCGGTAACTATCCGCTGGCTCGTTTTCTCTACGTTTACGTGAACAAGGCCCCAAACAAAGCCCTGTCGCCACTGGAGAGAGAGTTCATCAAGATGGTCATGTCGAAGCAGGGCCAGGAAGTGGTCGTGAAGGACGGCTATATTCCGCTACCCTCCAAAGTTGCCGAGAAAACACTTAAAGCCCTGGGTATATAAGGGCAGTAAAAGCCCGAACCACCGGGTAAAGAAGGCGGCTGCAGGATTTATTCTGCAGCCGCTTTTATTTGTAACAATTGTGTAACAATTTAGTCATACCATAGTCGTCGAGTAATTTGAGCGTGGAGCCAGCGGTGAGCGAATCGGTTTTTTCGGGCAGTAACAGCGGCTTTGCACGCTGGCGCAAATTCAAGGACAAGGCCGCGGCCGTCGGTATTACGGCAGGCGGCTCCAGTGTCCTGGGCGCTATTTTGCTCATCTTCTTTTACCTGCTCTATGAAATCATGCCCCTGTTCCAGTCTGCCGAGCTTCAGCAGCAACAGCAGCACGAGCGAATCGGGTCATCGGCCGCTACGCTGCACCTTGCGGTAGAGGAGCAGGCTGAAGTGGGGTTCCGGCTTGCAGCAGACGGCAGCTATGTCTTTTTCCGGCTTGAGTCCGGTGAGCAACTGCTGAACGGCGAGCTGCCGCTACCGGTCGGTACAACAATCAGCAGCTTTTCCATCGACTCCGAAACCAACCGTATTTTCACCGTCGGCCTTGACGATGGCCGGCTACTGATTGCCAAGCACCACTACAAAATCAGCTACCCGAACGACAAGCGCCTGATTACGCCGGTGATGGAATATCCTTACGGCACTGATCCCATTCGCCTAAGTCGGCACGCGCTGCAACGCATTGCCGTTCGGGATACCGACGAGGCGCTGGTTGCAGTGGCGTATACCGCAACCAATAAACTGGAAGGTCGGCGCTGGGTTAAGGAAGAGGATTTTCTCAGCGAAGAGATTACGCTGGTTGAGGAAGAGCTGAACCTGCCGGATCTGGATATCAAACCTGAACGGCTGCTGCTGGGGCCAAATCAGCAGTGGCTGTACGCGCTGGCGCAAAAAGGCCAGTACCGGCTGATCAATGTCGGTGACGAGGAAATCGTAGATGCAGGCGTGCTCTTCGACAATGCGAGTCTGGCGGATGCCCGCTTTCTTCTTGGCGGAGTATCCCTGCTGATATCGACCAGCAAAGGGGTCACGTCGCAGTGGTTTAATGTAAATACAGAGGGTGTTACCCACCTTCATAAAATTCGTAGTTTCAGCAATGACAACGCCGCCATTATGACGGTAAGCCCGGAACATCGGCGCAAGGGTTTTGTTACCGTTAATCAGGCCGGGCAGCTTGATCTCTACCACAGCACCGCACAACGCCATCTGGCAAGCGAAGAGTTGGGGCAGGTGGTGACCAGGATGGCAATTTCGCCACGAGCGAATGCTCTCCTTATGGAGGCCGAAGACGGCAAGCTTCTGGTGTGGTCGGTTGAGAACGAGCACCCGGAGATTTCCTGGGCGGTATTGTGGGAGAAAGTCTGGTACGAAAGTTATCCCGAGCCGGACTATACCTGGCAGTCGTCGGCTTCAAACAACGATTTTGAACCAAAGTACAGCTTCGCTCCACTGGCCTTCGGTACCTTAAAGGCCGCTTTTTACGCCATGATTATTGCCGCGCCGTTGGCGATTTGCGGCGCTATCTACACGGCCTACTTTATGGCACCAGCCATGCGCCGGAAGGTGAAGCCCCTGATAGAGCTGATGGAGGCCCTGCCTACTGTCATTCTCGGTTTTCTCGCGGGGCTCTGGTTGGCACCCTTTGTTGAAAAACACTTGCCTGCGGTATTCAGTATCTTTCTGTTCTTGCCTGTGAGTGTGCTGGCTTTTGCCTGGTGCTGGAATTTTCTGCCAATGAAGTGGCGCAAACACATCCCTGACGGCTGGCATCCGCTGTTGCTGGCACCGGTGATTGTTGGCACCGTTGCGCTGTGTGTCTGGCTGAGTGCTCCGGTAGAACTCTGGCTGTTCGAAGGCGATATGCGTTCCTGGCTCACGGCAGACCTCGGTATTTCCTTTGACCAGCGCAATTCACTGGTAGTGGGTATCGCAATGGGCTTCGCTGTTATTCCCACAATTTTTTCGATTGCCGAGGACGCCATTTTTTCGGTTCCCAAGCATTTGAGTTACGGATCGTTGGCGTTGGGCGCCACGCCATGGCAGACCCTGGTGGGGGTAGTCATGCCTACAGCCAGCCCCGGCATTTTCTCCGCACTGATGATCGGCATGGGACGCGCTGTAGGTGAAACCATGATTGTGTTAATGGCTACCGGTAATACGCCGGTTATGGATATGAATATATTTGAAGGCATGCGCACGCTGGCGGCCAATATCGCCGTCGAAATTGGCGAAACCGAAGTGGACAGTAGCCATTATCGCGTGCTCTTTTTAGCAGCCTTTGTCTTGTTCTTGTTTACGTTTGTCGTGAATACCGCGGCTGAAATCATTCGTCAGCGACTGCGAAACCGCTACGGCAATCTGTAGGTAGAAGGAAAGCTTATGCCCGTGAATAATCAGCAACGTCATTCCTTCCTGGAGTGGTGCCGCCGTGGCGAACCCATGATCTGGATTAACGCAGCCGCCGTCAGTATCAGCGCAATAGCGGTGGTGGGCCTGCTAGTTCTGCTGGCCGTGCGTGGTTTTGGCCATTTCTGGCCGGCAGATGTTATGCAGGCTCAGTATGCGCTCCCCGGCGACAAACCTACGCGCTTGATTGGTGAAAGCGTGCAGACCGAATCGGTGCCGGTCGAGCAGCTGCGCAGCGCCGGTTTTACACTCGACACAAACGAAACTTTTATTGACCGGCAGTTGATCAAGCAGGGCAATCGCGATGTCAATGGTCTTGACTTCACCTGGGTGCTTAGCCGCAACCTGTCGGAGGTGACGTATCCAGAAGATCTGATGGTGGTCGAGCGCCGCGAGTGGGGTAACTTCTACGGGTATTTGCGCTCGGTCAAAGAAGGTGATCTTGTTGTTGCTGACGAATCGCAGTCGCCTGCTGAATTGTGGGCTGCTTATGAGCAGCGACTTGAACGGGCAGAGTCGCTGTTTGAGCAAATAGAAAATATAGAGAAGAAGCAGATTGGCGCCATCAATTACAAGATTGAGAAGTTGCGGCTGCGTGAACGCGGTCTGGCGCTGGACGACAATATGCCTGCCGACCGGCGCGCTCGCGAAGCCGCACAGATCGCGGCAGAGCGCGCTGAACTTGATCGTGAATATAGCGCTTATCAATCCCGGTTGACCGAGCTGTACACCAATATACATCGCGACAGTATTACCGCCGAAGTCATGAGCGGGCAAATTGTCGAGTTGCGCCTGTCCAAAATTGTTCATGCTTACAAGCCCAATGCGATGAGCCTGATGGACAAGGCCGGATTTTATCTCTTCAAGTTTGCCGAGTTTCTTAGCGATGAACCTCGAGAAGCGAATACCGAAGGCGGTATTTTCCCTGCTATTTTCGGCACGGTGATCATGGTTATCATTATGTCGATTATCGTGACGCCTTTTGGTGTGGTCGCGGCAGTTTATCTGCGTGAGTATGCGAAGCAGGGGCTAATGACCCGGATAATTCGTATTGCAGTTAACAATCTGGCAGGGGTGCCTTCCATTGTTTATGGTGTATTCGGGCTCGGGTTCTTTATTTACTTTCTAGGCTCTGAGATAGACCAGGTATTTTTCCCCGAGGCGCTGCCGGCGCCAACGTTTGGTACGCCTGGTTTGTTGTGGGCTTCCCTGACGCTTGCTTTGTTAACCTTGCCGGTTGTTATTGTGGCAACAGAAGAAGGGTTGTCGCGTATCCCCAAAGCGCTGCGTGAAGGCAGCTTGGCTCTGGGCGCAACCAAGGCCGAAACCCTCTGGCGAGTTGTTCTGCCGATGGCTAGCCCGGCGATGATGACCGGTTTGATTCTCGCCGTTGCGCGCGCTGCAGGTGAAGTGGCACCGTTGATGCTGGTTGGTGTTGTCAAGTTGGCGCCAACCCTGCCGGTGAATGGCAATTTCCCCTATTTTCATCTCGACCAGAAATTTATGCATCTGGGCTTTCATATATACGATGTGGGTTTTCAAAGCCCGAATGTTGAAGCGGCGCGGCCGCTGGTTTATGCCACCGCCTTGTTGCTAGTGGTGATAATTGCTTTGCTTAACCTCAGCGCTGTCGCGTTGAGAAACAGATTGCGCGAGAAATACAAAGCGCTTGAACTTTAATTGCTGCACTGCGCCCGCACACTGGTTGGGTGCACACCAATGAACGTTATATACAGGATGGTTTAATCATGGCCGCTGATGCACCGCAAACCAGAACGCACGCGATAAAGATGGATTCATTGGGCCGTAGTGGCGGCAACAAGTCACTGTCGAATGAAGATATTGCGCTGACGGTTGACGACCTGAGCTTGCACTACGGTGACAAGCAGGCACTTTACAATATTGAAATGAAAATTCCGCACAAGCGGGTGACGGCTTTCATTGGCCCGAGTGGCTGCGGTAAATCAACCTTGCTGCGCTGCTTCAACCGTATGAACGACTTGGTTGATGGCTGCAAAATTGAGGGGAAGATTCATCTCGACGGCAATAATATTTATGAGAAGGGGGTCGATGCCGCCGCGCTTCGGCGCAACGTGGGTATGGTGTTTCAGAAGCCCAACCCTTTCCCGAAGTCCATCTATGAGAATGTTGCCTACGGCCTGCGAATTCAGGGCATTAACAAAAAGCGCGTGCTTGATGAAGCGGTAGAGCGTTCGCTGCGTGGCGCCGCGCTCTGGGACGAAGTGAAAGACCGTTTGCAGGACAACGCCCTTGGCATGTCGGGTGGCCAGCAGCAGCGCCTGGTTATTGCGCGCACCATCGCGGTGGAGCCCGAGGTGCTGTTGCTTGACGAGCCGGCTTCGGCGCTCGATCCGATATCAACGCTGAAAATTGAAGAGTTGATCTACGAGCTCAAGTCCAAGTACACCATCGTGATTGTTACCCACAATATGCAGCAGGCAGCGCGTGTTTCTGACTATACTGCCTTTATGTATATGGGTAAGTTGGTGGAGTTTGGTGACACCGATACACTGTTCACCAATCCGACCAAAAAGCAGACAGAAGATTATATTACCGGCCGCTACGGCTAAGGCAGTTTTCGATAGCACCGGCGCAACCCCGACAACAGGACAGGATCATGAGTGACAGAGAAAGCCATTCCCACCATATTTCCCAGCAGTTTAACGCCGAGCTGGACGATGCAAAAACCCGCATGCTGGAGATGGGCGGCTTGGTGGAAAAGCAGGTGCGAGATGCCATTACCGCGTTTATGGCACTCGACAGCGGTCTTGCCGAGGAAGTCAGCAAGCGCGACAACAATGTAAATGATTTTGAAGTAGCGATTGACGAAGAGTGCACATTGATTCTGGCGCGTCGACAACCGGCTGCCAGCGACCTGCGTCTGGTATTGGCTATCAGTAAGACGTTGAATGATCTGGAGCGCATGGGTGACGAGGCGACCAAAATTGCCAAGCATGCTGTGGCGCTGGCCAATGAAGGCGGGTTAACCCGCAGTTACCTTGAAATCCGCCATATCGGAGATCACGTGGCCGCGATGGTACGCGATTCTCTGGACGCATTTGCGCGCTTCGACAGCACGCTGGCACTGAATGTGGCTCAGGAAGACAACTCGGTGGACATGGAATATGGCACTGCCATGCGTACACTCGTGACCTATATGATGGAAGACCCGCGCAGCATTGGCAGCGTGTTGAATGTCATGTGGTCACTGCGTTCACTGGAGCGCATAGGTGATCACGCCCGCAACATCGCGGAGCATGTGATCTACCTCGTTGAAGGCAAGGACGTTCGCCACGTCGGGCTGAAGGAAATGGAAGCCGAAGTAAAGGGCTAGCGTGAAGGCTAGGCCGCAAACCCCGCGCCTGCCGGTCCTATCGGCAGGCCTGACCACATCCACAGCAACAGCATGATTGACCAACCCACCAGA